>Ga0066376_10000376_pt1 | contig 40840 bp, 45 predicted proteins | sample Knorr_S15_td_Bot_FD_77009 | JGI IMG/M metagenome (GOLD analysis project Ga0066376, IMG submission 77009) | Marine microbial communities from Southern Atlantic Ocean transect - Knorr_S15_td_Bottom_ad_5009_LV_A | ecosystem: Environmental > Aquatic > Marine > Oceanic | place: Southern Atlantic... | reverse complement strand
CAGCCTGCGGACGCGAGCAGTTGACGGTCAGCGGTGATTTAAGTATCCCAAGCAATCGGCAGCTTTCGGATTCCCTGAAGCACCGGCATGCGCTTCTCCATTTCGATTTCGCCATTCAGGCGCAAATTGGGCAATCGTTGCATCAGCGCCTTAAGAAACACATCACCTTCGAGACGCGCCAGCGGTGCACCTCGACAGAAATGCGTGCCATAACCAAATGACAGGTGCCGGCGGACTTTTGACAGATCACGATCCAGATTGAACTTCATGGGATCTTCAAACACCTCAGGGTCAAGATTGCCGCCAGCCCACAGGAGCATAACCTTGGTGTCCTGTTTCAGGCGAACGGGGCCTAAATCGACTTCTTCGTCGTTGGTACGAAACAATCCCTGCACCGGTGAATCCAGCCGCAATGTTTCCTCGATGGCGACGGGGATCAGATCCGGGTTATTTTTGACTTGGTTGAAAGCCCCTTCCTCGGTCAACAGGCGGTAAATAACATTGGACAACATAATCGTGGTCGTCGCGCTGCCAGCAGTCATTAAAAAACCCATGAAGCCCATGATTTTGTCGTCGGTAAGAAAGCTGCCGTCGGGTCCAGGCGTCGTCAAAAACCGGGTGACGAGGTTTTCCTCACCCTGCCAGTCTCCCGAGGCGAGTTTTAACTTGCACTCTGCCAGATGAGCCGTGAAGAGCGCTTGGGTTTTCATCATCCCCTGCAGTTTTGTGTCTTCGGCGGGAGCCCCAGCCAGCATTTCTCGGGTCTCCTCTTCCGACATAAACATCATGCCAACGGAACCGATAATTCCGTCTCTTATCCAATCGAACCGGTCGACGCCTTCGTCGTCGTAACGTTCAACGCCGAGTAGTCTAAAGATCACGAATAATGGCAACGTGATGGATAAGAGTGCATGCAGGTCGGCACTGCCATCGGCAATAACACTGTCGATTCGTTCATTTACGAATGCTTCCATCTCGGGGACCATTGCCTCAAAGACTTCTTTGGAAAAAGAGTTGGACACTATTCGCACTTCAAATGTGTGCTCCGGCGGATCAACACTCACCAGCACACCTGGTGATTCCAGGTAATTCAATGCTGGACCAAATTTGCTTTTCCACACATCGTATTTTTTCAATATGTCCATGATCGCGCCGTGAGACGCGACCGCATAGTGATCCCCTTCCTCGGAATGGGCAAAGGGGCAACCACTGACGTGCATCCCTTCGTATATTTTCTTGAAATCAGAAAGAAAGGGCTCGGCATTGAAGTTGACTTCGGCAAAACCTTCAACCGGATGCGTCCTGGATTCAGACATGGCTATTGCTCCTGTTTATTTTGGCTCGTTCCGGACGACTACAAAATCGCCCGCCATATTATCGTCATGGATAATATCAATGACCACTTGCCCGATATCTTCCGGGGTAAGTATGTTGATCTGCTTAAGGATAGGACCTAGCCAGTCTGGTCGTTTGCCTCCACCCGTTTTATCCAGAATGGGCGTCTCGGTCACGCCTGGACAAACAGCATTCACCCGAATACCGCACTGTTCGTGTAAATCACCGCAGGATCTTGAAAACATGATGACGCCTGCTTTGGCAGCCGCGTAGGGCGCGTCTGCCAGATAAGGATTCAGTCCACCGGTGGATGCAGTATTAACAATAACGCCGCCACCATTTTCTCGCATAATTTTGATCGCAAGGGCACTACTCTGGATCACCGCAATCAGGTCAATGTCCACCACCCGTTTGATTCGTGCGGCATCCGTGTCGGGAAAAGGCGGTGGCCCGGAGACGATGCCTGCATTGTTGAAGACGATATCCAGCTGGTCATAGGTCCGGCTGATTTGATCATAAAGATTTTCCAGCGATTTCTGGTCCGTGACATCACAGCTGACTGGCAGGACTTCTACATTAGCGGTAATCTCTGCGGCAGTTTCTGCCAGTCCAGACTTGTCCATATCCACAATCACGACTGCTCGTAGCCCTTGAGCCGCAAGCATCTTTGCCGTAGCACGGCCAATACCTGAGGCCGCACCGGTGACCAGGGCGACTTTCCCGGTTATTTCCATTATTGGAACCTGTTAGCGTCTGATTTGAGCCTGAATGATCACACATCGCCAAAATAATTGGAACATGTTGTAGTTTTCTAATCTGCCAGACCCGTAAAGCTGCGGGTGAAGCAAATAAAACAGTCAGCATTGATCGTTTTAGGGTAAAAGGGTTATCTTTAAACACATAAGACAAATAAGACACTTGAGAGAGCAAAAATGGCAACCCGATCAGTACGAACACTAGATGAGTCCTATCACAAGATGCTGGATGCGGAGACACGACCTATCCCCGCTTCTTACCGCCGGGATTCACCGATAGCCCCTGGTCCTACGTTCGTGCCTGTCGACCGGTATTTTTCGAAAGAATTTTTTGACCTTGAGGTCGAAAAAGTCTGGAAGCGTGTCTGGCAGATGGCTGCACACGAGGACGATTTACCCAACGTAGGCGATTACCTGCCCTACGATATCGCTGGACTCTCTTTTCTGATCGTGAAAACCGCCGAGAATGAATTCAAGGCCTACTACAACGCATGCCTGCATCGCGGTCGCAAACTTCGTGAAAACCGCGGTAGCCAGGCTGACGAATTGCGTTGTCCTTTTCATGGCTGGGCATGGAATATCGACGGCTCGATAAAACAAATCCCCTGTGAATGGGATTTCCCCGACCTGAAGCGAGAGGAACAAAGCCTTCCTGAGGTCAAGGTGGGCCGATGGGGTCGCTATATTTTTATCAACCCTGATCCTGACTGCGAATCCTTTGAAGACTGGATTGGTGATTTACCGTCACAGTTTGAACTCCTGCCCTATGAGAAACGATACAAAGAAGCCCATGTTGCCAAGATCATCCGCTGTAACTGGAAAGTGGCTTCTGAAGCGTTTATGGAGTCTTACCACGTCATAGCGACACACCCACAAATCCTTATGGGCGGCGCCCATGATGTTGATACAAAATACGATGTGTTTGGCAACTATTCACGGGCTATCCGTTGCGGTGCACTCGACAGCGCCGGTATGCCTCAGTGGGAACCCATGGCGAACGATGGCAAAGCACGCCTTCGTCATCCCCTTAATGGGTATGTTTACGAACGAGTCTCAGACGATAGTGACACCGTGCTGGTGACTGCACCTGACGGAAGATCTGGCACATTCAACGTTAAGGCCCAATATCTGGAAGGCGACTTAACAGAGGTCAATCCGCATCTTTGCAATTGGGTAGGCGGGCCGCAAATGCCTTCGAGTGATTTCGACAAGGCCATTCAGGGGAAAATCAGGAACGCCAAACCCGGTGAAAAAGTTAACGCCCGGGTTGCCATGGCAGACATCCAGCGGGATGCATTTCGTTCGTCGGTACCATCGATTGCCGACGACATTGCCGACATCGAGTTTGCTTCCACTTTTCTAACCCTGTTCCCCAACTTTCATCCCTGGGGATCATTCAACAAAATCAACTATCGATTCCGTCCGAATGGAACCAATCCTGAAGAATGCATCATGGAATGCATCTTCCTGGCGCCTATTCCTGAGAAGGGTACCTATGAACCCTGCAGAGAGATTCATTGGCTTAGCGCTGATGATGATTGGACCGAGGCACCAGAGCTCGGCATGCTGTGTAAAGTGTTTAATCAGGACGTCAGGAATCTACCCCTGGTACAGGAAGGCCTGCACGCGACTGCCAGGGAATATGTTCAGTTTGCTGATTACAACGAAACCAAGCCTCGCCATTTTCAAATGATGCTGGAAGAATGGGTTAGTCGCGAATAAAGGCGGCATCCTCCAATAAATGCTATATTTGCCACCCAGCAAATACCTACAAAAGTCCCAAGGAAACACAATGAACGAAGAACAACAGGATGTGAAAATTCCCAACCTTAACTTTATGGATGAGAAGTTATTCAAATCCCGATCCATCTCTATTTTTGGCCAGATCAATGAAAAGATCGCCCGATCCGTGACCGAACAACTCCTCGCGTTGTCTGCTGAAAGTGATGAACCCGTCACTATCTATATTAGTTCACCGGGCGGTCATGTTGAATCCGGCGACGTTATCTACGACATGATCAAGTACATCAAGCCCGAAGTCCGCGTTGTTGGCACAGGTTGGGTCGCCAGTGCGGCCACCAATATCTATCTTGCTGCCAAAAAAGAAAACCGCTACTCATTGCCAAATACGCGATACCTCGTGCACCAGCCAAGCGGCGGCTCACACGGCGATGCGACCGACATCGCGATCCAGATGGAAGAAATCCTGAAAACGAAAGCGCGTATCAACAAAATCATTTCTGATGAAACGGGCCGACCCCTGGAACAGGTTGAAAAGGATACCGATCGTGACTTCTGGATGTCGGTTGACGAAGCCATCGATTACGGCATCGTTCACAAGGTCATCAAGTCAGTCACTGAAATCGAATAGTCACGGAGCTTCCGCTCATTCTCCCATACAGTGGCTGATGCCAAACCAGAGAATCTGTGTTTACTGCGGTTCAAGCAGCGGTAACAGTGACAACTACATCGCCGCTGCACGATTACTGGGTAGCGCGCTCGTCGATCATCACTATGATCTCGTGTATGGCGGTGCCAGCATTGGATTGATGGGTGCGATTGCAGATGCAGTTCTCATTACCGGCGGGCAAGTCTATGGCGTTATGCCGCGTTCCCTCGCAGAAAAAGAAATCTCCCACGCTGGGCTCACTGAACTTCATGTAACAACATCCATGCATGAGCGAAAGACCAGGATGGCAGTCCTCAGTGACGGTTTCATCGCACTCCCCGGCGCAGACAGCCCATAGTGGCTTCGTAAATAATGCTCATCACGAAATGCTCGTCGTTGAAGAGGACCCAGAAGTCCTCATTTCCCGATTCAATTCCTATATTCCGCCCTGTATTGATAAACTCGGCTGATAGAACATAAGGCATTGCGATGACTGTTGATCAAGTGTTTATCGAAAGAGTTACTCGCCCGTTTCAGATGTTTATCGAACACAAACTGGCCGGGGCTATTTTGCTGCTGGTTGCCACCATCACAGCACTGGTCTGGGCAAACTCGTCTTACGCTCATTATTATGATGAGTGGCTTCACACCTATGCCACCATTGGGATCGGTGACTTCAAATTATCGAAAACCATCAGCCACTGGGTCAATGATGGCCTCATGGGAATTTTCTTTTTCGTTGTTGGCCTGGAGATCAAGCGCGAATTTTTGGCAGGCGAACTTGCCACGGCAAGACAGGCTGCCCTGCCTATTTTTGGTGCCATTGGCGGTATGGTCGTACCGGCTGCGATCTATATGGCTATCAACCCGGGCGGAGACGAATTTCTTGGCTGGGGTATTCCGATGGCGACAGATATTGCATTCGCGCTTGGAATCCTTGCCCTGTTTCCGGTGTCAATTTCGCTCAAAGTATTTTTGACCGCGCTCGCCATTGTAGATGACATCGGCGCAATACTGGTTGTTGCCATTTTTTATACCAATGATATTGCGCTTCAATCACTGCTTCTGGGAGGCTTCTTCCTGTTAATTTCCATAGGCGCCAATGTGTCTGGCGTGCGCAATCCGATCATTTATTTTCTGATCGGCTTCGTGGTTTGGGTCGCCTTCTTGCAGTCCGGTGTTCACGCAACGCTCGCGGCCGTGCTAATGGCGTTTACGATCCCGGCCAGGACCCGTATTGACGGTAGCCAATTTGTTGAGCAATCCGAAGAATTACTCCGGCGGCTGCGTGAAACGGGATTACCCCAGGGAAATACTCTGCTGACGAAAGATCAGCACAGCATCGTTCACTCCATGGAACAAATTACCGAAAAAGCAACTGCACCCCTGCAAGAGCTTGAACACGCTTTGATGCCATTCGTAACCTTTCTGGTCATGCCGGTTTTTGCATTGGCGAACGCCGGTGTTGTGTTGACCGGTAGTCTCGCCATTGTAATGAACCCGGTCTCGATAGGTGTTATCGCCGGTCTACTGTTAGGCAAGCCGCTCGGCATCTGGTTTTTCGCATGGACGGCAGTGAAACTCAAAATAGCGGAACTGCCGGCTGATATCACTTTCACACAAGTCGCCGCCGTTGGCCTTTTGGGCGGTATTGGATTCACGATGGCGCTATTTATATCAACACTCGCATTTGCGGACGACGCTACGATACAAGTTGCAAAAACCGGCGTCCTGGTAGGTTCAGTGCTGTCTGCCATCGCTGGATCGGCCATTTTATTCGCTACAACCCGCAACCAAAGCCAGACACCTTGAATATGCGCACTAATTCTGACTTAAGGAAGCTATGACTCGAATATTCCTATTCCTGGCAACCAATATTGCCGTTATTGCATTGATAAGCATCACCTTTCAAGTACTCGGGATCGAGGGATTACTCCTACAAAACGGTGTAGACCTGAATCTATACGCCCTGCTCGTCATGTCAGCAGTCATCGGGTTTGGCGGTTCATTCATCTCACTCGCGATATCAAAATGGCCCGACTGGCAACCGTTCGCTAGCCGGCCTATGATAGGCCGTTCGCCAAATTTCGCCCCTGGTGATGGTGTTACCCAGCTACGTGAAAGTGGTTGGTCAGTTTCAATAGAACAACAACAATAATAATGCTGACCAGCTGGGAAGCAGTAAGCCAATAAGGGCATCCATGCAAAAAGAAAACCACCCGGAAATTGGCGGGCGCTATGCTCGCTACGTACTCATCGTCCTGATGATTGTTTACGTATTCAACTTTATTGATAGACAGATTCTTTCCATCCTTGCAGAAGACATCAAAGCGGATCTGGGTATCTCAGACTCCCAGATCGGCTTCCTTTACGGAACCGCTTTCGCGATTTTTTATGCCGTGTTTGGCATCCCACTGGGACGGCTGGCGGATACCTGGGTACGAAAAAACCTGATTGCCATCGGTTTGCTTTTCTGGAGCGTCATGACAGCCTTGTCCGGCACAGCGCGAAGTTTCGGTGCCCTGGCTGTATACAGGATAGGTGTGGGCGTGGGTGAAGCGTCCGCTTCGCCCGCGGCTTTCTCGATGCTTTCCGATTATTTTTCGCCGCGCCAGCGTGCAACGGTCACCGGTATCTATTCAAGCGGCGTTTACATTGGTGCTGGTATTGGGATCTTCCTGGGAGGGCTGATACTGGACAGTTGGCATGGCGCTTTTCCCGATCCAACAAGTTCGCCGCTCGGATTAAAAGGCTGGCATGTAGCCTTCTTTGCCGTGGGTCTGCCTGGTCTACTAATGGCGGCATGGGTTTCTACGCTCAAGGAACCCATCAGAGGAATTAGTGAAGGTCTGATTACAGAGCAACACCCGACACCCTTTCGTGAAACCTGGAAAGAGCTACAAACGTTGATACCCCTGGTCAATCTGTTCTCACTGTACAGAAATGGACCCGGTGCAAAGGCAATTGCTATAAACCTCGTCGCGCTCACAGTGGTGACACTAACGGCAATTATCTTGATTTATCTGACCGGCAGCACGGCGCAATGGATCGCGCTTGGCTTCGGTGTCTATGTTGCTTTTTGTTGGGCACAAAATCTCGCGTATTCCGACCCCGCTACTTTCGGCATGATGTTCGGCAGCAAAACTTTCCGATTCACGGTATCCGGATTTCCTTTCATCGCTTTTGTTACCTATGGCATTGGATTCTGGGCGCCGCCATTTTTTCAACGGGTCCATGGAGTCAGTGCCAGCGAAGCCGGGACCATGCTCGGGCTTTGCATGGCAGTCGGAGGCTGGTTGGGTGTCACTTTCGGTGGTGTCCTTGCCGATAAGCTCAAGGAACGCTATCCCAAAGGCCGCTTTTACGTTGTTTTTATCTCTATTTTCCTTACGCTACCAGCAGGACTTGGCTTCCTGCTGGTCGACAACTTGAACAGTGCCTACGCCTGCTATTTCCTGCTTTGTGCGGCCTCACCGATGTGGCTGGGTTCGGCAATTTCGACCGTGACCGACCTGGTTCTACCCAGAATGCGGGCACTTGCTTCCGCGTTTTACATCCTGATGCTGACCTTTGTGGGTTTGGCTCTGGGTCCTTACAGCATTGGCCTTACCAGTGACTGGCTGGCGGCCGGCAGTATGACAGATGCCGAATCACTGCGACTGGCCATGTTGCTGGGACTTGGGGCACTGCTTCCGGCATTTATCAATTTATTTATCGCCTCACAATTTCTTGAGGAAGACGAAGCCAGCCGGCTTGATCGTGCACGTGCGCTTGGGGAGCCGGTGTAGCGACCTTAATCAGGCAGGCCGAGGACACGTTTGGCGATGATGTTCGCCTGTACTTCATTGGTGCCGCCATAAATGGTCACGGCTTTGCTGGCCAACCATGAACGAGTCGCACCCAGTTCATCTTTGCTAAAGGCATCACCCTCCCAGCCTAATCCCTGGCTGCCCATCAACCTGACGATGATCTCCTGCCGATCTTGCGCAAGGGTTGAACCATAGAGTTTGAATACCGAGGTCGTATCGCCAGGGGTTTTACCGTCTCTGACCTCTTCGCCGACTCGGCGCTGCGTCAATTTGAAAGCCGCATTATTCATCTTCCAGCTCGTCACAAGATCCCGCAGCGCAGGGTCACTAATTCGGCCCTGATCATCTCCCAGATATTGTTGTCCTACCTCATCGACTTCAAGATCGATGACAACACCAACGGGTCTGGGTCTCGCCGCTGTTGGGCTCAATCCGCCCTGGCCGGAGCGTTCGTGTTGCAGCAGGCGTTTGCCGACCGTCCAGCCCTGATTAAGTGGCCCAACAAGATCGTCTTTGGCGGCAATCGCATTGTCCAGAAAGGTTTCGCAAAAAGGGGAACTCCCAGAGATAAGATCAATGGGCCTGACCGTTACACCTTCCTGATCCATCGGCAAGAGCACAAAGCTAATGCCGGTATGTTTGGGTGCATCAGGGTCGGTGCGCACCAGGCAAAACATCCAATCGGCATGCTGCGCGCCGGAAGTCCATGTTTTCTGTCCATTAATCAGGAAGTAGTCACCCATGTCTTCCGCGCGGGTTCTGACACTCGCAAGATCAGAGCCTGCACCGGGTTCGCTGTAACCCTGGCACCAGGCAGCCCCACCTTTAGCAATCAGTGTGAGATGACGCTGCTTTTGTGATTCAGTACCGTACTCAAGCAACGTTGGCCCGAACATTCGAGTACCCATATTAATCAACGGCGGCCGGGCACCGATGGCCAGCATTTCTTCAAACAGGACGCCGGTTTCCTCTGCGGTCAAGCCACCGCCGCCATACTCAGTTGGCCAGGCTGGCACCGTCCAACCACGATCAGCCATGGTCTCCATCCACAATCGCGTATCCGGAGAAAATGTCATCTTCGTGCTGCCCGTATGAATCTCCCCCGGGCCTCTTGCGCCGGCAGGACAATTGCTCTCAAGCCAGGCCCTCGTTTCTTTTCTGAATGTCGCCATATCCGCCATGTCGTCAACCGGGGAGAATGTTATTTTGAAGAGTCTACCAGATGAACTCTCGTCATTTTTTACCAAGGCGCGAGCCACGAATAAACGCTAGAATCGATGAAAAAATTTCCAGGGGAAATGTATGTCGTACGAACACGTTATTTACGAGGTGGCTGACCAGGTTGCTCTGATCACGCTAAACCGCGAGGAAACCCTGAATGCGTTAACACCAATAATGCGCCAGGAACTTCTGGACACTGTGACCCGAAGCAATGACGATGATGAGGTTCGTGCCATCGTCATCACCGGTGCGGGTAGAGGTTTTTGTTCAGGCGGCGATGTGAAAGCGATGAACGAAGCTAGAAAATCCGGAAAGGCAAATGCCATAGACGACAAGATAGATCCTTTAAGGGACGACGTGGTACTCGCTCTGCGCAACGCGACCAAACCGGTGATTGCGGCAGTCAATGGTGCTGCAGCGGGCGCCGGAATGAACATCGCGCTGGCTTGTGACATTCGAATCGCTTCGAGTAAAGCGCGCTTCGGTCAAACGTTTTCAAGGCGCGGCCTGCATCCGGACTGGGGTGGTACCTATTTCCTGCCGCGAATTGTCGGTATGGCTAAAGCTTGCGAACTCATCTGGTCCGGCAGAATGATCGATGCCGCAGAGGCGCTGGAACTGGGCATTGTTTCCCAACTGGTCGAACCGGACGATCTCATGGCTGTGACTCTCCAGATGGCAAAGACATTCGCAGCGGGGCCGCCCATTGTGATACGCATGTCAAAAAGGGCCATATACAGAAGTATGGATTCAAGCCTCAAAGAGGCCCTCGAATTCGAGACCTATGCGCAAAACATCTGCGCAGCCACGCAAGATGCAAAAGAAGGTATCTCTGCATTTGTCGAGAAGCGCGAGCCAAAGTTCACCGGACAATAGCTATCATTAGACCGAAAAGCCTTCTTCAATCAGTGGCATCTTCCTGACACGCTCACCGGTTGCATCAAAAATCGCATTACACACAGCGGGAGCAAGCGGCGGAAGTGCGGGCTCACCGAGCCCGGTTGGCTTGTAGTCACTTTGGATAAAATGGACATCCACTTCTGGAGCGGCACCCATCCGTAAGACCGGATATTCATCAAGGTTCGTCTGCTGAATACGCCCGCCTTCCATGGTGATTTTTTGTCCCATCATCGTGCTGTAGCCATCAATGATGGCACCCTGCACCTGGCTTATCGCGCCACTCATATTGATAATCGGACCCACATCCGCCACCGCCGTTACTTTATGCAGGACCAGTTTTTTGTTCTGATCAACACTGACCTCTGCAATTTCCGCGACATGTGCGGCGTGACAGAAATAAAACGCCAAACCCAGGCCATGACCATCGGGCATCTCGCGCCCCCAACCGGCCTTGTCGGCAACCAGACGAATCACATCTACTGCACGTCCGGTATTGATTGACCTGATGTCACCGGGCTCTAACCAGCGAGGTTTGCCCAACATCTCAATGAGGAATTCCACGTGATCCCGCTTGGCCGCGAGCGCCAATTCATGGATAAAACTCTGCGAGACAAAGGCATGCGTGTTCGACCAGGGAGCGCGCCACGGACCGCAGAGCGTGTTCATTTCAATCATGGTTCTGGTACCGCGGCATGCGTCCATTGTCACGAAAGGAAACTCACCGCCACGGAATCCCGAACCAACCACCGACTTCCCGTCTTGCTGAACGCCAATACAATGTTCTTCCCAGGCGACAACTTCGCCTTGTGGGTTCAACGCGCCCTTTAGCTTTTCAAAGCCACCCACCCTAAAGAAATCATTACGCATACTGTCTTCCCTGGACCAGGTGAGTTTCACAGGACCACCGGTGCGCTTTGATAATTCGATCGCTTCACACACATACTCGTTGCTGGATCGCCGACCAAAACTGCCACCCATGCGCATGATGTGAATATCCAGTTGCTCATTGGACAAGCCGTAAACTTTTTTGGCGACTCCCTGAAAACGAGGTCCATTTTGAGTTGGCAACCACACTTCACAACGATCGGCGGCGCCATTTTTACCCGGCTTGTAGTGAGCCGTGCAGTTCATTGGTTCAAGGCAAAGATGTGACACATAGGGAAATTCATAAAAAGCCGAAACCACGAGGTTGTCGTCATCAGCAAAAGCCGAGTCAACGTCGCCTTTACTGACTATCATATCCTGCCCGGTCGGCGAGTTTATCGCCTGGGATTGCTCCGCAAACTGAGTCCAGCTGTCATTTGATGCTGCGGATTCATCCCACTGCGTCTTCAGCTGTTTCTGTGCCTGAAATACCGCCCAGGTGCTGGACCCGACAATACCCACGCCATCGGAGAGTTCACGAACATTACCATTACCATGAATAATGTAGGCATCGGTAACACCCGGTAATTTTTTAATCTCTTCCAGGTTTGCGCTTTTGATTTTGCCACCCACAGACGGGCTTTTCTCATAAACGCCATAGAGCATGTCGGGTACCCGGGTATCAATGCCATAGCCGCCCTGACCCGTGACAATTTCGGCACTGTCGACCTGGCTTTTGGACGTACCAATGATGTTGTATTCTTCACGGCCTTTATAAATGAGTGTTTCCGGTTCGGGCACAGGTTGTTTATAGGCAATGGCTACCAGTTCTGCGAAGGTGCGGAATTGTCCGGAGGGATGAAAGACACGACTATTTTGTGCCTTGAGCTCTTTCTTTGGTAGCTCCATCGCAATTGCACCTGCATCCAGAAACATTTCCCGGGCCGAAGCGCCCATCTGGCGCATCAGATCGAAATTGAGATGCAGCGTGTATGAACCACCGGTAGATTGACGACCAAAGCGATCCGTATTGAGCGGCGATTGCTCCACAACAACATCGTCCCAGTCTGCGCCCATCTCCTCAGCGACAATCATCGGCAGAGACGTTTTAATGCCCTGCCCCATTTCAGGTGAGCCGGAATAAATAGTGATGGTGCCATCGGCAGACACTTGAACGTAGGCATTCATTTCAACCGAACCGACCAGGGTCGGCGTATCCGCCCCGATGACGGTGCCCGGTAAAACGGACGCAAGGACGAACCCACCGCCTGTTAACCCTGAGAGTTTTAGAAAACTTCTTCGATTGATTGTCCGTGACTTTTTTCTGACAGCCCGCACGATTTCATCAAAGCTGCTCCAGTGATCAGCAGATTCTGGCAAGCCTCGCTTATCGTTATTCATGACTGCTTCTCCACCATTGGCTGCACCGAGGCCTCGTAGAAAGACGCCGCAGTATGTATTGCTTTTCGAATTCGGATGTAAGTACCGCAACGGCAGTAGTTACCCGCCATTGCGCGATCAATATCGTCATCTGAGGGATCAGAATTTGAATCCAGCAGGGCTGCGGCGGACATGATTTGCCCTACCTGGCAATAACCACACTGGGCGACATCTTCATCTATCCAGGCCTGTTGAAGCGGGTGAAACGCTGATCCATCCGAAAGGCCTTCAATCGTTTTGATATCCTGCCCAGCAACATCAGCCGCTGTGACCGAACAACTTCGTACGGGTATACCGTTAATGTGTACCGTACATGCGCCGCATTGTCCGATACCACAACCGTACTTGGTCCCCGTCAGTCCAATGACATCCCGTAGTGCCCAGAGCAAAGGCATATCACTTTGGATCTCAACTTCGTGTTGTTCACTGTTAACTTTTAACTGGTATCTCGGCATAACTTGTTCCATGTGATAAGGATGATTCAGCGCAATCTGTCCACGCCGGATTGTAATCAACCCAGCAGCGTCTTGAGATGATAATCGTGCTGACCAAAGAGAGGTTTAATGATGAAACTACATAACCTATAGTGAGCCATCAGCGATAAGGAGAACAATCATGAAGCCAGTCTGCCTGGTTATTGGAGCCGGAGCCGGGATCGGCGGCAATGTAGCGAAACGCTTTGCGATGGAGGGTTATCACGCCTGCTTGTGTCGACGCAGCGACCAAGATGGCCTGGATAAGATGGTAGCACAAATCGAGGAAGCTGGTGGCAGTGCTTCCGGTCAGCTGCTAAACGCCATAGAAGAAAACACCATAGAGGATCTCGTCACAGATATTGAGACCAATATTGGACCCATCGAAGTCGCCGTCTACAACCTGGGCGCACAAATCGGCAATCGATCACTGCCTGACACGTCACCCAAGGCGTTCGAGATGGGTTGGCGTCTTGGCACCTTCGGACTCTATCGATTGGCCTCCGCCGTGACACCAAAGATGGTTGAACGCGGCAAAGGCACGATTCTTGTCACATCGGCGACTGCCGCAGTTCGGGGTAATGCCGGGCAGCATTCTCATGCTGCTGCCATGGGCGGCCGGCGCATGCTCTGCCAGAGTCTTAACGCGGAATTCTCCTCAAAGGGTATTCATGTTGCGCACATTCTGATTGACGGCGCAGTGGACGCACCGGATACCCTGGGTAAAATGCTGGGTCCCCAGGCATTCCAGAAACTACGAGAAACCCGGGGAATGGAACACGATGGATTGATGCTACCGGAACGCATTGCCGACACCTATTTCCATGTCGCCCAACAACATCGTTCCGTGTGGACCCATGAGATGGACCTGCGAGCCTTCTCTGACCTGGCCTGGTGGAATCACGCTTGAAAACACACTTATTACTCTATTGAAAAAAAGGCCCACCAATGAAGGTTGATGACAAACGAGATTTTGACGCAGATCCATTTCACCAGTTTCTGGGTCTTAGACTCATCGAAACCCGGGAGGACTACGCGCGAATCCGGCTAACAATTAAGGAAAGCACGCCGACTGGCATTGGTGGCAGTGTGAACGGCGGCGTCCTGTCTACCATGATCGACATGGCCGCTGTTCCCGCTGTGTTTACCAATATCCGGCAAGGCACTGAGCCCGCAGGCACGGCCGACTTACAAATTACCTATCTACGCCAAGCCCATGGGCAGTGGGTTGATGCAGAAGCAACCGTGATCAAGCGGGGCCGACAACTGTGTACGATCCATGTTGATATCAAGAACAGCGAGGGAACGTTGTGCGCAACGGGTCGGGTGCTCTATGCTTTAAGGTTTACCGGCTAACGACGCCCCAGGAGGAAACGTGAACACACTTGAAGAAACCGCGGCTGCCTTTATCGACATGGCGCACAAGATCGTCTGGTGTAGCGTTGCGACAGTCGACGCTGACAATCGACCGAGGAGCCGCGTATTGCACCCCTTCTGGGAATTCGATGGTGAGCAAATCATCGGTTGGGTTGGGACCGGCGCTACTCTGACAAAAAGAACCCATATCGAACACAGTCCTTTTGTATCAATAAATTACTGGGCGCCAGATCAAAACACCTGCGTCGCGGAATGCAAAGCAACCTGGTGTCTTGATGCCGAGACACGCAAGCGGGTATGGAATCAGTATCTTGAACTTCCCGCACCTCTTGGATACGACCCCGCAATGATCCCTGGCTGGGACAATCCCGAATCAGACAACTTTTCGGTATTGCGATTTGATCCCTGGCGGCTCCGGGTCTTTCCAGGCTCGGCCCTCATGGGTCAGGGCGGTGACATCATCGTGTGGGAATCCTGAGCGGCTCATAACAGCATCTCATCCCAATACCCGATAACCCCTACCCTGCAGACAACGAAACATGATTTTTTCTTTGCGATGTTCGGCCTTGTTTAACCCACGGCCTCCTCCCGCAACCGCGCCTATTCCCGCGCCTCGTTTCGCGTCATGGCTATTGCCAACAATCGCGCCAACGGCGACACCCACAGCCGCGCCGATAGCACCGCTCTTTGCCGTTTCTCCGGGGGTATCGACCTGAGAGGCATAGGAGCGGCATTCAGCAAGGTCTTGCTGGTATTTGGATTCATCCACACCGCGACGATCAACGATGGGCTCATTAGCACAGCCTGCAATAACGATCATGAAAACGAAAAGATGAATGGCTTTGTTCATAACGGTCGCTCAAACAGTTGGGATACCTCAATCTACTATCAACGACCTGAACGATGAGTGAATCTAAACTGAACATTGAACCTATCTGAGAAAGGTTCAACGATTTAATTGTGCTAACGCACGGGTAATTTCTTCATGTCGCTTTCGGCTAATGCGATAGCGAAGATACAAAAACATACCAAAAAAGGTAAAAACCGAAGTTGCGGGCCCGGCAATAAAGCCAAGCTGCCAGACTGTGTCTTCAGGGACTGTACCCATAACAGCGCCTTTGGGAAATTCGATATAATCCAGCAGTACCCCTCCGAATATGAGCCCAAAAGATGCAGAGGCTTTTGAGGCAAAGGATCTCGCTGAAAAAATGATGCCTTCCCTTCTTTCGCCAGTGTCCAGTTCATGCTCATCGGTGATATCTGCAAACATTGAATTCAGCGATGCAAAAAGGACTGGCGCTAACAATGCAGTTACGCCGCTACTGACAATAAGAACGATTAACAAGCTGGTTGAACCTGCCGTAGGAAACCAACTAACATCGAGCAGTGTCAGCACGATGGGTGTATTGATATTGATGATGATTAACAAGGCACACCCAACCAGCGTTGGCTTCTTGTCGAAGCGCCTGGTCAGAACAGGTACCAGAAAAATGGAAAATGACAGGCCGACGAGCCCCAAACCGGGCTTTGGTAATAGTTGCCTGTTTTCTTAATCTCGGTATTTCCTTATAGGTTCCAGCCACGCAAACCACGATTGCAAATATCATCAACCCACCAGCAAACAAGGCCCAGGGCGAATAGCCTGCTTGATTAAGCAGTGCAGGATTAAACTCTTCCGTCGGTGGAAAAAATAATCGGTAGGACACCGGCAGGAACAACGCTGCGCCGGTAAATCCAAACAACGTATTGAACGCATACATTGTCGAACGCTGATCATAGTCCTTTGCCAGTCAGCGCCCAGGGCAAGGTGCGGCACATGATAGAAAGTCATCGATGCCCGAACCAACACCGCGAATACACCGAGTCACATAATATATTCGAACTCACTCAGGTCTTCAGGTGGGTTAAATAGAAAATAGAAAGTAACGGCAAGGGGGAAGGCAGATATCAGGATAAAGGGATGGCGCCGACCCCATACACTCCGTAACTTGTCTGACAAACTGCCCGCAATCGGGTCTGTGACGGCGTCAAATACCAGAGCAACAGCCAGTGCAATACTTGTACCTGTTGCAGAGACATACAATACCTGATTGTAGTAAAACAAAAGGAAGACGCCAAATCCCTGATTTTTGATTGCTTCCGCAATCTGGCCAAAACCATAGGTCATCATGGTTGGCATGCCGAGCTTATGAGCCACTACTGCTTTTTGCCTGCTGAAATCGAAGAACGCATCAAATCACGACTGAAACTCTACCGCAATGGATGGTTTATCATAGGCGCCATTGACTGGGAGTATCCACATGGCCGAACAATTCGGGTCTTTGACAGGCGATCACATTGAGTTCATTGAACGCCAGCATATCTTTTTCGTAGGGACCGCCGGGGCGACAGGGAAAATCAACGTGTCACCAAAAGGGATGGACTCCCTGCGAGTCACTGATCCCAGTGAAGTGGTCTGGTTGAACCTGACAGGAAGCGGCAACGAAACTGCCGCCCATGTTGTTGAAAATGAACGCATGACCATCATGTTTTGCTCGTTCGAGAAACAACCGCTCATTTTGAGGTTGTATGGCAGCGCCAAAATAATCTACCCGCGTGATAAATCGGCCTGGAATCAGTATTCAGCGCTGTTTAACCACCAGCCAGGTACACGACAATTTTTTGAGTTCAGCATCGATATGGTGCAAACCTCCTGTGGATTTGCCGTGCCTTTTTACGAGATGACCGGTGAGAGAGACACTCTGGCAAAATGGGCTTCTAACAAGGGAGATGATGGTATTTCGAAACACTGGGCTGAAAAAAACCAGGTCAGCCTGGATGGCAGGCCCACAGAAATACTACAGGACTAGCCAAAACACCAATTTCTATCCCATTTCCCCACTGGACAAACCTGCTCTTCACAGGCTAAATGCCGCTTTGTTTTTTTAGGAAAACAGCAATGAAAAACCTCTTTTCCATCGAGGGCAAGGTCGCCCTCGTCACCGGCGGTTCCCGGGGTATCGGCGAAATGATCGCTGCGGGTTTCCTGGCCAATGGTGCCAGGGTATACATCAGTTCACGCAAGAGCGATGTCTGCGATGCCACGGCCGAAAGACTGGCCAAAGAATACGGCGGCGAATGCATTTCCATTCCAGCCAACCTCGCCGAGGTTGCCGGTTGTGCACAACTCGCGACTGAAATCGCCTCGCGCGAATCCAAACTGGATATTCTGGTCAACAATGCCGGAGTATCCTGGGGCGCGCCGATCGATGATTTTCCCGAAATAGGCTGGGACAAGGTATTCGATACGAACGTCAAAGGGGTTTTCTTCCTGACCCAAAAACTGCTACCTCTATTGCGCGCATCGGGCAGCAGCGACGACCCTGCACGAGTGATCAACATTGGTTCTATTGACGGTATCAAGAATCCCGTTTTTGAAACCTTTTCTTACGGGTCTTCAAAAGCAGCCCTGCATCATCTGACCCGGGGTCTCGCTCTGCATCTGACAAAAGAAAACATTATCGTCAATGCGATTGCGCCTGGTCCCTTCCCTACCTGGATGCTTAGCACAGGTGTTGGTGGTGGGGGTGACACTGACATCGACTGGACTGCGGTGGGTCGGGGAAACCCACGCGGCCGTGTCGGCACACCTGAAGATATCGCTGGTCTTGCGATCTTTTTGTCATCACGAGCCGGTGCCTATGTCGTCGGCGAAACCATTGCCTGCGATGGCGGCTCAGCCTACGCAACCTGAGGATTTATAATGCCAAGTATTACCGCAAACAACATCACTATTGAATATGACACTTTTGGGGACGAACAAAACAAACCGCTACTCCTGGTAATGGGCCTTGGCGCCCAGATGATCGCCTGGGATCCCGATTTCTGCCAGAGACTGGCAGACGCGGGTCACTACGTGATTCGCTACGACAATCGTGATGTGGGTCTATCAACCTATTTCAGTGATCACGGCGAGCCGGATATGGAAAAGCTCATGATGGACAGAATGTCCGGCAAGACACCGGATGTCGCCTACACCCTGGATGATATGGCTGCTGACGGCATGGCCTTGTTGTCTGAGCTGGATATCACACAAGCACATATTTGCGGCGCGTCGCTCGGCGGCATGATTGTTCAGGCCATGGCCATCAATCATCCGGACCGCGTGCTGAGTATGACTTCAATTATGTCTACCACTGGTAATCCGGATCTGCCGCCTGCCGAGCCCGAGGCGATGGCAGCACTAGGTTCGCCGCGAAAAGATGACCCGGAACATGCGATGCAGCGGTCTGTTGAAGTGTCGAAAATCATCGGCAGCCCCGGGTTTCCAAGAGACGAGGCGCGCCTCCGGGAGAAAGGCCTTGAAAACTATGAGCGCGCCTATCATCCGGAAGGCGTCGGTCGTCAGATGGCGGCGGTCATTACCCATGGCGACAGGCGTCCGGGGTTAAACAAGCTGGGCTTTCCCTGTCTTGTGATACACGGCAACGAGGACCCGCTGGTCCCGGTAACCGGGGGTATCGATACCCATGAAAATATTCCCGACGCTCAGCTCATGATTATCGATGGCATGGGGCATGACTTGCCGATGGGTGCCTGGAACCAGATGGTGACAGGTATCTCTGACATCACCAGTGTCGAGACTAGCCTAGCCTAGCCTAACCTCACCGTTGGGCGTAATCAGGTCTGCTGTCAGGTTTAGGTTGCCCGTGGTGATAATCACGTCCAAAGCAATGGCCGAACAGAACGACTGGAACTGATCAGCGCCCGGGCACTGCACCGTAAAGGCTTCAAGCTGACACCCGGCTGGTGCAGTTAACGCCGGGTGTGGACTCTGCTGCCAGTTAATAAAAAACGGCATTGCCAGGCCGTGGGGATGATCTGTCACAAACAATATTTGCCAGGCAAGATGTACGCCGTCCGGTCGGGTTCGCTCCATCTCTATGAGTCGATGACGAAATCCAAAACTTGCAATTGTTTCGACAAGGTCATCATAATCATCCGCGGCAACTGCCCAGGTTCTGACGAATGGCTCCGATAACATCGCAAGCTCTGCGCCAAAAGTTCCTGACAGTTCCTGGGCCGTGTCGGGGGCAATGATCTCCAGGTAGTGATCTGAGCCAAAAGATAACAGTGCATTGCAAGTCCCGGCGCCCGGATGACTGCCGCCGAATGCCGCTTTGACTCCAGTCAGGTTTTCAACAAAATCCTGTCCTGTATCAAGGCTGGGGGCAGCAAACATAATATGATCAAGTTTCATTGGCTCAAATCCCATACAAGCACACCAGACTAGCATGATGGCCGAACCTGCGATTACCCTGTGCGAACTGCCTCTGGATTCCGGGGACAGTGAAGCCGTGGGCAGTTTACTGTCCAGTGCCTTTGCGAACGATTCCGCAATGATTGCCTTACTCGGCATCACGAAATGGCAACGAATCGCGAAGCGTTATTTCCAGCTACAGTTCAATCATTCAGATATTGTTCTTGTTGCGAAATGTGACGGTAAGATAGCCGGCGTCCTGCTGGCGCATTCACCTTCATCGGTATTATTCAGGTGGTCCAGCATGTGGCAGTTTCTGGAAATGTTCTGGCTGCTTGGATCAAGATACGGGGAAAGCCAAAGAATCGCCCACCAGATCGAACAATGCGTACCGAACACAGCCCACTGGTATATCAACCAGGTCGCGGTGCTTCCTGATCGCCAGTCAAAACATACCGGATCAGCATTGGTTGCCCAACTGATGGAGATCGCAGGCGATACCGAGGTACTGGTCGATTGCGCAACCGAGCTTGAAGGTTTCTATGCAAGATCAGGTTTCAAAATCGTCGAGCGCTGCGTTGAAATTGAAATGTCTGTGATGAGTACCGAAGGTTAGGTTTACTCGTCAGGTTGCAGTGACTTCTCAGTAATCCAGTCAACGATTACCTGATACACATCTTCCGGGGCATTGTGCGCAAATAACACGTCAAGGTGGCCATAATTTTCCAACACATGGACCGTCACATCCTTCGAACCCGAGCGGCTTGCGGAATAGATTCCACCGAGTAACGATTCAGCGCCAAACTGTCCTGCCCCAAAATACAGGACAGGTATTTCCATGGCACCAAAATGATCATCGATAAATGTATTCGGGTCATCTCTTTGGCTGGTGATTGATCTGCCTTCAATATTCTGGATCTTCGGAAAGAACCAATCGTATTGAATCATCTCCCTGGCAAGGACTTCGATGCTTGACACATTCGCCCGTGTGTTCGCGAGTACGCCAGGGCCCCATGCATTGAAAAGTACTTCAGACAGGTGTTCTGCCGCCGACTCATAACGCTCATCCATGGACGGCCCCGTGGCGTCATCCATCACCCGCTGCATCATCTCGGTTCTCGATGTATAACCTCGCCGCGACAGCACACTGGCATACTGGCCTTCTTCGTCGAACTGCTGCAACGCCGCCGCCAGATCGAAATGATCGCTGGGAATTCGCTTGAAACTGCCATCGAGCGCGATCAGCCCGTCGACTTTGACCTGACCTGCCAGCGCATAAGCGTATGAGGCGCCGCGGCTAAAGCCACCGACAAACAAAGGTAATTCAGGAAGCATCTGCCTGATCTTCGCTGCGGCGATGGCTGCATCCCCAACAAATGCTTCCATCGTCCAACCCTGCATGAATGAGAGATCGCCCGCAAAATCATGAGCAATGAAATGAGTACGATAATCCAGCGTGAAGACTTCAATGCCTCTTGCGGCGAGAAATAGCCAAAGATTGCTGCGTTCATCCGCTGTCTTGAGCACACCATTCATATTGGTGCCAGGCAGATACAACAAAGCTCCGACGGGTGTTTGATTCAGCTGACGATATCGATGCAGTCCAATCGAGTCCCCATTTGCAACGGTGCGGCGCCACTGCGCCTCGACGATCTCACCACCAACTGTGCTGGCAACTACCTGGTCCGGATGTACAATTCGGAAGTCTGCATCGACGGTCTCCTCGGCGTAGACCCAAGGCAGAAACATGATGAACAGACCTGCTAATAATTTCCACTTCATGGTTCAGATGCTATCAGTTACCGTTAAAGGAGGGTATTCATCGTGTCTACGACAAGACTTATCCTGATGATTTCAGTCCTGATGATCTCAGTGCTGTTGCTGCAAGGATGCCAGACACCCATATTGGTATTCGCAGGTGCCTCGCTCAAGGGTGAGCTGAAGGAAACCGAAAACTTTGCATTCGCCTCCCAATTCAAGACCCTGAAACTGGAAGTTAATCCGCAAGCCCCCTACTCAGTTATCCTGAGGTGCACACTAATCAACGAACACATCTACCTCGACGCCGCGCCAAAAAGGCGATGGGGTCAGTATCTGCTTGAAAATCCGCAGGTGCGCGTAAAACTGGGTACAGATCTTTACCCTGCCACCGCTGTACGAATAAGTGATCCGGATATTCTGCAACGTTTTAACGAAGACCGGGCTGTATACCGCCTGGACCCGAGGCAGGTTAGCCCGTGATATATATTGCCAGTACGATCAAAACGGTGGTCAAGGCGGCAAATCCGGTAGCGCAATAACCCAAAATTTTTAGTGTGGTGGTATCTTCTTCGTTAAATACTGACATCGTCTCTCTGACCAGATAAATTAATCGGCACATCCTACGGATAGCCAACTACGAGTCAAGCACCATAGCCTTGTCTTATCGGACCCCAATCCCCATCACCCGCTGTGATACCATTCTCTAGCACCAGGCTTCCAACGCGCATTACCGACATATGGATCCACGAGAATTCAAAACCATTTTTGAGATCGTCAAAGCCGCCAGGCGAAATCTCGACGAGGCGACCTGGGACTACCTGATTGGCGGCTCAGATACAGAAACCACGCTACGGCGGAACCGTTTTGCCATCGACAAATTGGGATTGCTTCCGAAGATTCTAAATGACGTGTCCAGTGTCGATACGAGCGGCAGCTTCCTCGGCCAGCACCTTGATTTACCTGTTGTTCTTGCCCCTATCGGTTCTTTGCAAGTATTGGATGCAGGCGGCGGTGCCAGCGCCGCAAAAGCCGCTGAACAAGCCGGCGTCATGATTATGGCCAGCTCCGTGTGCGAACCTGGCATTGAACAGATTGCTGCGGCGTCAGACGCTCCCAAGGTATACCAGCTCTATACACGGGGTGATGCTGATTGGGTCGATGCGATTGTTGAAAGAGTCGTCGCAAGCTCCTACGTCGGGTTTTGCCTGACCGTGGACACTGCTGTTGTCAGTCGTCGGGAGCGCGATATCGCCAAACGCGTTGTACCTACTTCGCAGTCCTCAGCGGAAGGCGACTTCACCTATCAGGCCAGTCTCAACTGGGCGACCGTTGAGAGGATAAAGAAAAAATACGATATTCCGCTCATTATCAAGGGAATCAGCCGCCCGGACGACGCGCTAAAAGCCCTCGATTATGGTGTTGACGTCATCTACGTTTCCAATCACGGCGGCAGACAATTGGATCAGTCAGTGGGCAGCATCTCGCTGCTACCGGCAATACTCAAAGCAGTGAACGGACGGGCCGACGTTATTGTTGACGGCGGATTCTATCGTGGCAGCGATGTTGTGAAAGCATTTGCCCTGGGTGCGAGCGCCGTTGGCATTGGCCGCCTTGAAGGCTGGGCACTGGCTGCAGGCGGCGTGCCGGTTCTGGTTCGATGCCTGCAGCTGTTAAAACGCGAAGTTGCCACGACCATGGCATTGTGTGGTGTCACGACACTCGATGAACTCGATCCCTCATTCATCACCGAAACCGATGTCGTCAGTGACTCCGATGTAATGAGCGCATTCCCGCTGATTTCGGAAGGTTATTAACGCGCACTAGACTCGCCCGCCAGGCCATCATTACGGTTTCTTTGTGGCGGTATAGTCCAGTGATATCTATAATCGGCCCCGGTGCCGTAAACCTGCCTAGTCCTTCTCGAAGAAATCGCTCGCCAGCGAGCCGCCAGAGTGTCGGTAGCATTGCATTAGCGCGAAACTGGAATTCGACATTGGCCTTTGGCTGTCCGATAGCATCGATGTCATCACTTAGCGTTACTCGATTGTCTTCCATGGGCGCCATTTCTGCTTGCATCGTCATCAAAGCATTGACGGTATTTTGGTTGGTATTAGGTGAGAGACCAGCATCCTCCCTTGGACCTGTCGACAAGGTAAAGCTGCGAACACCGGCTGCGCGCAACGTCTCGTCGTTGAGACAAAAGGCGTTAGTGCGTCGACCGAAAACTGTATGACTTCGGCTCACCGCTTCACTTTACATAACGGCGCGGTTGTATGTAAATACGTGAGGATGCTCCATGAAATTTTTGCCGACCTGTTCGTCTGCGTGCAGCCCCGAGAGCAGCAGAAGGCGAGGATTGCCAATACCGCCACAAGCCAGCACGACCTTGTCAGCCTTGATCTGCGTCGCTGTGGCGTCAGAGGAACCAATAGTCACGCCGGTGACTGTGCCCTTGTCATGATCAATCTTCCGAACCGTCGTCTCGAGCATCACCTGCAGAAAGGTGGAGTCGTTAGCGAAGTCTCGAAGCTTTTCGCCAGAGCGAACGGGAGTGCTGAGATAAAAAGGGCGGTATTTAATTGATGAGCCCGCACGCACTGGCATCTCGTACTGATCAACGGCACTCGTTGGAAGATCGAGCACAGGCGCTGCCCGACGGTAGTAGGGCATGAGTGATGCATGGCTAAATGGCCACTCTCCCAGGTCGAATGAAAGCGACTCTAGTACACTGCAGAGTCCCGCCCACACCATACTGGTTCCACCAAAGGCACGAATGGAATGAGTCGCGTAGTATTCATCAGAAAGGTCGCCTGTGGCATTGACGAGTGATAACTGATTGATGTCAGGGTCGTACTCCATCGAACCACTTTCTACGAGTAATACTCGATCGAAACCATGTTCATTAACCAATGTGCTCGCAACAGTCATTCCGGCCGGGCCGGAACCAATAACGACAATGGGGTAGTGAGTATCTGGGGTATTGATGAACATCGGCGTAATATTACATCATCTTTATAATCATCACTGTTATTCAAAGACTGGCCTTCGTAAGCTCAGCTGTTCTTCTGCAAAAATGCGGACCTGATTGGCTGGAAAGTGAAGCGTTATGGCCAATTTCGATGCGCATGCCAACAGGTATCCCTCCAGCATGCTTCAAGATCTTCTCAATAACCACCGTGTCTTCACCTCCTCCGTCCCCATTTACTAAATCACGCTTTGTGCATGGGAAGAACTTACCGCCATCGATAAGCTGGTAGATGAACGTATAAACAGTTCTTCTGACTAGGTAGCTGATACGGCCTTGTTGGATCGTCCTCGCCTGACGGCATGATATTTTTCCGCAATTACCAGGGCCCAATCCGGCTTATGAACTTTGCGCCATTCACTCGCGGCAAACTTGTTCATTTCCATAAATGTCGGATAGATATGAATCGTGCCAAGAATTTTGTTTAAGCCAATGCCATGCTTCATCGCCAGGGTGAACTCGCCGATCAGCTCTGCGCCATGATCGGCGGCAATTGTCACACCGAGGATCTTGTCTTTACCAGGCACGGTAAGGATTTTGACCAGACCCTGGGCCTCCTCATCGGTAATGGCGCGATCAAGATCTGCAACATCATAAGTGGTCACCTCATAGTCGACGCCCTGCGCTTGCGCATCCTGCTCATTCAATCCCACACGAGCGACTTCCGGTGAACAAAATGTCGCCCAGGGAATCACCGAATAATCCACCTTGAATTTTCTGAATGTGCCAAACAAGGCATTAACACTCGCATACCAGGCCATATGAGAAGCGGTATGGGTGAATTGATAAGGGCCGGCTACATCACCAACGGCAAATATGTTGGGGAAATTTGTTCTGAGATAGTCGTCGACGGCGACCGTGCCATTTGCGTTGAGCGCCACGCCAATATCTTCTAAGCCAAAGTGTTCAGTATTCGCCTTCCTGCCGACAGCCACAATTAACTTATCGAATGGAATCTCTTTTGCTTTACCGACATCGTCTACAACTTTTAGAGCAGCCCCCTGGTCACTGGTCACGACGGCTTGCGCCTTATGACCCGTGAGCACTCTGACCCCTTCAATCTCAAGCTGGGTTTGTACCATCGCTGAAAACTCTTCGTCTTCCCGGGGCAGTATATTGGGTAGCAGTTCAACCTGCGTGACCTCACTGCCCAGCCTTGCAAACGCCTGGGTTAATTCAGTGCCAATAGGTCCGCCACCCAATACCACCAATCGCCCTGGTTGTTCCGTCAGTTGCCAGAGGTTGTCGGAGGTGAGGTATTCCACGGCATCAATATTTTCAATCGGAGGAATAAAGGGTTCTGCGCCGGTAGCGATAATAATGTTTCGAGTAGTCAACGTCTTACCATTCACTTCGACATGCCAGGGAGAAACAATTTTCCCGGTACCGGTTTCCACGTCGACACCAAGGCCCTCGTATCTTTCGATGGAGTCATGGGGTTCGATTTCCTTAATCGCCCGCTGCACTCGATTCATAATCTCGCCAAAATCGACATCAAGTTCGGTATCTCTAAAACCGAGGCTGGCACCCCTTTGAGCATCATAGGCGTGCCTGGCAGACCGAATGAGTGTCTTACTGGGTACGCAGCCCGTGTTCAAACAGTCGCCGCCCATCTTATTCTTTTCAATCAAGGTCACTTTCGCTTTGACGGTTGCGGCAATCAGTGCCGCCACCAGTCCACCGGAACCCGCACCAATAACCACCAGATCGCAATCGAAGCTGCCGGGTCTGGTAAAACCTCTATACACCCGCTGCGCCTTGACCCAGTCAACAAACCACTTCGCCAGTAACGGGAAGCTGCCCAACAAGACAAAAGAGGCGATCAATCTGGCAGACAAAATATCACTGGGATCATTGATCCGCCCAAGCTCGGTCCCCGCATTTACAAACACAAGGGTGCCCGCCAACATGCCAACCTGGGATACGATGTAAAACACGGGCACACTCATCCGGGTGAGCGCCATGGCAAGATTGATGGCAAAAAACGGAAAGGCCGGAACCAATCGCAAGGTAAAGAGATAGAAAGCGCCTTCTTTTTCGATACCCCGGTTGATGGTCTCAAATTGAGATCTAAACCTGCGTTCAATCTGCGCCTGGAATAGCCACCTCGCCAGCATCATGGCGAGAGTCGCCCCGATGGTCGATGCAAACGAGACTATCAACAATCCCCACCAGAGCCCGAACAGGGCGCCGGCAATCAGTGTCATGGCAGTTGCCGCTCCCGGCAAGGAAATCGCCGTCGCAAAAACATAGACCAGAAAGAAAATCGCGACGAACTCCAGGGGACCTTGTTCGACCAGCTCGGTTAATGCGGCCTGCTCCGCCTTGATATTCGACAGAGTCAGGTAAGCGCCGAGATCGAAGTAGAAAAAACCGCCCAATAACACCACAATCGTCACGAGTGCGATCCACCTGAATAGTGTCATTTTGTGTACCTAAAAAGCTAAACGGTCAGACTATGATAGCGTCATTTACCAGGGAAAATGCTCCAATGGACATTTCTTTTCACCATGATGCCGAGAGTCTCGACTGGGACCAGATCAAACAAGATCTGATCGCAGATGATTTTCACAACGGTCGAACAACGGAGCAACTCGAAGCATCTTTCAAGAACAGCCAGATGCAGGTCTATGCCATGGACCAGAACCGATGCATCGGCACTGCTCGCGCATTGTCAGATGGAATCGGAAATGCCTATGTGATCGATGTGTGGACTAACAATACCTATCGCAACCAGGGTGTCGCCAGAGAAATGATGGAACGCATGCTGGCATGTGGCCCGGGGCAACATTTTTATTTACAAACAGACGACGCTATAGAGTTTTATCGAAAACTTGGATTCAGCGAACAGCCTCTCGGTATGAGCCTGGTGGTAGGTGAATACCTCGAAAACGATTCCCGCTAACACCGACGGTCGAACCCTGCACTCACCAGCTCTGAAAGACTTATGCTGTCCCAGCCTGGGTTCACAGATTCCACCAGCCGGTTAATCTGTCGTCGAGAAGCCTTCTTCAGCTTTAGCTCACGTTGCACCGCATCATCAACAGAATTTAGTGATTCCACATAGACCAGCTTCTGCAACACACGTTTCTTTTTCAGACGGCGATTCACCAGGATTCGCTGACTGGTTATACCGGACGAAAGATCAGCGGTAACACCGATGGAAAGATAGCGATGGTGTCTGCTGGAAAGAATAAAAAGATAGAAATTTGCCATGTGGGTAATGTTTACTCAGGCCCGGCAACCAAACCACCGGTCAAGACCGCATCTATCGTAAGCAGTTAACCCTAATCGAAGTAAGTTTCACTGTAGTCCCACTGTGGTCAATACGAGTATCATGACACCCTACACAGTGAAGTATCCATATGCCTGACACTACACCGGTCTGGGAAAATCTCGCCGCCCTTGCGCAGGAGGACATTTCCATCAGCGATCAGTTTGCAGACGACAGCAGACTGGCGCGATATAGCGTCACGCTGGAAGGGCTATATCTTGATGTATCAAAACATCTCGTTACCGATACCATCCTGGAGGCATTGCTCGAACTCGCAGCTTCCACGGACGTGCTGGCACGAGCCAGGCAGATGATCGAAGGTCAGCAAATCAATACCAGCGAACATCGCGCTGCCCTGCACATGGCCTTACGGCAGGAGAGCCCGTCAATACCGGGCGACTTTCCCGAATCTGCGCAATCTGAACGAGACCGAATGAAAATTATCAGTGGCGCCATCCGCAATGGTGAATGGTGTGGCGTAACCGGCATGCCCATTACGGATGTCATCAACATCGGGATCGGTGGATCTGATCTCGGCCCGAAAATGGTTTGCCAGGCACTAGAGGAATTCAGTGACGGTCCGACATGCCATTTCATTTCAAATGTCGATGGCGCAGAGATATTCTCGCTAATAAAAGACCTGGATGCAGCCAGCACCCTCATCGTTATTTCAAGCAAAAGTTTCACCACCAGAGAAACGCTTCTCAATGCAAAAACAGCTCTGGCATGGTTGGGCGACGCACTAGCACTCAGCCGGCCGCAGGACTCCCCGCACTGTATTGGCATTACCTCGGACATTGACACCGCGACGCAATTTGGTATTCCCGCATCCCGTTTGCTTGTCGTTGACGAATCCATCGGCGGTCGATACTCGGTCTGGTCAGCCGTGGGCTTGCCTATTTGTATCGCCACCGGATACGAAAATTTCCAGGCAATGTTACAGGGCGGCGCGGCGATGGACGCCCATTTTCTGGGTGCGCCGCCGAATAAGAACATGCCGATTCTTATGGCTATGCTCGGCATCTGGTACAACAACTTCCTGAATGCCGAGACCTACGCGGTTATTCCATACTGCCAGCGCCTGGATTTGTTTGTCGATTACCTGCAACAGCTAGATATGGAAAGTAGCGGTAAATCTGCAACCGTTGCGGGCACCAGTACTGACATCAATACCGGACCTGTCGTATGGGGCCAAACTGGCACAAATGGGCAGCACGCCTTTTTTCAGCTATTTCACCAGGGTACTAAACTGATTCCCATTGACTTCATCGGCACAGTGACCGATGGCTTGAGTAATGAAGAGCATCATCGGGTGTTACTGGCCAACATGATTGCTCAGTCACAAGCACTCATGACAGGCAAAGCCAGTGAAGATCGGCATCAGCACTATGAGGGGAATAAACCCAGCACAACCCTGCTACTTGACCAGCTAAACCCCAGAACCCTGGGCATGCTGATTGCGCTGTATGAACACAAGGTGTTCGTTCAGGGTACAGTCTGGGGGATTAATTCTTTTGACCAATGGGGCGTTGAGCTTGGCAAGCGACTGACTGATCAGATTCTACAGGGTTCAGTTGCTCATGATCCGTCAACGAACGCACTCATGAAAAAGGCCGGGTTCGATGTCGGCTAATTAAATAGCTGGTTCAGATTCTACGACGGCTTCTTCCTGGCGAACGATGATGGCAGCAATCAACAAACCTACCAACAGCACGAGGCAGATCTGCGCTGCAGCGTTGTAGCTGCCAAGATGATCAACAGCCAGGCTAAATGCCGCAGGCCCCACCGCACTAGCGAATACGGATATAGAAGTATTGAAGCCGCTTACCTCGCCTAAATGCAAAGGTCCAAAAAATCGGATGAACGCCAGGTTTGAGGTGACTCCCCACAGTCCTCCGCCAGTACCAAAACCTGCGGCAAGCATCCAGTAACCCCAGGGCTGATCCAGATTAATCAGCCCGCAGGCACCCACTACAAAACCGGCGAGCATGATAATGAGGAAGGGTTTCAAGGGCGCTTTGTCTACCAGGTAGCTGGCGATGAGATTAGATGCTGTTGCAAAGATTGCAGACGGCAGAAAATAGCCAAAGGCCACATCCCGCGAAAGGCCTGCTTCCCCAAAAATGGCCACAACATGAAACGTCAATGCGGTGCCAAACATGGCGTGCATCGCAAGACTCATGGAGTAAATCCAGAACACCGGGCTTTTACGCGCCACATTGAGTGTTTTGGAGGGCGCTTCGATCAGTGCTGGTTGATCGCCGGACTCCTCACCACCATCGGGCAGCAGCCCGCAAGATGCAGGATTGTCTCTGATAAAAACGACCGCCAGCAGCGCGAAGACGATGCCTACGACCATTGCCATAAACCACAAGGCACCACGCCAGCCCAACTCTGATATAAACAGGGCGAGAACCAGCGGGGCCAGGGAAAAACCGAAAGATACAAAAACACCCCGCACACCGCTCACCAGACCGCGGCGTTTGACAAACCAGAGCATCAACACATTTCTTGAACAACTGGTCAAAACCCCCTGGCCAAAAAACCGGACACCAAAAAATCCCAACAAAATCAGAACAAAAGTAACCGGCATATAACCACCCAGCCAGTCGCTTAAGATATCGACCACGCTGATATACATCACCATCAGCCCAAGTGCAGCCGATGAAATTGCAATCATGACGCGGCCGCCATATCGATCGTACCAACGGCCCGCCTGGGTCAAAAACAGCGACGAACCGATCGTGCCAAATAGATAGGCCATGGACAGTTCGGTGCGGGAAAGTCCGAACACTTCAATGAACGGATCAGTGAATACGGCCATCCCCATCGTCTGACCGGGGATACTGAACAAAAACCCGAGCGTGGAAAACAGCCAAACTACCCAGCCGTAATAAATCGGTGAGCGTTTCGGGTCAAACGGCCATTTGACAGGGATAATAGTGGCGGGGATCAAAATGCAGTTTCTTAAAAAGTGCGCAGCATATAGCAGGGCCTGTGAGTCGTCCAGAAAACCTGACAGTTGACGCATTGGCCAGAGCCACCTAGATTGATCACCGGAGCCACCTGGGAATGCCCACGATGAAAAACGTCTTGTTTATCACTGCAGATCAATGGCGCGGGGAATGTTTGTCCACGCTAGGTCACAAAGTACAAACCCCTCACCTGGATGCGCTGGCAACCGAAGGTGTATTATTCAAAAATCATTTCGCCAATGCTGTGCCTTGCGGACCTTCCCGGGCAAGCCTGCATACTGGCATGTACTTGCAGAATCACCGATCCAGCACCAACGGCACACCCCTGGATGCCCGTCATACCAACTGGGCTCTGGAAGTCCGGAAAAAAGGATATGACCCCGTCTTGTTCGGTTACACGGACACAACCAACGACCCCCGGGAATTCGCCCCGGATCATGATTACCTGCAATCTTATGAAGGTCCGCTGCCCGGCATTAATCCCATCATCATGATGGGAACATTCCCCGATGCCTGGGCGGCGTGGCTGGGCAAGCAGGGTTTCGAGATCCCTGATCCAAACTGGAAATTCTACACTGCCAAGAAAAAGCAACCAGAATACGAAGATGGTGGCGCCGTACCTGCACCACTCTCATTGCCAAAGGAATTACACGATACACACTTCATGGTCGACAACACCATTGACTACATCACTGCGCAGGATGGCAACTGGTGTGTTCACCTGTCGCTACTCAGACCTCATCCACCCTGGGTCGCACCTGAACCTTACAACGAACTTTATCCACCAGATGAATTAACGGATTTTGTAAGACAACCGGACATTGAAACGGAAGGCCGCCAGCATCCGTTCCTGGATTACTACCTGAAGCGGCCGCGATGCGCTGTTTCTGCCGATGACAAAAAGACCAGCCGCCTCAAGGCTTCCTATTTCGGCCTGATGACAGAAGTCGATGACAATTTGGGCAGGTTATTTGCGTACCTGAAGGATTCGGGGCAATGGGACGACACGCTGATTGTGTTTACCTCCGATCATGGCGAACAAATAGGGGATCACTGGCTGATCGGCAAGATGGGTTATTTCGACGCGTCCTATCATATACCGCTGATCATTCGGGATCCGGCGGCAGACAAGACTCGCGGCACTGTGATCGATTCGTTTACCGAGAACGTGGATATCATGCCGACCATGCTCGAATGGCTGGCGGCTGAAATTCCCCACCAATGCGACGGCAAATCATTGATATCAACCTTAAGAACCGGCGCCACACCTTCTAACTGGCGAGATGCCGCACATTGGGAGTTCGACTTTCGTGACGTCGAAGAAGGCGAGCAGATCGAGCAGGCGCTGGGCCTAACCCAGCATCAATGTACCCTCAATGTTATTCGGGATAAACATTACAAGTATGTGCACTTTACCAATATGCCACCGCTGTTCTTTGATCTTGAGAAGGATCCCAACGAGTTTGTGAATGAGGCGCAGAATCCGGCATATCTATCGAAAGTCCTTGAGTACACCCAGAAGATGCTGTCATGGCGAATGAACCATGACGAGCAAACCCTGACGCATCTGGCGATCACTGACAATGGTGTTGTGTCGCGACCTGCGCCAAGGTACTGAGACCCCCACAACCGCCTGTCAGCCGTCGCTATCATAAGTTCGAATCTCGATGAGATGGGAATTTGGGTCATTAAAGTAAACGGTGGGCGCTTCACCTTTCGCACCTGACTCCACACCTGGCCCGACATTGCTGCCCACAGAGTCGAACGTTGGCCCGTAATCAATTTCCGCTTTTTTTACCCTTCGGAAAATCTGATCGAATTCATCCCTGGATACAGAGAAGGCATAGTGCTCAAACCCCTTGGTGCCCCATGGTGCCAACTGCATTTGAAAATCGTTACCTGTGCGGATCACCGTGAAAGGTCCATCCACACCAGCGTTGCTAAAGCCCATGATCCCAGTATAAAACTCAACACTTGCTTTAATGTCATTTACTTTCAAGATGATGTGATCGAGTTGAGCCATTGTGTATTCCCCTGACGACCCCAGCTAAGCCGCGGTTATGTCTTACTCCCGACTTCATCTTCCATCAACTGATCATATCGCTGTCGAATATTTCTCTGACGGGTTTTTGCAGCCGCATCAATCAGCGGTTGCATATGGTTTCGAAACGCCGGATCTACGAAATCACATTGTAATTTCCACATCACTCTAACACCCGGATTATTAAACGTATCCTGTTGAAACGAAGCCTAATAGGCATTCCATGTATCCTTATCGAAAGTTCCGGCTCGATATTGGAAATAGTCATGCTCCATCCTACGAAAGAGCGCGCGGACTTCCAGATGATTGTCAGGCGTGATGTCTCTTAACTCAATCATTTGAACCCCTGCCGAATCTCTCGCAATCAAGAGCTTCGTTTGTTTCAGCTGTGCTGCAACAACCATTCAACGCAAAATTCATTGAATAATTCAGGCTTTTCATACTGCAGCCAATGGCCAGCATCTGCAACTAATTCGAACTTCACGTCGGCCCGGGCCTCTGTAAAAATTGCTCGCCGGGCATCCAGTTCCGGGTAGGCCGGGGCATCGTGATCGCCATAGATAACAAACAGTGGAGTCGCGGTATTGCGAACGCCCTCAATCAGCAGAGTAGTTCTCGCGTACTGCGGACTGCTGAACCTTGCTTTCGATGTGTTGATCTCCTGAATCTGAATCGCCAGTTCATCAATTAAATCGGTGTTGTGAATCATCAATATCGCCAGGTTTTCACGATGAGCCGCCAGGACTTCTTCCCGGCTCATCTGCGCAGTTCGCTTTACTAACAGTTTCAACTGCTGTCCACGTGGCAGATCTCCAACAGCAGCGGGCCCCGTCAGCATCACCGATTTCAACCGACCCTCAAGACGCGCCATGATCAGCGCGGTAACCGTACAACCCCAGGAAAACGCGACGATATGAAATGGTCCATCAAACAGAGATTCCACCGCCTGAGCGGTCTGCGCTGCGGCGCTGGTTGCATCAGAGTCAATGTCGCACATCGCTGCATCACCCAATCCCGGTAGATCGATCGCGTAGACATCGAAATGTTTCTGGAGCGCTCGGATATTCTTCACCCAATGCAACCAGGAACCGGAGCCGCCATGCAACAGTACAATTTTATCAGCACCGGTGTTTTGCCATTGACGAATAGGCAGCTTTCCCTGCACACACGAAATCCAATGAACAATGGCATCCTCTTCCAATGAGGCAATCAGATGTTCCCTAATTTTCGTCATTCGCTGCCTGAGCGAATTCCTGACACAGCTCACCCATACGCATCTCACCTTCGCGAGTCTGCAAACCCATCTCCATGGCTTTGCGCATATTTTTCTGGGCACCTTCGGTGCGTAACGATTGCTGGAACAGGTGGGATTCTTCGAGCAGGCCTTCTTTGAAGGGCATCTCAGCATTGTTGATTGACGCTTTACACAGGCCTATCGCCTCCGCAGGCCAGCATGCAATTCTGCCTGCCAGATTGTCTACAAAAGTATCAAGTTCTTCAGTGGTATCAAAGATGCGATTCAGATATCCCCAGTGTTCCGCGGTCACTGCGTCAATATCATCACTGCCTAAACAAATTTCCATGGCACGACCACGGCCAACCAATCTTGGCAGGCGCTGGGTGCCGGTTCCCCCAGGAAGAATTCCCAGGGCTACTTCCATCTGGTTGATGATGGTTTTACCTTTCACGCCAAACCGCATATCGCAGGAGGAGGCAAATTCATTGCCGCCACCACCCGCTCTGCCAGCCATTTTAACAATGGTCGCCTTGGGCATGGTTCGTACACGCTCGCACATCTCATGGAATTCCGACAGGTCCGGGCTTTTTTCTGCAGGAGAATCAATCGGCATCTTTAAGAGCGTTTCGACATCATAATGCGCGATAAAGAAATCCGGGTCTGCACTTTGGAATACAACGACCTTGACCGATTCATCCTGTTCGACCTCAATGGCGAAACCAACCAGGTCCGTGTAAAGAGCCCCCGTCATGACATTAACGGGGGGGTTGTTGATGGTGGCAGTCATAATGCCTTTATCAAAAGTGGTGTTCAGGGTTTCATAATCGTACGGCATAACGAATTCTCCTTGGGAAGACTCTGAGGGTACTAGATGGGAAGAGCATTCTCACCTATGATCGGGTAATTCAATCGTGGATGAATCCGTGCGATATCTGCTGTTCGTTACCCTTCTCGCTGTAGCCCTGCCCTGCCTTGGCGCCAGTAACCTGCGGATTCTGCTGACCAATGATGACGGCTTCGAGTCACGGGGCATTGTCGCATTGCATAAAACACTCACCGAGGCGGGACACGATGTTTATCTCATTGCACCCGCAAGCCAGAAAAGCGGTGCTTCTGCATCCATCTCTTCCCGGGGAGTTGCGGTCACCGCGTATCCAAACCAGGTGTGGGCAGTGCATGGCACACCAAGCGACGCGGTTCGAGTTGGCCTGGGTAACCTCATGTACAACAATCCACCGGACCTGGTGGTCTCGGGTGCCAACCTTGGTCAGAATGTCGGTCGGGACGTCAATATATCCGGCACTGTGGGCGCGGCCATTACCGCCTTACACCTGGGTGTTCCCGCGATTGCCCTGTCAGTCGGATTGAAGATTGAGGAAGCACGAACGGGTTTTCCCAGTACCACCGGTGCCTTCGGCGGCGCTGCCAGGCTGCTCAGTCGCGTGATTAGCAATATGGATCTGGCAGACATGACGGCTGTGCTGAATATTAACTACCCACCGTCATTACCGCTTGATGTGAGAGGCATACGCTGGACCAAACTTTCTGAACATTCCATATTGGGCAAGCGGTACTATCAACAAAAGGACGGTCGCTACGCCCAGGAACTTACAGCACCACACCCCAACGCAAGAGCATATGACGCCGAGTCGGTGATGGACGGCTTTGTCACCATGACCTTTCTCGATGGAGACATGTCGGTTCCCACGCGTAGAAACCAGAAATATCTCGACCAGCATCTGCTGGATCGTTCTTTCGAGCCAAGGTATCGTCCACCGACAATCAACAGAACCCGAGACATTTAAACCGGCTATGGCGGAAGTCATCGAAGTAGAGAAAGTTGAAGAATTACAGCCAGACTTTGTTCAGGCGGAGATCACGGAGTTTCCTGCCGAACAAATCGCAGACCTGGAAGTTGACGCCGCGACAGAACAACAATCCCCCGACCCTGCCCTGGAGCAGAAGCCTGCGAAGAAGAAGCCGGATTCCTGGTTACGTCGTATGTTCGAGCCCTCCAGTTGGCGCAAGTAATACCGGCTAATCGTAAGGGGACACATCATGAATATCGACGCAATTGCAATCGGCGAACACCCTCCCGAGGACATTAACGTGATCGTCGAGGTTCCGGTTGGCGGCGAACCTATTAAGTACGAAATGGACAAAGCATCTGGTGCGCTGTTTGTTGATCGGTTCTTGTATACACCCATGCGCTATCCCGGCAATTATGGGTTCATTCCACATACACTCTCTGGTGATGGTGATCCTGTGGATGTTCTGGTTGCAACCACCCGGCCGCTCATTCCTGGCGCAGTCGTAAACTATCGACCGATTGGCGTGCTATTGATGAATGATGAAGCGGGGTCTGACGAGAAAATAATTGGCATTCCCAGTTCACGACTCACCAAACGATACGAATCAATCAACGGATACACCGATTTACCGGATATCACCCTACAGCAGATCCAACACTTTTTTGAGCATTACAAAGACCTGGAACCCGAGAAATGGGTCAAGTTTCATCGATGGGGAGATGCTTCAGAAGCGAAAGAACTCATTCAACAAGGAATTGCGAGAGCCACATGATACGAATACTGTTCACCATTGCACTGCTCTGTCTTGCAGGTTGCGGCCCCGTTCCCGGCGGCAGCCTTTCGGGCACCGCCGCACCTGTACCCGCCGACTGGTCTTCGATCATGGCGGATAAAACGATTTGCGAGATTCAATCACGCCCTGACGAACCACATTCGATTCAACTGGAATGCTTCCTGTTTAACAATGCCCTGTACGTTCAGTCCCATCGCTGGGTCAACGCCAGGTGGTGGCCCGGAGAAAGCTGGGCAATCATCTGGCAAAAACAGCCTGCGGTGACCGTGCGTATTAAAGATGCACTCTACTCCTTACGCGCAAACGTCGAAATGCAACATCGTGACACGATACTCAGACAACGGGGTTATGATCCTGTGCCAGATGGCATCGTTGTATTCAGATTCGAACCATCCAATGACCAGGACTCATAGCACTATGCATCTTTATACCACCAGCGGAGGAGCAATAGATGACAACTGTCCAGCACATCGACCAGGTCAGGGCGATTTTTACCCCGGACAACAGCGTCACGCTAAAGACCGTCACCGATACCTTCTTTCCCGATCTCGATAAGGATTTCCCTGACTTCAAGGATCACATACTGATCAGCCAGTTCTTTTTTGATGAAGCCTGGCCTACCTGGGAGATCCACCCTAAAGGAGATGAACTGGTCATGCTGCTGAGCGGTGATACCGACATGATCCTGTCCAATGAAGACGGTTCAGAAACCATCATGCGGGTATCGACACCGGGCGAGTATGTTGTGATCCCCAGGAATACATGGCATACCGCACGGCCTTTTACGCCCACAACCATGCTGTTTATTACACCTGGGGAAGGCACGTTGAATGCCCTCGAACCCAATGGGGACCCGGTTTAGCCTGACTAACACAGGAGAAGAGCAGCTGTCGGAAGATGATGACACAAGAAGCTATTGCTGCCTTACCCCAGGCTGAGCAAGAGCTTTATCTCAGCACGCCGATGTGGGCGACCATCGCCTTTGGATGTGCTGTCTGGGGCGGAGCAATTGGATGCCTCTTGCTACTACTAAAAAACGCAGCCGCGTTATACCTGTTAGTCCTTTCAGCGTGCGGCGTCGCAGTGCAAATGTTTCACGCCTTCGTGATCAGCGATTCATTTGAAGTTTTTGGGCCTGGGGGAGCAATTACGCCCGTGATGATTGCCGTGGTCGCGGTTGCCTTAGTTTGGCTCTCCGTTAAATCTAAAAATGATGGTTGGCTGCGGTAGCAGGCGTTCCTAGAAACCTAACGATATACATAGGGCGCACCACCATCACCCAGAGATTGATAGCGTTCCTTAAGAAGATCCTGTCGGTTCTTTCTATTGATCAACTTTCCGTCGATGACGATCAGTGTTGTTTTGCTGGTAACTTCTAATGGGTCGCCGTCCCAAACGGCAAAGGTAGCATTCTTGCCAACTTCAACACTTCCAAGCCCCTCTTCACCCCAGATAAGCGCCGGGTTTAGCGTGATGGCATTGAGTGCATCCTGCCAGCGTAGTCCGTATGACACCGCGACTCCCGCCGCTTGAGACAACATGCGAGTATCGCTGTAAAGGTTCTCCGTCATAAACGCGAAGGTAATACCCGCTTCCTGCAGAAGTTTCGGCTGATCTAGCCTGGCACCCAGCCTATCGAAACTCAAAGGTAGATTGTCGAGCGCATTCAGGATGACCGGCGTATTACTTGACACAATCGCTTCGGTAACTTTCCAGGCTTCACGTGCACCCATTAACACGATGTTAATATCAAAGGGTTCTATTGCTGCTAGTACGGACTCAATTTCAGATGCGCGATCAACGTATATAACCAGCTTTTTCTGACCGGTGATGACGTCAGCCAGTGCAACCAGGTCCTGGTATGAGAACGCCAATTCCCTGAGCGAACCGGACTCATAAGCGCGCCGTTTGCGCACAAAAAGCCGTGCTTCTTCTAGACCCAATAGCAATCGTTGCAATGCCGCAGCACGAGAATTACCGGCATTTTCTCGCCCCCGTTCACCGAGATAAGCAAACACGGCAGTCGATTTCCCCGGCACAGTCTGTCCAGACAGGGAAACCAAAGTACCCTGCCCGGCGAAAACATCCTTACCTATCTCCGGTTTCAGGAACACGTGTGTGACCCCCTCTGCCAGCAGGGAAGGCGCAATGGATGAGCCGGCATGATAAGCCAACGATGGATTGAATCCGGCTCCCATCGCTTCCCCTTCGTATTTTTGATCCTCCGCTCTCGTGCTTAGACCCACCTCTTCGATACCGAAAGTTGAACCCGAATCGATATAACCTGGCGTGACATAGCCACCACCGCCATCAATGACATGCGCTTCCTCCAGACTCAGTGCTCCGATCTCGACAATCTCACCATTTGAAACACGGATGCTAAAAGAATCTTCACTACCAAATTTTTTGATATTGGAGACAATCAAATCCTCGGCCTGAGCCCAAAGCGCAGTGCACGTGATCAACACGAAAAGTAATCGCTTCATCATTCTGCACTCCTGTGGCCAAGCTCAAAGTCCGTGACGGGTTTGAGTCCCTGGGCCCGGTCGTACCGAAGTGCGCCATCTATAAACACTTGGGTCGTTTTGGTGTAAACAGAGAACGGATTACCATCCCACAACACCAGGTCCGCTGCCTTGCCTGACTCAATTGAACCGGTGATGCGCTCAATGCCAAGGGCTTTTGCGGCGTTGATGGTGATCCACCGAATCGCATTAGCTTCATTCAAGCCCAGCCCCATGCGATTGCCCGCTGCCATTGCCTTGGCTGCCTCCTGGTTCAGTCGCTGAATACCCCAGGCGCTGTCGGAGTGCACCACTGCACAAGCACCAGCTTTTTCAACCAGCGCAATGTTCTCTTTGATCCCATCGAAAGATTCCATTTTAAATCGCCACCAGTCTGCCCAGACCGCTGCGCAGATATCATTCGCGGCCAGCAAGTCTGCTACCTTGTAGGCTTCCACGGCGTGATGGAAAGCAGCGATCGAATACCCAAATTCCTTACTGATCTCGATCATCACCGCCATTTCATCAGCCCGGTAGCAATGATTGTGCACGAGGATTTCGCCTTCCAAAACACCCACTAGTGTTTCAAGCTTCAGATCGCGCATTGGCATTGACTTCGATTCCTTGTCGGTATCATTTTTGGCCAGTTTCACGGAGGCTTCGTACTCAACCCAGGATTGCTGATAGGCGACTGCCTCCGCCCAGGCTTGTCTGTAACCAGCAACATTTCCCATACGTGTTGAAGGAGATTTGTCCTGGCTGCCATAAACCCGCTTCGGGTTTTCACCACACGCCATCTTGAGTCCATGAGGCGCTCCAGGGAACTTCATCTCCATGACACTTCGCCCCGGTACATTCTTCAAGGTGACACCGCGACCACCGATCAGATTGGCTGAACCTGGCAGAATCTGCATCGACGTGACCCCACCGGCCAGCGCAAGCGGGAACTGGGGATCCTGGGGCCAGACGGAATGTTCAGCCCATACTTCAGCCGTAACGGGTGCCGTCGCCTCATTTCCATCCCGATGGGATTCATATGATGGAGCAGGATAGTTACCAAGGTGACTGTGAACATCAATGATCCCCGGCGTAAGCCAGCGACCGGACCCGTCAATTTCACGGAGGTTCGCTGGCGGATCTCCCTGCCAGTCACCGACGCCTACATCCACGATCTTGCCGTCACGGAAGTACACATAACCCTGTGCAATCTGCTTACCTGCCGCCGTCAGAATAGTGGCACCCTGAATCAGGGTCGGTGGGCTTATCGGTATCTGGTAGGTCGAATCAAATGGCGCCGCGGTGACTGACCACGCAGCGAATAGAAGCAAAAACACTCGCAACATAATTGCACATCCAATGTAACTATTCCTGCAGTGTACTACTGGTAAAGACGTTCTTAAACACGCAGAGCCATTGCTCACAAACCCACCCGTCTAGGGCTCCCGGATGACCAGTAGGCGCGTCTCGGTCATATCACGCATGGCAAAGCGGATACCTATGGAATGGGATTACGTTCTTTCGTGGCATTGCCGGTTGATAAGGGCGGTGCTGTTGTACGACTGACGTTCGAGAGCGTAAAGGATAGCGATACTGATACGTTAACAACCAGCGCCGCAT
>Ga0066376_10000375_pt1 | contig 40847 bp, 32 predicted proteins | sample Knorr_S15_td_Bot_FD_77009 | JGI IMG/M metagenome (GOLD analysis project Ga0066376, IMG submission 77009) | Marine microbial communities from Southern Atlantic Ocean transect - Knorr_S15_td_Bottom_ad_5009_LV_A | ecosystem: Environmental > Aquatic > Marine > Oceanic | place: Southern Atlantic... | reverse complement strand
GTCCCGCAAGAAGGGCTAGCCCGCCAGCCAGGCGTCTCAAGGCTATCTCAAAATAATATACGACCGGCTGATACGTCCTTCGACAGGTCCGATTGATCGAGACTCTCGACCTCGCGGTCGGAGCACAGGATGAGCGGAATCTTGGCCGTCAATTGACCTCGTAGACCTGCAACCGGTGACGGAGCGTGTCGGCCACGTAGAGGCGGCCCTCGCCGTCCAGCTTCACCGACGTGGGGCCCCAGAAGAACCCTTCCACACCGGCGGATATCTCCCGGTCGCGGCGGACAGGCGGGTCCAGATCGGGAAACAGGTCGGCCTCGGACCGCAACTGCCCTTCCTCGGGGTTCACCGCGAAGTAGTCAGCCGCCCACTTGGAGTCGACCGACTCACCCCGGAGCGTTGCTATCAGGCTACCGTCAGGGCCCAGGACCTTCACCCGTTCGTTGCCCCAATCGGCGACGTAGATGTTGCCTTCTCCGTCCACCGTCAGACCGGCCGGCCGGCGGATGGCATCTTCACCGGATAGCCCGGCGAACTCTTCGATCAGCACGCCGTCGTTGGTATATCGCTGGATGCGGTCGTTGCCCCAGTCGGAGATATAGATGTCTCCGGAACCGGTCAGAGCTATTCCCCATGGGCCGTCGAACTGGCCCGGCCCGGACCCCTGCTGGCCCCAGGCCGAGATGAACTGGCCGTCCTTGGTGAACTTCTGCACCCGGTGGTTGAAGCTCTCGGTCAGCCACAGGTTGTCGTCGGCGTCGAAGGCCATGCAGGACGGATATTCAAGCTGCCCGTCCTCCGAGCCCTTGGTGCCCCACTTGTCCAGGAACTTGCCCTCGCTGTCGAAGACGGTGATCCGTTGCAACCCCTCGTCGGCGACGTAGACCCGGTCCTGGCTGTCGATGGCGATGGAGCTGGGCCACCAGAACTCGCCGTCACCGTGTCCGCCGGTGCCGAAGTCCCCGAACCATTCCTCGTCCAGGTTGCACATCGTGACCCGTTTGGAGGGCAGCCGGACGGTAGTTTCAGGGCCGGCCCGGTTAAGGACATAGATAACGCCCTGTGAGTTGATTGCCAGGTCCACCGGATTGGTGAACCCCCGGCCAGTAGCGGCCAAAAAGCCGATGGTGTGGCTGTATGTGATGGTCTTGGTAGTGGTCATTTAAGGCTCGCTAATATTCTTGGTCTGCTATCAAACACCGCTATTCGCATTTGTCATTCTGAGGCGCTAGCCGAAGAATCTCTTTCCTCGGTGAAGCCTCGGTTCATCCAAGCAATGAGACCCCTCGTTCCCCTCGGGGTGACATAACCACAGTGTGGTTACCACGGTCGAGAGAAATCGACCCAGAAGGGCCCTAGGCCATCTGGTATTCGCGTGTGGCTAGGATCAGTTGGAGCAGTTCTACCACCTGCTGCTCGGAGCAGGCGACTGCGTCTTCGGGAGTGAATTTGACATCGCCCCAGTTGGCGGCGAACTCGACCAGTCGGTCGCGGGTGCCCTCTGAGACCTCAAGACTGCCTACTAATAAGAGACACTCATCAACCAACTCGCTGGGCTGGTAGCTCTTTTGATTGTCTTTGAGCCGCTGGATCATGGCCTGGACGCCCGGCTGCACGGCGTCGCCGATGACCAAGGCGGAGGAGTTGACTCGCTCCACCAGGGTGCCGGTGTCCACCCATTCGGTGCCAGTATGCCAACCCTCAACTGTGGGCGGGTTCAGTATCTCCTGGCCCATGAAATTGGCGTCGCTGGCCAGGTTGGTGATGTCCCATTGGGGCGTCGTGAAGCTGCCGGCCAGGCGGGCGGTGCCGACCACCAACTCGGCCGGGCTCTTGATCTTGTCGTACCAAACGTCTTCGGTCTTGAAGTAGTCCGACATGAATAGGGCCCGTAACATCGAGCGAATATCGCCGCTGGACTTGCGGTACTCCTCGGCAAGGAACGCGGTGGCCTCCTCGTTGGGGGTGTCGGAGACGAAATAGTTGTACAGCTTTCCGGCGATGAACCAACTGGTGGCGGGGCGCATGGCGATGATATCGATGATGTCTTCGCCGTTGAAGTTGCCGGTGCGGCCCAGGAAATACTTCTCGGTGTCGTCGTGGTCCTCGGGCCGGTACTCGAATTGCCAGTCGATGCGGCCGGAGGGCCAGATCGAGTCCCGGGAGGCCCGCTCGCTCATGTATTTGTCGTTGGCGATGGTCCAGCCGGTGAAGGCCCTGGCGCAGTTCTTGACGTCATCTTCGGTGTAGTTGCCGATGCCCATGGAAAAGAGCTCCAGCAACTCCCGGCCGTAGTTCTCGTTGGGGGCGTCTTTGTGGTTGTCCTTGTTGTCCAGCCAGAAGATCATGGCCGGGTCGCGGGACAGCTCCATCAATATATTGTGGAAGGAACCCAGGCCGTGGCGCCTAAAGGTGTCGGTCTGGTTGACCACACCCTTGGCGTGGTTCAACTTGCCGTAGGCGGTGGCGAACAGCCCGTGCCAGAACAGGGCGATCTTCTCCTCCAAGGGACGCTTGGAGTTGATCATCTTGTACATCCAATAAGACTGGGCGCTCTCGAAGTACATCACGCTGTTCAGGTCAGGCTGGTACCTGCGGAAGCGGTCATCGTCCCAATCGGGAGTGTCTTCGGGATTGAGCAGGTACTCGACAGTGGCCTCGTACCCCTTGGCCTGGTACTCTTCCAGTTCTTGAAGGGTGGCGCCGAAGCCGGCCCGCCGCAGCAGGTGGGCCATGAGTCCTAGTCCTTTATCCGCCATTCGATGGCCTCCAAACAACGGCCGCGAACCATCATATATATGCCGAAGCGACCGGGTAAGTTGTGATGAGCAGTATCGAGTTGAGGTAGTATAGCACCTTCAAAATCGGCCAAGATACGGGCCACCTTCTTGACGTTAGGTCAACATAATTATGAGGTCTCAGGCGTAAACTTGACCAATGTATTAAAAAAGTTTAATATTCCTCAAAATACTCATGAGGAATTCATTGAATTCCCCTTGACAGGGCGTGGCTCCTTTACATTAATGTGCTAGTGGGTCAACGGGTGAGAGTGGGGCGTGGGATGTGATGTTGCCCAACGTGTTCTCAATGCCGGTGGCCGAGGTTTTCGGACCATCGGTTTTTTTATGAAATGGAAGCCAAACAAACTCCGGGGAGGTAGGAAGAACTAAAGAACGGCAGGCCGGTAAATGGCCGGTCTCAGAAAAAAATCTCTAGAACGTGCGCGCCAGGTAATTTCCAGGGGACAAGTCCGAGTCAAGAGCACTATTCTCTTCTATTATCACAAAGTCTCTGGCGAGACCCCCGGAAAAACTTCGGAATATCCATATCACGATGGCGTCAGGGGTGACGTTACTGGGTTGGGCGGAACGTTCAATAATAATTGAATGAGGGTTTGGGTGTAGCGATGATGTCAACAGCCGTGAAGATCATCAGTGACGGGGTTATCAAGATGGACGGTGGGTCCATGTTCGGCCAGGTGCCTAAGGTCGCCTGGGAGAGCAGCGTAGTCACTGACCGCAAGAACCGGATGACTCTGGGACTAAATTGTCTGTTGTTGCAAGTAGCCGGACAGAACGTCCTGGTCGATACCGGTATCGGGTCCAAAGAGATCGATCAAGACAAAGAGAACCTTGGGTTGGTGCCCAGCCGCCTGCTGAAGGGCTTAAAGGGCGTGGGTCTCACCCCCAAGGATATCAGCGCAGTGGTGCTTTCCCATCTGCATTTTGACCATTCGGGCGGTTGCACCCGGCTAGACCGGGCCGGCAACTTGGTGCCCACTTTCCCCAAGGCGAAATATTACGTCCAGGCCGCATGTTGGGACGAGGCTTGCAACCCCAACGAGCGCTGCAACGGCTCACACCGCTCGGAGAATTTCCTCCCCATAGATGAGCGGGGCCAACTGGAACTGCTGGACGGCGATACCGAGATCATGCCCGGCCTGAATGTGATCGTCACCGACGGTCATGCTAAAGGCCACCAGATGGTCATGGTCAACCATGGCGGCGAGCGGGTGGTGTTCCTGGGGGACCTCGTCCCGACGCCACATCATCTGAACCTGGTCGCCATCTCCGCCTTTGACAGCTCCCCCGAGAGGACGCTGGAACAGAAGCGGGACCTGTTGGGCCAGGCAGAGCGCGAGGGCTGGCTTCTAGTGTTCTCCCACGGCCACGATATCAAAGCAGGGTATCTGGAGCGCCGCGGCGAGATGGGCTATCTCAGGCCCGTTGATCTCTAGGCCGAGTCAACGATCGCGCTGAACGCTTACCCGCAGCTGTCATTCCAAGGAAGGCCGTAGGCCGACGAGGAATCTCATTGCGAACTGAAGCCTCGTCCGATCCAAGCAATGAGACGATTCGCTTGACTCGGGGTGACATCAGCGCTGCTCGGTGAGAGCAAAACGAGCCGGTATTCTGCTAGACGACTTCGCTCGTCACCCAATCCTCGTCCAGTCCCGTTAACCGCGCGTCTGTAATGACGTTGCCCAAGTTTCGACTGCTCTGCGCCTTGACCCTCAGGTAGCTGTCGGTGAGTCCACTCCAGACTCCGCCCGAGTCCTTCCCTTTGGCCGGCTCCCAGAGCACCGGCCTGGTCTGGCCCAGCGCCCCACGGCGAAACTCCCGCACCGCCGTGGCCGCCAACTCCAGCATCTCCCCGGTGCGTTCTTTCTTCTGGTCAACAGCCACCTGCCCGTCCAAGTAGGCCGCCGATGTCCCCGGCCTGATGGAATAGGGGAAGACGTGCATGTCGCTGAAGGCCATTGAAAGGGCGAAACTGTAGCTCTCCGCAAACTCCCTGACACCCTCGCCGGGGAAACCTACTATGACGTCGGTGGTTATCCCCGCGTCAGGGAACCGCTCCCGCACCAACTCAACCGTCTCCGCGAACCGCGCGGTGTCGTAGCGCCGGCGCATCGGACGCAAGATGGTGTCGCTGCCGCTCTGCAGAGGGATGTGGAAGTGGCGGCAGAGGCGGGGGTCGTCCCACAGGTCCAACAGCTCCGGGGTGATCTCCTGAGCTTGAAGGGAGGACACTCTCAGCCGGTCGATGGACGTTTCGGCCAAGACCCTTCGCAGCAATTCCGGCAGATCGATGCCCGGAAGATCGAACCCGTAGGTCCCCAATTGGGTGCCGGTCAGCACCGCCTCCCGGCAGCCGGATTCCCCCCGGCCATTGATCTCGGCGATGATCTCTTCTGGGGGAATGCTCCGTTCCCGGCCCCGGACCTTGGGCACGATGCAGTAGGCGCAGACCTGGTCGCACCCTTCCTGAATCTTAACCATAGCCCGGCTCCTCCCCTGTGCCTCAGGCACGTTTTGTACGGAGGAGTCGACGACGACATTGAGCTTGGTTGCGATCGTGGATACCAGGGTTGGTTTGTCTCGGTTATCCAGGACTAGGGTTACAGCGTCCATAGCTATTAAGTCGTCTTTAGCTCGTTGGGCGTAGCAGCCGGTGGCTACAACCATGGCGTTGGGGTTGTTGCGGCGGGCGCGGCGCAGGTATTGACGGGCCTTGGAGTCGGAGTTGGCGGTCACGGTGCAGGAATTCAGCACCACCACGTCGGCCTGGGCCGCCGACCGGACCACGGTGAACCCGGCCTGCTGGAACTGCCGGGCCAGCACCTGGCTATCGGCCTGGTTCAGCTTGCAGCCGTGGGTGTGGATGGCGACTTTCGGGCTCTTTGCAGAGTTAGCTGAGTTCATCTTGAGAAGCCGCCGTCCATCTCTTCCAGCTCATCCATTTCGTCATGATCGGATACTTCCAGATCGTCGCTGAGCAGCCGGCTGAGCAGGTCGCCGCCAGGGGCCATGTCCCAGAGCCGCTCGACGGCCCCGGTGACATCCTCCAGGGTTTGCACCAGATGGTCGGCCCGGATGCGGGACTCACGCACCTGCTCGGCGGTTTCGCCGAAAGCCGCGAGCTTGGTGAAAGCCTCCCGGATACGCCGGTCCCGGTTCTCGTCGCCAAGTTCTTTGGCGTAGTCCTCAACGGCTTTCAGACCGTCCAACTCCTTGCCCCGGCCCAGGGCCACGCCCTTCACCGCTAGGGTCAGGCTGCCCCACAGCAGTTCCTCGCAGCGGCTCCAGCGGCCACCGCGAATCTCATCCATGGCGTCTTGCAGCAACCGCAGGCTCTGGCCCCGGTAGCGCACCATGCGGTCTTCGTCTTTCTTGCTCAGTTCTGGCATAGGCTCGTCTACGATTTTAACACCGGTCCAGCCTCCCTATGACCGGCTGACGATCCCCGGCGGAGATATCTGGAACGGCGGCACCAGATTGGGTATGGGAACCTCGATCAATACCGGCCTGTTGGCCTTCAGGGCGTCCCGCAGCGCCGGACCCAACTCCTGGTGGCCGGAGACCTTCATCCCCAGAGCGCCGTAGGACTCGGCCAGCTTGGCGTAGTCGGGGTTGTGGATGCGGGTGCCGATGAACCGCCCATTGTACCGGCTCTCCTGGTCGGCGTAAGACGCGCCGTAAGACTCGTTGTTGAACACGATGGTCACCACGTTGATCCCTTCTTGGACCGCCGTGGCCAGTTCACTGGAAGCGTAGCCGAACCCGCCGTCGCCGGAGGTCGCCACCACCTGCCGGTTGGGATTGCCGATCTTGGCGCCCAGGGCCGTTGGGAAGGCGTATCCCAGGGTGGCGAAATAGCTAGAGGTTAGATATGACCGGGGCGAGAGCGCTGGGAACGCCAGGTGGCTCCAGTATCCGATCTCGGTGGTCCCGGCGACCATGATGGCGTCGTCGTCCAGTTCTTGGCGCATGGTGTTGATGATCTCCACCTGGAGCGGGGCCATGGCCTGTATCTCGGCCCTGGTGTCGTCTCTGATGGTGTCGATTTCGCCCTGGGTCCATTGGCTGGACCGGGTTTTCCCGCCCAGTTCCGCCAGCAGGTCCTGCAGGGCCAGGCGGCCGTCGGCGGCCATGCCGGTGGTCACCGGGATATTGCGGCCTATTTCCTCGGCGTCGGCGTCGATTTGGATCAGTTTCTGATGGGGTTGGGGGCTCCAGTCCACCGGCGGCACCATGTGCATCCGGCTGCCGATGACCAGGATGACATCGGCCTGGGGCACGGCGTGATGTCCGGGACCGTGCCCGTTGTAGATGGTCCCCAGAGACAGCGGGTTGTCTTCCGGAAAGGCTCCCTTGCCCTCGGGGGTCGTTATCACCGGCGCGTTCAGGGCCTGGGCCAGTTCCAGCAGCTCCTGGGACAGGTCGGCCTCCCTGGCGCCGCCTCCGGCCCAGATAAGAGGTCTTTCGGCGTGGGCCAGCAGTTCCGCGGCCTGTTTGACCGCCGCCGGCTCCGGTCTGGTCTTCGGATGGACCTCTTTTTCCAACAGTTCAATCTCAGTCTGGTCCGGCAGGATGTCCCAGGGAATCTCAATCTCCACCGGTCGAGGACGTCCGGTGGTCAGTTGCTCCATCGCCTGGTGGACCAGACCTGGAATCTCCGAGCTATCGGTGGTCCGGGCGCACCACTTGGTCAAGTGCTTGAAAACGTCCAGTTGTTCGCCGATCTCGTGCAGCGCGCCCCGGTTCACTCCCAGGTTGAAGCTCTCGATCTGGCCCGAGATCAACATAACCGGAGAAGATGACGCGAAGGCCGTGCCCACGGCGGCGGTTGCGTTCAGAGCGCCGGGTCCGGGCACCACCAGGGCCACGCCGGGCTTGCCGGTGGTGCGGGCGTAACCGTCGGCCATATAGGCGGCGGTCTGCTCGTGGCGCACCAGCACCAGCCGGATGGACGGCTCGTCGTAAAGCGCGTTGAAGGCCTCCATGATCTGGACCCCCGGCAGCGCGAATACCACTTCGACGCCTTCCCTCACCAGAGAGCGGGTCAGGGCCTGGGCGCCGGTCATCTGAGCCATGGTGAAACTCCAAACGCGGAAAAGTTCAGCCCATCATAGCCCACGGCCCATGCCTGTCAACCACGGTTGCTAAATCACGACTCCGATGGCAACATAAGTGCCTGCCGCCCCCTCGTCCCTATCTGGAGGAAAATCTTGACCCCAAACACGTTCGACTCCTTTCGCTTTGTCGGCTATCCCGTCCGGGTCCACGCCGGCGCGGACGCCATAGGAAGTTTGGCCGGCGAGGTTGACCGCCTCAAGGCCCAGCGCGTTCTGGTGGTTTGCGGCCAGTCCGTGGCCGAGAAGACCGACTTGGTGGAGCGGGTGAAAGCGGCGTTGGGCGGCCGGGTGGCCGGTGTATTTTCCGGCGGAAAGACGGGCTCTCCAGTGACTTCGGTGCTGGAGGGCGTTGCGGCGGCCCGGGAGGTCGACGCTGACGGCATCGTGGCCGTTGGCGGCGGCAGCGCCGTGGTCACCGCCCGGGGCATCACCATCCTGCTGGCTGAGAAGGGCGCCCCCCAGGAACTGTGCACCCAATATCCCGAGGGCAAACCCCCGGTCAGCCCCCGGTTGATGGCCCCCAAGATTCCCAATTTCATAGTTCTCACCACGGCGACCACCGCAGTGACCCGCGCAGGGACCGCTCTGATCGACTCGGAATCCGGCCACCGATTGGAGTTGTTTGACCCCAAGACCCGCCCGGCCGCAGTGATCTGGGACGAGCAGGCCCTGCTGACAGCCCCGCCTTGGCTCTGCCTGAACGCGACGGTGTCGTGCTTTACCGGAGTGGCGGCGGCCCTACAACGCACGGACCTGAACCCGTTGTCGGAAAGCGACCTTCTTGAAGCCCTGCGTTTGCTGCTGGAGAACTTGCCGCTGGTCAACTCCCAGCCCGACGACCCGGCTGTGCGCATAAACCTGTGCGCCGCTGCATTCCTGTATAACCGTGCCACCGACGCTGGGGCCGGCGGCAGCGCGTTGGGCGTGGTCACGGCCCTGGCTCACTCGCTGGACACCCGCTACCCTGAATGCGGCCACGGCGACGCCTACACCATCCTGACCGCCCCCGGCATGAGGTTCAACGCCGAATTCAACGCAGCCGGACAAGCCAGGTTCGCACAGGCCATGGGGGTCAAGAAACGGGGTATGGACGACCGCCAAGCAGCGGCCGCGGCAGCCGACGCCATCGAGGCGCTATTCAAGGGATTGGGCCTGCCGGTGCGGCTGAGCGAAGTGGGCGTCCTCGATGAGGGCATAGACCTGATCGCCGCAGACGCCATGACCGACTTCGGCCTTCACCGCAACGTCCGCAAGATTCAGAACGTGGGCGAGTTGAAGGGGATATTGGCCAGCGTCAAATAACGGGATTTTCCGGCCATCGAATCATGTGCCGGTGTAAATTTAGGGGTTGCGCCCAGAGGCCGGCCCCCCAAACTTGAATATCATGCTAGGGAGGTAGGATGAAGTACGATTACATCATTGTTGGCGCCGGCTCGGCCGGAAGCGTGGTAGCCACCAGGCTATCCGAGGACCCAGACAAGACGGTGCTGCTTTTGGAGGCCGGGCCCGACTACCCCGACTTCGAGCACCTGCCAGAGGACCTCAAGAAGGGCTACAACGTCTGGCGGTCGGCCTACGGACCCCATAGCTGGGACTACCGCGCCACCGCAACCCCGCTGCAACCCGAAGAGATCATCATCCCCAGAGGCAAGGCCACCGGCGGCTCCAGCGCCATCAACGGCCAGGTGGTGTTCCGCGGGCTGCCCGAGGACTACGACCAGTGGGCTGAATGGGGCAACGACGAGTGGGCCTATACCAAGATCCTGCCCTATTTCCGCAAGATGGAGAACGACTGGGACTTCCCCGGCGACGACTTTCATGGAAACGAAGGCCCATTGCCGGTCAGGCGATTCAAGCGGGAAGAGTGGATCCCCGTCGCCGAGGCGTTCTACCAGGCCTGTTTGGGCGTGGGCTTCCCCGAAGACCCCGACCAGAACAACCCCGACTCTACCGGCGTGGCGGCCCGTCCCCTGAACAACATCGACGGCGTCCGCATGAGCACCGCCCTGACCTACCTGAACCTGGCCCGGCACCGGCTGAACATCACCATCCGCGGCGGCGTCGCCATCAGGCGCGTATTGTTCCAGGGCAAGCGGGCTGTGGGCGTGGAAGCCGAGAGCGGCGGCGAGGTCTTCACCGTCGAGGCGAACGAGATAATCCTCTCAGGAGGCGCCATCGGCTCACCCCAGGCACTGCTGCTGTCGGGAGTGGGTCCGGCCAGGGAACTAGAACGCCTGGGCATAGAAGTGGTCCAAGACCTTCCCGGTGTCGGCAAGAACCTGCGCGACCACCCGGCGGCGTACATGCTGTTCAAGGGCGAGGGCGAATCCCCCGACGTCGACACGCCCAGCCTGCAGGTGGGCCTGCGCTTCAGCCTTCCCGGATCACCGACCCGGGGCGATTTCCAGATGACCCCCACGTTGATGAGCAGCGAGCACCGCCCCGCCAGCGTCACCTACGATGGCGACACCTTTCACTTTGGGTTGAGCGTTGGGCTACAGAACGCCACTTCCGCCGGCGAGCTTACGCTGAACACCACTGACCCCCACGATCAGCCTTTCTTGAACTACGACCTTTTCTCCGCTGAATACGACCGTGAGCGGATGCGCGGCGCGTTGCGCAAGGCGGCAGAGGTCGCCGAACATCCGGCCTTCGCGGCCCATGTGGTCGAACAAGTTAACCCGACCAAAGAGGTCCTGGACGACGACACCAAGCTGGACAGATGGATCATGACCAACTGTTACACGCAGCACCACGTCTCGGGCACGTGCAAGATGGGGCCAAGCTCCGACCCCAAGGCCGTTGTCGACCAGTACAGCCACGTCCACGGGTTGGAGAACCTGAGGGTCATTGACGCCTCGGTCATGCCCGACGTCATCCGCGCCAACACCAACGCCACCACCATAATGATCGCCGAGCGAGTCTCGGACTGGATCAAAGAGGGGAAGTAAGCGGCGCGGCGTAATCATCGTCGCGCATACCGTCATCCGTCGTAGGGGCGGGTTTCCAACCCTGCCCGGCCTCGGGTAGGCCAAATCAAGACGATGGAAACCACGTTTCGGTGCGTTTAAGTTCGGTTTCCCCAGGCGGTATGACCGTTCCCAGAGCAGGGCAGGTCGGAGACCTGCCCCTACGTTGCGCGCCCCCGTCATTACAGCGAAAGCTGGAATCCAGAAACGCTCGCACACATGATGCCATTGATCGTAGGCGCGGATTTTTAACCCGCCAGGCCGCGGGTAGGCCAAATCAAGACGGCCGAAACTACGTTCCGGGGGGAGACCATCCGGCTTCCGGTGAGAGAATCGGCTTCCTAAAACAAAGCGGGTTAAAAACCCGCGCCTACGCCTCCACCGGTGGTCGGCCAGACCCTACCCAACCGCGCCTACAGCAGATAGAATCAGAGTGGCTTTGCCAGATTCCCACCAATTAGGACGGTACCAACATGTCCACGGGCTCCAACGTACGAATCGAACGGGACTCCATGGGTGAGATGGAAGTCCCAGCCGACGCCCTCTACGGTGCGTCAACCATGCGGGCGGTGTTGAACTTCCCCATCAGCGGCCTAGGTTTCCCTCGGCCGTTCATCCGCGCCCTGGGCCTGATCAAGCAGTCCGCCGCCAAGACCAACATGTCCCTGGGCCTTCTTGAAGAGAGGACCGGCAACGCCATCGTGGCCGCCGCGCAAGAGGTGATCGACGGCGCTCTGGACCAGCACTTCGTTCTCGACATCTTCCAGACCGGTTCCGGCACTTCCACCAACACCAACGCCAACGAGGTCATCGCCAACCGGGCCAGCCAGATCCTGGGCGGAGACCTGGGTTCCAAACTGGTCCACCCCAACGACCACGTGAACATGGGCCAGTCGTCCAACGACGTGATTCCCACTTCTATCCACCTGGCGGCCCTTCTATCCATCAAAGAGGACCTGATACCCGGCCTGGAATTTCTGGCCGAGGAACTGAACAAGAAGGCCGACGAGTTCTGGCCCGTGGTCAAGACCGGACGCACCCACTTGCAGGACGCAACACCGGTCCGTTTGGGGCAGGAGTTCAAGGGTTTCGCCGGGCAGGCCGAATACAGCGTACAGCGGCTGCACCGGGCCCAAGAGGCGCTGGCCGAGGTCGCCCTAGGCGGAACGGCAGTGGGGACCGGGGTGAACACCCACGAGGAGTTCTCCGCGCGGACCTGTAAGACCGTTTCAGAGGCCTCCGGGGTGTTTATCAAGGAAACCGCCAGCCACTTCCAAGCGCAGTCCGCACTCGATGCTCTGGTCGAGGTCAGTGGGGTGCTAAAGACCATCGCCATCAGCCTGCACAAGATCGCCAACGATATCCGGTTCATGGCCTCGGGGCCCCGGGCCGGGTTGGGGGAGATCGCCCTGCCGGAGGTCCAGCCGGGCAGTTCCATCATGCCGGGCAAGATCAACCCGGTGATCTCGGAGTCTGTTATCCAGGTGGTGGCCCAGGTCGTGGGCAACGACGCCTCGGTGACGTTGGCCGGGCAAGGCGGCTATTTCGAGTTGAACACCATGATGCCGGTGGCGGCCCACAACATCCTGCAGTCCATATCGCTTTTGGCGGCGTCGGCCCACAACTTCGCCGGCCAGTGCGTCAAGGGGATCACGGCGACCAGCGTGGGGCCGGACATGGTGGAGAAGGGCCTAATGCTGGGCACGGCCCTGGCCCCGGCCATCGGTTACGACGCGGCGGCGGCCATCGCCAAAGAGGCATCGGCCAAAGGCACCACCATCAGAGAGATGGCCAAAGAGAAGACGGAATTGACCGACGCCGAGTTGGACGAACTGCTGGATCTGGAAGCGATGACCGAGCCGGGCATCGGGGCCGGTGGAGCCGGGGGTGGGGGCTAGGCGCCTCTTTTAAATCAGAGGAAAGAAACCCTCGTGCTAGGACCGTAGGCGCGGGTTTTTAACCCGCCTGGCTAGGGGTGGACCGAATTTCAATCGTCGAGTCCGCGGTACTGCGCAAAAGTGCCGTGGTTTCTTTGGCTATGACCTTCGCTAAGTACAGCAGGTTAAAAACCTGTGCCTACGGAGACGCCGTTCATTCCAGCGAAAACTACGATCCAGATATGCAGGTCGCGCGATGGCGGGGGCTAGCTCCCGGAGACATCTTCTTCGAAGAGCGGGAGGCCCTGTTCGGTGGCCCGCATGAGGCATTCAAGACAGCGTTCAGCGGCGGTATGACCAGCTGACGACCAGAGGTTTTCCGAACGGTGCCCGCAGAGATAATCGGGCTCTACATTCTCGATGCCCGTGGACTCTAGATAGTGGACAGACCCGGTCTTGTTCTGGTTGGTCCACCACCAGCGGGTGATGCTGGCGTCAAGCTCGTCCAGGTAGGTTTTGAACTTGTCCTTCCAAGTGTCATCGGGCATGATCACCAGCCAGCGGCCATGCTCCGAATCGGGGTCCCGCTCGGCCTTCAGTTCGCCGTTCCTGATGTATTCCCGGACATCGCGTTGGGTTATATTTAGGCGCCGTGAAGCGTCTTGAATCGTTAGTTTTTCCACGTGGGCTCCGATAAGTTTTCCCGTGCGCCGGTCCCGGTGCCGCTTAGGTTGATCGATTGGCTTAGGTCGCGGATTTTGCCGCCATGGCCGGGTCTTCTATGGTGTCGGCCAGAGAGCCGCCCGGCGGGACCATTGGGTAGACGTTCGTGTTGGAGTCTACCACGAACTCGATCAGGAACGGCCCGTCGTGGGCTTGGGCTTGCCGCAGGGCCGGCAGCACGTCTTCATACTCCGTAACCCTTAGCGCGCCAACGCCATAGGCCTCGGCCAGCTTGATGAAGTCGGGCCCGTCCACCGGCACCGCCTTCAAATGGCCGTCGAAGTACATCTCCTGCCACTGTTTCACCATGCCCAGGTAGCCGTTGTTGATCAGTGCGATCTTGACCGGCAGCTTTTCTTCCGTGAGCGTGACCAGTTCCTGGAGGGTCATCTGGAAGCCGCCGTCCCCGGCCACGGTCCATACCGGAGCGCCGGGCTTCCCCACCTGGACTCCAAGCGCCGCTGGCAGCTCGAAGCCCATCGCTCCCAGTCCGCCTGACGACACGAAGGTGTTCTCGTGGTTGAAGGTCAGAAACTGGGCGGCCCACATCTGGTGTTGGCCCACGCCGGTGACCACGGTGGTCTCCGGGTCTTCCTGGACCAACGTGTCCAGGGCGCTGATGACCTGCTGTGGTTGTAGCATGTCGCCGGCCGGGATGTTCAGAGAAGGGTGGTCCTGCTTCAGGTTTTCGATGTACTGCATCCAGTCGGGGCGCGGGGTGTTGGTTATCATGGGGGCCAGATACTGAAGCGATGCCTTGGCGTCTCCGACCACGGCCACTTCCACCGGCACGTTGCGGCCGATCTGAGTCGACTCGATATCCATGTGGATGATTCGGGCGTGCGGGGCAAATGTGTCCACCTTGCCGGTAACCCGGTCGTCGAAACGCATGCCCACGCCGACGATCAGGTCGGCTTCATTCACCGATAGGTTGGCCCAGTACATGCCGTGCATCCCCAGCATGCCCATGCTCAGGGGATGGCCGCCGGGGAAACTGCCCAGTCCCAGCAGCGTGGTGATCACCGGGATGCCGGAGCGCTCGGCCAGGGCCAGGAGTTCTTTGTTGGCCCCGGATGTCATAACTCCGTGACCGCTGATGATCAACGGGCGCTCAGCCTCGTTGATCAGGCGGGCCGCTTCTTTCAGACGCTCCTTGGCCTCCGCGGAGATTTCGGGCGTTGGGATCACGATCGCTTCGGGGAAAACGGCATCGGTGAGTTCTAGCTGAACGTCTCTGGGCACGTCGATCAGCACCGGGCCCGGACGGCCCTCCTGGGCGACGTAGAAGGCTTCTTGGACGGTCGCAGCCAGGTCAGCGGGGTTCATCACCATGAACGTTTTCTTGGTGGTGGATGCGGCTATGGAGCAGATGTCGCACTCTTGGAAGGCCTCGCTGCCCAGAGCTGCCCGGGCGACTTGGCCGGTGATGGCGACCATCGGAACAGAGTCGGCCTTGGCGCCCATGATGCCGGTGACCAGGTTGGTTGCGCCGGGCCCTGATGTCGCGACACAAACACCGACCTTGCCGGTGACCCTGGAGTAGCCGTCCGCGGCGTGGGCCGCGGCCTGCTCATGGCGCACCAATATGTGACGTAGTTGGGGGTAGGACCAGAGCGCGTCGTAGAAGGGGAGGATCGCCCCGCCGGGGTAGCCGAAGATGACTTCGACACCCTCCCGGAGCAGGCTTTCGCAGATGATTTCCGCGCCTTTTAGCTTCCCAGTTTCATTCATATCTGTACAGCAGCCTCCAAGAATGGTAGGACTTTCCCCTGCAGAGAAAGGAACCGGAAGAGCTGCTGCCGGGCAATAAAAAAGCCCCATCCCAACATAGGGACGGGACGTTATATTCCCGCGGTACCACCCTAATTATCCCGAATAGATCGGGACCTCTCTAGCAGGACACCAACATGTCCCGTCTTTCTTAACGGGGGAACGAACCCCGGCCCGGCCTACTTGCCCTCTTTCATCTTCAGAGGGGTTTCAACTGGCGGCTCCGGAGGGATTTTCGGTCAGCTTCGGCGCGCCTGCTTTCACCATGCCAGGCTCGCTAGGCGCCTACGACTGCCTACTCGTCTCCATCACAGCCTTTGATAAGAAAGATTACCAAATGAGGGGCCACAGTGTCAATGTATCATGCCTAGCTCTAGCAAATAGTTCTGTCTGGCCGGCCGGCCAGAGGAGCTCTTTATGCGACAGATTTACGTGTTAATGGGCGTCTGCCCTATGATAATATGGGCTTTTGAAGGAGCTACGTTTGTACAGAGACCCGTCCACGCTTCCGCCTGTTGGGCGGCGGCCCAAAAAGCCCAAGGACCAGTCGAGAACACACCTCGGCACGCCCGCTACACTCTCGCGCAGCCTGAAACAAAGCCTGACTCAAGGCCTGTATGGCGGGTTGCATGAGGGCTTCAAGGCTCCGCCTGCGAGTATGCCCGGCCACCCGCCGACCGCCCAGAGCGGCGCTGTCGGAACCCCCGCATCTACGCAAGCCTTATCCGGGACCACGGTCCGCAAGATTGCTCTGCTCGCCGGCGAATCGATCAGTCACACATTCAGCCCCGAACTGGGCCTGGTCCCACAGCCCACAGAAGAGGGGCGGATGTTGTTGCTGACCAACCAGCGGGTGATCGCATTCGGCCAGAACGACGGCATCAGAGAGACGGTCTTGATACCGGTGGAAGAGGTCAAGGCTGTGTCGGTCCACGCCGGACGGCGCAGCAAGGGCAACCTGTTCCAGGGTGGACTGATGATCGTGGCCGCCGTGTTTTTCTATGTCTTGCTGGCCTATTGGCTGACCGGCCGCATCGACGGCCCCACCGTGCCCATCATCCGCATGGACCTGGTGGCTTTCGTGGTCTTCCTGGCCATCCTGACTGGCGTCGCCATGATGGCCCAGATGTACTTCGCCAAGCCCGATGGCGAGGTGACTTTCCAAGGCGACGGCGTAAAGCTTGTTTTCCCATTCCGGGGCGACGCAGCCGAAGACGAGATATTCCAGGTGGTCAACGCAGCCTTCGCCGCCCGGCAATCAGTGGTGGGCGATAGCGCATTGGTAGTGAAGTAGCGCCCTTATCCTGGATTGAATAGGGAGCAAAAATCCCTTCCCCCTCGAGGGGGAAGGTTAGGTCCGACGAAGTCGAGACTCTCGACGAAGTCGGAGATGGGGGTGAAATGCCCGCCATCAAACTGGCTGAACCTCGCTACCAACGCCGCTTCAGACTCCTACCCCAACGGCAGACCCGGCTCCACGTCAATGTCCATTGCCGTCTCTTCGCCGCGCTGGTACTGGAAGTAGCCGCAGGCGGCGATCATGGCCCCGTTGTCGGTGCACAGGACCGGCGGAGGGATGATCACCGGCAGGGGCGAGCGCTTGATGATCTCCTCGCGCAGCCGGGCATTGGCCGTTACGCCGCCGCCCAGCACCAAGCCCTTTACCCGGTACTTAGCCGCCATTTCAACCAGCTTGGCCGAGATGACGTCCACCACCGACTCCTGGAACGCCGCCGCCAACTCTCGCACCAACCTGGTTTGGTCCACTCCATCTTCGGGGGACGGATAGATACCCCGGTCTTGGGCCATGTGCAGCAGGGCGGTCTTCAGGCCGCTGAAACTGAAGTCGTGGGTGTCTCTCATCCAGGCCCGCGGCAGCGTCTCCTCGCCCGTGGCGCCCTCTGAGACCCGCTGTATCTCCGGCCCGCCCGGGAAGCCCAGCCCCAGGATTCGGGCAGCTTTGTCGAAGGCCTCGCCGGCGGCGTCGTCCCTGGTGCGCCCCACCAACTTGTACTTGCCGTGTCCTTCCATCAGGAGCAGATCGGTATGGCCTCCGGAAGCCACCAAGCAGGCTAACGGAAATCCGGGGTCGATCTGAAGGTCTTCCTTGGCCAGCCAAGAGGCGTAGATGTGCCCTTCCAGGTGGTTCACGCCGATCAGGGGGATTCCTAGGGAGTAGGCGATGGCTTTTGCGGCATTCACCCCGGTGATCAAAGACCCGGCCAGCCCCGGCCCGTAGGTCACGGCGATGGCGTCCATGTCTTCTAGGCCCAGCCCCGAGTCGGCCGCCGCCTGCTCCAACACTGGCACCAAGTCGCGGACGTGCTGCCTCGACGCCACCTCGGGAACGACCCCGCCGTGGGGCGAGTGCAGGTCTGCTTGGGACGATATGACGTTGGATAGGAGAGTGCGGCCGTCTAGGACCACTCCAGCCGCGGTCTCATCACATGAGGTCTCAATGCCCAGTATCTTTATCGCCATTTATCGTGTCTGGTCCCCGTAACGCGCCCAAGAGATCTGGGAGCGTGAGTAGCCTCGAATCGGGCGGTCTCAGTCCAACTTTACACTAATTTACGCCCGATGCTATCATCCTGAACAGGCCCGATATTGCCAAGGGCAACTTTTCGCGGCCTTTGGAGGTGGCTTCCGCTTATGGATGCCGGTGATTCATGGCGATTAGCTTTATTGGTTATATGCCTGGTCCTATCCGGGTTCTTCTCCGCGTCTGAAACCGCGTTCATCGCCCTGCCCAGAGCGCGCCTCATGCACTTGGTCCGCAGCGGCCGGCCCGGAGCAGACCGGGTTTCCCACATCATTCAGCGCCCGGAGCGGTTCTTGGCCACCGTGCTGCTCGGCAACAACCTGGTTAACACCGCCGCCGCCGCGCTGGCAACCGTATTGGCGTTGAACCTGATCGACAACCAGGGTTTGTCGGTGTTGGCTGCAACCGCCGGCGTGACCACAATCCTGCTCCTATTCGGCGAGACCGTGCCGAAGAACATCGCCTGGAGGCGTTCAGAGCGGGTCGCATTCGCCGTTTCCCGGCCGATCAGGCTGGTGGAACTGGCCCTCTCCCCCGTGGTGACCCTGCTCCAGGTTTTCAGCACCATGACCAACCGGGCCCTGGGCATCTCCTCAGTGGCGCCCCAGATCGGAGAGGAGGAGATACGCACCATGATTGCCGCCGGTGCCCAGACCGGGACCATGGAAGCCGCGGAAGCCGCTCTTTTGGAGAAGGTGTTCCGCTTCGGCGACCGCCAGATGCGGGAGATCATGACGCCCCGGCCGGAGATAGTCTGGATCGAACAGGGCGACAGCCTGCAAGAATTTCTGGAGGTCTATACCGAGCACACCCACACCCGTTTTCCGGTGTACGACGGGTCTATGGAGAACGTGCTTGGGGTTCTTTCAGTGAAGGATGTCCTCGCCAATATGGAGGGACTTAAGTCTGACTCCGCCGACAGCGTTACGGCGCAGCTAAGGCCCGCTTTCTTCGTTCCCGAGACCAAGAGCGTCAGCGACACCTTCAACGTGATGCGGGAAGGTGGACACAGCGTGGTGCTCACTGTGGATGAGTTCGGCGGCATCGCCGGGCTGGCAACGATAAAACAAATGATGGCGGTGATCGTCGGCCAGATGGGAGAAGAGGGTATAGCCCCAGAGGAACCGGTTACGGCCCTGGGCCGCGACGCCTTCCTGATGGACGCCGGACTGGCCATATCCGACATCAACGAAGAGCTGGGACTGGGCATCCCGGAAGGTGACTACCAGACCCTGGCCGGGTTCATTCTCGACCGCCTTGGCAGCATCCCCGTGGTCGGGGATGTGATGGAATTCGGCGACTTGCGAATCACCATCAAAACCATGGAACGGGTCAAGATCGAGGAAGTGGAACTGCGGCGCTTGAATACCGGGAACAGCCCCGGCTCGAATACTGGACGGAACGAGGCGAGCGAGTGAAGTTCTTTTTGGTGCGCCACGGCGAGACCGAGTGGAATAAGCTTGGCAGGTTCCAGGGCCATACGGACATCAGTCTGAACGAGCGAGGTTTCTCTCAAGCCAAAGAGACGGCCAAAGCCGCCGCCCAATGGGGCCACTGCGCCATCTACTCCAGTCCGCTTATTCGGACCGTCCAAGTGGCTGAGGAGATCGCCAAGGTCACCTCGATGCCGGTGTCCAAGCAACCGGGACTGAAAGAGCTTGGATTGGGCGATCTGGAAGGCGTGACCGGAGAAGAGATGCGGAATAAATGGCCCGAAGTGTTTTCGGTCTGGAGATCGAATCCCGAGAAGGTCACCATGCCCAACGGCGAGTCTCTGGCCCAACTCCGCGAGCGCTGTTGGCAGTCCATCTTGGATATCGAGCAGAAACACTCTGGTGACGATTCCGTGGTGGTCATCTCCCATAACTTCGCCATCCGGTCCATCGTCGGTGAGTTGCTGGGAGTCCCGCTGGAATACTTCCACCGCATGTCGTTGAACCTGTCTTCGGTCTGCACCTTCGATAGCGACGAACGGGGCCGCCGGCTCACCGGGTATAACTCCACCGGCCACCTGTCCCCCGAAAACCGGTAGCTGGAGCCTATCTTGGCCATCGCCGCCGGACTGGGACGCGCCCGCTTTGAACAGAAAGTAGCTGCCGCCCTCCGCAGGGCCGGCTACTCCGACACCGGCACAACCATCGTCGTTGGCGTCTCCGGAGGCCCGGACTCCTGCGCCCTGCTCTACTCCCTGCACCGGCTCAAAAAAGCCCACGGCCTTTCCCTCCACGTGGCCCACCTGAACCACAACTTCAGGGGCCAGGAAGCCGAGGACGACGCCGTGTTCGTGGCTGAGATCGCTCAGGAGTTGGGCCTGCCGGTGACGGTGGTCAAAGAGGACCCCCACGAGTATCAGAGACAGCGCGGCATCTCTTCCTTTGAACAGGGCGCCCGCGAGATGCGGTACGCGTTCATGGCCCGGGTCGCCGGTGACGCCGGGGCCAGGGCGGTGACCGTGGGCCACACAGCCGACGACCTGGCGGAGACGGTGATGCTCCATGTGCTGCGCGGTTCCGGCCTGTACGGCCTCCGCGGGATGGGCGAGGTTTCAGGTTGGCCCTGGCCGGTTGACGCTGGGGGGCTACAGCTTTTTCGGCCATTACTGGACGTAACCAAGGAACAGACCGTTGAATACTGCCGAGAGATCGGGCGCACCTACCGGGAGGACAGCGGCAACTACATGTGGCGGTTCACGCGCAACAAGGTGCGCCAGGACCTGATGCCCCGGCTGGCCCAGGACTATAACCCACAGGTCAGAGATGCCCTGGTCCGGTTGGCCCGCACCGCCGCTGAAGAACTGGACTTCGTTGAAGGTGAGTTGGACAAGGCCTGGCCGGATGTGGCGGCCGAGTCGGACGGCGAAGTCAGGTTTTCAAAGCAAGCCATGGCGGCCCTGCATCCGCTGCTGCAACGCCTGGCCCTGCGTCGGGGCTACATCCTGGTCACAGGAGACTCCACCCGGCTCAGGGAGAGCCACATGGTGGCCATGGAGGCCCTGGCGCTCAGCCAACGTGGTGGGCGCTCCCTGGAGCTGCCGGGAGGGGTGACACTCCGGCAAGAACATCTTGGATTGGTGCTGACACGGAGCCCAGAAAGGGACTGCCCCTATCCGGAGCTTGCCGGCGAACAGCCCATCACGCTGCCGGCGGATGTCGGCGCACGGAAAGTGGTCACGGCCGGCCACTGGTCCGTTACGATGCAGGCCGGAACGGCCGGGGAAAGGCCTGAATGGGCTGAAGTGGATGAATGGACGGCCTGCCTGGACCGGGGCGCCATCGGCAGCGAAGCAACCGTGCGGGCATGGCGGCCCGGCGACCGGATACAGCCTCTGGGCATGCGGGGACAGAAGAAACTGCAGGACCTGTTCACCGACCTGCGGGTGCCACGGCCCTGGCGGGAAAGAATCCCATTACTTGAAAATGGGACGGGGATCGCCTGGGTGGTGGGTCACCGCATCGCCGACTGGGCCAAAGTAGGGCCGGACGCCTCTAACCAGGCGCTCTGGATACGGTTCAGCCAGGACCAAGCCCTCTAATTCTTAGGTCCCCATCAGGCGCGAAGGGTTGTCCTTGACCAGCATGCCGACTTCCACCTCTTCCATCCCGGAACGCAGCATGGTGGCGATGCCCATGCGCATACCCTCGGCGGGCATCGGGTGAAAGTCCTGTCCGAAGTCGGTGCTCAGGATGCACTTCTCCGGGCCGATGGCCGAGATGGTCTTGGCCAGGTCCCTGGGGTCCATTCGGTGGGTGGTCGGCATCACCACGTGCATGCAGTGCTCTATGAACGCCCCCATCCCGGCCAGCTCTTTCATGTCCTCAAGGGTCATGCCGGTCCAGTAAGACATGGTGGTGCCGTGGGTGACAACAACTCTGTGGATCCCCATATTACGGGCCTCAGCCACCAGCGCCATGCTCTCGGCGGTGGATATGTGACCCGTCGCCAGCACCATGTCGTGGGCTTTGATCATCTCGAGTATTGGAAATACTTCCGGCACCAGGGAACCGGAGTTGTCCAATAGAGAGATGCCGCCGTCCAGGCCCTTGGCTTCCCGGTCGGCCTTTGCCGAATAGGTGGGCATCCAGACGATTCGGCCACCCATGTTGGCGGTGGCTTCCACGGCGTGGATGTTTAGGCCGCCCACCTCCAAGTCCAGGGCAATACCCCCCAATACTGTGACCTCGGGCACTAGTTCGCTGGTGGTGGCCGCCACGGGATGGGTGGGATATTCATGGCTCTTCAGCACAACTCCCTGCATCCCCAGTTCCTTGGCTTGTAGGGCGATCTCCACCGCACTGGCCCGGCGTTCTACCTTTGGGTCGGGGCTGAAGTGCACGTGTATATCCAGGGCGCCTTCCAGGATGCGGTCTACGTTGCTCAATGTCTCACCATATCGTTGAAATCGGAGGCTTATATAAAGGCGGTTAGGCGAAGATTCAAGGGGTCCGAACGCGCCCGTTTCGAGGCTGGCGCACAGCATAATTCAGGCGTCTATGGGTGTCAAGGGAAATTGATTGTTTGCCGGTTGCCTCCGGCGGGCCCGGTTGCCCCGGCCGGGCGTGCTTGATAGCATGAGGTCACTTTCAGCCAGGAGGCGGTGATGGACCTGGGACTTAAAGACAGAGTGGCTATAATCGGCGGCGGCAGCAAGGGGCTGGGCCGGGCCTGCGCCGATTCGTTGGCCCAAGAGGGGGCGAACCTGGTTATCTGTAGCCGGAACGCCGAGGAACTTGACCGGGCCGCGGGGGAGATCAGCGCGGCGACGGGGGTCGAGGTCCTGGCGGTGTCCGGAGACCTTACCAAGTTGCCGGATATCCAGACCCTGATCAAGAGAACGGTGGACCACTTTGGCCGTCTGGATGTCTTGGTCAACAACTCGGGCGGCCCACCGGCGGGCCGGGCGGCGGACACGTCGGAAGAAGTCTGGCGTCAGTCCATCGACATGGCCCTGATGTTCTTCATCCGCATGAGCCAGGAAGCGGTCCCCCACATGAAAGAGAAGCGTTGGGGACGCATCGTCAACATACTGGCCAGCTCGGTCTATCAACCCATAGATAACCTGGTTACGTCTGGAGTTACCCGCATGGGAGCGGTGGCGTTTGCCAAGAGCCTGGCCGACGAGGTTGGCCGGGACAATATCCTGGTCAACAACGTTGCCCCCGGATACCTGCTGACCGACCGGATGATGCATATCTTCGAGACCCGTTCTGCCGATACAGGCGCGAATGTGGAGGACCTGCTCCAGGCCCACTCGTCCACCATACCGGTGGGCCGGTTGGGGCGGCCCGAGGAGCTGGGAGACCTGGTCACATTCCTGTCATCCGAGAAGAATAGCTACACCACGGGAGCGACGATCTTGGTGGACGGCGGCGTGGTCCGCTCGGTGATGTAGGCAGTCCGGCAAGATCGAAAAAGTTGCGGGGCAAAAAAAGAACCCGTCCTTCTCAAAGAAGGACGGGTTCTTTCTGTTTGCTTTCGGACTACCGGCGGTCTATTACCGGGCGCCCTTTACTAAGTCTGGCAGGAATAGGGCGATATCCGGGAAGATAATCAACAAGACGATCATCGCAGCCATCACCCCCATGAAGGGCAACACTCCGATATACACATCCGTAATGGTGCCGACCTCTTCCGAAATGCCTGCGGCTTCAGCCATCTCCGCTTGCACATCCCTCCGCACTCCGTGGAGCACGTAGAGGTTGATGCCCTCGGGCGGGCTGATCAGAGCGGCCTCCACCAGGATAACCATGATGATGCCGAACCAGACCAGGTCAACCCCGGTCGCCACCAGGGCCGGCGCCAAGATCGGCACCGTGGTTACCAACATGGCGAAACTCTCCATGAAGGTCCCCAGCAGGAGGTAGAAGATCACCAGCACGATCACCAACTGGGTGGAACTCAAGTCCATCCCGATGATCCACTGGGAGATGTCATGGGAGATGCCCAGACGGGCGAAGGCGAAGCTCAGCGTGAACGCGGAGACCACGATCAGCATGATCATCGATGAGGTTCTGACAGTCGACAGGATCGAGTCTTTAATCATGTCCCAGTTGACTGTCATGGACTGGCGAAGTTGCCCTTCGACAACAGGATACCGCTCTTGCAGTTTAGCGATCGGGCCGGTTTGGGAGCCGGAGCTGTTCAGTTTCTTCAGCATCCCTCCCATCATCGCGGGCCCGGAGTTATTTATCAGAGCCAGCACCAGAGCCCCGCTCACACCGAATGCTGCTGCCTCCGTGGGAGTGGCCCAGCCCGCGTAGATCGACCCCAAAACCACCATGATGATGATCACAACGGGAATCATGGCGAAGATGCCGATGAACTTGTCGCGCCAACTGGAGCCGGGCTCTTTGGGCGCTATGGATGGGAACACGATCGCCGCGCCGATGATCATGAGCATCATCATACCGGCCAACATTACCCCGGGTATGAACCCCGCCAGATACAGCCTGCCGATGGACTCTTCGACCAGCACGCCGTACACGATCAGGCCAATGCTGGGGGGAATCAGGATGCCCAAGGTGCCGCCAGCGGCCAGGGAGCCGATGACCAGACGCTCGCTGTAGCCTCGCGACCGGAAGGTCGGTAGAGATACCCGGCTGATGGTGGCCGAAGTGGCTACACTGGAGCCGGAGCAGGCGGCAAAGATCGCACAGGAGGCGATATTAGTGTGAATCAGACCGCCCGGCAAGAAAGATATCCAGCGCGAGACCGCGCTGTACATCCTCTCACCCATTCCGCTCCGCAGCATCAGTTCGCCCATGAGGAGGAAGAGCGGGACCGCGATCAGGATGAAGTTGGTATTGGTCTCCCATGCTTTGTTTCCCATGATGTTCCAGAGGGGAGCATCGGAGAAGGCGTACATCAAGATCAGTGACAAAACACCCAGGGCGCCTGCCACATAAACTCCGATCAAGAAGAAGCCGCCCATCATCAGGAATGCTGAGGTTATTGCCATCTGTTTCGGTCCTCCTACCCTTTCGGCGCCGGCGATTACGCCGACTGGACTGCGATTTTAATCAGATTGCTGTTGACTTTCCTCTGGCGCTATAACAATGAAGCTAGAGGAAGTTTTACTTCTTTACTAGACCCCGGACGTAGTTTCCTCGGTCAGTACGCGATCAAGGTTTGTGCCGGCAGTGACCGTCCGGTAGGTCTCGGTTCCACCCTGTTTCTTGTGAAGGACCGGCAGCGCCGCTTCCGCAATCATGTCGATCATCATGTGGATCGCTGTGAAGGCCAGCATGCTGAAGCCGATGGCTACGAACGTCTGGGGAACCCAAAGCGGTACCAAAGGATAGGTATTTGTCACGGCGCCAATATCGTAGGATTTCAGGACCATGACCCAAGTTTTCCAGGAAGTGATGGCGATGAAGAAGACGATGGATCCCAACGCGGCTTGGTCGGCCCACCATCGAACTCTCGTCGACATGAACGGCAACAGTACATCGATGCGGACGTGGGAACCGGTCCGCAGAGCGTAGGAGAAAGCCCATGTCGAGGCCATGGCCATCGTGTAGCCGCTCATCAGGTCCATGCCCGGAGCCATTACAAAATCGAATTTTCTTGCGATCACCTGATAGGTGATGAAAAGCGCTAATAGCAGGAACATTGTTCCGCAGAGGTACCCCATCCCTAGGTAAATGCGGTCAAGAGTCCTGGTGACAGCACGCATCCCGGTTAAAAGGGTAAGTGCCGCAGACTTGCCTTCAAGCACCCTTTCCATGTGCTGATGTTCTGCGGTTGTTTCGACGCTAGCTACTTCGCTCAAGAGGTCTCCTCCCTGCTCGGCGCTGTGACGCTTAATCTTGAATCCGTGGACCCGGCTTGAACCTCAAACCCAAAACAAAATACGGGCTGTTAACCCATATTTATACTTTCAGGCCGTCGGCCCATTGCCGTTCGTATCTACGCTAGGCTCGAAGTTACCGTGGTTTGACCAAGGTCCGATTGGGTCGGAAGTATAAACAATAGCTTCCGGGCCGTCAATACCTTTTATCGCGATTTGGAATTATGAATATATACAGAATGACGGGTAGTTCCCATATTTTGCAGCCTTGGCGGACCGAGTTGTCCGATGAAATTTAGTTGTTAGTTTCAATCAGCAACATCTTCCATCAAGAATGGTCTCAATCAAACAGCGGTTTCGATCAAACGGGAGCGTTGTTATCGGATTCTTTCATATGCGGAACCGATATATAAGGAAACGCAGATAATATTGCTACTCCAGATTCCTGACCCGCTGAAAGAACGCTAGCTGCAGCAACGCCAAGACCAGGCTAACCGCGGCCAGCGTCGTGTACGCTCCGGCCGGGCTCCATACGTAGATCAAGAAACTGATGCCCATGGTCGCCAAGGGAGTTAGGCCGTTGTCCAGCATGTAGATGCTCATCACCCGGCCTCTAAGGGCATCTGGGACTATGGTTTGTATCAGGGTGTTGTTGCCTACCCTAAATATGTACTGGAAAAAGCCAAGGCCGGCCAGACACCCCATGGAGGCGAAATACCAGGTGGACTGGGAGAACAAAAGGATGAAGAAACACCCGCCGATCAGTCCGGCCAACGTGGCCTGGCCTCGGGGGATTATGTACCCCCGGCCGGCGATGATGATGGCGGCTATTATCCCGCCGGCGCCCACTGCTCCGGCCAAGATGCCTCCGGCGTCGGCCCCGCGGCCCAGGACCTGAGTGGTGAATATCGGCAGCACGAAAACCACCGGCTGGAAGACCAGGTTGGGGATAAAAGCCATTACGATGAGCTGCAAGATGGTCCGTTCTTTAATAACGTAGGCGAGGCCCTCGCGCATGCTGGCCAGCAAGGACAACCCGCTGGGGGGACGTTCTTCGCGGTAGGGCAGCTTCATGGGCAGATAGACCAAGACTATGGTCACGTAGGCCGCGGCCTCTATGAAGAAGTTCCAGTTGAACCCCAAGGTGGCGATCAGCAGTCCACCCACGGCCGGCCCAACTATCCGCATGCTGGGGTGCGCCATGCCGTTCAACGCTAAGGCCGCGCCCAGGTCCCGCAGTGGCACCGTGTTGGGGACCATCGTCTGCCTGACGGGTTGGACGATGGAATGGGCGATCCCTGAGACACCCATATAGATGAAGGCGTACCACCACTTCAACGGCCCGGTCACGGGGTCGGCGTCAAGGTCGGTCGCCAATACCAAGAATGCGAAGATCACTGCCGCGACGGCCATGTATACCTGGGTGGACATGACCAACTTGCGGCGGTCGACCCGGTCCGCCAGCACTCCCGCCCACGGGCCGATGAACAAGATTGGCAAAGTTCGGATGCCGACAACGGTGCCGGTCAAAAACGCGTTGCCATCGGTGAGCTGCAGCACCAGCCAACCCACCGTTAGAATCTGGATCCACTGGGCGCCGACGGTGAAGAAATTGCCGATCCAGAGATACCGGAAATCTTTATATTGGGAGATTATCCAGAAGTTGCTGTGCCTGCCGGCGCCCGGCTGGTTCCCGGTTGGTGGAGCTGTTCTATGGGCCAAGGAGCAACCTGCGGTTGGCCGGGCCAGCTAGGCCGGTCTTTATATAGAGGAGAAACCCGAGGTACAGATGTGATATTGATCGCCGTCCGATATCGTGGAAAGTCATCGCGGCAAGCTTACCACGGCAGAACGTGACGGGAAGGTGGCGCAATATTGGCCCATCCACAGGTCCGGAGCGAATGGGCCTAAATCGGGGGTTAGTCTGTCTAGACGGGTTTTACTTCAGGTATTTGTCGAACCATGCGATGGCCTTGGCCCAAGCATCGGCCGCCGCTTCCGGCCGGTAGCTGGCCCGGGCTTCGCAATGGAACCCATGCCCAGCGCCGGCGTAGCTATGGAATTCGTGGATTTTTCCGCTCTTGGTCAATTCCGAGTCGAAATTGGCCACGTCTTCCGGTGTGGGGTTCGCGTCTTCCTCCCCAAATAACCCCAGCATCGGACAGCCGATGTGGGCCGTCTGCTCCAAAGGCGACGGGCCATCCCCAAGTGCGGCGCCGATGCCTCCCCCATAGAAAACGACCGACGCCGAAAGGTCGGAGATATTGCAGGACGCCAGGTACGAGACCCGGCCCCCATAGCAAAACCCAACGATGCCGATCTTATCGCCCTGCACGAAAGACTGCGCTTTGATGTAGTCCACCGCTGCCCTAACGTCAGAGATTATGTTGTCATCGGTACAACGGCGCATCCGGGCGAGGGCGGTGTCCATCTCTTCATGTAGCCCAGTGGTCATCGGGCCTTCACGGTGGAACATCGATGGCGCTAACCCCACGTATCCCTGCGAGGGCAACCGGTCCACCACCGACTGAATGTGAGAGTTCACCCCCCAAATCTCCTGAATCACCACCACCGCGGGATGCCTGCCTGAGGCCTCTGGTTGCGTCAGGTAGCCCTCCATGGCGCTTTGGTTCACGTTTATATCAACCCAGCTAGCTGGCATAGTTTTCTTTCCTTTTAACTTAACAATTCGTCGTTTGGATATATCTAATCAATTCTGCCATTACCAGTGATGGCACGAGTCAAGTGATCGGGGAACCCGGTAGCCCTGGAGGAATGTATCCACACCGCCTAGGCTATTACACACCGATATAGTAGGTGTGTTGATCATATACTTACTTATTAAGGCATAAATCAACTTGATTCTAGTTAAACGTTTTGTGTGAGTCAACGAGCGTGTGTCGCCGCCATGATTAGCCTGTTGGCCCCAAACCAATATCCCTGCATAAGCCCACAAAGGCAAGCATAAGGGGCATACCCCTCTGACAATCAGTGCTGTTCAGCATTTCAAAATCGGCGTAGGTTTTGTATGATGGATAGGGTAGATCGCAGCGAAAATGCAGGGAACCGCAGTTCCTTGACCCGCTCTCGGACCTGCCTTGGAGGCCGTCTTTGCGTAACTTGGCCAACTTCTTAGTCCACCTTTTTAACCGTGATGGCGATACCGACCGCACCTATCTGTCGGTGGTCCATGACCGTTGTTTGTTCTGCGAAGAGCCCATCAGCGACTCGCCATCCTACCTGACCTACCGTGTCTGCCCGTTTTGCCGGTTCCACTACACCGTGACCGCCCGGCAGCGCGTCGACCTGCTGGCCGACAAAGGAACGTTCAAAGAGTCGTATAAATACGTGAGCTCGATGGACCCGCTTTCGTTCTCGCGGAGGTCCCGCTACCGAAAGTTCCTCGCCGAGGACCAGAGCCGAACAGGGCTTACCGAAGCGGCTGTTACTGGCAGATGCCGGATCGGCGATGTCGAGACCGTGCTGATCGTGCTGGACTTTGGGTTCATGGGCGGCACCATGGGCAGTGTGGTCGGCGAGAAGGTGTCTATGGCCTTCGAGAACGCAGCCCGGCGTGGCATACCTGCGGTGGCCGTGGTCTCAGGGGGAGGCGCCCGGATTCAAGAGGGCGTTTTGTCCCTGATGCAGATGGCCAAGACCGTGACTGCCGCCAACCGTCTGCGCGATGCCGAAGTGCCTTTCATCGTTGTATTGGCCAACCCGTCCACAGGACAGGCTTACGCCAGCTTCGCCAACCTGGCCGACGTGATCCTGGCCGAGCCGGGTTCGTTGATTGGGCTTTCCCCTTTGCGCACTCTGCGAGAGGTGTCGAAGATGCCTCTACCTCTGGACGCCCACACAGCGGAAGCGCACGTTGGTCACGGGCTATTGGACAATGTAGTGGACCGGGAGAACCTGCAGTCTAGGATTGCCTCATTGCTGCAGATACTTACGGCCCAGAAGCAAGGATCATCCAACCACAAGAACCTGCTGAAGGCGGAGCCCCCGGAGTCCACCGAGGTTGAGCCTTGGGAGGCGGTGACCGCCGCCCGAAATTCGGAGAGGCCCCAGGCAAGTGTCTACTTCCGGTCTATGTTGGACCCGTTCATAGAACTGCGCGGCGATCGTCTTAACAGTGACGACCGGTCTATCATTGCCGGCCTTGGGTTCATGGACGGTCAGCCGGTGGCGGTGATCGGACAACAAAGGCGGCCTCTGGTCGAGGGGGAGCGTTACCACGTGTTTCCCGACGGACTCCGCAAAGCCCAGCGCATCATAGATTTGGCCAGCCGTTTTAAGCTTCCTTTGGTGACGCTCATCGACACCCAAGGCGCCGACCCCGGGCTGGAAGCGGAGGAGCAGGGCATCGGTAACGCCATCGCCAAGACACTGTCGTCGATGTTGACCGTTCCCACGCCCGTGGTCTCGGTGGTCATCGGCGAGGGTGGCAGCGAAGGCGCCCTGGCTCTGAGTCTGTCAGACCGGATATTGATCCAGCAGTACGCCATCTATTCACCCATGTCGGTGAACCACACCCTTGGCGCCGCTCATCACGACTATATGCTGGACCGCGAAGCCGCTGAGGCCTTGATGCTGACGGCCCATGACTGCCTGGAGTTGGGCATTGCCGACCAGGTCGTCCCCGAGCCGGAGGGTGGCGCCCACGTTGACCCACGGGAGGCTTCGGCGATCCTGCAAACGGCCATCCTGACCAACATAGTCCAGTTGTCCAAGATGTCTCAGGGCAAGCTGCTGAAGAAGCGGTATAAGAAGTTCAGGAGGATGGGCGAGAGCAGCGGGCATTCCCAGGAAGCGATGAACCGGGAAGTGAATCTCTTGATGAGCATCACCTCGGGCGACGCACGGCCAGAACGGCCGTCCCGCAAGCAAAGAAGAAAGGGCCGGGCGGAAGAACCCGCCGAGGTCCAGGTATCTTCTGACGACTAGGCGACGATTAAATCCCGTCAGGAAATTCCGGACGGGATTCGATTATCTTCTCGAGGCCGCTATGCTGCTTCCGAGCCGAATTCCTTGAGGCTCTTTTTCATCGCATTCGCCACTGATGCGAATTCTTCTTCCACCGACTTGTCCAACAAAGCGGTCGGTTTGGACGAGTCCCGGTAGATGGAGCGCAGGGCTATATCGCCTAGGAACGGGGCCTCAACCTCTTTGGCCAGTTTCTTTCCGCCGCCCTCTCCGAATATCTCCCCGGTGTAATTCTCCACCACGCCCAGCACGTTCAGGTTCAATTTGCGAATCATGTTGATGCAGCGCTTGGCGTCCAGGTTGGCCAGGTCCTGGGGCGTGCTGACCACCACGAACCCGTCCATGGGCAGGTTCTGCATCACGGTAAGGGGCGAATCAGAGGTGCCGGGGGGCAGGTCTACAACCAAGTAGTCCAGTTCGTCCCAGTCGGTCTGCTGTAAGAACTGGCTGATGGCGTTGTGGATCATGGGGCCGCGCCAGATGATGGCCTCGTCCGGATTCTCTTGGAAGAAGGCCATGGAGACGACTTTAACGCCCCATTTCTCGGCGGGAATGATCTGCCCGTCTACGTACTCCGGCTTGTCGGTCATGCCCATGACCTTCGTTACGTTGGGGCAGTCGATATCCACATCCAGAAGTCCGACGCTGTGCCCTTGGCTGGCCAGGGTCACAGCCAGATTGCACGCAACGGTTGTCTTTCCCACGCCGCCCTTGCCGCTGTAGACGCCAATCTTGGTCTTGATCTTGCCAAGCCGGTCGGTGATCTGGCGTTTTTGCTGCCAAGACTTTTTGATCTGTTCTAGGCGCGCGGTTTCCTGGGGCGTGGGCATGCGGTCCTCCGGATGGGAATTCGGGATTCAGAGCAGAGGGTAGCCTGCGTTTTGGCCTTTTCCAGCCGAACGCAAAGACTTCCGTTCTATTGGGACTCGGTAAGGCCGACAGATTTGCCGGGTTGTTAGATGCCCAGTTGGGAGCGGGCTTCTTCGCTGATCAGTTCGGGCGACCAGGGCGGGTCGAACACCATCTCGATCTGCACTTCTTCCACGCCGTCCAGTTCCTGCACTGCCCATTCAGCCTGTTGGCCGATGTAGGGGCCCATGCCGCAACCAGGGAAAGTGAGGGTCATCTGGACGTAAACGTCGCCAGACTCCTTAACTTGAACGTCGTAGACCAGACCAAGGTCAACGACGTTGACCGGAATCTCCGGGTCATACACCGTCTTTAATGCTTCGTAGATAGCCTCTGTTGTGACGGGTGTTTCGGCCATGTCTGCCTCCTTAATGGGTGTCGCCTGCCGCAATTATATTAAAGTCGACCAAGTTGGTCAACAATTATTTACGGCGTTGTGGACAGTCCAGCGAAGTGAGAGCCTCCGCGTGTGTCCGTTAGTGGTGAGCTCGTCGAACCACCGCTCCGGGTAAACCATGTTTCAATCATCCTCAAACATGACTTACGCGCATCCTTCGACAGGCTCAGGACGAGCGGTTTTGTTGGCCGCTCGTCGTTGAGTCATTCTGGCCCGATGTGTACCTAGGGAATGAGCAGCAACTTGCCGGTGGTGGCCCTGCTCTCCAGTTGCCGGTGCGCTTCTGAAGCGTCGGACAGCGGGAATTCGCCGCCGATCCTGAGTTTCAACTCACCGGAGGCAACCCAGCCCAAGACGTCCCCGGCCCGCTTTTCCAGTTCGACTCGGTCTACTGTGTAATCGCCCAGACCGGGGCGGGTCAATGAGAGCGACCCCGCGCCCAAGATGCCGGGGCTGATGGGGTCTGGGGCTCCGCTGGCCGCGCCGTAAAGCACCATGTGGCCGCGGCGGCCCAGGCTGGCGATGCTCTGCATGAAGGTGGTCTTGCCCACGCCGTCATAGATCGCCCTGACGCCTTCGCCGTTGGTGGCCTTCTTGATCTCCTCGGCGAAGTCCTGCTGGGTGTAGAGGATCACGTGGTCGGCGCCGGCCCCTTTGGAGAGCTCGGCTTTCTCTTCAGTGGAAACGGTGGTGAACACGTACCCGCCCAGCTTCTTGATCATCTGGGTCAGAAGCAGGCCCATCCCGCCGGCCCCGGCATGAACGATGACCCGGTCACCCTTCTGCACGGCGTAGGTGGAATGGCAAAGATAGTGGGCGGTCATGCCTTGAAGGATGGCCGCGGCGCCGGCCTTGGCGTCCACTCCGGCAGGCCGTTTCATCAATCGCCAGGCGGGCACAACGGCCAGCTCGGCATAGGCGCCGGGGGCGGTGCAGTAGGTGACATCGTCGCCCACTTTGACCTCGGTGACACCCGGGCCGATGGCCTTGACCACTCCGGCGCCCTCCACTCCGATGATGCGGGGCAGGGGCGGGCCGGGGTTGACGCCCTGGCGGCTATAGACGTCGGTGAAGTTCACGCCGGCGGCCTGAATCTCAACCACCGCCTCGCCTTCACCGGGGGTCGGGTCGGCCACGTCCTGGTACTTCATGACCTCGGGGCCGCCAAATTCGGTGATCTGTATTGCCTTCATGCTGAGCCCTCCTGAATTTCCCGTGCGTTTTATCCCGTGCGTTTTATAAAGTATCGACCGCCAGGGGCCGATGCTATCGAGCGGGCGCTATTTCGATGGCGGTTAGTATACACCGGCTACAGAAAACGGCGGGTACGGAATGTAACCCGCCGTTGATGTTTGAAACAGGGTGCGAAATGCTCGCGGTTACGAAGCTTTTAGACCCAGGGATGCTAATGCGGCGTCGGGAAGGCTCAGCCCGGACCTGCCGTACATCTCCTGCAGATTTTGCGTCTCGGCCGCGCTGGGGGCGCTGCCCTCGTCTTTGTGGGCGTCCAGTTCGGCCAGGGTGCCATAGGCCTGGTCCACATTCCAGAAGAAAGACAGCAACCAGGTCAATTCCCGCTCGTTATTGGGAACGGGGATGTCAGACAGGTCGTAGAGTCCGTTCACGACCTTGGTGTAACGAAGGATGCCGGCCTTGTCCTCCGAGCTCTTGCCGTAGAACCTGCGGCGGCTCAACTCGGTGATGCGCTGGGAATAATCCTCCGCGCCATAGATGTTGGCCGGCAGCCAGCCGGACCGGAGGTCGACAACCTCTTTGCCGGACTCGTCAATGATGGCGACGGCGATATCCGACCCCAAGAGGGGCTCCCATTCGAACTTCACGGCATCACGCAGCAAAGCTTCTTGGAGCATCAGGGTCAATTCCCGCGGGATCTTCTTGTACTTCTCCCCGCTGGCTTGGTCGTTGGTGTCGGCGCCCACGCCACCGGTATTGAAGACGAAGTATTGCTGGTTCAGCCCGCCTTCTTCGATCTTCTTGACTATGGCGTAGAGGTTATTGGCGTTCTCGTCTTCCAGTCCGATGATGAACGGGTCGGAGAAGTATTCAACGTAGGGACGGCCGATGACGCCGATGGCCGCTCCCATCTGGACCGCTTCCCCGTACATCAGGATCCGGATGTACTGTTCCGGTGACAGACGGCGCAGAGGCGGCACCACGGTGTTCTGGCGCATCACAGCCTGCCAGAAGACCTGGTCGGTGTCTTCGATTGGGACGTGGACGCCCTCGGTCTCGCGGCCGTTGGTTATCTTCTTAAGTATGTCGTTGGCCCCTTTGCGGGCCACCAACCGGGTGCGGGAGAGGGTCACGCGCATGTTGCGGACCGGGTTGGAGAGGAAATTAGGAGTCCATGAGTCCAGGTCCACCGGGACGTTCTCCAGGGTCTCCTCGGAGTTGGGGTCCTGTGGCGTGCCGCGGACGGACTCGAAGGTTATGGGGTCTTCCGCGTGGTTGAGGCCAAAGGGCATGGCGTAGAGATTGTTCTCCGTGCCGTCGATGCCGTAGTAGAGGGTGGACTGCTTGCCGTCCTTGGTGACCTTGACCGGCTCCTTCAACGGCTGCAGCAATACGATGTCGTCGTTCATGGGGTAGACGCCTTCATCGGCGTCTGTCTTCAGGTTTAGCTTCTGGGCCAGCTCGCTGTTGGCCAATTCTAGCATGATGGTTAGGGTGCTCTTGCCGTGTAGCGACGGCCCAACGGTGATCAGCGCGGTGTTCTTGGTCTCGCCGGCCAGGGTCTTGGCGCGGGCCATGCTGAGCGCTGCTTGAATGGCCAGCCCGTCGACTTCCTTGACCTTGTACATGGCGATGGACAGAGGGCCCATCTTGTGTTCGCCCACGTAATCGAAGCCCAGATGCAATGAGAGTCCACGGGTGGGGGCTTTGAACACCAACTGGGTCAACCCGGCGTCGCGCAAGCGCTTTTTCAGTTCTTCGGGCATCGCCAGGTCTTCCATCCAGTGGGGAAGTGAGACCTCAAGGATGTCCGGTTCCTGCCGGGCGATCTCCTCGGGGGCGGGGAAGGTCAGTTGCCGCCACATCATGGGTATCTGCATGTACCGCGTGCCGAAGAGCATCTGGCGGGCGTGGAAGGAGCGTCCTGGGGCATCGCCGACCTGCCGGTCTGACTGGACGATGGTGTCGCCCGATGCCAGCTTCTCTTCCATATATGAGTTGATGTAACCGAAGGCCTCGGCGAATAGGGTCTGGCTCTCCGCGCTGAACACCACACCGTCACGGTTCTTGGCGAACCCGTCGATGAAATATTGGGTTAGGTCGGGCCGGCGGACCACGCCCAGTTGGCTGAAGAAAGCGTAGCCTCCAGTGTCCAAGCGCACGACGACCCCGGGCCACGCCCTGCTGGCTGCTTTCCCGGCGGCGTTGGCCTCGGCGGCTTCTTTGTCGATCTGGCTGGCTTCGTCGAGCAGCGCCTGCTGCTCGTCTTCAGGAAGGTCCTGAAGCACGTTCATCTGGCTGATGAGCCACTCTTGGGATGGGTTGTTGAATGTTGCGCCAGGCTTGTGACCCTTACGGGCCAAAGCTACCAGGCGGTCTAGTTCTTTTACGAACGCCGGTACGTTGGTGGGACCGGCTAAGGAGGAGCCAGGTTTTGGCTTTATTTGGGGACTCATGTATTCCGATTCCGTTTAAGATGAAAAGTGGTTACTGTACCGCCGTTAAATAAGCGCGCACGGGTAACTTGGCAGGCGTATCGCACAGAGCCGACAGTATGCTACATCCTAGGCGTGACCAAGTCAAAGAGAATCAGGGGGTGAATATCCCGGTTACCGGGGTGTTAAACCGAGGGATCGGCAACCGGCCAAGCTCTATTGAAGAAGACCGGCGTAAACATCAGGACCGGGTGCTGATACGGTTGAAAACCCCCGTACCAGCCGGAGTTTTTGAAAGGGGCCGTCGACCAAAACTGGGGCCGCCTCGGGCCGCCGACGGAAACCTTCGGATTGCCATTGCAGCCGAAAACTGGTATTATTTTAGAGTTGATTGTTCTCCCAAACGGGGCCAAACAAGGCCTTTCGACACCAAGATTTCAGCAAAGATTCCGGCCGCAGGGTTTTACCAAAAGGCCCTCCGGCACACCTCTCAATTTCTCCAGCGAGCCCCTGCATCGCTAAGGCAAGGCGTACTGTTCCGAAAACTAAAGACTGACTGAAGGTGGAGGTACCTGAGTGACGACTGAGCAAAGCCCTTCAATATATGAAGCTCTGACGCATTTCGTGGCGGCCAAGAAATCAGCCAAGTCAGCCCAAGCAAGCCATCAGGAACTAGGCCGTTTTGTGGCCTGGGTTGGCCGGGAGCGAAAGGTTGCCGAATTATCCCCCTCGGAAGTCGCTGAATATGCTCAACAGATCGGTCTCGGTGGATCAGAATCCGTGCACCGGTTGAGCCCCGTAAAGATATTCCTCGCTTATTGGAAAGACCAGGGATGGATTGAAAATGGACTAGCATCCCACCTCCGCGTTCCCCGTACCCGCCGCACCACCGCCGCCGCAAAGTCCGACACTCGCACCAATGGCCGCACTTTCACTGGCTCCCAGCTCAGTCAAGAAGGCTACGACCGCCTGGTCGCTCAATTAGATGACCTCAAAGACCAGCGGGCCCTCGTGCTAGAAGACATCAAAAGGGCTATGGCCGACAAGGACTTCCGGGAAAACGCGCCGCTGGACGCAGCCAAAGACCAGCAGGGAATCGTAGAACTCCGCATCCGCGAACTTGAAGCCAGCATCAATAACGCGCAGATCCTGCCCGAGGGCGCCTCGGCCAAAGTAGCCCGCTCCTCGGTCGGCGCAAAAGTAACCCTGAAAGACACCAACTCCGGAAAAACCCTGGCCTATACCCTGGTGGATGTCCGTGAAGCGGACGTCTCCGAAGGCAAGATTTCCACCACCTCACCGGTGGGTCAAGCCCTCTTGGACCGGATGGTCGGAGAAGAAGTGACCATCAACGTCCCCAAGGGCACCCTCCGCTACCTGGTGCAGCGGATAACCGCCATCAGCTAGCCGCCAACCTGTTAGGAAACCAAAAAGACCGTCTCCTGATCGAGGCGGTCTTTTCTTTTGACTAATTATGAGCCGGTGAATGACCGGACATAATAATCGCAAAAATAAAGGCGCCCCATTTCCGGGACGCCTTTTTGATGTCTGGATGCCCGGCCTGGTTCGATGTTCTGCTAGCCGAGCCCGTCCATCACTCCGAAGATTTCTACCGGGTTCGGCAGGGTGCCGGGTTCGTATTCCTCACGGAAACGAATCACGCCCTCTTTATCGATGATGATCACGGCCCGCTTGCTGGCCCCGCGCTCTTCATTGTAAAGATCATATGCCATGCTGGCTTCACCCTTGGGGTGGAAGTCGGATAGCTCCGGGTAGGGAAGCCCACCCAATGCCGTGCTCCACGCCTTGTGGGATGGAACAGTGTCGCAGCTTATGCCCAAGACCTGAGCATTATTATCCTCGAACCGTCTGTACTCATTGCGGAACGAGGTTGCTTGCGACGTTCAACCAGCGGTGAAATCGAATACGTGGAACGAAAGGACAACTATCTTTCTGCCCTTGTAATCGCTAAGGGAAACGTCTCCATCTGCGGACGGAAGTTTAAATTCCGGGGCCACATCGCCAACTTGTGCCGGCATATTCCCTCCTTGTCTAATATTAATATTTGAGCGCGCCCAGTATACAGCACAATCCGGCGTGAAACACCTATCCCGGCGGCCTTTCGGACTTTATGGCTGGTCGTTTGCCCCGTGATATACTTGGCCGCGTTGCCTCCAGATGGATTTGGAACAGCCTCCGGGTTGGATTTGAGGGAGACGTGCTGTGCAGGCGGTGTTCAAAAGCGGGGTTTATCTGCCCGATCTGGACCTTTGGCTGGACTCGACCAGAAAGCGGGAGTTCAGTCTGATCTCTCACGCCCACTCGGACCATACCGGACGCCATGAGCGGCCGGTTCTCACTCCCAACACGGCCAGACTGTTGGGCGATTACCTCCAGAAGTCCGACCCCGTACTCCTCCCCTACCACGAGCCATTCGACGCTCCGGCCTATACCATGACCCTCCACCCGGCTGGCCATTGTCTGGGCTCGGCGCAAGCGCTGATGGTGTCCAAGGAGACCGGCGAGAGAGTGCTCTACACCGGCGACATCAAGAGCCGTTTCAGCCCCACCAACGAGCCCTTGGAAGCGGTCCCCTGCGACACCCTGATCATCGAGGCCACCTACGGCCGGCCGGAGTACGTGTTTCCGCCCCAAGAACAGGTGCTGGAAACGGCCTTCAAGACCTTGAGGATGTGGCTGTCCCGTGGGGAAAGGCCGGTGGTGCAGGGATGGCGGCTGGGCAAGTCTCAGGAGTTGCTCCACCACCTTTTGGGCCAGGGGTTCGACGTTTTGGTCGAGGAGAGTATCTACCTGGGCACCCAGGTTTACCTGGACGCCGGCGTGAAATTCCCCGGCCAGGTCAGGATGTTTGAAGGCGAATGGCCCGATGGCTGGGTCCTGTTGTTTCCTCCGGGAAAGCGCCGCGAGGCACTGAAGACTTTCCGGAGAAAACGGACCTTGGAGATGACCGGCTGGGCGACTTCCGGAAGCATGCCCTGGGGCCGGGGCGCAGACGCCAGCCTGCCCTATAGCGACCATCCGGATTTCAACGAGTTGATCGAGTACGTCCAGGCCGTTGCCCCCAAACAGGTCTACACCGTGAACGGGTTTCCGGAACTGGCCGGCAGGCTTAGGGAGATGGGCTACCCGGCGGTCCACCTGGCCGCCCGGGGCCAGAAGCAAGACACCGGCTTCCAGATGAAGCTGGTCTAGAGCCTATCTCCGGCCTTGAACATTGATCGGTCGAGTAAGATAGAGCCTGCCAGCAAAGTTCCCACCAGTGAAGGAGAAAACCTGTCCATGACCAACGAGATACTGAACACTCTCTTGCCGTTCGCGGGATGGAGTGAAGAGCGCACCAAAGAACTGACGGTCACCGGCGGGACCGACCCCATATTGCCCACCTCGTTCCGCATCACAGACACCAGCACCGCCGCCCTTGGAGCCCTTGGCCTTGCGGTGTCCGACCTTTGGGAGTCTCGCACCGGCCGCCGTCAGGAGGTTACGGTTGACGCTAGAAGGGCTACGGCCTCCCTCCGTAGCGGGAAATACATGCAGATGGACGAGGCCGGCGTTTCCACCGAGCGCAATACGGTGATGGGCGTTTACCCGGCCAAGGACGGCCGTTGGAGCTATCTCCACTGCAATTTCCCCAACCACCGAGCCGCCGCCCTCAGCGTGCTGGGCGTGTCGGAAGACCGCGATGCCGTGACCAAGGCGGTGGCTAAATGGGACGCCCTGGAGCTTGAAGAAGCCATCATCGCCGCCAAGGGCGCCGGGGGGATGGTGCGCACGATGGAGGAATGGGCCAAGCACCCGCAGGCGGCCGCGATAGCCTCCTTGCCACTGATGGAGATCATCAAGATTGGAGATGCTCCACCGGAGGCGTTGCCCGAAGGGAGCAGGCCTTTGTCTGGAGTAAGGGTTCTGGACCTGACGCGGGTCCTGGCCGGGCCCACCTGCGCCCGCACGCTGGCTGAGCACGGCGCCGACGTCATGAAGATCACCGCCGGCCACCTGCCCAACATCGGCTACCAGGAGTACGACACCGGCCACGGCAAGCTTAACGCCCAACTGGACCTGCGGGATGATTCGGCCCTCGAAACCCTGCGTGGGTTGGTCCGCCAGACGGACGTGTTCTCCCAAGGCTACCGGCCAGGGACCCTTGGCGGACGCGGACTCACACCCGAGGAGTTGGCCGCACTGCGGCCGGGCATCGTCTATATCTCGCTGTGCGCCTTCAGCCATGAAGGGCCGTGGGCGTCTCGCCGTGGGTTCGACACCGTGGTGCAGACAGTCAGCGGCATCACCAGCCGCCAGGGAGACCTGTTCCCCGGCGCGGCCCCAGGACCCCAGTTCTACCCGGTGTCGGCCATCGACTATCTCACTGGCTACCTGATGGCTTTTGGCGGGATGGTGGCGTTGAACAAACGGATACACGAGGGCGGCAGTTGGTTGGTGCGCATCTCGCTGGCCCAAGTGGGCCGCTGGCTCGTCTCCCAAGGCGAGATTCCTGAGTCGCAACTCAAGGACGTTCCAGCGGAATTCACCCCGGAAGAGGTGGCTAGCTGGTCCACAGTCACCGACACCCCCATGGGCAAACTTGGGCACCTGGGACCGGTGCTGGGCCTATCCGAGACCCCGGCCCGCTGGGCCAGGCCATCGGTGCCCCTGGGCCACCACGACCCGGTATGGCCGGAGCGGTCTAAGTAGCCGCAGCCTGGGTTCCCGGAATACCGTAGGCGCGGGTCTTTGACCCGCCTTGTTTGCGTTGTTCACTTTCCAGATAGAGAACCGCTGATCCTGAGCTCCGACTGAAAGTCGAGAGTCTCGATGAAATCGGACCTGTCGAAGGACCGTTGGTGGCCAGAGCGTTGTCGATAGAAGCCGTGGTTCGACAAGCTCACCATGAGCGGATATTGGGCAGTGCGGTTTAGGTATCGGAGGGTGATTGCCTACGGGCCAAGCGGGTTGAAAACCCGCGCCTACGAGAGCAACGACGCCCGTAAGTGCTGATACCCGGCCGTTCCTGTTTCTTCTCTGTCGCTTTATATAGATGTCCGACGCATCGGCCCAGGCCAATCTCGCATTGCTCACCGGAAAAAACGTAGGTGCACGGAGCAACCGTGCCCCTTTACTATTCTGGTGTACAATGGCGCGCACTGAAACAGGCTGGTTACGCTGTAACCCAGACACTCTACGCAAGGAATGAGCATGGCCGAAAAGATTGTGCAATCCGTTCGAGACATCGACTTGAACGGCCCGGAAGCCGTCTCAGATCCGTACCCGATGTACGATCAGCTCAGAAACCAGGACCCGGTGCATTAGAGTGAGTCTGATG
>Ga0066376_10000374_pt1 | contig 40924 bp, 36 predicted proteins | sample Knorr_S15_td_Bot_FD_77009 | JGI IMG/M metagenome (GOLD analysis project Ga0066376, IMG submission 77009) | Marine microbial communities from Southern Atlantic Ocean transect - Knorr_S15_td_Bottom_ad_5009_LV_A | ecosystem: Environmental > Aquatic > Marine > Oceanic | place: Southern Atlantic... | reverse complement strand
TCACCGTTCCGGTTACATTGAATCGTCGGAACGTGGGCGCGTATTTAGCTTCCCTCAATCTGGACGTTCGTGATCGCCTAGACCTCGGAGGAAACCTCTGGGTTCTCGGTGATCGAGACATGGAGGTACTGATCGCCGCACTGGAAGGAAAAAACCTGCAGTTCAAATACAGACCCGGCGGCGGACGAGGTACGGGTTATGCACCCGCCTGGCTGCTCGAAACCTGGAATCTTGACGATTAGCTTGTAGAGGATCTGCTCCGGGCTGTGACCTTTCCCTGGCATTCCTGCCTCCCTCCAAAACGTCCAGTATCTGATCTTTCAACTGGATACGTTTGAGGGGGTCAGGTCACTGATCGTCGGCCGCAAGCGAAAAAATCCAGAAACTGCGGGCACCAACGAATTCCATCGTAAAACTGAAATGTACTTGACCCGCCCCCCGACCCGACCTCCCGCAAAATGTGTCCTCGCCACGAATAGTGCTGGCCGGTTCGCCGATTAGCACCGCGTCGGCCATGAATTCTGAATCGAGTTCAGAGTGACAATATCGCCAGGGATCGGGTACCGCGCCCCGGGAGTTTCCTACCGATTGCATTCCGGGCACTCCAGCTTGCCGCAGCACCGATAGAATGTGAGGCCGTGAGAGGCGTTTATCATTACGGCAGGCGGTGCGAACTGGATATCAAGTTACTGATACGGGACGTACCCGGCTTCCCGGCCGAGGGTGTTGTATACCGCGACCTGACGCCTGTGTGGGCGAATCCTGAAGCCATGCGGTATATCACCGACACGGTTTCTGAGCACCTGAGGTTCTTGCAAACGCAGGCCATCGCCGCAATCGACGCCCGCGGATTTATTTTCGGGGCTCCCGTTGCCGCGCGCCTCGATGTGCCGTTCGTTCCGATCCGAAAGGCCGGGAAACTTCCGCCCCCGGTTGTAGGGACCGATTATCAACTCGAGTACGGGACAGGACGGCTTGAAGTAAGGACAGGTGCAGTCGAGGCGGGGCAAAACGTAGCAGTGATCGACGATCTGCTGGCGACCGGCGGATCGGCGGCGGCGGGGGTGAAACTGATCACCTCGATGGGTGCAAACGTCGTATCGGTTACGGTTCTTGTAGAACTGGAATTCCTGAACGGACGGGCCTCCCTGCCGGCCGACCTCGACGTGTTCAGCATGGTGCAGTACTAGTTGTGGTCGCGAACTCAACCAAACCCATAGCCGTCACGTTCGATCTGTGGCAGACGCTTGTTTTCGAATTTGACGGTTCTGCCAGGTCCGGCATACGCAGGAAGATCAGGGCGGAATATGGAGAAAAGGCGCTCTCGCAATTTGGCGAATCGGTAAGTCGAGAGACAATTGACGGTGCATTGCGCGATCTCTCCGAAGAGATCACCGGGGGGCACGATCAGGGGTTCGACCGAACGTACGACGAGTGGATCCGAGTGCTGATCGGCCGAATAGATCCGGACCTGGCTACACGAATCGGGCAGGCGGGGCTGGATATGTTTGGCACGATAATCGATCAGTCGTTCATCGAATCGCCGCCGCAACTGGTCGATGGGGCTGCGGAAGTGCTGAATTCACTTTCTAGGTCGGGGCTGAAGATCGGTTTGATTTCCAACACCGGGTTGACCAGCCCGGCAACTTACGAAAAATGGTTCTCCAGGATAAACGTGCTGGATAGCTTCGATTACATTGCCTTCTCGAACGGCCTCGCAATTGCAAAGCCTGCGAAAAAGATATTCGATGCGACCCTGGACCGGCTGGGAGTGGAACCGTCCCGGGCTTTACATGTGGGCGACAACATGCACACCGATGTGGCCGGGGCAACTGCAGCCGGGATGTCGACAGTATGGGTGCGGGGCGGGATCGATTCGCCAGTAAACACTTCACATGAGCCCGACTACACGATCGAATCAGTGGCTGACGTGCTGCCGGTTGTCGATCGATGGCTCGCGACGTTGGGCGGCTAGCCCTGGCGTTCAGGGGTGCAACGTGCGGTGCCGAACGACCCGCGCAGCAGCGAAAAGCAGGGCGAAGTCGATGATCGTCAGCAGCCCGATGAACAGGGCCGCTTCAAAGAAAAATCGCTGCGGGAACATGATGAGCAGAAAATCGTTGTAGGGATCGAGCAGCCAGAGATCGTTCGCAAAGCTCAGGAAGTGAAACTGAGTAAATAGCCAGCCGAAATTGATCGCAGCCGTCGCTCCAAACACCACGAGGAACGCGCCCGTGCCGATCGCCGACCAGCGCAGTGACCTGAGCAGCAGCGGCGCGGCGTTTCTTCTGAGCGTGAATGCTCCCGCTACGAGCAGAATCAGCAGCGCAACCCCCGACCACCTCGTAATCGAAAAAACGCTCTGCATCAGCGCTTTTACGTCGACCATGTGGAGGATCTCACGCTCCTTGTACAGCGACACCACGGAGCCGCCGAAGTTCACGCGCAGGTCGAGAAAATCGGCGTCGTTTCCAAAGTATTCCTTGATCTGGTCTGCCCCGCGGTTCAGTTCTTCAACCGGGAGTCCGGTGCGGTTGGCGATGTCGTTGCGCCACCATCCGTAGTCGTAAAGCCATTCGCTGTTCGTTACGTAGCTCACGTTGAACAGGATCAGGAAAACGGGCAGGAGAAGCGCAAAGATGGCGGCTCCGGCGAATGTAACCCTTTTTCGGTACAGGGCGGTCGGAGTTGATCTGGAACCTTCCTTGGGCATGGCAGTTAGCATACGTGTCACACTGTTTATTTGGGCTCGATTAGCGTGCGCATGAATCGGAGGATCGGTTGAGTTCACAGAGTGAGCAGGCCACAGCAGCGGGTGCGGCCTTTGCAGAGCTGGTGGCGATAGTCGAGTTGCTCAGAGACCCCGGGGGCTGCCCATGGGACGCTGAGCAGACCCACGCTTCGCTCAGGCCGAATATGCTTGAAGAGACCTACGAAGCGCTTGAGGCGATCGATTCAGGAGATCCGAAAAGTCTTGAAGAGGAACTCGGAGATGTGATCACGCAGGTCGTGTTCCATGCAGATATGGCCCGCCGCGATGACAATTTCAATGCGGCTTCTATCTGCAATGCCGTGCGAGAAAAGTTGGTGAGGCGACACCCACATGTCTTCGGGGGTGACGAGGCACTTGACGATTCTGACGAGGTGGTCGACCGCTGGGAGGCACTGAAACGGGCCGAGTCGGGCGGTAATCGATCGATCGTGGGGTCGCTGCCGACCGCGATGCCCGCGCTGGCATACGCGTCGTCTGTTCAGCGCCGGGTGATGCGTGCGGGATTGCCGTGGCCGGAAAAGCACGCCATGCCGCTTGCGTTCGGCAAGATCGACGGCGAATCGCAAGAGGAGGGCGATGAACGGGCGGGCGAATACCTGATGGCGGTTGCCCGGCAGGTCCATGCGGCGGGAATCGATCCTGAGACCGCGTTACGTAAGGCGGCACTTAATTTACGCGACCACGTGCTGCGGGCTGAGGAGTTGGCCGAAGGTGTGCCGCTCGCAGAAATGGACATCCCGGAGCAGGTTCGTATGTGGGACGCCACCGAGGGCCGCCAGGCGGCGGATTGATTATCGGGGCCGGGCAGCTTTACTTCCGCCTACTGCCACCCGATTTCCCGACCCCTGTGGAGGGATCTCGACGTACCTTCCGCGGTTTCAGTGCGAAATACACGACTACCAGACTCGCATGGTGCGAAACAGCTGAATCATTCGAATCTTCACGCGAGCGGGAGGCACAACTCAAACTGCGGCACCGATCGAAGAGGGTTTGGCTAATCGAACGAGAGATTCCGTACTGGGAGGATAGTTCGGCACGAACCGTATGTGTTGATCCCGTCATTTCGCCGGTGTGACGTCTTCTCTGATGAGGTCCCTCCACCGGGGTCGGGAAATCGTGTGTTGGCTGTTGTTCGGGACTATGGTCGAACAATTACGGTGCCGGCGTTTCCTGCAACTACCTGCCCGATCACTTCGCTGTAAAGTGTTTCATTAGCAACTAAACTCTTTACAAGCGCATCAACTCGGTCCGCCAGAACTGAAATCAGCATCCCCCCGGAGGTTTGCGCGTCCGCCATCAGTACGAAATCCAGTTCGGACACCCCGTCTTCAAGTGAAACGGCATCGCCCAGGGCCTCCATGTTGCGGCTGGTACCGCCCGAAACGTTGCCCGCTGCGACAAGTTCTTCGGCACCGGGGAGAATTGGCACGGCTGACCGGTTAACAACTGCAGAGACCCCGCTCGCCTTCATCATCTGCACCAGGTGGCCGAGCAGGCCGAACCCCGTGACATCGGTGGCCGAGTTCACGCCCACTTCGAGCATTGCGTTTGCGGCTCCACGGTTCAGAGTGGCCATCGACTTCACGGCGTTACGAATTACATCTTCCGGGGCCGTACCGGCCTTACCCGCGGTTGTGATGACCCCTGAGCCTATCGCCTTCGTCAGCACCAGTACGTCGCCGGGCTGGGCGTTTGCATTCGTGATCTGTTCGCCCGGGGTCACAACTCCGGTCACGGCCAGCCCGTATTTGGGCTCTTTATCGTCGATCGTGTGGCCGCCGATGATCAGGATTCCGGCCTCTTCTGCCTTCGCCTGCCCGCCCTCGAGGACCCGTGCGATCACTTCTGGCCCTAGATCCCGCGGGAACGCCGCGATGTTCAGTGCAGTAAGCGGGGTCCCGCCTACTGCGTAAACGTCGCTCAGGGCATTTGCCACCGCTATCTGTCCGTAATCGAACGGGTCGTCAACGATCGGGGCGAAGAAGTCGAGGGTGAGTACAAGAGCGACGCGTTCGTCTATACGGTAGATGGCCGCGTCATCTCCGGTTTCGAGTCCGACCAGCACGTTTGGATCAGTGATGGCCGGTGTTGGCAGCTTGCCTAAAACAAGGGCAAGTTCGCTCTGGCTGAGCTTCCCAGCTCAACCGGCGCAGGACGCCAGTTCGGTTAGTCGTTCAGGTTTATCGCTCATAGCATATGAATCGTGCCACACATACGTGCCAAAAGACATGTTCAGGCCGTTGCAATCAGGCATCTGTTTCGCCCGCACGGGCGCTCGTGAATTTGGATGCCGGGCGAGGTTTTCAGGGTGCAGATAAAGATTCATCAAATTGACGTGTCGGGACACGTACCCGACAATCAGTAAACGCTCTGCAGCCTACCGTTGACCGGAAGTTCCGCCGAGCTGTCATCCCATCGGTGATTTCACACAGATCGACATCTTCCAGGTTCAGTAAATCGCACATGACAAATATTCCAGAGGCAGAGCTCCTTCCGATCACTGCCAGTTTGAGCGATGAAGGTCGGCTGGCCATTGGCGGGTGCGACGTTCGGGAACTCGTCGAAGAGTTCGGGAGCCCGCTCTACATCTACGACGAGGCGACGTTGCGCGGGATGTGTCGTGACTTCGTGGACGGCTTCGCCGACGAATATCCGAGGTCGCACGTCGCATACTCGGCCAAGGCGTTCGCGAACCCGACGGTTGCCAGGATTATCGAGGAAGAAGGCCTCGACATGGACATCGTGACCGGTGGCGAGCTGGCGGTGGCGATGGCGGCCGATTTCCCGGCCGAGCGGCTCAATTTTCATGGCAACAACAAGGGTCGAGAAGAGCTGGAAGAGGCAGTCAGGTACGGCATCGCCAGCATCACGCTCGACTCGTTCCACGAGATCGACCTGCTCAGCGATGTGGCGCGCGAGTTGGGCGTGCGCCAGAAGGTGATGCTCAGGCTTTCGCCGAGTGTCGACCCGCACACGCACATGCTCACGGCGACCGGGATTCTCGACTCCAAGTTCGGGTTCTCGATCGAAACCGGCGACGCAGAACATGCGGTCGAGCAGGCGTTGGCGGAGGAGTGGCTCGATGTCGAGGGTCTTCACTTCCACCTGGGGTCCCCGATATTCGAACTCGAACCGTATTCGGAGGCGATCGATTATGTCTTGCGGTTCGCCGCGGAGATGCGCGACCGGTACGGGCTGGACCTGAAACGGTTCAGTCCCGGTGGGGGGTTCGCCATCGGCTATGTAACCGACACCCTGCCGCCCCCGATCAGCGCGTATGCGAAGGAGATCGCAACGGCGGTGAGATCTGGATGTGACAGGTACGGCCTTGATGAACCGGAGCTGACTGTCGAGCCGGGGCGGGCCATCGTTGGACGCGCTGGCGTTGCTGTCTACACGGTAGGGGGGATCAAGACTATTCCGGGCGTGCGGACCTATGTAAGCGTGGACGGCGGGATGGGCGACAACATTCGCCCGGCCCTGTACGACTCGGAGTACGCCGTAGTGCCGGTAGACCGGCCCAATGCGGTGCGAGATGTGGTCGTTACGGTAGCCGGGAAGTACTGCGAATCGGGCGATGTCCTTGCCCGCGACGTTGAACTGCCGGAGCTCGAAACAGGAGAGTTGCTGGCATTGCCCGCCTCGGGTGCGTACTGCCTGATGATGGCGAGCAACTACAACATGCAAACCCGGCCGGCGGTGATTCTTGTGAACGACGGCAAGTCACGGCTAATCCGCAGGCGCGAGACGTACTCCGACCTGCTTGCATCGAGTCTCGACCTTGACTGACGCAGATCAAGTTTCGATTGATACCCGGACCGGCGACGCGCAATCGGCGTCCGGCCCGACGGGCGCAACTCGACCGCCGGTCGTTGGCTGGAAAACGTTCGGGCATCCGGGTGCGACGAACCTTCTTTCGAGGTCGTCGGAGACCGGCAGGCTGGCCCACGCCTACCTGATCACAGGCCCCGACAAGGTTGGCAAGCGCACACTCGCGATCGATATGGCATGCATGGTGAACAGCGAACCGGTCGTCGATATGTTCGGCGTGGCACCGAACATCGATCTCAATTCTTCGCCACAGGCCGAACGAATTCGGAGGGGGGTTCATTCGGACGTGGAGGTGATCGACCCGGACACCGAGATTGAGCAGGACCGGCGCCGGACGAAAACAGACGAAGACCGAGAGACCAGGGGCCGCCAGACGATCTCGATCGACCATGTACGCCAGATGATCCGCCAGTCAGCAACCAAGCCGTTTGAAGGCGCTATGAAAGTCTTCATTTTCGACGGGGCCCACAGAATGGTCGAGGCTGCCTCGATAGCATTCCTGAAGACACTCGAAGAGCCGTCGGACGATGTGCTGATAATCCTCACCGCGCCCAACGCTGATTTGCTGCCGGCAACGGTTGTGTCCCGGTGCCAGACCATTGAGCTCAGGCCCGTCGACGTCGAGGTAATCAAAGCGGAGCTCATCGAGCAATTCGGGGCCGACGAGGAACAGGCAAGCTTGTTGTCGCGACTGGCAAGGGGTTGTCCCGGCTGGGCTATCGACGCTCTGAACGACCCGACGATTCTCGATGCTCACAACCAGGCGGTGCTCCGTTTCGCAGAGATCGTCACCGGGAATATCGAAGAACGGTTCCGGTACGCCCGTCAGACAGGCGGCCAGTTCTGGCGTGACCGGCCAGCCGTGCTGCTGGAGATGCAGCGCTGGCTCGAGTGGTGGCGGGACGTCGCAATAATGAGACATAAGCTCGGCGAGATCGTTACGAACGTTGAGTGGATCGACCTGCTTTCGGAGATCGCTGGCGAGCTAAAGGAAAACCAGATCGCGGCGGCCATCACGGCTGTACAAAACACCCTGGTGGCCCTTGAGGCGAACGCGGTGCCGCAGCTAACGCTTGAGGTGCTCATGCTCGACCTCCCGTGGGTCGATCCCGTAAAAGTGCCGTCGCTCAAGCGTTAGTCGCCGGGCGTACCGAAGCCGCACCTGGGTGGCGCGCGCTGTCCGCGGGACACGCCAGGGCCTTTTCACCACGCAATTGAGCATTCCATTTGGGAGCCGCAATGCAGGCGAATTTTTTAGCCGGCCTCGTCGCTGCGCGCAGCATGCGCAAGTACCAACATTCGCGGCCGCCGAGAACACATCCTTCGTGCGTATACTGAAATGCCCTACCGCATCCGCCTTAACGCCACTCACTGGCAATTTCAGCAACGACACCTATGAGCCAATCACCCTCGATTATCTACACGCGGACCGACGAAGCTCCGGCACTCGCAACCCACGCGTTTCTGCGCGTCGTCCGGGCTTACGCGGACACGGCCGGAGTGCGCATTGAGACCCGCGATATATCGCTCGCCGCTCGGGTACTTGCTCGGTTCCCCGACGTGCTGGAAGACGGACAGAAGTTCTCAGACGATCTGGCCGAGCTGGGCCGCATGGTGGAGATGCCAGAGGCGAACATCATCAAGCTCCCCAACATAAGCGCCTCCACGCCGCAAATGAAGGCGTGTATTGCAGAGCTGCAGGCCAAGGGGTACGCACTACCGGCCTATCCTGATGAGCCGACCAGCGACGAGGAACGGACCACACGGGCACGTTACGACCAGGCGATGGGAAGCGCCGTGAACCCCGTGCTGCGCCAGGGCAACTCCGACCGTCGCGTGCTGAAGGCAGTGAAAGACTTTGCGAGGGCGAACCCTCCGCGGATGAGCGAGTGGCCCAGGGATTCGAGGACCCATGTTGCAACCATGACCAGCGGTGATTTCAGGCACAACGAAAAGTCGATCACCCTCGAAACGGCGACGATCGCGCGAATCGAACACGTTGCAACGGACGGAACGATAACGGTGCTCCTAGAACCGCTCCCGCTGCTGGCCGGTGAAGTGCTCGACGCCACGTTCATCAGCAAGCGCGCCCTGGTCGATTTCTACCGCACAGAGATCAAGGACGCCAAAGATCAGGATGTGCTTTTCTCTCTCCATTTGAAGGCCACGATGATGAAGGTTTCAGACCCGATCATATTCGGCCACGGCGTACGAACCTATTTTGCAAACCTCTTTGCAAATCACGGAGATGAACTGAGCGAACTCGGTGCCGATCCAGACAACGGATTCGGCGATCTCCTTGCGAAAATTTCAGTCCTCCCCGACGACGTAAAAGATCGGTTTATGGCCGATATCGAGCGCGATTACGCGAATGGCCCCAGCATAGCGATGGTGGATTCGGGCAAGGGGATCACGAATTTGCACGTGCCCAGCGACATCATCATCGATGCCTCGATCCCACCGATGATCCGTGATTCCGGGCAAATGTGGAACAGTGAAGGCAAGCTCCAGGACACAAAGGCTGTCATTCCAGACTCGACCTACGCTGGCATCTACGCCGCGATAATCCGGGACTGTCAGCGACACGGGCAGTTCGACCCGGCGGCGATGGGCAGTGTGCCCAATGTGGGGCTCATGGCGCAGAAGGCCGAGGAATACGGTTCACACGACAAGACTTTCGAAATCAGCGCCGACGGCGTGGTTCGAGTGGTCGACACAGCGGGCGGCACACTCATTGAGCACGAGGTGGAGCAGGGCGACGTGTGGCGCGCCTGTCAGACCAAAAATGTTCCGATCCGCGACTGGGTGAAACTCGCCGTAAGACGCGCCAGGGCCACCGGGACAGTGACGATCTTCTGGCTGGACAGCGCCCGTGCCCACGACACGGAGATGATTCGAAAGGTTGAGAAGTACCTCCCGGAGAACGACACCGAAGGGCTCGATATTCGAATTCTGGATCCCGTTGCTGCAATTGAGCTGTCGCTGGCGCGCATCCGAAGGGGCGAAGATACGATCTCGGTGACCGGCAACGTTCTGCGGGACTACCTGACCGACCTCTTCCCTATCCTGGAGATCGGAACCAGCGCCCGCATGCTCTCCGTCGTGCCCCTGCTGAACGGGGGCGGCGTCTTCGAGACAGGCGCTGGCGGATCGGCGCCCAAACACGTGCAGCAGTTCGAGGAAGAGGGTCACCTGAGGTGGGACTCGCTGGGCGAGTACATGGCACTTTGGGCCGCGCTGGAACACCTGGATGAGCAGTTCGACAACAAGGGTGCGAAGGTCCTCGCCGATGCACTCGACACTGCAACGGGCCGCTATCTTGAAAATGATCGCCTGCCTTCAAGGAAAGTGCACGAGATCGACAACCGGGGGAGTACTTTTTACCTGACGCTCTACTGGGCGCAGGCCCTCGCCGAGCAGGATGCAGACGCGGGGCTGGCCAGGCGGTTCGGACCGGTGGCCGCGGCCCTCGCCGAGAACGAGGCGAAGATCCTATCGGAGTTCGACGATGCCCAGGGTGAGGCGCAGGACATTGGCGGGTACTACAAGCCCGATGCCGACCGTGTGATCGCCGCGATGTGCCCCAGCGAGACGCTCAACATGATCATCGACGGAGTCTAAGCGACTGGACGGTTGTGGTCCGACCGTAGATGACGCCGATAGGATTACCGTTCAGGCCCCTGCTCCCGGAAGCATTGGTCCGGTCGCAAGAGAGACCTGCCCCTAATCGCCGGCAGCACCCGCCGAAGCGAAACCGCTCGACGGGTTCGACTCGGGCACCAGCCACGGTACGAACGGTAACCATGTCTTCTTGAGCGAGGCAAGCTTGAGGAACGAATAAGGGTTGGGCCGTGGCTCGTGGGGGGCTTTGCGCAGACGCATACCGGCCTGCTGCGGCGTTCGGCCCGCCTTGCGGTGGTTGCACGCCTTGCAGGCGCTCACAACGTTGGTCCACGTGTGCTCACCGCCTTCGCAGCGGGGCAGCACGTGATCGATGGTCATATCCCTGGGCTTCGCACCGCAGTACTGGCAGGAATTGTTATCGCGGGCGAAGATCTCGTTGCGCGACATTTTTCTTCGCTGGACCGGACGCTTGACCATATAAACGAGGCGGATAACGTCGGGGCGTTCGAAGATGTCGGAGACCGTGTAGATGTATTCCCCGCTGTCCTGCACCGACTGTGCCTTGCCCTTGCCAACGAGTTTCACCGCCCTGCGAATATCGCAGATGTTAAGCGGCTGGTAGTTTTGATTGAGCACCAGTACTGGCGCCCGCGTGGTCTCGCTCATCTCTTGATTAACCGGTTGCAGTGTTTGGCTACTTGAATGTTCCGACCCGGATGTTACTCGGGTAAGTCCGGGTTAACACAGGCTATTGTCACCTTGATTGACCTGTTATGAACCGTCTACTTCATCAATTCGGGATTCGAGAATATCGAGGGCTACCCCGAAATCTTCCGGTGCGAATTCAATGACGACTCCGCGAAGACTAAGGAGTGAGGGTATTAGCTGCGATTCGGTAAGAAAACCGTCGAGCTTGTCCCTGACGCCCTCTTCTACGTAGTTTTCCGCTGCCTGCTGGATCATCTCTTGAATCCCGGTTGCGGTCAGGTCGTCGGTGTTTTCAGGAATGATGTAGGTGTAGCGGGCCGCCACAGTCATGACGCCACCCGCGATCAGCACGCCTGCAACCAGTCCGATAACGATTCCGCCAAGGCTATCGACCCAGCCCATGAACGTTATTTTCAGCGCCTTCTTGACGATGCCGGACACGATGCGGCTTGCAATGAACACCGCTGCGAAGATGATTGCATACCCGATTGCAGTGGAAACCGATTCGCTTTCAACACCATCCCAGAACAGCGAAAGTACTCGAGCGGCGAAGAGTCCGCTCAAAAACAGACTCACGTAAATCATGATCGCGTTGAGTGCGGCGTCAATCAGCCCGGTCTTATATCCCCACAGGGCCGTGAGGGCAAACACTGCAATCAGCACCCAGTCAAACACGTTCATTATTTAACAGTCTCCGCTGGCGTTGAGCGAACACGAAAACTCGCGATCGTGTCCACATTCACGATGCTACCGACAAAGCGTTACCACAATATTGATAACGCATATGCCATTGGCGACAGGGATTTTAGCAGCAGGCGATCAAATTGCTTCGAGAGAATTTTCCGCGCGTGTGGTCAAATATGGGGGCTGATTACCCGAATTTATCCGGCAACTGACAATATCTTAGGCCGATTAAACACCCGTGCATACGAAAGCCCGGGCAACAAATGGAGGACCCTTGTCGCGCTCAAAATTCCCATCACCCCAGGTGCCGTCGGTTGCGATAATCGCGATAGATGGCCCGGCCGGTTCAGGCAAGTCGTCCGTTGGCAAGGCAGTTGCGTCCCAGATTGGTTTCAGGTTTCTCGACACCGGTCTGATGTACCGTGCAACAACATGGCACGCCATTCAAAGTGGCATTGAGTTGCACGATCCAAACGCGGTGGTCATGCTGGCAAGCCAAATGGAAATTTCAATGCAGAACGGCGACGATGGTGAAAGCCTGATTACGGTGAACGGCGAAGATGTCACGGGGTTTCTCCATTCAACAGCTGTGGACGATTCGGTTTCTGGCGTTTCCGCTATTAGCAGGGTCAGGGAAATGATGGTGTATGAGCAGCGCTATCTCGCCAACGAGGGCAAAATCGTTATGGTCGGACGCGATATCGGGACGGTCGTCCTCCCGGACGCGCCACTCAAGATTTACCTGACAGCTTCTGCAAGAACGCGCGCCGTCCGGCGGCACCGTGACTTTATTGCCGCGGCCACAGCCGGTGAAAGAGCAAAGATCGATTTTGAAGAAATCCTGCAGTCGATCGAAAAACGAGACCTCATCGACTCGTCGCGCGCGGATTCCCCGCTGCGACCGGCCGACGATGCCGTGGTGGTTGTTACCGATGAGTTGACGCTCAACCAGGTGGTGATCCGGCTTGTCGAGCTGGCCAGGGCAGGGAACTGATGGCGCAGTGGCTGTTCCCGCCATGCAATTTCGGGTTCAAACTCACCCTGAAATGGTTCGCAGATTTCAAGATCGAAGGCCAGGAGAATATTCCGCAGGCCGGTCCCGTGCTGGTCGTCTCAAACCATTTATCGAACCTCGATCCCGCAATTGTGGCCGCAGCGCTGCCGCGGCCCCCGGTGTTTCTCGCGAAAAAGGAGTTGTTCAAGTACTCGCTGGGAGCTTTTTTGATGCGTGGGTACGGCGTGCACCCGGTGGACAGGCGGGGCGGTGATGTCAGGGCACTGAACTGGATTTCACGCCAGCTGTCGGTCGAAAAACGGATGGCGATTGTGTTTCCCGAGGGAACCCGGAGTAAAACGGGCGGGCTTTTGCGCGGCCAGCCGGGAATTGCCCTTATTGCAATTTCGACTGGCGTGCCGGTCGTGCCGGTTGCACTGACCGGGTCGGAACCACTGCAAAACACATTGAAGGTTCTCAAGCCAACTGCCACCATTAGACTGAAGATCGGTAAACCGTTCGTCGCCAGAACCACTTCTCGAAAGCCGTTAAGGCAATCTGCATCTGCCCTGATAACCGAAATCATGTTCCGCATCGCCCGGATGCTTCCCGAAAGCAAGCGCGGCGAATACGCTGATCTGAACGATCTCGAAATGACCGAATCTGTCGATTTCACACTGTCGCCGACCGCCACAGGGTCGGGTTAGAGGAGCCGGTAGTTGTGCGGAATATTTGCATACGCGGGAACTGAAAACGCCGTTCCCCTGCTTATCGACGGTCTTCGATCGGTTGAATATCGCGGCTACGATTCCGCCGGGATCGCGGTAATCGGTGACGACGGCGATATTCGAATAGCCAGGCGCGGCGATCACAAGGCCAGTCTCAAAAACCTTGCCGAAGCGCTGGTGGAGGGTCGTGAACCGGGTATGGGCGGGGTGGTGGGAATCGCGCACACCCGCTGGGCCACCCACGGCGAAGTCAACCAGAAAAACGCCCATCCCCACGCTTCCGGCGATGGCGTCGTGGCCATCGCCCACAATGGCATCATCGAAAACTTTCTCGAACTGAAAGACGAGTTGATCGATAGTGGTATCGAGTTCAAGTCCGATACCGATTCAGAGGTTCTCGCCCACCTGGTCGGCCGGGGCGTGGCGAACGGTGCGAGCCTGCGGGAAGCGATCGTTAGCGCAGCAGACCGGATCAATGGCAACACCGCGATTGTTGCGCTCTCGGCCCGGGAACCCAACACGGTTGTCGGGCTGCGGGTCGGCAACGCCGGCGGCATCGTGGTCGGTACCGACGCCAGTACGAATGCAACCGTCATGGCATCCGACACAATCGCGTTGCTGCCGTTCACGAACAGGGTTATTTACCTCGAGCCCGGTGAGGTGGTGGAAATCGGGCGCGGGGAGATCAGGCTTTTCGATCTACAAGGGGTGCCGATCGACCGCGAGCCACTTACCGTCAACCAGAATTTTGAAGCTGCGAAAAAAGGCAATCACCCCTACTTCATGTCAAAGGAAATCGCCGAACAGCCCGACGCAGTTCAGGGGGCGCTCCGCGGCCGGGCAGATTTCTCCGCAGGCATGCTTGACCTCCCGGAAATCACTCTCAGCAAAGACCGGATCAACTCCATCGACCGGGTCGTGCTTACCGGAATGGGAACTTCTCTCCACGCCGGAATGTTCGGGGCGGCAGTGATCGAATCGCTCGCCCGTATCCCGGCAGTGGCCGAAAATTCTTCAGAGCTCCGGTACCGCAACCCCGTGCTCGGGCCGAACACGCTTGTGGTCGCGGTAACCCAGTCGGGCGAAACGGCCGACACGCTCGCGGCAATGGAGCACGCTCGCAAGGCCGGTTCTCCGCAAATAGTCGTGCTTGAGCAGGAGGGCTCGCAGGCCACGAGGATAGCCGACGTCACGCTGCCAGTGCGGGCCGGGCAGGAGATCGGCGTAGCGTCGACGAAAACGATGATCGCAAGTATGACAACGCTGCTTGAACTGGCGGTGTTCCTCGCACAATCGCGGGGTGCGATCGATTCGGAGCAGGTCAAGATTATCGTCGGAATGATGGCCGAGCTGCCGTCGCTCGTAGCGTCAGCGCTCGATATTGACGGCGAGATGACCGATCTCGCCGAGCATCTGTCAGGTTTTTCAGATTTGCTTTATCTCGGCAGGGGGTCGCAGCTCCCGATCGCACTCGAAGGTGCGCTGAAGATGAAAGAACTCGCCTATATCCATGCCGAGGGCTACGCGGCAGGTGAAATGAAGCACGGCGTGAACGCGCTGCTGGGCTCCGAAATGGCAACCATCGTTTGCGCTCCGAAAAACGAGTTGCACGCGAAAATGCTTTCAAACATCAGTGAAGTGAAAGCCCGTGGCGGCGAGGTGACGGCGATTGCCACTGAAGGTGACGATTCTGTCGGTCGCCTTGCCGACCGCGTGATTTACGTGCCCGACTGCCCTGTGTTGCTTCAACCGTTCATGACGCTCGTACCATTGCAGATACTGGCTTACCGCGCCGCACTGGCATTGGGGAGAGACCCCGACAAGCCGCGGAACCTCGCCAAGACGGTGACGGTCGAGTAAAGGCGAGGTGTGGCGTTAGCTCTGGGCGGTGGCGGGCGACTGGGCAGATGACTTGCGTGAGCAAGTAGCGAGCTTGAATCTCGTTTAGCTCCGGGCGTCCCGATCGAACCGGGACTTGGTCGCACGCTGCAATCTACCCTCCCCCCGACCCCCTCGCGGAGGAGGGGGAGGCGCACAGCCCCCCTCCGCCCGGAGCTTTCTCGTGCTCCCGAAGACCAACGCCGACTCCGACGCCAACAGGCCCTGGCGTGCCTCGCGGAGTTCGCAAGGTCGGCTTGCTCACGCCAGTCATCTGGCAAGTTCTACGCCCGGCACCTAACACTCTCGCGGTCGCCCAACATCCAACACCGATTCCGACGTCAACAGGCCCTGGCGTGCCCCGCGGAGCTCAGTGCTGTCGCCCCAGTTCTACGCCCGGCGACTAACGAAGGGCGTAAGATCATCGCCTCTTAGATCGCGACCCTCTCATAGCGGAGTGCCTGGCGAGTATTGGCAACGACGACCGAACAGCAAGTACCGACCGGATTCAGGGCGAACCTGGCGACAAAGTTTGGCGCTCTCGGTAACGCCCGATACCGTCGCTACTGGCTTGGCTCACTGGCATCGGTGGGCGCCATACAGATGGCTTTCATGGCCCAGAACTGGCTGATGGTCGATAGCCTTGGCGGCACCGCGCAGCAACTCGGGTTCCTTGGAGCAGCGACCGCCGTCCCGACCATCCTTGTGAACATGTTCGGCGGTGCGCTGGCCGACCGCGTCGACCGGCGCAAGCTGATCATGAGCGTATCGGCAGCATCGTCGGTGTTATTGCTGCTCCTTGCGATTCTCGATGCGACGGACACCATTCAAATCTGGCACCTGGTCGTCATTGCTTCGGCGCAGGGACTCGTTATGGGTTTCGACGGTCCGGTGCGAAGTTCATTTTTCCCGCTGTTGATCGAGCGGAAGCAGATGATGAGTGCGGTAGCCCTCGGCTCGGTGATGTGGCAGTTCTCGCGGCTCGTCACCCCGATTGCAGGAGGGCTGCTCATTACGCACGGCGGCACGGAATCGGTCTTTTTCGTAGGTGTTATCGGCTGGGTGAGCATGCTGTTGGTGATGTTCTCTTTGCGCATCAGCTCACCGCCTCCGGACAAGAGCCGGAACGTGGTGGAAGACATAGTCGAGGGCGTCCGGTTCATCCTGGCTCGCCGTGACTTCATTTTGCTGATCGGGCTGACGTACTCCACGCACTTTTTCGGGATGCAATATCTGCAGTTGATGCCTCTCTTCGCCCGGCGATTTGGCAGGGATGCCGACGGCTACGGCATCTTGCTGTCTGCCCTCGGACTGGGGGCGCTCACGGGCACAATTGTGGTGAGCCGGATCCGCAAACACCCGCGGGTCGGTTACATCATGCTGAGCGGGTCGCTGGTTTTCACGGCGATGGTCATGGCATTTGCCTTCGCGCCATCTTTCTACATGGCACTCGTGTTTCTCTACATCGGTGGGCTCGCGAACACGATCTTCTTTGTCGTGGCCATGACAGTTCTGCAGTTGCGGGTGCCGGAAAAGATGCGCGGCCGTGTGATGGGCATGTACACGATCACCTTCAGCCTGATTCCACTGGGTGGCCTGATGGGCGGTACGATCGCCTCGATCTATGACGAGCGCATAGCCGTCGCGATCGGGGCGGCAATCCTCGCGATGATATTCGTGCTCGTCGGCATCACTCAGCCGGTCATCAGGTCGCTGAACGGTACTCAGCTGGAAGAAGTTTGAGTACGACCGAACCGTATCAAGATCGGTCGGGACGACCCCGACCCGTTCGGCGTGCCAGTGCCCTCGCCTACCGCCCGTTCCGAATCTATTTCATCGGTTCCCTGCTCGCGATGAACGCCCTTCGGCTGGGCGCGGTCGCACAGGGTCTCCTGATCTGGGACCTCACCGGCTCGGTACTGAGCCTCGGGATAATCGCGGCAGCGGTCGCGTTGCCAATGATGATCGTAAATGTGTTCGGTGGGGTGCTGGCCGACCGGTTCGAAGCAAGAAATATTCTTGGCGGGTCGTCACTTGTGGGGGCCGCACTGCTGGTGACCCTGGGAATTCTTGACCTGAACGGAATCGTCCAGCCATGGCACGTGGTTACGATTGCCGTCATGTCGGGACTGGTCGCGGGAGCCGATCAGCCGTCGCGGCAGGCTTATTTTCCGTCACTTGTGCCGGCGTCTGCTCTTAAAAGTGCGATCACCATCAATGGTTCGCTCCTGGCATCGGCATCGGTTGTTGCCCCGACGCTCGGGGGGTTGCTGATTGCTGCAGCTGCCACGCATGTCGGGTTTTTTGTTGCCGCGGGAGGATGGGTGGCAATGTTCATCGCCACCTTGTTCTTGCCCCGCCGGGGGTCGTCTAAAAATCAGCGGAGCGTGATTCGTGAATTGGCGACCGGATTCAGTTTCATACGCAACCACAGGGTGCTGCTGGTCCTGATGGTACTGACCTTCTCGAACATGCTGATGGGATTGGGTGGATCGGCCTGCTCCCTGCGTATGTCGATCAGTTCGGAGGTGGTGCCCGGGAAGTTGGCTTCTTGTTTTCTTCAGCTGGCGTCGGGGCGGCACGCCGGAAAGCTTATACTGGGGGCAGCTGCCGCGTTCTCGGCGACCATGCTGCTGGTTGCCAATTCGCCATCGCTATGGTTTGGCATGGCACTGGCCGCAGTTGCCCACTTCGGCAATGGGATGTTCAATATTTCGGCGTTGGTGGCAGTTCAATTGCGGGTGCCGGACGCGATTCGCGGGCGTGTGATGGGTGTGTTCGCCATCTCGCAGAGCATCGGGCTGCTCGGCGGGCTCTGGACCGGCGCCCTGGCCGCAGCGATTGGGCTCAGGGCGGGGATGTTGGTGGGCCCGATAATACTTCTCGCGCTGATTTTCACGGTATTCGTCACCCAGAGAAAAGTTCGAGAACTACATGAAGACCCTGCGCTTCACGGATAACCTTTTTAGGCTTCGCATATAGTGGTTATCCCGATGAGCACAACCTCGAAAAACACGAAGCAAAATTCTGGACCCGACCTGAACCTTGTGCGTCAGCGACTGGAAAGGCGCGAGGAGCTGCTTTCACCCTTCGCATCGCGTTCAGTTGACGGTGTGCGGACTACTTCTGAAGAGGGCGATCCCTCACCGGTGCGCACGGCATTTCAGCGGGATCGCGACCGGATTATCCACACGAACTCGTTCCGGCGCCTGAAGCACAAGAGCCAGGTGTTCGTTGCACCCGTTGGAGATCACTTCACGACGCGGCTGACACACGTTATCGAGGTGTCGCAGGTCGGTCGGACTATTGCCCGCGGGCTGAACCTCAACGAAGACCTGGTCGAGGCGATCGGGCTCGGACACGACCTCGGCCATACGCCGTTCGGTCACATTGGCGAGGGCGTTCTTAACCAGGTGCTGCCCGGCGGCTTTCATCACAGCAAGCAGTCGGTGCGTCTGGTCACGCGGCTGGAAAAGGATGGGAAGGGTTTGAACCTTACCGGGCACGTCATCGACGGTATCCGGCACCACTCGAAGCCTGAAGGGGAGTTTCTTTCCAGGGAGGCTGTCGCAAACCTTTCTCTGGAGGCTCAGATCGTCAGGATTTCCGATGCACTGGCCTATCTTGCCCACGATATTCTCGATGCGCTGAGATCCGGGTACATCAGGCTCGACGACCTTCCGGCAGATGCCACCGAAATGCTGGGCGAGCGTCATTCGCAACGGGTCAACACCGTTATCGAAGATGTGATCGGGTCGTCGTGGGATTGCACTGGAGAGGCGGTCGGCGAAGGCGGGCAGTTCACTGCAGATGAGGTGCCGTGGATTCGAATGTCTGATGAGCTTGGAAAGATCGTCACAGATCTCAGGGTGTTCATGTTTGAGCGGTTCTACCACCCGATCAGCAGTTCGGTCGAGGGGCGAAAAGCAGCGGCGATTGTCGGCGTTCTGTTCGAACACTTCAACCGGAAACCCGATGCCATTCCATCCTGGTTGCGAGAACTTTCCGATTCGACCGAACGTGCCGCCGCCGACTTTGTGTGCGGCATGACCGACAACTTCGCGCTGAACATGGCCGAGCGGATAAGCCCCGGCCTGACCGGCGACGTTTTCAAGGGTCGAATTTAGAAATCACCAGAAAATACCCCCGCTGGCGGGGCGCGGGGAAATTAGCCTCCGTATACTCCCGGTGGGGTTCCGCCGATCCGAATCCGTGTAGCGGTCTTCTAGTGTGCACGGCAGGGTTGGAGCACGCTCGCTGGTGCAGAACGGCAATCCCGTTGCTGGTAGTAAGGCCGTACGTGTGACATCGGCCCGGGACTTCGTGGCAGCATCCGTTAGGATGCGCTGAGTTTCAACATTATGGCGTTAGTCGACGAGGTAAAAAGCCGGTCCGATATCGTTCAGGTCATATCTGATTATGTTGACCTGGATACCTCGTCGCGACAGCCGAAAGCGCTCTGCCCGTTTCATTCGGAGCGTACCCCGTCGTTCGTAATCTATCCCGATACCGGAAACTGGCACTGTTTCGGCGCGTGTGCCGAGGGCGGCGACGTCATCTCGTTCTTGATGAAGCAAGAGAACCTGTCGTTTGCGGAAGCGCTGGAGAACCTTGCGAACCGGGCCGGCATAAAGATTGAAGAACGCAAGAACGAGCCGCGAAAAAAACCGATCACCGGGCTGATCGAGGCCAACGAAATTGCCGCCGGCTATTTTCTTTCGAGGCTCAAGGCGCCGATGGGAGAGGAAACCCGGGCATACCTCGCCGACCGCGGAATCGATATCGATACGGCCGCCCGCCGCGGCATGGGGCTTGCCCCGGACGGCATGGAGACCCTCTCCGGGCATTTGCGAACGCGGAACGTTCAGGCCAGTACCGCGCGCGACGCCGGTTTGATTACCCGCACGGGCGATGGTTCGTGGCGCGATATGTTCCGCGGCCGGTTGACGATCGAAATACGTGATGTCCGTGACCGGATTATCGGGTTCGGTGCCAGGACGCTGGACGGGTCGGAGCCCAAATACCTGAACACCGCCCAGACAGACGCGTTTGAAAAATCTTCTGTCCTCTACGGTCTGAACTGGGCTGCCGACTCGATCCGCTCTTCAAACGAAGCGGTCGTCGTCGAGGGCTACATGGACGTGATAGCGGCCCATGAGCACGGCTTTACGAATGTTGTGGCATCGATGGGTACCGCGGTGACCGGCCAGCAGCTCGATGCGCTTGCCCGGCACGCCGCTTCAGGAAAGGCCGGAGCGACCGGGGTTGTAATCCTGTGTCTCGATTCGGACGCGGCAGGAGAGGCCGCGACCATGCGTGCCCTGGAAGGTGTGACTGCAGAACTGAGTTCGGGTCGCAGACGCGGGATCGAAGTGAAGGTGGCCCGCCCCGATGGCGGAAAAGACCCTGACGAGGCGATACGGAGCGATCCGGACAGCTGGCGTGCATCGCTGAAAGACGCCTTGCCGCTGCTTGACTACTTGATTGATGCTAAGTCAAAGCTTTATAACCTCGATTCGGGCCAGGGAATCGCGGATTTTGCGAACGATATCGCACCGCTGATCTATAACGTTCCGAACGATTACGACCGCGACCGGTACTGGCTGAGCACGGCCAATTTTGCCGGAGTGACCGAACAGCGTTTGAAGACGATAGTCGACACGCCCCGCGGTGCGAGTCGAAGGCGGGGAAACAGGCTGAGAGCGGCCGGGCCTGCACGCATTTCGCCCCAGCAAGCAAGCGCAGTGCTTGAATCGTCGACAGGCAGTCCCCTCGAAGAGCATCTGCTGTCGCTCATACTGCAAATGGACGATTTACGCGAGCACGCGATAGCGATGCCTGCCGAATTTTTCCATGAATCTGATAACCGGGCGTTATTTACGGCGTGGCAATCCTCATCTAATCTAGGCGCACTTTCGGACGAACTCGGTGAAGATTTAACGGAAAAGATGCACCGGCTTGCCGAACGTGAGCTTCCTCCGTCGGATCAGGCTCGACACATAGAGGATGTTACCCAGTGTGTAATGCGATTGAGAGAACGGCACTTTCGACGCATAAAAGAGCTCGAATCAGAACAGATGAAGCAGCTGGAAGGTGAGGAAGCCCGGGAGCTACTGGACCGATCGCTCCACCCGAACGAGAATCTTCGCAAAGTAATGACAGGACGGGCGTGACCATGGCGCGATCCGATCAGCCGACCGATAACGAAGACCAACTCCAGGACCTCGTAAGTTCAGGGGGGCTGTTGCTGTCGAACAGCAGCACCAACCTTGAAGGCGACGACCTGGAGGGCGACGACTCCGACGACAAAATGGTGCCGGTGGTGCTCCGCTCGGCTGCGGTTACGGCAAACGCGTCGGAACTTGAGACCTGGGATTCGAAACAGTTAGAGGGTTTCGGTGCCCTTACCTTCAACCCGGCCGTCGAAGATTCTGAGATTTCCGATGACCCCGTACGTATGTATCTGCGGGAAATCGGACGCGTTGGCCTGCTAACTGCCTCGGATGAACGGTTTCTCGCCCGGCGCATGGAGATTTCACAGCGATTGGCCGATATCCAGGCCGATATGGCGGCCAAGACCGGCCGTATGCCCACCGCAGCCGACACCACGATCGAACTGCTAAACCGGGTCGCAGCCCAACACGATGTCGCCACGGCAGTAGCCGGATTTATCGGACTCCCTAAGGAAGTGACTCTCGGCACGCTGCTTGGCGTAGAAGACTTGAGGTCGCTCATCGATGGCCCGCACGACGAATCGTTGATGGCGTTTCTATCGGATGCGTTCAACTGCGAGGAGGAGCAGGCCCAGGAAATGGTCAGGGACCTTTCGATCGATTCCGCCCTGATAGCACCGGAAACCCTTGACGCACTGGATGCCGACCCCAGGCTTGAGGACCTTTCCAAGAAGTCGTCCAGCCGCGCTTGCCGGCAGCAGCTAATAGTTTATGAATTCCTCCTCGGGGCGTTCTTTTCAAAGATTCGTGGAAATGCCGAACGGTCGGAGCGCCACCTTGCCGAGGCGAACCTGCGGCTTGTCGTTTCCGTTGCAAAGAAGTACATCGGCCGTGGAATGTCGCTGCTGGACCTGATCCAGGAGGGCAACATCGGCCTCATCCGCGGCGTGGAAAAATTCGACTACCGCAAGGGTTATAAGTTCAGCACTTATGCCACGTGGTGGATACGGCAGGCGATCACACGCTCGATTGCCGACCAGGCCAGGACCATCCGGATTCCGGTGCACATGGTCGAAACGATCAACAAGGTACTCAGGGTCAGCCGTAGGCTGGTCCAGGAGTTCGGTCGCGAGCCCACGTCCGAGGAAATCGGTCAGGAAATGGAGATGTCGGCCGACCGGGTGAGAGAAATTCTCAAGATATCCCAGGAGCCGGTCTCGCTCGAGACGCCCATCGGCGAAGAAGAAGATTCTGCACTTGGCGATTTCATTCCCGACACCAACACCCAGGCCCCTTCCGATGCCGCGTCGTACTCGCTGCTGAAGGAGCAGGTCGACGACGTACTCGGCTCGATCAGTCAACGGGAACGCAGGGTGTTGCAACTCCGCTTCGGGCTGGAAGACGGCCGAAGCCGCACGCTCGAGGAGGTCGGACGCGAGTTCGGCGTGACCCGCGAGCGAGTCCGCCAGATCGAGGCTAAGGCGCTGCGAAAACTTCGCCACCCGACTCGCTCAAAGAAATTGCGCGACTTTCTGGAGTAGACCGCTGGCTGGCGGTCGCGCTTGGTCGCCACTTCATTTGCACGTTTGGCTGGTTGAAAATTGGCGGCCGATGCCTGAAGCTCCCGATCTCGTTGTAATCCGGGAATTCCTGCTGCCGCGGTTGGTCGGCGATGTAATCAGTGGTGCCACAGAACGAAAACCGCTGGTGCTGCGCAACATGGCAGGGCTTGCTTCGGGAGGTGGACTCGACTTCGGCACCGACATCGCGGGCAGGCGGGTCGAGTCGCTTGAAAGGCAGGGCAAGCTGCTGATCGTCGGCCTCTCTGGCGGCCGGGAGCTCATCATCAGCCCGATGCTGACAGGCGGGTTGATGTGGTGCAATGCCTCGGACAGGGTCGCCCCATCGACTGTCCTCATCTTCGAAATGAAGTCAGGCATGCACCTGAGGTACTTCGATCAGAAAAGAATGGGGCAGGTCTACTATCTTTCGGCAGATCAACGCGGCGAAATCATCAGACTTGAAAACCAGGGCCCCGATGTGATTGACGAGCCACTATCGCTCGATGAATTCAAGCTCGGGCTGAAACCCTTTCGGGGCGAGGTGAAGGGCGTATTGACGCGGGGCCGACTGGTTTCCGGGATCGGCAACGCTTACGCCGATGAAATCCTGTATGAAGCCCAGATTTACCCGTTCAAGAAAGTAACGCGACTCACGGCCGATGAACTGGTCTCGCTGCACCAGGCGGTTTATACGGTGCCCGCGGCGGCAGTGGGCGTCCTGCGGGAAAGAGTTGGCGACAAGATACACAGGAAAGTGCGGGATTTCCTGAAGGTGCATGGAAAAAAGAACGACTCTTGCCCGAGATGCGGCAATACGATAACGGCGATCACAGCCAATCGACGAGAAACTAACTACTGTCGGCGCTGTCAGCCCGGATCCCTGCCCGACAAGTAATGTAGTATTTGATTGATAAGTATATACTCAACATATTTGCAGAAGCGCGGTTTGCGCTGCTACGATTATCCTGTTGCATCCGGTTATCTCCAGGGTTCGGTCGACCTTGCAGAGAATCGGCTGGAATTTATTTGGAGGTCGGTGAGAATATTGGATGCGCTGTGCAGGTTGCGGACCAGACACCAGGAAACACATGACATCCGCTGAGACTGTCACCCAAATCAAAGACGTTGTCGTCATCCTTTTTCTTGCGTTCGCTTCGGTCGTACTGGTAGTCGCGGCAGTGCTGGGAATCCGCCTCTACTGGAGAGTGGGACGTTTCATGGACCGTATGGAAAAGGTCGGCGACCGGCTGGAATCCACTTTTTACGGCGTCGCGATAGCCGGAAAGGCGCTGCGCCCTGTGGCGAGTGGCCTGGGACTGCTGGGAGTCGCCGAAGGGATTGGGCGATTTCTGGGCCGCGGACGTAAGAGCCCGGACGATTTGAGTGACTGAATTGCCAGCGAAGATGCAATTCGGTCGATCGCGTGTAAAAGGTACGTAATGGCTGATAACGACAATGGTGGCGGTGGTTTCCTTCTCGGCCTGCTGATCGGTGGGATCGGCGGGTTTGTCGCGGGGATGGTTTTCGCACCCAAGTCGGGCGAAGAAACCCGCGCGTTCATACTGGATCAGAGCCGGGAGTGGCGGGACAAGGCCGACGAACTGACTTCAGCCACCCGAGAGCGGCTGGCGAATGCCGCGACCGAAGGAAGACGGGCCGCATCACAAATGCGCGACGATGACGGTTTTGACGACCTGGACCTGGACGACGAGGACCTTTAGGGTCCAGGTGCCGGAGCGGGCGTCGTGTCCCGGTGGCGTCGGGACTTCACTCGACGCGCAGAACGCCGATTCAGCCGACTATGACCACCCGGATTCACGCTGCAGTGCAGCCCGGCGTGCCGCCGGGCTGCCTATTCGTCCAGTTGCCTGACCGACATCCCCTCGGCCCGAGGGTAGGCACCGAGCACTTTGAAAGTCGAGGTGTGCTCCTGTAATTCGGTGACCGCCTGCTGGATGTGCGGCTCGTCGATATGGCCCTCGAAATCAAGCAAGAAAATGTAATTGCCCATCCCCGTGCCGGTCGGGCGCGATTCAATTTTCGTAAGGTTAATACCGCGGTCGGCGAATGGTCTCATCGCCCCGTAGACCAGACCCGGCGCATCTGGTTTATCGAAATCGAACGCGATCGTCGTCTTATCGCTGCCCGTCGGCGGCATGCTGCTCGGTGCCAGCACCGCGAACCTGGTGACGTTGTTCTTTCGGTCCTGAATGCCGGAGGCAAGTACAGGCAATCCAGCCAGTTCGGCAGCCCTGCGCGGGCCGATCGCCGCAGTGCGGTCATCGGCTTCTTTCAGGTCGACCACAGCAAGGGCTGTGCTGGTCACCGGTATCTGCTCGGCAAATCGCAACTCACGGGCAAGGAACTGCCGGCACTGCGTGAGGGCCTCCTGCTTGGAAACCACCACCCTGATGTCGCCAAGTTTCACACCTGGTCGTGTAATGAGGCAGTGATCTATCGGAAGTAGAAATTCGCCTTTTATACGGACTTTTTCGGACGCGATTAAAAAATCGACGACCTCGATCACCGTGCCGCCGAGTGAATTCTCAATTGGGACAACAGCCTCGTCGACCTTCCCTTCTTCAAGTGCGCTGGTCACCAGGCCCAGCGAAGCGAACGGGACGCGTTCGGCATTGGGGGCATAGAGGTAGGATGCCTCGTCGGTGTAGGTCCCAATGGGGCCGAGGAAGGCGATTGTTTTAGGCACTAACTACCTCAATTCCGTGAGAACTTCCCACAATTCGTCCGTCGTGTTTGCAGGAGACAGGGCCACGATTTCATCTTCGGCTTCGATCACCGCGTCTGCATCGGGAGTTTTCGTCCTGCCATCGGCAGTAACGATCAGGATGATATTCGTGCCATACGGCAGGGTAATTTCGGAGAGCGTTCGACCGATCACCACTCCGGCAGCCGGAAGTTTAACTGCTACGAGTTCCTGGGCGCGGTCGGCCATCGGCATCAATCTGATCAGCGGATGCGCTGGAAGCGCGGTCGCCAGGTTCGCTATCACCAGGTCGGTGGCGCTCACTACCAGGTCGACCCCGACCAGTTCGAAGAGATGGGCGTTCTCGGGATTATTGGCAACCGCAATCGTGCGCGGGATGTCGAAATTGCTCCTGGCGAGCTGGCAGGCCGCCAGGTTGTCCTCATCTGAGTCGGTAGTAGCGATGATCGCACCGGCCCGCGATGTCCCCGCATCTTCCAGTGCGCGCAGCGATGAAGCATCGCCAACCGTCGCGATCATGCCGAGTTCACGCTGCAGCACGGCCACCCTGCCGGGGTCGCGATCGATCACAAACACTTCGTGCCCTTCATTGATGAGGGACGATGCGAGGGGATGTCCAACTTTTCCGCCGCCAACAATTACGAGATACAACTGCTCTCTACTGCTCCGTTTGCTTCCCTGGGGTCTCTTGATTTTCCTGCGTCTTGGGCATCAGCTCCGCCAGCTGTTCGCTTGCGATCGCGGTCTTGTCGATTGTGATAATACCAAGCGAATCGTAGAGACTTCTCGCAGCGGCGTCCTTGACGGCCGTCATTACCTGATCGACCCGAAATATCGTTTTTGCACGTTGTGCGGCAAGTCCGTTGAGCGAATCTTTGCCCGTGGCGGCAATAAACACGTCGGCGTTCGCGATTCCAGCTTCGATCATCGCAGCACCTGTCGAACCGTCACGGTGTACGACTGATATGACTCCCGACTCGACTCGCCCACGGGGCAATAGCGAAACGGCCCGCGGGTCCTTTTCGATCACAGTGACCCTGTGTCCCATATCGCTTATCTTTCGAGCCAGCGATGAGCCGAGATTTCCGGCTCCTACGATTATTACGTTCAATTTGGTATTGCGCTCGATCTGGTGTTTCGTTCGTTCTGATGAAGATCCCGGGTCGCCGGGAATTCTGCCGGTTGCCAGGGCGCTGTTCAACTGGCCCTCGCAGCCCTGCCGTTTCGTGCTGCTCGTGCCGTCCGTGCAGTGGGCTTTGCGGTTCCGCTGTGTTCCCGCCACAAAATTACATCACACGGCGCGTGTTCAAGTATGTATCGAATATCACTTCCGAGTGAAAATACGCCGTACTCGGTCGGGTACGAGGTACCGATAACGATGGCGTCTGCGTCCCTGACGATGGCCTCGTGTACTACTGCCGGTCCGACTTCCCTCGCCTGCAGCAGCTGGGAGTCGATGTCGCTGCGGGGGAGCCGGGCCAGCCGCTCGGAACGGTGAAGTACCTGTTCACCACGTGCCACCTGATCTTCGATCTCGGCATCGAGGGGCAGCGAGCGCTCGACCTTGATCACGTAGATGACAAACAACCGTCCATGGTCGTCCCGTACGATGTCTGCCGCCCGTGAGATGGTGTTGATATCGGATGGGTCGTCGGAAACGACAGCAAGGACTCGATTGAAAGGCATGATATCTAGATACGTTTATCTGGTTTGTGACTTTATCTGCGGTGGTTTGCCTGCCGCCATGTGCATGGGCAATTGGCCGCTGGCGAGAAACCGTGGGTCGCCCACTTGCGCCTAGCTGGTGATTCGACTTACGAACTCGTCTCTCCCCGCCACGACCAGGACATCCCCTGCCCGAAGTCTCTCATCAGAATCGGGGCTCAGTGTGATTTCGTCGCCGCGCTTTAGGGCAACGATTGCGATTCCGTACTTGTCGCGGGCACCCGAGAAACCAGCTTCGTTAAGCGTCATGTTCGTGAACCTGTCGGGGACCAGCAGCCGGCTGACGCCAAATGCCGATGCCAGTTCCATGTACTCCTCCACGTCGGGATTGAAAAGGCTGTGGGCGAGCCTGGTGCCGGTTTCCTCTTCTGCATGGATAACGCGGTGGCAACCGAGCCGGCGCAGCGTGTTTCCGTGGAGTTCGCTGTGGGCGCGGGCGACGATATACGGCAGGTTCATGGTCTGAAACAGCACGCTCACCATGATGCTGGCCTCGACGTTCGCTCCGATCCCCACGATTCCGATGTCGAAGTTGTGGACACCGAGTTCGCGCAGGACCGCCTCTTGCGTCGCGTCACCGGCCACCGGGTAGGTCACCTCGCCCATAAGGGTTTGCACACGCTCTTCATCGATATCGATTGCCATTACGTCGTGGCCCAGCTGGTACAGGGTTCGCGCCACGTTGCCGCCAAAACGACCCAGACCAACCACTACGACTTGCTGCTTAGTTTTCATCGGTTTCCGAGGGTGGATTCCTCTCTATTGCAGTTCAATTACACGGAAACGCTACACGGAACCATTATCCGGTAACGGCCAATTCGCACGTACGTTCATTCTACCCGCTGGCCAGAAGTGTGAATACGTGTCCGGAGTACGAGGTAAGGCGTTTATGAAAGACTTCACCTGGGGTTCTGCCGACCGTCTCGATCACCGCGGTTACAAACTCCAAACAGTGTTGCCGGCAGATGCGTTGCTGCGTTCCTCCGCGCAGCACAGAAATGCATTCACGTTTTTAGTATGTTGGTGACTTGCACTGGTCACCGTGCTTGCGAACCGGGTACGATTTCGACACAGTGTCAATATAACCCGGTGCCCCGGCTGTCCAGAAGCGCGAACATGAGGCGACTGGCTTACCGGGCAGGCGTAACTGATTCCTTCTCACCAGGGAGAGGGAGATATTAGTAATCGGCCGGTAAAAATAAGGAATCGCTTTGGAACCGTCGGGCGCGGATACTCAAGACCTGCGAAGCATGCTGGAGCATAGCGATCGATTTCTGACGGCCGTCGAAATCGAGACCTCCCGCGGCCTGCTTATGGCCGAAGCATCGCGCAAGACCGCCGAGCTGGCGAAGTCGCTCTCTGAGTTCGACCGAGTCGATTTTGTCGCCCTGACCGACAACCCTGGCGGCAATCCCCACATTCGCCCCGAAATCCTCGGCCAGGATCTGCTGTTCCGTGGTCGCGACGTTGTAATTAACATGTCGTGCAAGGACTACAACCGCAACGGGGTTGAAAGTCGTCTCTGGGCACTCGGGAGTCAGGGATTTACGAACGTGCTGGCACTTTCGGGCGACTACCCTACCGGGGGGTTCCAGGGGCAGGCACAACCGGTTTTCGATATCGATTCGGTAGGCCTGCTGGAACTGATTGAGCAGATGAACGAAGGTCTGCCAAGCCGGGTATGGGGGTCGGTCGGCCGGGAGGCCCGGCTCGAAAAGACAAATTTCTATGCCGGTTGCGCTGTGAGTCCGTTCAAGAAACTTGAAGGCGAGTTGATGACGCAGTACTTCAAGTTTGCGATGAAGGTCAGGACCGGGGCAAAGTGGGCGGTCACCCAGATCGGCTACGACTCACGGAAGCTCGGCGAACTCCAGCTGTACGTCAAATCCACTGGAATCGATGTTCCGCTCATCGGGTCGGTTTTTATCCTGACCGCGCCAGCGGGCCGGTTTTTCAACAACTGGGGCATTCCCGGCGTGTGGGTTTCGGATGAACTCCGCGACATCGCCAACCGGCAGGCCAGGTCGAAAGACCGTGGCCGGGCCTTCTTTTCTGAATTTGCAGCCAGGCAGATAGCGATCCTGAAGGGACTCGGCTACCGCGGGGCTTACATTTCTGGCAGGCCCCAGCTCGAGCGGATCCAGCAGATTCTCGAAATGGTGGATTCGTATGGCGAGAACGACTGGAAGGACTTTGCGAAGGAGATCAACTTCGCACAGGACGACGAGTTTTACTATTTCGAGCAGGGCGACAACCAGGGCCTTTCTTCAGACCAGGTGAACAAGGAGTATCTTGCCTCCAAATCCAGGTCGAAACTGGCGCGGGCCAAGGCCCGAGTTACGGTGCCGCTGCAGTATCGGCTCGGCAAATTCGTTCACGACCGGGTGTTCAAAGAAGGCACACTGGGGTTCAAGGCTGGCAGGGCGATCTACAGTCAGGTGGAAAAGAGCAAAAAGTTGACCGGTGCGGCTCATGTCCTTGAGCAGGCGAGCAAGGTCCCGGTCTATCACTGCAAGGACTGTGGCGATTGCTCGCTGCCGGACATCGCTTACCTGTGCCCGGAATCGGAGTGCGTAAAAAATCAGCGCAATGGGCCCTGCGGCGGGACGAAGGCCGGTATGTGCGAAGTACTGGACAAGGAATGCATCTGGCTGCGTGCGTACGACCGCCTGAAGCCATTTGGCGAAGAGGAGAAGATGCTGGAGCGGCCGGTTGTGTTCCGCGATGGGTCGCTCCGCAACACGTCGGCCTGGGCCAACACATTCCTGCTACTAGATCATCACGGAAAACCGAACCCCGCCGACCGCCGCGGTGGGGCATAACCGATAACCTTGATCCCATAATCAACAGCTGTGAAATCAGAACATCCCGCAGCCGTGAGTGACCCGACATGCCAAGAGTTATCGACAGTCCCGATCAATTCATCGTCCTCGGCGAAAATATCCATGCGACGCGGGTTGTAAAGCGCGGGGGTGTCAGGGGGCATGTCTTCGATGACGGGTCCGAGGCCATCAAGTACCGGCTCAATGGCGACCGCAAATACGTGCACGTCCCGGAGCATTTCACGAAAACGCAGCCGTATGAACAGGGCATGCTGAAGCACTTTATGATCGCCATGTGGAAGGGCCTGAATGGCGATGCAGACGAGTCGGCCGAGGGAAAAGCCTACATCCAGTACGAGGTGGACCGACAGATAAAGGCGGGTGCGCAGTACCTCGACCTGAACGTCGATGAGTCTTCGTACAGGCTGCCCGAGCAAAAACAGTCGATGGAGTGGCTGATCAAGTTCGTAGAGTCGGTATCCACGGTGCCGCCGAGTGTCGATTCATCTAACCCTGAGATCATCGAGGTTGGATTGGCAGCATACGGTGGGACCCAGGGCAGGCCCGTGCTCAACTCGATAGCGCTCGAGCGCCCCGACACGATTGACCTCGCACTGGAGCACAATGCGCGTGCCGTTGTAATGGCGGCGAACGAGGTCGGAATGCCCGCCGATGCGAGTGAACGGGTGGAAAACGTGGGGCGCATTCTCGAAATGGCCCTTACCAGGGGCATGGCGAAAGATGACATATTCGTCGACCCGCTGATGTTTCCGATTGCGGTCGATTCAAACTACGGAAACCATGTTTTCGAGGCGATCGAGCGGATCAGGGCGGATTTCGGCAACGAAATTCATATCGCGGGGGGCATGAGCAACGTATCGTTCGGCATTCCGAAACGAAAAATCGTGAACGACGCGTTTCTGCACCTTGCGATCGAGGCTGGAGCCGATGCCGGAATTGTCGACCCGATCATAACTTCTGCAGAGCAGGCGATGAATATCGATCTCGAATCGAAGCCCATCAAACTGGCAATGGATTTACTAAAGGGCAACGACGAATACGCGATGAAATACATCGCTGCGTTCCGTGCGGGCGAGCTGGACTAGTCCGGGCGAACGGCGCGGTAGCCAGCGGGCCGCTGCGGCACCATCACACTGCACTGCAGAATCAGCGTCATCCTGAATTGAATTCGAGATTACGGCGATCCGGGTCAACCCACCCCGGTTATGGCGAATTCTGTTCCGGGCTTCGTTTGCACCAATCGGTCCGTATTGGGCACAATAGCTGGTCAGATGTTCCGCGTAATCTCAGTTTCGATCAGGTTCTTTGCCAGCAACTTCAACGAATTCCTTGGCAAGAACGGGCCGTACATGTCGGCGGCCATCGCGTTCTACGCGTTTTTCTCGCTGTTCCCCCTCTCACTGGCGATAATCGCCGTTTTCTCCCTGGTACTGGGTATCCAGGGGTTTGAAGATAAGTTGCTCGATGGCCTGCGAATGCAAATTCCGGTCCTTGCGGAGGCCGACGATGAATTCCTTGGCAATTTCTTCGAGAGCCTTGAGCGTGGTCGTACTGCCGGTGGAGTGGTCGCCATCATCGGGTTATTCTGGGTTTCTCAACAGGTGTTCAGTGCAATTCGCAAGAGCATCAACGTCATCTGGGGCATCAGCAAGCCGCGACCCTTCCTGACCGAACGACTGATGGACATAGCGCTGATGTTTGGTGCGGCTACCTTGCTTTTCGCCTCGGTGTTTACAACCGGTCTGATCACGGTTTTCCAGGACCTGTCCGCGATCTGGCTGCCGGACGCCCCGCTAAGCGACCCCGTGCTGTGGCAGCGGTTCGCGATATTCGTACCGCTGCTCCTGACATTCACGGTGTTCCTGACCCTGTACTGGTGGTTGCCGAATACGCGACTGCGCTTCCGCGAGGTCTGGCCCACCGCCCTGGCAGGTGCCGCAGCATTCGAGATTTCGAAGGCGATTTTCATCTACTACATTCGAAACGTGAGCGGCGTCGCCACCTCGATTTACGGTGGTGTGAGCATCATCATCACGCTGATGATCTTCGTCTACGTATCGGCGATCATTCTGCTCATCGGGGCAATGCTGACATCCCGATACGCCTTCTTCCTGGCCGAGACCGAGCAGAAAAAGCGAAACCGTTCGCTGTCGCGCAGCCTCGAACGCATCCGCGGTACCTCATCGCTGCCGGGAATGCCGAACCCTGTACCGGCCGGCGCTTCCGAGCCCACTCCTCCTCCTGCTCCCGGAGCAATGCGCAACGAAGACGACGTGGAGCCGGAAGCGTAGAGCGGCGCTCTTGCTGGTGCTCAAAATCATGTATCGGCAGGTTCTGGAATTTCTTCGGGTATTTCCCGCAGATTCCTTATGGCCGGGTGTAAGAGCACAAATCCTGCGATCAACCAGATCGCTGAACCCGTCGCAAGTGCGGCTCGCAGTCCGGCAATCTCGGCGACCATGCCGGCAACGGAAACTCCGATCAGTGCAGCCAGATTTTCTGACACCTTCATCGCGGCAATGACTCTACCTCTCAGGTTCTCAGGAACGATAGATTGCTGCAGACTGACCTTGTTTATATCGTGCATGATCCAGAACCCGTCACCGAAGATTTGCGGGAGAACAAAAAACACCGTGGCGATCCATATCTGAGTAGGGGCAAGTGGAATCAAGATCCCCACGACCCCGTAGGAAAACAGGCCCAGTGCCATCGTACGTCCGACTCCCAACCTGCTGGTCACGCGGGTTGCGTAAAGCGCTCCGACAAGCGAACTGACACCGCCGATTCCGAAAATTATCCCGAGCGGGCCCGGTAGAAAACCTATTTCCGTAATGGCAAACAGCACGATCATGCCGCCGATGATCCCGTTTGCAGCACCGAGCAGAGTACCGCTGACCGTCATCAGCAAAAGAATTTGGTTACTCGAAATGTATCGGTAACCCTCGACGAGTTCTCGCCGAATATTGGTCTTCACACTCGTAACTGGTTGCGGCTCGGGCTTACGAATGGCCAGTATCAACAACCCTGAAACTGCGAATGTGACGGCCTGGACAACGCTGGCGCTGATAGCCGACGCAAGCTGTGCGATGAAACCTCCGACGCTGAAGCCGATCTGCTCCACCACTGAGTCGGACGCGGCCATCCTGGAGTTGGCCTCCAAAAGGCGATCGCGATATACAAGGCTCGGTAAGTACGCCCGGCTCGCCACCTCGTTGAATATTCCGAGCGACCCGTTGATAAACGCGACGACATAAAGATGCTCGATGCGAAGTTCAAACGCGAAGTAGGCGACCGCAATGCTGGCGATCGACAGGGCCTGGCCCAGGTCAGTCACAACCAGTACCATTCGGCGTCTAGTACGGTCCACCCAGGGTCCGGCGATGAGTCCGAACGCCAATCCGGATGCGGCGCTGGCGCCGCCGATAAACGCCATCTGATAGGGCCGCGCGTCCAACGCAATAATCGCAACCAGCGGCAGTACCATCATCATCCGCCCGAGTTTCGACGTCGACTGGGCGGTCCAGAATCTCAGGAAGTCCGGGTTCCGCCACAGGCTTTTCCGAGCCGACGAGTCCGGGGTGTCTGGTCCCGGGGCTGATTCAGGCATGCCACATGATGACACGCCCCTATGTTGCCTGGCGCGCAGTTCGCTAACAGGAAATGACTACCCGTTCATGCCAGATCGGACGATCAGTCAACCGGGTCGGTAATGTGAATCCACATCGGCTGGTCGCCGACACTCTGGGTGGCGATGTGGGTGAGGCGACCCGAGCCTTCGTCTATCCGATAGGTTGCGAGATCGCCGTTGTCGAGCCCGCCTACGAGCATGAACCTACCAGCGGGGTCGATGCCAAACGCCCTCGGCGTGCCGACCGTGGCCTGCTGACCGAGCGCGGTTAGCCGGCCTGATGCAGGATCGACTGCGAACATGGCGATGCTGTTGTGGCCGCGGTTGGTGGCGTAGAGGAAATCGCCAGAAGGCGTCATGTGCAGTTGTGCGCACGAGTTCTCGCCTGGCCAGCCTTCCGGGAGTGTCGGGACAGTCTGGAACGGCGACAGGGTGCCGACGTCCGGGTCGACGCGATACGCGGTCACGCTGCAGCCCTGCTCGTTATCGAAATAGACGAAGCTGGCGTGGGGGTGGTAAGCGTAGTGGCGGGGACCATCGCCTTCAGGAGCCTCGATCACTGCAGGGTCGTTTGGGGTGAGCGAACCGGTATTGGCATCGAACCGGTACTGGTAGATCGCATTCGATTCGCCAACGTGAGGAAGGAACGTGAAGCTGTTCGACGGGTCGGTGTGGGCGCAGTGGGCCTTGTGGCGCGTGCCTATCCATTCGGTCGCAGGGTCACCGAGCGCGCCGTCCGAACCGATGGGATGAACGGCGATGTGGCCCGCGCTGTAGTAGGCGGACAGGAGGTGGCGACCGGTGGCGTCGACGGATACGTAGCAGGGGTCGGATTCGAGATCGACTGTGCCGGTCGGGGTGAGCGACCCGGTCGATTCATCGATGGCGAAACTGGCCATCGTGTTGGTGGCACGCAGGCCCGTGTATGCATGGCGGCTGTCAGGCGAAACGCTGAAGGGAGCCGGGCCGCCGGGTACTTCGACATCTTCCTGGTGGGTGAGGTCCCCGGAGGTGGAGTCGAGGTTGTAGATGGCGATCTTGTCGTCGCCCTCGAGTGTGATGTAGACGCGTTGCACGGTGCTGGTTTCCTGTTGCTGGTTCCGGTGGTCGTGGCGGGGACTCTAGCAGGGTCGGGGTGGTAGCGCATGCGGGTCGATAGCTCGCGGCGGTGTTCGATGAGCCGTTGATGCCGACTTTCCAGGGGCACGCGCCGATCACACACCTATGTCGATACAGGGCACTAACCGATTTCCCAACCCCTGTGGAGGGATCTGGGGTGGGGTGACGCTGTCAGTATCTACGCTTTTTCGAGGGCTACCGTTACTGTTGTATCGTCGTCGAGTTTGAGCGTTTCGGTGGCAGCCACAGCCATCGCGTCGTCGCTGAGGACCGCACCGATCTCGATGCTGTTGGCCAGAGTCTCTCCGGCAATGTAATCGGAGTGCGCTTCGAGCGATGTTGTCACCACTCCTGAGCAAAAAATCCACAGGTTGATGCGGTCGGATATCTCGAGTCCCGACGACTTGCGCAGGTTCTGGATGACGCGCACTACTTCCCGTGCCGTGCCTTCCGCTTTCAGTTCGTCTGAAACAACTGTCAGCACTGCACCTGCGTAACCGGCGTCGGTTGCCACGGCGTAGTTTTCGAGGGCCACGCGTTCAACCAGCACTTCGTCCGGAGCAAGTTCAAACTTGCCGACCGTGATCGTTTCGCCAGCTTCCGCGGCGCGGGCAATCTCGTTGGGATCGGCCGCCGCGATCGCCGAGCGGATTTCACCCATCTGCCTGCCGTATTTTGGTCCGAGCAGCCGCAGGTTCGGCTTGATCTCGAACCCAAGTAGCCCGCCCATATCGGCTGCATCACGGACGCGCTTTACGTTCAGTTCTTCCTTCAGGATTGGTTCGATCTCGGCCAGCGCGAAGTGTTCCCAGTCGTGGCGGACTTCGGCGACGAACTCAGCAAGGGGTTGCCGGACTTTCAGGCGTGACTGTGCCCGCGCCGAACGGCCGAGCGAGGCCAGACGAATCGCGAGCCGGGTGCGGTTCATTACGTCCTGGTCAATAAGCGAGTCGTTCGCTTTCGGCCACGACGTCAGGTGAACGGAGTCGGGTGCATCTGGAACCCGATCGGCAACAAGGTTGCGGTACATGATGTCGGCCACGAACGGCGTGAACGGTGCAAGCAGGCGTGAGAGGGTCGTTAGGCACGTGTAGAGCGTCGAATAGGCGGCGTTCTTGTCCTTGTCGCCCTCTGTCTTCCAGAAGCGGCGGCGTGACCGCCTGACGTACCAGTTCGACAGGTCCTCGACAAACTGCTCGACGGAACCGGCCGCGTACGGAAGCTGCCAGTTTTCGAGGTTTTCGGTTGTTCGCCTGACCAGCTGGTTCAGTTCCGAGAGAATCCAGCGGTCGAGCTCCGAAAATCCTTCCGATTCGTCCGGCATCTCCCACAATTCGTACCCGTTCTTCTCGCCGTCTTTCCCGAACCCAAGCGACAACGGAATCGAAGAGTCTTCAGGCGACCATCCGTCGAGGTTGGCATAGGTGGTGAAGAACGAATAAATGTTCCAGAGCGGGATCAAGAACTGTCGGCGCACCTCGTCGCCGGTCTTGTATCCGAAATTAAGGTTCGACGCCGGGTTGTGGCGGCTGAATGTCCAGCGCATCACGTCAACGCCCATCTTGTCGGCCGCGTCCCCGAACCAGATGGCGTTGCCCTTCGACTTGTGCATCTCTTCGCCGTTTTCGTCGCGCATCATGGCGTATGAGAAGACCTGCCTCGCCGGCATCGAATCTTCAAGCACGGCGGCCATCACGATTAGCGAGTAGAACCAATTGCGGAACTGGCCCGGGAAGCTCTCGGAAATCCAGTCGGCGGGGAACCACTCTCTCCAGTACTCGGGGTCGGTCTTGTAGCCGAGAGTCGAGAAGGGAACGATGCCCGCATCGAGCCAGGCGTTGCCGACATCGGCTATTCGTTCAACGGTTTGTCCGCAGTCCGAGCAGGCGATTTTCACGCCGTCGATCCACGGTCGGTGGGGCGACGTCCCACTGGCTTCAAATACGTCCCAGCCCTCGACTGCCCGCTCCTTTAGTTCCTCAAGTGAGCCGAGCACGTCGAAATGGCCGCAGTCACAGGCATAGATCGGAAGGGCGAGACCGTAGTAACGCTTTTTCGAGATCATCCAGTCCTGCATGTTCTTGAGCCAGTCGAGTTCACGTGCCATTCCGAATTCCGGGTACCACTGCATTTCGCGGGTGGCCTTTTCCATTTTCGGCCGAATCTCGTCCATCGAGATGAACCACTCATCGACGAGCCGGAACACCAACTCGGTACCGCACCGCCAGCAGACCGGGTAGCGGTGGGTGTACGGCACGACTTTTACCAGCAGGTCTTTTTCTTCGAGCGATGCAAAGATCATGTCGTTTACATCGGCCGCAGCTTTTCCGGTGAGTTCCCCAAAGCCTTCGAGGTAGATACCGCCCTGGTCGAGGGGCGCGATCGGGGTAAGGCCGTTTTCATTGCCGAGCTTGAAGTCTTCGGCGCCTGCACCGGGCGCAGTGTGGACGATCCCTGTGCCTTCGCTCTCGCCGACTTGGTCCCATGCCAGTACACGGTGTTGGTCGCGCGCTTCCGCCTGTGCGTCGAGTTCGTCGAACGGCCCCCTGTAACGGAGTCCCACAAGCTCTGAACCCTTGAGTACCGCCAGAACTTTCGCGTCGTCGGTTAGCACATGATCGCGTTTCAGCGAATCGAGGAGCGCCTTGCTGAAGTAGATAACCTCACCCCGGTCTTCAACTTTCACGTAGTCGTTTTCAGGGTTCACCGCAGCCGCCACGTTCGCCGCGAGCGTCCACGGCGTGGTGGTCCAGATGAGCAGCGATTCGCCCTCGTGGCCGTCGTCGGTCAGCGGGAACTTCAGGAAAGGACTGTCGTGCGTGATGTCCTGGTAGCCCTCGGTGACGATTTCGTGCTGCGAGAGGCCTGTGCCGCAGCGCGGACACCACGGCATCACGTCGCGGCCCTTGTAGATCCAGCCGTTTTCGGCGCAGGTCTTCAGGAAGTGCCAGATTGTGTAGTTATTCTGGTCGGACTTCGTGTGATACGAATTGTCCCAGTCCATAAAGAAGCCGAGCCGCTTCGACTGTTCGGTGATTTCCGCGGCGAACCGATCGACGCGGGCCTTGCAGTCTTCGACGAACTTCCCGATTCCGTACGTCTCGATGTCGCGTTTCGATTTGAAGCCCTTTTCCTTTTCGACTTCTACTTCGATCCACAAACCCTGGCCGTCGAAGCCGTTCTGGAACCGCTGGCGATAGCCCTGCATGTTGCGGAACCGCAGAAACAGGTCCTTGTAGGTGCGGCCCCAGGCGTGGTGGACGGCCATCGGGTTGTTGGCAGTGATGGGCCCGTCGATGAACGAGAATGTTTTCTCTTTATCGTCGTTCAATTTCCGATAGCGCGCCGGGATGTCGTTTTCTTCCCACCACTTGAGGATCGCTTCCTCGTTGGCGACGAAATCGACTTTGGGGTCTACCGGATCGAACTGGCTGGCCACGATGTTTCTTCCTCGTGCCGACGGCACCATGTGCAAATTGCGCCATTAAATATCCGCTGCTCGCTACTCAATTCAAGGGCGGATGCCGATGTCGCAGCTTAAAAACAAAGCCCGCCCCAAAAAGATCAGGGACGGGCGTTTTGAAATAAAACGGTACCGCGGTACCACCCTGGTTTCCCGAATCCACCGGCTGCTATCGCGCGCCGGCCCATCGGAACACTCAGTCGAAACAGGCGCACCTGTTTCAGGGCCGATATAACGTTCGGCAGGGACGGTTCAGCCTGGTGGCCGAGCGTTGCTCGACGTTCGGTGAACGGCTCAAGAGTGATGATTGAATCCAGCCCATGCCCGCTCTCACCGTACCGGGCTCGCTCGAATGGGTCGACAGATCCGATCGCGTCTCCGTCATCGCCTGTAACTGCTCAATGTTACCTCGTACGAGAATGGGGCGCACTGATTAGTTGTGCCGGCGTGATGCAGACCTCCGGCCACAGAAACCTGCAAATGACAGAGTCAGTTCCCGGCGGTTTTCGTTTTGACGACTCAGCAAGCGCCTTACGACATCGCAGGAAACGCGGTATCACCGCCTAGCCCAGTTCCAGGTTCGCCAGCTGTTCGTACTGCGCTTCTTCTTGTTCGTCTCGATAGCTGCGGTACAGGGCGATGGCCGATACCGGAATAACCTTGCCGGTCGAGTGCAGCGGTGCGTGACGCCACGAAACGCCAATGTCCTCGGCAAACCGGCCACGTATGCCCGGTCGTGTGCGGCCAACCGTGACATGCGGTTTGAACTTTCGGTCTTCGCTGTCGAACCCGAGTGCGACCAGCCCGCCTTCAACCCTGCCCTGCAGCTGTTCGAGTCGGCGTAGCTCTCCGCTCAGGCCGACCCAGCAAATGCGCGGGTCGCGGAACGACGGAAAGCAGCCAGTCCTGCCGATCTTGATGGAAAACTTCCCGGTAGACGATGCAGCTTGTTCAAGGGACTTTTTGATATCGGGTACCCGGTCCACAGGCGTGTCGCCAAGAAACTTCAGTGTCAGGTGCATCGCGTCCTGCTCGATCCACCTCACTCGCTCGTGTTCACGCGGTCTGAAACTCCGCGCCAGATCGATAAATTCGCGTTTTAGCGCCCGTGGAAGCTCGATTGCGATAAAGAGCCGCCACGTGTTGGCGGGGACCTCATCATCGTCGTTTTCTTCCTCGTCTGACGCAGGTGGGACATAGATTTTCGGCTCCTGCGGAACGAACGTCGCTTCCGTCCGCCGGATGTAGGGGTTAAACGGCTCGAACGGCACATATTTGGGAGCCGGGTCTGGCTGTTGGGCCGGATCCGGAGTTGAATCGGGCGCGGACTCGTGTTCCGATTCCGGGGTCGACTTTTTTTCTGGTTCACGTTCGTTCGAGTTCGTCACACAAATATCCTGGGTCTGCCCTGTTAAAACTGCCGAGGTTAATTAAAGAGCAGGTTTGCTGGCTTCGCAACGAAAACTTTTGATCGCTCGGAAACCGTCGTCAATCGCGAGCACCGAACAGTCGATCGGGGTTCAGGTCGTTGAACGAACCGATCGCCAGATCAGGCGCGTCGTCGCCGATAGCTTGAAGCGCCACCTCGCCAACATCAACGCTGTACATCCCCGCTGCCCTCGCCGCCCTGAACCCCGAAACTGAATCCTCGAAGACCACGCACTCCGACGGTGCCACTCCCATTGTCTCAGCCGCTCTCAGATACGGCTCGGGGTCGGGCTTGAGCTTGACGACATCTTCCAGGGTTACCGAGCATACGAACACTTCGGCGAGACCAGAGATGCGCAGGAACTCGTCGGCGTAGCCCCGTTCGCCAGAAGTCACGAGTGCGACCAGAATCCCGGACCCTGCCACGGTTCGGACAGCCGATTCGGCGCCCGGCAGAAGGTCGATTCCAGCTTCGGCGATGCGCTTCCACTGGCGCAGGTACTCAGCCAGCACTTCTTCGGTGCTGTCGATACCATAGTGTTCGGCAACCAGCTGCGCACCGGGAATCACCCCCTTGCCGAATGTGACGGGGTGGTCGGCGGCCAGGTCGTCAAATCCGAACGCCCGCACCGTGGCCCGCTCGGCCTCGCGGTGTGGTGGCCCCGTGTCGATCAGGGTGCCATCAAGATCGAAGCACGCGGCTTTGAATTTTGGGGTGTCATGTCGCGTTGCTCATCATATTCACGTCTCGACTATCTCCAGCTCTTTAGTGATGTCGATTGACGTGTGGATACTCCGGTAGACCGGGCATGCGTTGGGGTGGAGGTCGAAGGCGCGCTGGATGGAAGAACGACCAATTATGGAATCTGTTACCAGAACTTGTATCGCTAAGACACCAGTATTACGGTAAGGCATTGTGAAGAGAGTGTCGGTCAGTAGATTACTCAAGTACAGTCGATGACGTGAGGAAAAAGATTATTAGACTCGTGAAGGATAATCGGTGGATTCTGATATCCGCTATTGCCGGGATTATCGTAC
>Ga0066376_10000373_pt1 | contig 40962 bp, 45 predicted proteins | sample Knorr_S15_td_Bot_FD_77009 | JGI IMG/M metagenome (GOLD analysis project Ga0066376, IMG submission 77009) | Marine microbial communities from Southern Atlantic Ocean transect - Knorr_S15_td_Bottom_ad_5009_LV_A | ecosystem: Environmental > Aquatic > Marine > Oceanic | place: Southern Atlantic... | reverse complement strand
GTAGCGGCGCCGACGACATCGGCTCCCGCGACCTCGGTGCCCGCGACCTGGGCGCCCGCGCCCTCGGCCCCCGCGCCCACGGCCCCCGCGACCACGGCCCCCGCGACCACGGCCCCCGCGACCACGGCGACACCTTTTCCACCCACCACGACGCCGGCATCAGATCCCGACACCGACGGCGACCTCCTGACCGCGTCCCAGGAAGACCAGTTGGGCACCGACCCCGACGATCCCGACACCGACGACGACGGCATCGGCGACGGCGTCGAGGTCGCACTGGGCACCGACCCGTTGAATCCCGACACCGACGGCGACGACATCGACGACGGCGTCGAGGTGAACCTGCTCGGCAGCGACCCCCTCGACCCCGATGACCCGACGAGTCCCGTGATCACGGAAGAGGGGGGGTTTCGCCTAGCTGACTCGAGGATTGGCCTAACCGGCTCAGGGTCGCAGGCGTGTCCCTGTGACAGGGTCCCGTGGTTGATCCTGCTGGCACTCGGCGTTGTCGCGATCCTCATCGCCGCCGTCAGGGGCCCACGACGCTGCAGGCACTGCGAGAAGAAGGTCACCGGCATCAGGGGTGGGGTTCTCGTCGACCGCGACGGCAAGTCCGAATGTGCCAAGAACTCCGACGGCCACCAAGCCCGTCTTCGGCGGCACAACCCCGCCACCGGCAACGACGCCCGGCCGGACGACACCGGGACCGCCCACACGTCGTGAGGCGCACAACCGCCCTCCGGTGGGTTGCTGCGGTCGGGGTGGCCGCGACGCTTCTCGTCGCGTGTTCAACCAAGGACACTCCGGTTGCTACAGGTGGTGAAACCGCCACCGCGCAACACGACGACCTCGCTCATGGCTCCTGGGCAGAAGCCATCGAGAACTCGAACCTGCTGGTCGACCTCGACCAAGATGCCAGGAAGCTGTTGAGTGTCTTCCCAACGGGTGCTGGCAACAAGATCAGCGAACTCGACCTCGCAGGAAGCAATCCCGGTTACTTCGACCGATTCGGGCCGGCGTTGTGGCCGCAGTGCGAACGAGTCGACGTGCACATATCCATCGATCCCTCGATTGACGCAAGCCAGCGCGCGTCGGCTCGCAGCCTGGCCGTCAACACGATCCTGGAGTTGAACAAGTTGACCGGGCTGACATTGGTCGTGAGAAGTGGTGCCACCGAACAGGACGAGGAGTTCTTCAACCCCGGGGCCGAGCCTGCTGTCCCCGGAATCCGAGAACTCGACGTGTTCTGGTACAACAGCGCCTCCGACGCTCCATCTGACCGGTTTGGCATTGCCGACGCATGGCATTCCGGCCCGGACACGTCAGAGCAGTCCGCAGCTGACGGCTCGGTCAACGTGACCGAGAAGAACGCACCGACGCAACAGGCATCGCTGCTTCGTTCCCGAATCCACCTCTCGATCGAAATCCTCCACAGGCTCCCCGATGCGAAGATCACCGAACCGTCACAGGCAATGGCGGTCCTGCACGAACTCGCCCATGTCGTCGGCATCGGCCACTCGACGGCGAGGGACAGCTTCATGTACCCGCGTTTCAACGACCAGACCCGGTTGACGACACCAGACCGGGCCGCCCTCGCCCTGGCCGGCAGCAGGCCCTGCTGACCGGTCAGCGGCTCGGTTCTGCTGTACCTACTGCCGAAATCGGTCGAGCAGGGGCACGATGTGCTTCTTGGTCACAAGATGCATGACTGGTTGTTGGACGTAGCCGTCAACGACTGTTCCGCTCATCTGCTTCAGGGACCGCCACGAGTGAATGTCCTTCGGGGTCGCATGCCAAACCAGGGACTCGCTGCCGGTCGGATGCGAAAAGCCGATGATCCTCACAGGCGCAAGCACCCGCACAGGTTTGTCCGGTCTCTCATGCACACGAACGAGCCAGTCATCTTCGCGAAGGTCCTTGATCTCATCGGGCTGCCACGGGTCCCAGTCGATATCCGGTCCGGTTCCGTCCCTGATCGACCTGCGTCTGATCCCAGGCCGCTCCTGTCCTGCGTGGTCCTCAAGATGATCGACGTCGTACGGAATCGTCGAGTAGATCCACAGACGGGAGACCGCACTTGCTGTTGGCAGACAAGGCGTGAACACCCGGACGCCTCTGCCGGGGGGCGGAGGACCCTTGGGCTCGAATTTCTCAAGGTACTTGAGCCGCTTCTCGTCAAGTCGGTCCATTGGGTGCGCCTTGCCAAGGACAAACTTCTTGGCCTACAGAATCGCGGTGGAATCTGTCGTCTCGAAGCAGGCCTCGCTTAGGCGGTCACGGGAGTTGCCCGATGCGTTCCCAGAACCCACGAAGGCACGGTTTCTCAGAACGACGACCTTCGCGTGCAGGCCCGGGGCGTCATAGACCTTGACGCCACTGCCATGGAACTTCTTGAGCGCCTTGACGGATGTAGCGCCACTCCTGATTCTCCGCGTGCCGGCATCGCAGACCAGGACATCGCCGCGCTTGAGTGGCAGGATCTCCGGGGCATCGATACCGATGAACGCAACCGCCGCCAGGACGGGACTCTTCTTAGCCGCCGCCACCCGATCAGTGATCCGATCCCACGCTTCATGATCGCCTAGGAAGACAGTCTCGGAGCTTGAGACCATTTCGACCTAACCGACCTTTCGGAAGACCACAGTGCCGGCATTGAGGGCCAGGTCCTCGGTGCGGTAGCCAGCATCCATCCAGGAGGCAGAGCCATCTGCCGTGTTGGAGCGCCTCTACGAGATGACCATAGGTTTGCCCAGAACGGACCGGGTCGACGTGCAACCCACGGAAAGGTGCGGCGATTCGTTCCTTCGAGCGTCGGGTTCGACGGCGCTCGGTGAACAAGCGCCAACGAAGGACACCACATGAGTCGTCGACCCCTCGAAGGATTCCGGGTCCTGGACCTGACGCACGTCCTGGCCGGACCGTATTGCACCTACCAGCTGGCACTCCTCGGCGCCGACGTCATCAAGGTCGAGCCGCCGCGGGGCGACATGATGCGCCGGGCCGGCGGCACCAGGGAACAGATCAGCCAGGGACTCGGCACAGGCTTTGTCGCCCAGAACGCCGGGAAGCGGAGCATCACCCTCGACCTGTCGACCCCAGAGGGACGAGACGTGGCTCTGGACCTTGCCAACGATGTCGACATCCTCGTCGAGAACTATCGACCCGGCACCATCGATGCCCACGGCCTGGACCACGAGCGGGTGCGCTCGAGCAACCCGTCGATCATCTACGCGTCCATCTCGGCCTTCGGGAGAACAGGACCACACGCCGGCCGACCGGGGTTCGACGACGTCATCCAGGCCACCGGTGGCTTCATGTCGATGACCGTCCGGGACGACGAGCCGATCCGGGCCGGCGGACCGGTGCTGGACTACGCCACGGGCATCCACGCCGCTTCGGCGATCCTTGCCGCCGTGCTGCTCCGGCAGCAGACCGGCGAGGGACAGCACATCGACATCGCCATGCAGGACGTCACGATGCTCCTGCTCAACCGTCAGACCAGCATCACGGCCACCACCGGCATCCCTCCGGCACCACTCCGCGACCGGGAAGGACCCTTCCTGGGACGGTTCGAGGCCAAGGAGGGGTCCGTGATGCTGGCCGGCTACCTGGTCCGCCACCGACGGGCCATCTGCCGGGCCCTGGGCCTCGACGAGTACGCACGGCTGAACGGTTCGCAGTTCGAGGAACGGGCCGACGAGGTCGAGGCGGCGGTCGAGGCGGCCATCGCCGAACGGACGGCCGAGGAGTGGGACGACGTCTTCGCCGAGGCAGGCGCTCTCGGCGGTGCGGTCCGCGACCTCGGCCAGGTCCTGGCAACCGGCCAACCCGACGCTCGACGACTCCTCACGGAGGTGGATACGGCGGTCGGACCGGGCCAGGTGACCAACGCCGGCTACCTCATCAACGGCGAGGCTCTCGCTCCAGCGTTCGGTGTCCCCCGGCTCGGTGAGCATTCCCGGGAGATCCTCGGCGAACTCGGTTACAGCGCTGACAAGATCGAACGCCTGGTCGAGACGAACGCCGTCGGTACCCTCGACGAATCCTGACCGCTACTCGACCGGCGGTGCACCGACCCCCGGCGGCCAGAGGTGGCCCCAGGGGTGAAGGCGTGCGATCACCTCTGCGAATCCGAGAAGCGCCGGTTCCCCGTCCCATGGCCCTACGGCGTGGATCCCGACCGGGAGTCCACCGGCGGTGAAGCCAGCCGGCACGGAGATCGCCGGATGTCCGGTCATGTTGGCCAACGACAGGTGGCTCCACCAGCGCATCAGCGGGACCTCTCGGCCATCGACGACGACGACATCGTCCCGGTCGGCCAGCGGCGGTTCGGCCATCACCGTCGGTGAGACGATCAGGTCGTAGCGGGTGAACAGGTCCTCGACCCGGTTGTAGATCCGCGAGCGCTCCAGGCTGCATTGCTGCAACGCCACTGCGTCCTGCCCGACCCGATCGCCGGTCACCGCCGTCCGGAAGGGTTCCTCTAGGAGGCGCTGTTGGTCCGGCGTGAACTCACGTGCACGGGCAACGAGGTTGGCGAACAGGATGTTCGTCACCATGGAAGGGTCGTGGCCGGTCGGGTCGTCGTCCATCCGGTCAATGACGACGCCGGTGCCTTCGAGCGACGCCAGGACGGTTTCGACCTTGTCGAGTACCTCGGCGTCGGCAGTCAGGCCGGCGGGGTGTGGCATGAAGAGCACCCTGCCCACACGCGGGTCGGACCCGTCGCCGTCGAGTTCCCGGGGGGGCCGTCTGGACCACGGGTCCAGGGGGTGTGGACCCGACATGATGTCGAGCATCGCCGCCAGGTCGGGAACGCATCGGGCGTTGATCGACACCGAGCTGTTGTTGTCGAAGTGAAACGGCCAGCTCTCGTGCGGGATCCGGCCGAGGGTCGCCTTCAAGCCGAGCACCCCACACGCTGAGGCCGGGATGCGGGCCGAACCGCCGCCGTCGGTGCTGACGGCGATGGGGCCCATGCCGGTGGCAACGGCGACTCCAGCGCCACCGCTGCTCCCACCGGGGGATCGGTCGGGATCCCAGGGGTTGCGGGTGATGCCGTTCAACGCGGACCGGGTGCACAGCGACGCTGCGAACTCGGGGGTTGCCGTCTTCCCGACGAGGATCGCTCCGGCCGATCGCAGCCGGGCCACGGCCTCCACGTCGGCGGTCGGCACGTGGTCGGCCAGCGCCCTCGACCCGTAGGTCGTCCGGACACCGGCGGTGTCGAGCAAGTCCTTGACCGAGAACGGCACCCCGTGAAGAACGCCGACCTCCCGGTCGTCGACCAGTTGCTGGTCCGCTGCCCGTGCAGCCGCACGTACCCCGTCCCGGTCGACGGTCACGAAGGCCCGCAGGTCGCCATCCATGTCGTCGATGCGGGCCAACACGCCCTCCACGACCTCGACGGACGACACCCGACGCTCACGAATGGCCGTGGCCAACTCAACTGCCGAGAGACGGGTCACATCCATTCCCAGAGAATCCCATCCGCGGCGCCGTGCCACAAACTCCACGGCATCAGCAGATGGTGATGCCGACCGACACAGCCATCGGTTCGCAGAGACCCATCCATCCGCGATCGGACCCGATCAGCACCCCCCCTATACCCTGACACCAGTGGTCAACCGGGTTCCGATCCGCGTTTCACACCACCGTCGGGTCGCTAGCTCATCGGGTAGAGCAGGGGACTTTTAATCCTCAGGCGCCGGGTTCGAGCCCCGGGCGACCCACCAGACCAAACCAGCCGCTTCAGGCCGGCTGGCCGAGCACCTTGGCGTGGAAGGCCAGCATGTCGGAGCGGAACAGGTCCGGCTGGCCGTGGATGCTGCCGATGTGGGCACCCCACCGGCCGAACCCGGCATCGATCGCCGCACGGAACATGTCCCGATCCGTGACCCCGGCATCGGCCTGACCAGTTCGGGGATCGACCATTGCGCCATCGCCGGCGACGTAGACCGTCGGCGCTGCGGGGGTGACGCTGGCCTCGGGGATCTCGTAGAGCGCCTCCTGCCGGTCGAAACTGTGCGCAGCCCCGGCCACGATCCGCAGCGAGGCATCGCCGCCGCCCAGCCGGATGGCCTGCACCTGGGCCTGGACCTGTTGCACCGACAGCCAGTCGTCCTGATCGCCGACGATGGCCCGGACCCTGGTCGGACCCACCGCCGGATCGGCGAACTGGTGACCGCACCACGGGTAGACGGCATACACCCCGGCCAGGCCGACACCGTCGCCCACGACAGCGTCGGCGAAGCGCCGCATGGCCGCCGTCAACACCGCCGAACCGCCCCTGCTGTGGCCCTGGGCGCAGATCCGCCCCGCATCGACGCCCGGGTGCTCCGACAGGACGACCAGGGCGGACAGCACGTCGAAGGCGCTGGCGGCGAACGAGTAGGCGGTCTGGTTGGCCACGGTCGACGTGACCGACCGGGGGCCGAACGGGTCGAGCACAAACGCCGCGTAGCCCGCCGCCAGCATTGTCTCGGCGTGGGCGAGATGGCCGTCGCCGACCCCGAGGCTCCCCGGAACGACCATCACCAGGGGCAGGGGCCGGTAGGCCGATGGCACGAACAACTTGCCGTCCACCACCACCGGCTCGCAGCCGGCCGGGTCGTTGATCGCCTGGTGGTAGTTGACGGGGTTGGCGCTGGGGACCTCGACGTTCTCGCCGACCACCCCGGCCAGGGTGACCGCCCGGTCCCGGAACCTTGTCTCGTCGTCCATCAGCGGGAGACTAGGCGGAAGCCTCCACGCCGGCGGCAGCCCGCTCACGCGGGTGGACCGGATGGTCGAAGGGGCGCAGCAGGTGCCGGACGAACACCACCCCGTAGCCACGGTGGCGGCCTGCCCCGGCGGCGGCCCTCTCGTCGGAGCCGAGCTCGGCGGCCAGCGCAGACAACCGGAACCACGGCACGCCGGGCTGCTCGTGGTGCGTGTCGTGCAAGGTGTTGTCGAGGAACAACAGGCGCCACGGCAGCGAGGCACGCACGATGGCCGAGCGGGTGGCGTCGCCATCGACGTAGCGGTGCTCGAGGTACGACCGCACGAGGCTCAGCCCGTTGCCGGCGTAGACGCCCAGCAGGTACACCCACATCGGAATCCCAGCCACCGCCACCACCAGCCAGGCCACGAACGCCGCCGCCGCCAGGTGGCCCGTCCACCAGCGCAGCAGCCGGCCGTCACCCGAGCGGATCTCGCCCACGTCGCGCCGCACCATCGACACGTTCTCGACGATCGGGCCCAACAGCATGCGGCCCGGCAGCGTGTGGTGGGCCAACAGGAACGCCCGGCCGACAGGCGTCGCCCGCGACCAGCCGGCGGCCGTGACGTAGAAGCTCTCGGGGTCGGTCGTCGTGTCGGTCAGGTCGGCGCAGGCATGGTGGCGCAGGTGCGACCGCCGGTAGACGCGAAACGGCAGCCGCAGGCTGATCGGGATCGACCCAACCACCTCGTTGGCGAACGAGCCGGCGAATGGATGCCCGTGCAGCGCCTCGTGCTGGAGCGAACCGTGCCAGGCGATCACCAGCGCCAGCAGGGCGACCGTGACCGGCCACGGCAGCGACCCGTGCACGAACAGGATCGCCACCCAGCCGCCGTAGACGCCGGCGGCCACCGCCACCGTGGGCCACTCGATGCGGGGTCCGGCCACAGCGATCAGGCTTCCCGGTGGCGCAGCAGGAAGTCGAGCACCGGCGTCAGCACCCGGTCGGGGCCCTCGACGAGGATCGAATGCTTGAGGTCGGCGAGGACCACGAGCTCGGAGTCCGGCAGGGCGTCGTTGATCACGGCGTTGAGCCGCGGGTTGCAGCCCCCGTCGAACTCGCCGGTCAACACCAGGCACGGGCACCCGACCTGCGACAGCCAGGCCAGCATCTCGGTCGAGGCATAGACGTCGAACACGCTGAGGAACACGTCCTCGGGCGTGCCGAGCACCTGGGCGATGCGGTGCTCGATCACCTCGGGCCGGGCGGCGATGAAGCCGTCCGTGTACCAGCGCTCGACCAGCGTCGTGAGCACCGCCTCGACACCCCGGTCCCGCATCGCCGCCACCACGCCCTTGACCTTGGCGCTGTCGTCGGCGGTGCGGCCGGCGGCCGTCGAGAGCAGCACGACCGACGCCGTGCGCTCCGGATGCGCACGGGCGTAGGCGGGGCCGATCTGACCACCCAACGAGTGCCCCATGACATGGATCCGCTCGTGGCCCAGCCGCTCCCGCAGCGCCTCGAGGTCGTCGACCAGCTCGTCGAGCGAATACGGCACCGGCGGCACCGGGCTGTCGCCGTGTCCCCGCAGGTCGTAGGCGACACACGTGAAATGCTCGGCAAGGGCCGGGAGCATGGCGTCCCAGGTGGCGCGGCGGGAACCGATGCCGTGCACCAGGTAGAGGGGCGGCCCCTCACCGGTGACGGTGTAGGCGACGTCGACAGCGGGCATGCGGGACGGGTCCTTCGGCGGGTCAGGCGGGAACGACGGCAGGTTCCGACGAGAAGTGTGGCATCACCTCGGAGGCGAAGCGCTCCATGGCCTCGAGGTGCTCGCCCTGGGGCTGGCCCATGTTCGAGCTCAGGATGACCTCGTCGATGCCCGCCTCGTGGTACTCGGCCAACCGGTCGACCATCTCCCCCGGCGGGCAGATGATGAGGTTTTCATCGAGTTCCTCGACGGTCTTGGCGCACGGCAGCGGGGCGATGCAGCCGTTGCTCACGAGGCCAGGGCCGGTGAACACGTTGTCGAACCGGCCGTAGTAGTCGTGTGCCCGTTCGAGCATCTCGCGGGCGTGGGCGGCATCGCTGGCGCAGTAGACGACCCGCGACATCATGATCCGCAGGTGCTCGCCGGCGGCGCCCATCTCGGCCTTGGCGTCCTTGTGGGCGGCGACCTGCTGCCGGAACAGTTCCGGCGCCCCCGACAACGGCGTCGTCTGGATGTTGAAGCCCCGCTTCGTGGAGGCGGCGATCCCCGGCGGGTTCAGCACGGCCACCATGATCGGCGGCATGGGCTGCGTCATCGGCCGGGGCATGATCGTCAACGGCTCGAAGTCATACCAGTCGCCGTGCCACTCGACCTCCTCCCCGGTCAGCAGGGCGATCAGCACATCGAGGCTCTCGTCGAACTTCTCCCTCGACGTCTCGATGGGCGACCCCATCCGCTCCATCTCGTAGGCGAAGGCGCCACGGCCCACGCCGACGACCAGGCGCCCATCGGTGAGGATGTCGGCCTGGACGATCTCGCCGGCCAGCATCCGCATGTCGTGCAGCGGCAGGACGACCACCGAGGTGACCAGCTCGAGCCGCTCGGTGACACCGGCCACCTTCACCGCCATCAGCAGCGGCGACGGGGTGATCAGCACGTTGATGAGGTGGTGCTCGGGCAGCGTCACGCCGCGGTAGCCGAGGCGCTCGGCGGCCACAGCCTGCTCGACCATGTCCGCATAGAGGCGCCGCCCCCCGTACTCCGGGTCCGGGTAGTAGCTGGAGAGGAAGTGGTTGAAGTCCATCGCTCCGCTCAGTCTGCCTCGGCCGGTTCGCCTTCCTCCTCCGGCTTCCAGTCCGCCCAGCCCGGCGCCGTGGTGGTCCGCAGGACCCGGAAGTGGACGGCCCGCTCGTGCAGCAGCCGTGCCGCCCCCTGCTCGTCGTCGGGAAGGCCGTCGATGCGCTCGCGCTCCCGGTCGTCGGCCCACGTGGTGCCCTCGATCCAGCCCAGTGGATGGGTCATCGGCAGCCGGGGCGACAGGCGGTTGTGGAACCGCACGACTCCCCGCGGCCAACGTCGGAGCGCGGACGGCGCCCAGTCGGGGTTGGCGTCGAGGTGGACGAAGTGCTCGGTCCGCAGACGCTTGTTCAGTTCCCGATCTGCAGGCGCGGGAAAGGGACCACCGACGTTCACGACACCAGCGTGCACGGATCGACGCCACGAAGCGCGAATGCCCGGCCCACGGCCTCGTTCAGGCGTGCCTCGTCCAGGCTCCTGTCGTCGAGCGCCATCACGATCTCCCAGGCAGCCGGGATCACGTCATCGACACCGCCGGTGATCAACAGGTCGGCACCCGCCACGAGTGCGAGCACGGCCGCCTTCGGAAGCGTCGTGACCTCTTCGATCGCCCCCATGGCGAGGTCGTCGGTGAAGACCACGCCGTCGAAGCCCAACTCCGTTCGGAGCAGCCCGTCGATGGCCTCCGGCGAGAGGCTCGCCGGCATGCCATTCGTGAGCCCCGGCACGTCGAGGTGCCCGACCATCACCGCCGTGCCCTCTGTCAGGCCCCGCCACGGGAGGAGGTCGAATCCCGAGAGATCCTCGAACGGCGGCGTGGTCGGCAGGTCGAGATGGCTGTCGGCGCTCGCCCGCCCATGTCCCGGGAAGTGCTTGGCCACCGGAACGAGGCCACCGGCGAGAACACCGTCGGCGAACGCCCGCCCGTACGTGACGACCACGTTCGGCTCGTCGCCGAACGACCGCGAACCGATGCCGGGACCTGCACCCACATCGAGCACCGGTGCCAGGTTGACCGTGAAACCCAGGTCCGCCATGGCCGCCGCCCGATCGGCGATCACCACGCGGACCTGTCGAGGCTCCAACTCCGTCAGCCCGTAGGCGGAGGGAAGCCTGCCGAGCAGGCCGTCGAGGCGTTGGACGCTGCCGCCCTCCTCGTCGACGGCGATGACCAGGCGGCCGGTGATCGACGACGCCTGCAGGGCTGCGATCGCGTCGGTGATCCCTTCGTCGGGCTTCCCGATGATGACCACGCCGCCGACCAGGCCGCGTTCGGCCAGTGCGACCACCTCTTCGAGCCCAGCCTGCTCGACGACCGGCAGCAGCACCTGGCCGACGCGTGTGGCCGGCGCCAGCTGCGCGATGCACGCAGCGGCCGTCGGGCCGGGCAGCGTCGTGGTGGTGGTCGTCGTCGATGACGTGGTCGTGGTCGACGGCTCCGCCGTCGTCGAGGTGGGCGGCAGCGTCGTGGTGGTGACCGGCAGCGTCGTCGTCGAGGTCGTCGTCGAGGTCGAACTCGTGGTCGAACTCGTGGTCGTGGACGTAGGCGCGACGGTGACCGACGATCCACAACCCGCAAGAACCGCGGCAACCAGTACCGCCATCATTTTCCGCACAGTGGCTAGTGCATCACATTCCGGGCCGGGGCGCACGAACTCGACCGGATCGCTGCTCTACGCTCGCCCACATGCGGTCGCTCGCCGTTGCCGGCATCGCCCTGATCCTCGTCGCCTTCGTGCTGTTCCTCGGCACCTGTGGCCGATCCGGGGACGACACGCCCCCCACCACGACCACCACGTCGACCACCAGCACCACGTCGACCACCACCACCTCGACCACGACGACGCTCGATCCCCTTTCCCTCGGCACGCTGCCCCCCGTCGAGGGCATCGGCTCGCCGAAGCTCGGAACCTCCTCGTCGGTGACCACGGTCGGGCTCGACACCGTCTACTTCGGCATGACCGTCGCCGACGCCCAGGTCGCCGCCGGCAGCCGATTCACGCCGATCACCCCGACCGGTCCCTGCTACCTCGTCACCCCCGACGACGCCCCCGAGGGCATCACCTTCTGGATCGTCGACGGAACCGTCGAGCGGGTCGACATCGACACCGACGAGATCACGACACGGTCCGGGGCCGGCATCGGCGACACCGAGGACCGCATCACCGACATGTTCGGCGAACGAATCCAGTCGTCGCCACTGCCCGACGGCTCCGGCAACCTGCTGGCCTTCGTCCCCCGCGACGAGGCCGACAAGGCCTACCGGGTCATGTTCCAGACCGACGGCGAGAAGGTCGTTCGGCTCTGGTCCGGCCGGCTGCCCTGGGTCGGGAAGCTCGGGACCTGCGGAGACCGCTAGCGCTGGGCCAACAACTCCAGCAGGCACCCACCGTCGGTGAGGCGGTGTTCGACCCCGACCAACGGGACGAACCCGATCGGGACCTCTGCCGAGACGACCAGGGCCGCCTCGTCCCCCCGACGCCACGCCGATATCTCGACATCACCAACGCCGGTGCCGACCCCGTCAAGGGCCTCGAGGAGCGCAGCCGGAACGCCGTCGACCTCCCCGGGACGACGCCACCTGCCAACCTCATCCCACGAGCCCGGCCGTCGGCCCGGTGCAAGGCGCAACCCGGCGGCCTTCAGGCGACCGAGCAGCTCCCGACCACCCACCGCCTCCGCACCCATGGCAAGCGCCCGATCACGTGTCTCGGCAGGCACGTCGTAGTGGTCACCCTGGAAACCCATGCGGCGCAATCCGAGATCGGCGGCGAAGGCATGCAGCTCGTCGATGCCGACATCGCTCACGAGATGGGCCCAGCGTCGGCCCCTCCAGGGCCAGATCGCGTCGTCGACGAGGATCGCCATACCCCATGCTGGGCCAGTCGAGCGCCAAAGTGCCACACTTGCGCCATGGATGCCGAAATCGTGCACGACACCGTCACGCTGCGCATCCCCGCCGACCCCCTGTTCACCGACCTCCCCCGGGTGTGCCTGACCGTGCTGCTGCGCATCCACCGGATCGAACCCGGCGACCTCGGCGACCTCGCCACATCCCTCAAAGAGGCCGCAGCAGACCTGATCGGCGCAGGAGGCGACCTGACGATCGACTACCGCACAACCGAGACGGCGGTCGAGATCGTGCTCACCGGATCCGGCGGCACCATGACCCTCGAGGCGCCCCGGACCTAGGTGTCCCCGGCCGGCGCGCCGGTCAGCGGCCCGTCGACCCGAATCCGCCCTCGCCCCGCTCGGAATCGGGCAGCTCCCCGACCTCGACGAACCGGCACGACTCGACCCGCTGGATCACCAGTTGGGCGATGCGCTCGCCACGCACCACGTCGAACGGCTCGGACGGATCGGTGTTGACGAGCAGCACCTTGAGCTCGCCCCGGTAGCCGGCGTCGATCAGGCCGGGGGTGTTGAGGCACGTCACGCCGTGCCGCAGGGCGAGCCCGCTGCGGGGCTGCACGAACCCCGCATAGCCCTCGGGGATGGCGATGGCCGCTCCCGTGGGCACCAGCGCTCGACCACCGCCCGGGGCGAGGGTCACCGACTCACTGGCCACGAGGTCGGCGCCCGCATCGCCCTCACGGGCGTAGACGGGCATCGGCAGGTCCGGGTCGAGGCGCAGCAGGGGGATCTCGAGCACGGGCGGACACTAGCGGCCGGCGTCGATCCCACCAGCGGCGAATGCACCCCCCGTAGGCTCAGCGACATGTTGGCCTGGATGGACCTCGAGATGACCGGACTCGACCCGACCCGCGACGTCATCGTCGAGATCGCCACCCTCATCACCGACGACGACCTCGAGATCGTGGCCGAAGGACCCGACCTCGTCGTCCATCAACCCGCCGAGGCGCTGGCCCTCATGGGCGACACGGTCCGCAATATGCACACCTCCAGCGGCCTTCTCGACGCAATCGTCGCCTCGACCACCACGCTCGAGGAGGCGGGCGCCGCCACGCTCGCCTTCCTCCGGGAACACATCCCCGAGGCCCGCACGGTCCCGCTGTGCGGCAACTCGATCGGCACCGACCGCCGCTTCCTCCACGCCTGGCTGCCCGACATCGAAGAGTTCCTCCACTACCGGTCGGTCGACGTGTCGACCCTCAAGGAACTGGCCAGGCGCTGGCACCCCGAAGTGCTCGACTCGGCGCCGGCGAAAGCCGGAGGACACCGTGCCCTCGACGACATCCGCGAATCGGTGATCGAACTCCGCCACTACCGCACGCACCTGTTCCCCGGCGCCTCTGGAGGCTGAGGCCCGCCCCTGGCCGCTCGCCCCACCCACTCGCCGCTTCGCTCGGCGCGAACGGTCCCACCTAGGGTCGCCCGGATGACCGAATCAGCCGCTCCGATCCGCCGCGAGGAGCAGGAACCCGCCGGCGACGAGATCCTGGAACTGGCACCGAACCTCTACCGGCTGCAACTGCCCATCTCGATGCCCGGGCTGGGACACGTCAACTGCTACGCCCTCGAGGACGAACGGGGCCTTGCGCTCGTCGACCCCGGCCTCCCGGGTGACGCTTCGTGGAAGGTCCTCGTCCAACGGCTCGGGCAGATCGATGCACGTGTCGAACACGTCCACACCATCGTCGTCACGCACAGCCACCCAGACCACTTCGGCGGCGTGCACCAGCTGCGCGACGAGTCGGGCGCCACCCTGCTCACCCACGCCGACTTCCGGTCGGTCTACGGCAACGACGAGACCCGAGGTGCCGCGGCCGATCTGGCGGAACTCCTCGAAGAACCCCTCGCCGATACCGACGAGACATCGGTCGATGCAGCCATCGAGGCATTTCGGGAGGGAATGCGGCGGGCCACCCCCTGGGGCACCATCAGCGAGCCCCCGCCCATCGAGGAGATGAAGTCCTGGAGTGAGGGGGGTCTGGGCCCACGGGCCTTTCGGGTCCCCCGCCCCGACCAGACGGTCGACGACGCCGACGAGATCGTCCTCGGCGGCCGCACATGGCTCGCCGTCCACACGCCCGGCCACACCCACGACCACCTCTGCCTCTACGACCCGGCCGACGGGCTGTTCCTCTCCGGCGACCATGTGCTGCCGACCATCACGCCGCACATCGGCGGGGTGTCCGAACTCGAGGACCCGCTCGCCATGTTCATGGACTCGCTCGACCGGATGGAGGAGTTCGCCGCCGTCTCCCTGGTGCTGCCCGCCCACGGCCACCCGTTCACCGACCTGGCCGGCCGGGCCGAAGACATCCGGCGCCACCACGGCGAACGCCTCGACGTCATCCGCGAGGCAGGCAGCGAACTCGGCTCCGCAACGGTCGAGGCCTACATGCAGCGCCTCTTCAAGGAGCGTTCATGGGGTTACATGGCCGCCAGCGAGACCTACGCCCACCTCGAACACCTCCGGTTGACCGGCAGCGCCGAGCGCACCGACGAGGGCGGCATCAGCAGCTATCTGGTCGCCTGACGGGCGTTTCCGCCAGGACACGTAAAATCACTTGACGGCCCACCACTGAATGGTGTTGGGTGGTCACCCGGCGTGACATCCCGTATCGTGGAACGCCGGACACAGAATTCACCGTCCCCGACCAACCCGGAAACCATTCCCATGCAGCATCTGGCGCATCGACACCACCACGGCACCACGGCCGTCCGGCCGGTGTCCGACGCGCGTCTGAACGCCTCGGGCTATCCGGCGTCGAACACGGTCACGTCCATGGACACGGCATCCCCGAACACGATGACCACGTTCATGTTCTGGACCAAGCACCAGCGGCCTCGGGAGGCGAACGGCTAACGCCCAACGCACACCACTTCCCCGAGGCCGCCGGAAACATCCGGCGGCCTTTCTGGTTTTTCCGCCCACTTTCATTCCCAGCCCCAATCCCCACCTCCAATCCCCCGACAACAACGACAGGAGCACGACGATGCTGGCACTGCAGTACGAACCCGAGACCTGGCGAGCCGACGCCGAATGCGAACGGCTCGGCGTGCCCACACACATCTTCTTCTCCGACGACCTCGGCGACATCGCCCAGGCGAAGCTCATCTGCACCGAGTGCCCGGCCCTCGTGCCATGCCTCGAAGGTGCGCTCGCCAGGCGTGAACCCTGGGGCGTCTGGGGCGGACAGATCTTCCGCAACGGAAGGATGCTCGCCACCAAGCGACGACGCGGACGGCCACCGAAGGTGCCCCGCCCCGGAGACCTGCTCCCCGTGGTGCCCATTCCGGTACACCTCCAATCGGAACTCCGCTCGGCGTAAGCCGACGAACGGGCCTCCCCCGCCACGGGGAGCACAAGCCGCCATCAACACGGGTCGGGGTGACGCCTCGACGAGCCCCGACCCGTGGGCGCACCATCGCAGACCCGCGCTCTCCCGCTGGGACCCGGGTCCGACTACCGTCGGCGGCGTGGTTCGGCCGATCGCCCTCGTTCTCGGATTGTTGCTGTGCACCGCCCTGACCTCCTGCGGCTCGGCCGGCTCCGACGGCTCCGACGTCCTCACCCGCACCTTCCAGCTCGTGGACGGCGGCACCACAACCCTCGCCGAGCTGCAGGCCGACGACGGCCGACCCCTGGTCGTCAACCTCTGGGCCACCTGGTGCGCCCCCTGCCTCGCCGAGATGCCCGACCTCGAGGCGTTCCACCGGCAACGTGGTGACGAGATCCGGGTGCTCGGCCTCAACATCTCCGACTCGCCGACCCGCTCCGCAGCCCTGACCGACGAACTCGACATCACCTATCTGCTGGGCAGCGATCCGGAAGGCGTATTCGTCGAGGCGTTCGGCGCCGTCGGCCTACCGGTCACCGCCTTCATCGACCGGCAGGGTCGACTGACCCTCGTCAACCAGGGCCCGCTCGACCTCGAACGACTCAGCGCCCTCGCCGAGGAGCACCTCTGATGCCGGCTGTTTTGCCTGTGGCCACGCCGGCCCGGGGTGGCGCCAGACCGGCCGACCTGCCTGCCTCCCCACCGGCCCGGGGTGGCGCCTGATGTTCGATCTCGGGCTCACCCTCCCGTTCACGCTCGGCCTCGTGACCGCCATCAACCCGTGCGGCTTCGCCATGCTCCCCACCTGGCTCGGCTACTTCCTCGCCGGCGATGCCGCCGACCGGGAGGACCGGCCCGAACAGGTCCTCCGGGGGCTGCTCGTCAGCCTCGTCATGGCCGGCGCCTTCGTGCTGGTCTTCGGCACCCTCGGACTGGCGGTCACCCACCTGACAACCGAGGAGTCGATCGCCCGACGAACCCCCTGGATCACCGTCCTCGTCGGCATCCTGCTCATCGGCTACGGCCTCACGCTGCTCGCAGGACGCAAGATCCGACTACCGACGCCGAAGATCCGCCGCGGCCCGGGATCCAGCGAACTGTGGTCCGTGTTCGGATTCGGCGTCTCGTACGCCATCGTCTCGGTCGGCTGCGCGGCGCCGATCTTCCTGCTGCAGATCGCAGGCAGCTTCGGCCGCGACGGCATCCTCGAGGGCACCGCCACCTACCTGGCCTTCGCCGCCGGAATGACCGCTGTCGTCGCCTCGCTGACCCTCTCGCTGGCGCTGGCGCGCGGCGGACTCGTCCGGCACCTGCGTCGGCTCCTCCCGTTCATGGACAGGATCGGCACCTTCGCCCTCGTGCTCGGCGGCGCCTACCTCGTCGTCTACGGCATCTACGAGATCCGACTGCTCCGCAACCCCGCCACCTCCTCGAACCCGATCGTCGATGCCGTGACCGACCTGCAGTCCCACCTCACCAACTGGGTCGTGCAGTCAGGTGGCGCACGGGTGGGGCTGGCGCTGTGGCTCGTGGTCCTCACCGCCGTGGTCTGGGGCATCGGACCGGCAATGACCCGGGAGGCCCGCCAGACAGGCTGGACGGTCGTCGGAATGGCATGGCTGCTCGGCGAGGGCATCGCCCACCGGGGCGAACTCGTGCTGTTCCCCGTCGGACGGCTCGTCCTGGACTGGCCGACCCGCATGGCCAACTGGACCGGCACACCGGGACGCTGGGCGGTCCCGCTCGAGGCGCTGCTGACGCTCGTCGTCGTGACGACGCTCGTGATCCTCGCCCGTCCGGCATTCCGGCGCCGATGAGCCCGATCCGACGGATCGCCGACCTGTCGACGCTGCTCGCACTGCCCGGCGTGGTCGAGGAACTGGAACTGGGCTCGACGTTCGGCGTGTGCGCCCTCCACGGCGGGGGCCTGGAACGAGCCACGGAGGTGGTCGCCCGGGAGGTCGCCGGCCGCACCGGTGCCTCGTACTACGGCGTGCTGCAGCCCGAAGGCTCCCGACACCACCTCTCGTCCACCGGCTTCGACCCCTCAGCCTCACCACGGCTGGCCGACTTCCTCGGACGGGTCGAGACGATCGTCTCGATCCACGGCTATGGCCGCGATGACGACTTCTTTGCCGTGCTTCTCGGCGGCACCAACCGACCGTTCGCCAACCATCTCGCCGGCCACCTCAGGGGCACGCTCCCCGACGACTTCCGGGTCGTCGACGACCTCGCCGAGATGCCCCGCAGGCTGAGAGGCATCCACCCCCGCAACCCCGTCAACAGGCCGCGGCACGGTGGCGTGCAGGTCGAGCTGCCGCCGAGCATCCGGTGGAACATTGAGGCCCACGACTGGAGCGACCGGGACGGCACCCCACGGGCACCGCAACTCGACGACCTGATCGACGGGCTGGTCGCCGGAGTCGCCGACTGGAACGGCGCAGCCTGCGGAAACGGGGACTGAGGCGGAACCCTCGGACGAGGACGGGTGCCGGGGCGGGAGCCGGGGCGGGTGCGGGGTGGCTGTCACACCCCTTGGCCTGGCACGCTCGCCGGCCGGCACCCCACCCCCGGCACCCCACCCGAAGTGGCCGAACAACCGGCAACCGGCCCCGGTCGACTCACGAGCCGGGATCTCGGCAAGTACACCTAGTGTCCGGGCATGCGACTGGGTCTCCTGCGAACTTCAGCCGTGCTCGTCGCCCTGGGCGGGGCGGTGGGTGCTGGTGTCCGATGGGCCGTACTCGAGGTGCTGCCGGGCGGCGAACAGGATGCACGGACCGCGACCACGACGCTGGTGGCGGTGGACGACAACCTTTACATCGGCCTCCAGGAGGGCCTGCCCTGGGGACTGCCATGGCCGGTGGTGCTGGTCAACTTCATCGGGTGCGGGCTCCTAGGGGTGCTCATGAGACGAGCCGGAGCGAGGGTCAGGGTTGGTGGCACCGCCGGTGCCGGGAAGAGACCCGGAGCCGCCGACCTGGCCGGTGCCGGAGACCAGGCCGACCGCGCGCTGCTGCTGGTCGGAACCGGGTTCTGCGGGGGGTTGACGACGTTCAGCACGTTCGCGGTCGATGCCGCCGAACTCATGCGGGACGCCAGGCCGGGTGCCGCCGCCTCGTACGTGGTGCTGTCGGTGGCGCTCGGGTTCGGGGCGTTCCTGCTCGGGCGAGGGGCCGGGCGTGGGAATCGAGCCAACCGATGACCGGCTCGGCGATCCTTGCGATCCTTGCGTTCTTCGTACTCGCGGGGATAGGCGCCGTGGTGCGCTGGATGGCCGGCCACCGCTGGCCGGGCAGGCACTGGGGCACGCTGCTGGTGAATGTGGTCGGGGCGTTCCTGCTGGGGCTGCTCGCCGGGAGTGGCGCTTCCGCGGCGACGATGACGATCGTGGGAACCGGAGGTCTCGGCGCCCTCACGACGTTCTCCCGCTTCGCCCAGGACGCAGCGGACCTGGCCGAAGACTCTGCGAGTCCGACCAGAAACGCTGCCGGTCGTTCGAACCCGACGCCCCGAACTGCTGCGACCCTCTATGTGGGGGGCACACTGTTGCTGGGCCTGGCCGCAGCGTGGCTGGGCCTCGAGATCAGCGGCTGAACGCACTTCCCCCTCCCGCCGACAACTCCAGCAAGATCTCAAGAAAACGAAAGATTCTCCGACACCCATGCCTGACTACAACCTCACGGTGCTTGCACGAGCCGTCGCCGAAGCCGTGCCCGACCGCGAGTACTACGTGCATCTTCTCCCACAGGACGACCTGCGCCTCACCTACGCCGACATGCAGGACCGGGCCCGGCGGTTCGGCCGCTATCTGGTCGATCAGGGCTTTGAGGTGCGCAAAGAGCGCCACGAGCTCGCCAACCACGAGATCGGGCAGGACACGTTCGGGCTGTACCTCCACAACAGCGCCGAGTTCCTGATCGCCAACCTCGGCTGCCTCGAAGCCCGGGTTGCACCCTTCAACGTCAACTACCGGTACGTGGCCGAGGAACTCACCTACCTGCTGCACGACAGCGCCGCCCGCGGCCTCGTGTACCACTCGGCATTCGCAGCGACGCTGGCCGAGGTGCTCGAGGGCATGACCGGCCCGAGAACATTGATCCAGGTGCCGGACGCATCGGACAACCCGCTGCTGCCCGGGGCGGTCTGGTTCGACGACGCACTCGCAGCCAGCGACCCCGACCCCGGGGTCGAGCCGACACCGGACGACCTCTACATCCTGTACACCGGCGGGACCACCGGCATGCCGAAGGGGGTGCTGTGGCGCCAGGCCGACGTGTACGTGTCGGCGCTCGGCGGCCGAGACCGCAGGACCGGCGACGAATGGCCCGACGTCGAGTCCATCGTCGCCGTGGCACGCAAGGGCGGCAAGTCACGGGTCATGCCGCTGCCACCGTTCATGCACGGGGCCGGCCAGTGGCCGGCATTGACCGGACTGCTCTCCGGACACACGATCATCGTCCCCGAGGTCGTCGAACGCCTCGACCCGGCCAGCATCCTGAGTGCAGTCGAGAGGGAGGCCGCCACGACCCTCGTCATCGTCGGCGACGCCTTCGCCCGCCCCCTCTGCGAGGCAATCGAGGGAGGCCACCACGACCTGTCCAGCATCACCGCCTTCATCAACTCGGGAGCAGCCCTCCACGCCGACACCAAGGCCCGGATGCTCGACCTGCTCCCGGGCCGGATGATCATCGACACGCTCGGCTCCTCCGAGACCGGCTCGCAGGCCCAGGAGATCACGAGGTCAGCCAAAGAAGCGAAGACCGGAACGTTCGCCGCCTCCAGCAACAGCACCGTCATCGACAGCACCCGCACCCGATTCGCCGTGCCCGGCGAGGAAGACCTCGGCTGGATGGTGCAGCGGGGCCGCCTGCCGCTCGGCTACCTCGGCGACGCCGACAAGACCGCCGCCACCTTCCCCATCGTCGAGGGTGAACGCATGGCAGTCGCCGGCGACCGGGCGCAGTTGGCCGCCGACGGGACCGTGATCCTGCACGGCCGCGACTCGGCCACCATCAACTCCGGTGGCGAGAAGATCTTCGCCGAAGAGGTCGAACAGGCCCTCATGCACCACCCCGCCGTCGTCGACGTCGTCGTCTGCGGACGGCCGTCGGAGCGTTGGGGCAGCGAGGTCTGCGCAGTATTGGCCTGCCATCCCGGACAAGCCCCATCCGACGCCGACCTCCTCGCCGAAGCCGGCGCCCACATCGCCCGCTACAAACTCCCCAAGGTCATCGTGCGCTGCGAGCAGGTCTTCCGGAGCCCCTCCGGCAAGGTCGACTACCGCTGGGCCAGAGACCAGGTGAAAGAGGCCTGAATCCAGGCCTGAGCGCCCCGCCCCGCTACATGCCGGCTTCGATGACCTCCACGCCCCGCATGTACGGCTTGAGAACGTCGGGGACCCGGACCGAGCCGTCCTCCTGCCGATAGCTCTCGACCACGCCCGCCCAGACCCTGGGCACCGCCAGTCCGGAACCGTTGAGCGTGTTGACGATCCTTGTGCCCTGACTCTTCCCACCCGCCTCCGTTGCAACCCGCCGGTACCTCGCGTTGGCTCGACGGGCCTGGTAGTCGCCGAACCACGACACCGATGAGACCTCGAGCCACTGGTCAGCACCCGGGGCGTAGACCTCGATGTCGAACGTGCGGGCCGACGAAGCGCCGAGGTCGCCGGCGACCAGGTCGATGATGCGGTAGGTGAGGCCCAGGTCGGCGATGGCCCCCTCGGCCCTGGCGAGGATGTCCATGTGGACCTCGTGCGACTGCTCCTCGGTTGCATAGGCGAGCAACTCGACCTTGTCGAACTCGTGGATCCGCAGCAGGCCCCGGGTGTCTCGGCCTGCCGACCCGGCCTCGCGGCGGAAGCACGACGTGTGCGCCATGAGCTTGATGGGCAGGTCGGCCTCGTCGATGACCTCGTCACGGAACAGCGACGTGAGCGGCACCTCGGCCGTCGGGATCGCCCACAGGTCGTCCCGCTCGAGGTGGTAGGCGTCGTCCTCGAACTTGGGGAGGTGCCCGGTCGAGACCATCGTCTCGGTCTTGACGAGCGTCGGCGGCCGCATCTCGCGGTAGGCGTCGGCGTTGCGATCGAGGGCGTACTGGCACAGCGCCCGGCAGAGGGTGGCGCCGAGGCCCGAGTACATGACGAACATGGCGCCCGAGAGCTTCGTGCCGGTGGCGACATCGAGGATGCCCAGCTCCTCACCGATCTCCCAGTGCGGCACCCGCTGGTGGTCGGGAAACGAGTCGAGGTCGGCGCCCACCTGCCGAATCACCGGATTCTCCTCGGGGGTCAACCCGTCGGGGCAGTCGGGCGACGGCGTGTTCGGGACCCGCAGCAGGATCTCGCGGATCTCGGAGGCCAGGCCATCGACCTCGTCGGCAAGGGCGTCCGCGCGTTGGCCCAGGTCGCGGCTCCGGGTCTGAAGCTCCGCGGCCTCGTCGCCCCTTCCCTCCTTGTGCAGGTCGCCGACCTGGCGGGAGATGCCCTTGACCTCGTTGCGGACCGCATCGCGCTCCTCGGCCAGACGGCGCTGTCGCTCATCCATCTCGAGCACCTGGTCCAACGAACTGACGTCTTCGCCCCGCCGGGCGATGGCGGCCTTGACCCCCTCCGGATCAGCACGCAACCGCCGCAGATCGATCATGGAGTGAACCTACCGCCCGGGCGGGGTACGGCACGGAGCGCGTTTTTCATGTATCCGGGGACCAGACCTCGCAGGCCAGCCGAATCCGACCCGTGAACAACGCCTCCCACGTCTCCGGGGACCAGACCTCGCAGGCCAGCCGAATCCGACCCGTGAACGACGCCTCCCACGTCTCCGGCGACCAGCCCTCGCAGGCCAGCCGAAGGCGACCCGTGAACGACGCCTCCCACGTCTCCGGGGACCAGCCCCAAGGCAGGGATCCCCCTGCCAGACAGGTCCGACACCTCCCACGTCTCCGGCGATCAGCCCCAAGGCAGGGATCCCCCTGCCAGACAGGTCCGACGCCTCCCACGTCTCCGGGGATCAGCCCCGGTCCGGCTCGTACAACCGCTGCGACCGCTCCGCACGTTCCGACTGGGCGAACCGAAAGAACTTGACGACGATGATGCCCCAGAGGAAGAAGCCGCCGAAGACCTTCATGATCGCCCCCGCCGCCTGCTGGTCGGAGATCACGCCGATACCCCACGGCTCGAAGCCGTCGTCGTACACCTTGTAGACCGCCCCCTCGGCGAAGGTCAGCCAACCGGCCGGGATGGTCGGGATGATCGACATTAGGAACAGGTAGAGCATCTGGCCGGGTGGGCCGAGTCGGTGCTCCCGGATCGGCGACACGATCGGCATCCACATCAGCAGCGCCGAAGCGAAGATCGTCACATGGGCCGTGTAGTGGAAGGCACCGTTCTCCGCCGAGAGCCGCACGATGCCGCTCCAGTGAGTCAACGCCACCAGGGCGTTGAAGAGCACGCCGGCCACGACCGGGTTCGTCAGACGTCGCAGGATCGTCGATGGGACCCCGCCGTCGAGGATCACCAGACGGGCCAACCAGGCAGGCGTGGCCAGGAGGAACAGCGGCGGCACGAACATCGTGATCGACATGTGCTGGATCATGTGCACCGAGTAGAGGTGCTCCTCGGCGATGTCATGCACCGGCCAGTCAGCCGAGAGGAGCAGCAGCAGGACAGCGGCGACGAATGCCCGTTTCTGGAACAGCGAGGCAACGGGAGTGCCGGAGGGAAGCACACGCGATCCGATGCGCGAGGTCCACCACCCCAAGCCGATGATGGCGAGCACCAGGAACCAGACCTCGGGATGGGCCTGAAACGCCCAGGGGCTCACCTCAGCGAACAACGCGGGAAGGTTCACGTGTGAGTTCTACCGGTCGCGTCGGGCGACACCGTCGCCCTGCCGGGAAACCCCGGCGAACGCGCTTAGCCCTTTGACCAGAACTCGAACACCGTGAGGAACACGCAGTACACGGCGGTGGCGAGGATCAGGCCCGTCACGAAGAACCGCGTGAACAGGATGCTGTCGAACCTCAGGTGCATGAACCAGGCGGCCACGTAGAAGAACTTGACGACCATCATGACCATGAGCGCCGGGATGAGGATCGGTCCGATGTCGACGTAGTAGGTCGACACCTCGGCGGCCGTGATCACCGCCAGCAGGATGGCGATCTGGACGTACTTGGCGTCCGTGGGATGTTCGTGCCCGGCGCCGGCTTCGAGGTCGGCGGCGGTTTCGGTGCTCATGGCGGCGGAACCCCTGTTCAACTCGTGGGGGAAGGCACGAGGTAGATGACGGTGAAGATGAAGATCCAGACCACGTCGACGAAGTGCCAGTACAGGCCGACGATCTCGACGGTCTCGGAGTTTTTCTTGGTGAGCGTGCCCCGGTACGACGAGATGACCAGCGACATCAGCATCACGATGCCGACGCTGACGTGGATGCCGTGGAAGCCGGTCAACGTGAAGAACGCCGACGAGAACGGGCTGGTCGTGTAGCCCAGGCCCTCCCGGAGGAAGCTCGTGAACTCGTAGACCTGGCCGCCGATGAACAGCGAGCCCAGCAGGGCCGTGGTCAGGAGCCAGATCCGGTTGTTGCGGATGTCGCCCCGCTGCAGCGCCGACAGCGCCAACACCATCGTGAGCGAACTCATGAGCAGCACGAACGAGCTCACCGAGGTGAACGGGATGTCGAAGATGTCGCCCGGCGCCGGACCGGTGTGGAAGCGGCCCCGGTTGATCAGGTAGGCCGAGATCAGGCCGCCGAACAGCAGGCATTCCGAACCCAGGAACACCCACATCAGGAGCTTGTTGTTGGAGATGCCCGTCCCCGTGCCGTGGCTTCCCTGGTCGTGATCCATGTGTGCGGCCTCGCCGGCTTCGTCCTCTGTGGAAACGGTCGTCTCACTCAACGGAAGCCGCCTCTCGCTCGCTGGATGATTCGTCACCAGAGGATTCCCCGCCGTGATCCCCATGATCGCCATGATCGCCGTGGCCGTCACCAAAGGGCCCGTCGGGATCGTCGGGTGGCTCGAACACCCAGGCGTAGATGCCCGTCAGCACGAGCATGGTGCCCGGCACGCAGATCCAGAGGTTGTACAGGAGGCCGAAGCCGATCAGCGGCATGCCGGCGGCCAGCACGACCGGCCAGTAGGACGGCGACGGCAGGTGCACGTCGGTGGCGTCCCCCTTCTGGCAGACCTCTTCGGCAGTGGCCTTGCGGACCACCTTGCCGTTCTCGTCGGTCGTCCACTTGCGGTGCCAGAACTCGTCCAGCGTCGAGACCTCGATGACCTCGTCGAAGTTGTGGACGGGGGTGGGGTTCGGGGTGAACCACTCGAGGCTGCGGGCGTCCCACGGGTCGGGCGGCTCGGGCGGCAGGCCCCGTGCCCGTCGAGCCGACAGGATCACGTTCAATGCGAAGCATGCGACGCCGGAGGCGATGACGAACGCACCGACGGTGGCGAACAGGTTCCAGAACTCGAACCCGAAGCCCGGCGAATACGTGTCGATCCGGCGGGACATGCCGTTGAGGCCCAGGATGTGCATCGGCCCGAACGTCATGTTGAAGCCGATGATCATGAGCCAGAAGTTCCACTTGCCGAGGGTCTCGCCGAGCAGGTGGCCGAACGCCTTGGGCCACCAGAAGTAGAACCCGGCAAAGAAGCCGAGCAGGGCGCCACCGAAGATCACGTAGTGGAAGTGGGCCACGACGTAGTAGGTGTCGGTCTGCTGGGTGTCGGCCGGCGACACCGCATGGGTGACGCCCGAGAGTCCACCGATCGTGAACATCGACACGACGCCGGTGGCGAAGAGCATCGACGTGGTGAGCCGGATCTTGCCGCCCCACATGGTGGCCATCCAGTTCAGGATCTTGACGCCGGTCGGGACGGCGATGAACATCGTCGACAGCGTGAAGGCACCGACCGAGATCGGTCCGATGCCCGACACGAACATGTGGTGCGCCCACACGCCCCAGCCCATGAAGCCGATGGCGATGCCCGAGAAGACCATGAACTCGTAGCCGAAGAGGGGCTTGCGGCTGAAGGTCGGGATGACCTCCGAGACGATGCCGAACGACGGCAGGATCAGGACGTACACCTCGGGATGCCCGAAGATCCAGAAGAGGTGCTGCCACAGCAGCGGATCGGCGCCCATCTCCGGGTTGAAGAAGTTTGCACCGAAGTTGCGGTCGAAGAGCAGCAGGAACAGCGCCACCGTGATGACCGGAATGGCGAAGAGCAGCAGGAACTGCACCACGAGGATCATCCAGGTGAACACCGGCATCTTGAACAGGGTCATGCCCGGCGCCCTCATGTTGAGCACCGTCACGATCAGGTTCATCGCCGAGATCAGCGAGGCGATGCCGGCGATCTGGAGGCCGATGGCGTAGAAGTCCATGCCGTGGCCCGGGGAGAACGTCACGCCGGTGTTTGGCGCGTAGGCGAACCAACCCCCATCGGGAGCGTCGCCCATCAACCAGGCGGAGTTCAGGAACAGGCCGCCCGCGAGGAAGAGCCAGAACGACAGGGCGTTGAGACGGGGAAACGCCACATCCCGGGCGCCGATCTGCAGCGGCAGCAGGTAGTTCGCGAAGGCGGCCGCCAGCGGCATGATCACAAGGAAGACCATGGTGACGCCGTGCATCGTGTAGAGCTGGTTGTAGAGGTCGGCGCCGACGACCGTGCCGTTCGGGGTGGCCAGTTGCAGGCGGATCAGCAGGGCCTCGAAGCCACCGATGCCGAAGAAGAACAGTGCGGTGCCGCCGTAGAGGATGCCGATCTTCTTGTGGTCGACGGTCGTGACCCAGTCACGCCACCCGCCGCCGCCCTTGGGGCGGGAGTAGGCGCCGAGCGGCAACGCTGCGCCACCGCCCGAGGTCAGTTCAGCCACGGTTTCACTCATCGAAGCATCTCCACTGCCTGTCCCACTGCCTGTCCCATCACTCGACCTCCGTGTCGGCGATGATCCCGATCGACGGGCTGGCCCCGAGGGTCTGGAGGTAGGCCACCACGTTGTCGATCTCGGTTTCGCTGAGGCCCATGGCGGGCATGCCGCGTCGGGCCTCGGCCATGGCGGGCTTCTCGGCCGGTGCGTTGCGCAACCAGGCCTCGAGCTGGGTGCGGTCGAGGTTGCCGTTCGGCTCGTAGAGGTTGAAGATGCCGCCGGCGTAGGTGGTGCGGCTCATCAGGTGTGTCAGGTTCGGTGCGGCGTTGGCCACCAGGTCGGCTCCCGTGCTGGCATCGCTGTCGTGCGGGCCGTTGACGCCGTTGACGACGTGACAACGTGCGCACTGGGTTTCGAAGATGGCCCTACCGGCGACGGCTGCCGGATCGGTGGGCTCGGTGGCAGGCTGCATCTGCTCGTCGATCCAGGCCTGGAAATCGACCGCGCTGAGGGCAACCGTCTGCATCCGCATCCGGGAGTGCGACAGGCCGCAGAACTCGGTGCACTGGCCGAAGTAGACGCCCGCCTCGTCGGCGTTGACCTTCCAGTAGGTGATGCGACCCGGGACGGCGTCGCGCTTGCCGTTGAGGGCCGGGATCCAATGGCTGTGGATCACATCGCGGCTCGTGATCTTGAGTTCGATCTCCTGACCGATCGGGATCACCATCTGGTTGGCGGTGACGATGTCGGCCGGCGGGAGGTTGCGTGCGTCAGAGAGGTCGACGCCCTCGAGGCCACCGAAGTAGTAGCGGTACTCCCACCACCACTGCTGGCCGACCACGACCACCGCCGGCTCCCACGTCGTGGGTTCGCCATCGATGGACAGCGCTATGGCGTTGTCCTCGTAACTGCTGATGTCCACCAGGGTCACGATCGTGAATATGGAGATCACCACGAGGATCACGGCCGGGATGATCGTCCACATGATCTCGAGGCGGAAGTTGCCGTGGATCTGCTCGGGATACTCCTCGTCGCTGTGGTCGTCGTGGAACCGCCACCAGAGGTAGCCGGTACCACCGAAGATGATCAGGAACACCACCCCGGCAACGACGAAGACCGGGTCCGAGAGGTTGTCGATGGAGCGCGCGTAGGGACCCTGCGGATTCAGCGTGTCGAGCTCGGCGTCGGACGCGCAACCGACGAGAGCGACCAGCGCCCCCAGAAATGCTGCAGGAACGCCGACCCTTCGGAAGAACTTCACGACCTTGCCCACTAGTGCCCGTCCTCTGACTGCGTGTCCGTGGCGTGCTCGCCGCCGCCCTTCTGGTGGAACTCCCGCTCGCCAGTGGCGGCGGTGACGATACCGGCCACGATCACCGCGACAAAGCCGATCAGCAGCACGCCCTGCACCATGCCACGGGGCAGGTTCGGGTTGCGGCTGATGACGATGGCCCCGCAGAGGACGACGACACCGACGACGGTGGCGACGACCACGGCGCCGTTGACCGAGGAGGCCAGCAGCACCCGGGACATGGCCAGCACGAGGACGCCGACTCCGAGCGTGCCGAGCACCGGGATCTCGACCGGACGCAGCAACTTCTCGCGCTGTGCGGCGTTGTGGGCACGATCACCGCTGAGCTTCTCCGACCAGTTGGTCATGGTCCACTCGACGGCGATGGCCGCCACGGCGCAGATGCCGATGACGAACACAGCCGGGTGGACGACGGCGCCGACCGCCGTGGCGCCAACGCCGAGGGCGGCGAAGATCGGCCACCACGACCCGCCGACGGGGCGTTGGGCCGGCGGGGCGGTTTCGGTTCCGAGCAGTTCGGCGGCAGCTTCGGCATCACCGTCACGGAAGGCGATCGAGAACAGCGCCAGGCCGAACGCAACGGCAGCAACGGAGATGAGCAGGCCGTACGAGACATGGTTCCCGACGGCGCCCTTCCATGCGACGGTGAGCGGGCCGGTCTCGTCTCCGCCGGAGGTGTAGCCGGCGAACACCGCTGCGCCGAACGCGGCCACGAAGATCCCGAACCAGAGCTTGAAGCCGGTGGTGAGCATCGTCGTTCGTCCCTACCTGCGTCCCGTGTCCTACTTGGCCACGTAGATGAAGAGCCAGATGACCGAATAGACGGCCACGACTGCGTACCAGAAGATCGACACGGCGATCACCAGGTCCTGGTGGCGGCCCGTGCCCTGACCACCGAACCCGCGCAACAGGACCAGTCCCATCCACAGCACGGCGATGCCGGTCATGACCATGTGGGTGCCGACGATGACGTACAGCAGCGTCGTGGCGACGTTGTGGTCGATCGGCAGGCCGATGTCGTTGAAGTAGAAGACCGTCTGGTTGATGGCGGCGATGCCCAACAGCGCCGTGAGGCCGAGGGCGATAAGGCCGTGGACGCGGTCCTCGTGGATGGCGGAGTACTGGGCCCAGGCCATCGTGATGGCCGCCATGGCGAAGGTCGACATGAGCGACCCGCCCGGCTTGAGCTCGATGGCACCCTCCGGGAACCACTCGGCACCCCAGGCGAGGGTGTCGTTACGTACCGAGGAGTAGAGCGAGAACAGCGCCCCGAAGAACATGACGGCCGCGCCGGTGGCGAAGGCCGTGCCGACCAACAGGGTGCGCGGTCGCGCGAGGGGCGCCTCGACGGGTGCGACTTCGGTGCCGGCAGCCATCAGGATGCGCTCCCTGCGTGCTCGAGCGCATCCAGCAGCGGGCGTTCGGAGGTGACCTCGACAGTGGATGCGTCTGCTGCCCACTCGAGCGTGTGGCCACCCCACGGGTCAGCCGGGGCGGCGGCACCGGTGAGACGCCTGATGCCGTTGGCGAACCAGCCGAGGGCGCCGACCAGCAGCAGCACGCTGCCGACCAGGGCGACCACGTTGAGGGCATCGACCCCGGAATCGGGTGAGCCGGCGGCGGCGAGGGAGGCTCCGGTGAAGTCGTTCTGGCCCATGAAGCCGCTGAGCAGGTCGGCGACACCGATCATGAGCACGCCGACGACGGCGGCGAGGCCGGCCAGTAGGCCGAGTCCCTGCGAGGAGACCTTGCCGAAGATGCGGTCACCCCACCAGAGGGTGCCGGCCATGGCACCGACGAATGCGGCGCCCATCGTGAGGGTCATCTGGGCGCCGGTGGCAGAGGTGGCGAGCAGGTCGAACGGATCGACGACCCGCAGGGCACCGACGGCGGCGGCAGCGAGCAGCAACAGCATGGCCAGAACGGACAGGACCATCGGTGCCGGCGGCCTGTTGCCTGCGCCAGACCCGAGGTTGCCGGCACCCCGGCGCAGCGTGTCGGCCAATCCGCCGAAGAGGGCGAGTGCGATCAGTGCAGCGGCGAAGGCATCGACCACGTAGATCGCCTGGTACATGACCGGCGTGCCCGGGGTGTCGAAGAACGACTGTGCATAGGCGCCGAAGCCGACCACGCCGAGCAGCGTGGTGAGCACCAGCACGACGTCGTGGTTGGCGAGTCGGTTGCGCAGCGACACCGGAACGATGTCGAAGGCGATGCCGACCAGCGGCAGGGCGAAGGCGTAGACCTGCGGGTGGCTGAACGACCAGGAGAGTTGCTCCCAGATGGCGTCCTCGGCACCGAATCGCACGGCGGTGCGGCCCCGGAGGTCGACGTAGGCGAGCACGGCGTTGGCGGCCAGCACCGGCAGCGTCAGCAGCCAGAAGGTGCCCGCCACCAGCAGCGTCCAACTGAACAGCGGGATGCGACGCAACGTAAGGCCGGCGACACGGCCGCAGACGATCGTGGTGAGCAACGAGACGGTGGCGCCGAGCAGTCCGCCGATGACCATCAGGAGCCCGACGAGGGTGAGGGCGACGGCCTGACGCTGGCTCCCGGCATCGGGGGTACCGAGCCCGCCGTCGATCAGGAAGCCGGTGATGGTGGTACCGGCGCCGATCAGCCAGGTCCAGAAGGAAAAAGCAGCCATCCGGGGGAAGGCGATGCTGTCGGAGCCGACCTGTAGGGGGGCCACTGCGGTGCCGAGGCCCACGATGATGGGCACGATGGCGAGCAGTACGAGTCCGACCCGGTAGGCGGACCAGAACTGGAAGATCTCGTCGGCACTGCCGAACACCTCGGCGCCACCGAGGTCGAGGCGCTCGAGCGCGACCAGGACACCGGCAACGAGGCTGGCCAGCAGGGTCAGCGATCCTGCGCCGAGCCAGTAACGGCCGAGTGTGTTGGCATCGGTGGAGGTGACGACGCGTTCCAGTGCGGTTGCGCCATCGGCTTCCAGAGAGGTGTCGGTCATCGTCCTCGAAACTGATTCATCGTCTTCGATATTGACTTGTTCGTCTTCGATATTGACTTCATGGCTTGTGGGTTCGAACGGCACCCCTGCCCTACCGGTCCGAGTCGGCCCGATCGACGAGAGGCTAGACGGATCGCCAGTGATCCCGCCGCTCTTTCGGCGTCGTGAGGATAGCCGGGCATCGCGACCGTGCCTGCCACGTGAACCCACTCGATGGGGCAATCCCCGTCGGCAATCCCTCAGACCACGACGTCGATCATGATCGACCCGAAGAGCAGTGTGAGATACGTGATCGAATACGAGAAGAGGCGCATGGCGGTGCGTTCCGACGGATCCCGCCGGACCGCCAACGCGAATGCCACGAACACCGCTCCGAGGACAAGCGCCGACCCCAGGTAGATCGCCCCCATGTCCGCCACCGGTGAGAACACCAGGGTCAGCGGAATCAGGATCGCGGTGTAGAGCAGGATCCGCCGGGAGGTGGCCTCGAGGCTGACCACGGCCGGAAGCATCGGTACCTCGGCGTTGGCATAGTCGTCGCGGTACTTGATGGCAAGCGCCCAGAAGTGAGGTGGCGTCCAGTAGAAGATGACGAGGAAGAGGACGATCGGCGCCCAGGCCAGCGAGTTGGCCACCGCCGCCCAGCCGACGAGCACCGGCATGCAGCCCGCCGCACCACCGATGACGATGTTCTGGGTCGTGGTGCGCTTGAGCCAGAGCGTGTACACGAAGACGTAGAACAGGGTGGCCGACACAGCCAGCACGGCGCTGAGCAGGTTGACGAAGGCGAACAGCCACGCGAAGGCGGCCACCTCGAGGGAGATGGCGAACACGAGTGCATTGCGGGGCGACATCACGCCGATGACCAGCGGGCGGTTCTTCGTGCGCTCCATGAGGGCGTCGATGTCGCGGTCGACGACCATGTTGATGGCGTTGGCGCCGCCGGCGGCGAAGGTGCCGCCGAGCACCGTGGCGACCATCAGCCAGACGGGCGGCACGCCCTGCTCGGCGACGAACATGGTCGGCACCGTCGTGACGAGCAGCAACTCGATGATGCGCGGCTTCGTGAGCGCGACGTAACCGGCCACCCGGGTGCGGACAGGGAGTGGGGTCGTGGCCGACATCGGCCTCAGGCTAGGTGGCGCGCGCACCGCCCGGACAGGCCGGTCGCCCGGTGCCAGAAGAGTTGGCGGGTTACGGTCGCAGACACGGCAACAGGCCCTGACCGCCGGCACGCCCGGCGACAAGGTGACGCTCTACGACGGCGGCTTCGAGGTCGATCGGACGGTGACGTCGAGTGGGCCGCTGCAGACGCCGCTCGGGGAATTGCACGTGCACGACCTCGGCGTTGTCGAGGTCATCAGGGAGTGGGGGCCGTCACCGGGCATCCGGGTCGAGACGACCATCGAGGGGAGCAACGGCGACCGGTTCGTGGCGCTCAGCGGCGACCTGTCGATCGCCGAACTCCGTGATGTGCTGTCGACCATCCACGAGGTCTGCTGACGGCAGAACCTCTCCCTTGTCCCGAACCGCAGCCTCAGCCGGTGAGCCAGTCGGCGGGGGTGGGGCCGTCGGGGTACAGGCGCTGCTGGAAGCGGCGCATGCCCGACAGCCAGCGGTCGACGTCGTCGCCCTTGCGTCGCACGTACTCGGCGACATCGGCGTGCGGCAGGATGTGGAAGCGCCCGTCGGCAAGACCCTCGACGACCACGCCGGCCAGGTCCTCGGCGGTCATGACACCATCGACGCCCGCAGCGCCGAACCCCTGATCGGCTTCGAGCAGGTGGGCCGTCGGGCTGTTGGCGCGGATGTTGCTCTCGACCGCCTGCGGACAGAGAACCGACACGCCGATGCCCCGGTCGCCGTAGGTGATGGCGATCCACTCGGCCTGCGCCACGGCGGCGTTCTTGGTGACCGAGTAGGCCAGCGATCCGATCTGGGTGAGGAGCCCGGCCGCCGACGCCGTGTTGAGCAGCCAGCCGCCGCCCTGATCGACCATGTGCGGGATGGCATGGCGGGCGGCGTAGAGGTGCGCCATCACGTGCACGTCGAACATGTTCGTCATCTCGTCGTTGGGCGCCTCGAGGCCACCGAGCGTGACGTAGCCGGCGTTTGACACGAACAGGTCGAGCCCGCCGTGCATCTCGACGGTGTCATCGATCAGGGCCTTCACCTGCGCCTCGTCGGCGACGTCGCAGCCGACGGCAGTGCCGCCCACGGACGCCGCCACCTCGGCGGCCCCGTCGACATCCCGGTCGGCGACCACGACCGCCCGCGCCCCCTCGGCATGGAAGCGCTCGACCAGCGCCTTCCCGATGCCGCTCGCCCCACCGGTCACGACCACAACACTGCCCTCGAGATTCACGCCTTTGGGTTCCATGGCCCGATCCTACGAAGACCACCCGCCGTCGGCCCCGTCCGGGCACCCGCCTAGCCTTCGGGACGTGCGGAGACCTTCATGAGACAACGCCTCTCGCCCGACGGCTACCACCGCATCTGCGGCATCGCCCTCGGCCTGCTGGCGCTGATCGTGGTCACCGGCGGCGCCGTGCGCCTGACCGGCTCCGGCCTCGGCTGCTCCGACTGGCCCACCTGCGAACAGGACCAGTTCATCCCCGAAGCTGATTTCCACGGCTGGATCGAGTTCGGTAACCGCCTCCTCACCGGCCTCGTCTCGGTAGCCGTGATCGTGGCCGTGCTCGGCTCGATGGCCCGGAAACCCCGCCGACCCGACCTGGTGCGCTGGTCGTGGGGGCTGGTCGCCGGCGTCGTGGCGCAGATCGTGCTGGGCGGGATCGTCGTGCTCAGCCACCTCAACCCGTGGCTGGTGCTGGGCCACTTCGCACTGTCGATGGTGCTGGTCGGCAACGCCGTGATCCTGCGCCACCGATCTGGCGACCACCTGCGTGCGGCACGTCCATCGACTCCGGTGCCCTCCGAACGATTGCGCTCGATGACCACCGGCATCACCCTGTTCTCGATCGTGGTGCTGACCACCGGCACGTTCGTCACCGGCTCCGGCCCCCACGCCGGCAGCCGCGACGAACCGATCGCCCGCCTGCCGTTCCGGCCGTCCGACATCGCGCGGGTGCATGGGACGACCGTGGTGCTGTTCCTCGTGATGGTGGCGGCGCTGGCCCTGGCCATCCGCCGCAACCCGACCGGCGAGCGGCTGCGTCCACGGATGCAGGCACTCGGGGCGGTCGTCGTGCTGCAGGCGGCCATCGGCTGGACGCAGTACTTCACCGGCGTGCCCGAACTGCTCGTCGGGATGCACCTCGCAGGCGCCACGGCCCTCTGGGCGACCGTCGTCGCCCTGGCACTCGACGCCCGGGAACGCGCACCCGTCCCCGAAGGAGTCCGGGTATGAGCCCAACCACGACGCCGGACATCGGTGAGAAGACTCGGGAGGACATCGGCGAGGACACCACCACCGACACCGAACGCCCGTGGATCGTCCTGGTCTGGAACGACCCGATCAACCTCATGTCGTACGTCGCCTTCGTCTTCCGGAAGTTGTTCGGCTACAGCCGTCAGAAGGCCGACAAGCTCATGCGCGACGTCCACCACAAGGGCCGGGCGGTGGTTTCGTCGGGCACCCGCGAGAAGGCCGAGATGGACGTCTTCCGCCTGCACGAACACGGCCTCTGGGCCACCATGCAGCAGGATGACTGAGTTCATGGCAGGGGCGTTCATGGCGGGGGCGTTCATGGCAGGGGCCGGGGCCACCTGATGGTGCGCCGCCGACGCCCGGTCGCCTTTGCCCGTTCGGGGAAGCTCGTCGCGGTCCGACTCGGCGACGAAGAACGCGACCTCATGGCGAACCTCGCCGCACAGTTCCGCTCGCTCCTCTCGGAGGACGCCGACCCCGACCAGCGACGCCTCTACCCGTCCGCCTACCCGGACGACCCCGAACGCGACGCCGACTACACCGCCCTCATCCACGACGACCTGCTGCGCTCGCGGCTCGAGGCCGCCGACGTGGTCACGGCCACCGTCGGCAACGAGACCCTCGAGCCCGATGAGCTCGAACAGTGGATGGTCGTCCTCAACTCGCTGCGCCTCGTCCTCGGCACGCGACTCGACATCTCCGAGGCGGACGAGTTCGACCCCGAGGCCCTCGATGTGGCCGAACGCTCCCTCCTGCTGTGGCTGGGCCTGCTCCTCGAGGAGGCCGTCGAAGCCTCGGTCAGGTTCCTCCGATAGGGACCCATATTCCGGGACCTGCTTCTCCTGCCGGTTTCCTGTGGTCGTTTGCTATCGTGACGCCGCCCTCGCGAGGTCTGAGCCCCCATCGTCCAGTGGCCTAGGACGCCGGCCTTTCACGCCGGTAACACGGGTTCGAATCCCGTTGGGGGTACCAAGAACGGATGGTCTGATTGCCTTCTGGCAGTCTCGGCGATTCGCTCGGGGTCCTGTGGTGCAGTTTGGAGTGCACGCCGGCCTGTCAAGCCGGAGGTCGCGGGTTCAAATCCCGTCAGGACCGCCACCGTCCCCCGCCCATCGGGCGGGAGGCGCACGGTCGGGTAGCTCAGTTGGCAGAGCGTCCGCCTGAAAAGCGGAAGGTCCCCGGATCGACGCCGGGCCCGACCACCGAGACCGGAGCCCGCCCCCCGGGGCGGGCTTCGTCGCAAAGCGGGGCAAGCCACTACCTTCGCCGGAATGAACCGCCCCCCTCCTTTCGATCTGCCGGACCACCGCGTGCTCGTGGCCGACGCGAACCTGCGGGACCTCGGGGGGCTGCCGACCGCCGACGGGCGCACGGTGCGCACCGGGCGGCTGTTCCGCAGCGGCTACCTCTGCGACCTCGAGGGCCCGGACCACGCCATCCTCGAAGGCCTCGGTCTGCGCACGATCGTCGACCTGCGCCGGCTCGACGAGGCCCAGCAGCGACCGCACCCGGACCTGGACGGCACCGAGGTCGTGCACGTCTCGGTCTCGACCGACGACAACGAGTTCGCCGTGCTGGCCAACAGGATGGCGACCGACCCGGCGGCGATCCCCGGGCCGGACCTGATCGCCGACTACTTCCGCAACAGCGTCCGCACCCGCCTCGACCGGTACCGCCAGGTCTTCGACCTGGCGACGGACCCCGATCGGCACCCGCTGCTGTTCAACTGCACCGCCGGCAAGGATCGCACCGGCTTCGTGGGCGGCATTCTCCTGCGACTCCTCGGCGTGACCGAGGAACTGACGATCGCCGACTACCTCCTCAGCAACGAAGTCCGCCGCCCCTGGCTCCAGGTGCGCGAGGACCAACACCGCCGAATGATCGCCGATCGCCTGGGCATCGAGCCGGGCGACGTTCCCGACGAGCATCTCGTCAACACCCGGGCGATGCTGTGGTGCCACGCCGACTACCTCGCCGCCTCCTTCGCGACCGTCGAGGAGGACTGGGGTACCTGGGAGGCGTTTCGCCGCGACGGCCTCGGCCTCGACGACGCACGCATCGGCGCCTTCCGCGACGCGATGCTGGCCTGAGGGCCCGACCCGCGCTTCTGACCTGGCGTCAGGTGTGCCCTAGGGTCGGTGCGATCCAGAGGCAGGGAGGCCCGAGATGACCGTTGGCTGGTTCATGGACGACGAACCGTCACCGTCCTTTCCGATCTACACACGCGGCAACGTGGGCGAGGTGTTCCCCGACCCGGTGTCGCCGCTGACCGCCGACCACACCTGGCACGGCGCAGGCGATGTCGGCATGCGGGATTTCATGTCCCGCTTCACGATCGACCTCGACGAAGTCGACGACGGCCACAAGGTCATGTTCGAGATCTTCGGCGGCTACATGTTCCTGAACCTGAGCATGGCCCGCCTGATGGGCGCCCGCTCGTCCGGCATGACCCCAGAGATGGTCGACATGGGCTTCTTCGGATCGCAGTCGAGCCTGCCCGCCTACGTGCCACGCCCCAAGGACGACGATCCCGCCATCATCGCCCGGGTCGACGGCCTCATGTTCTCCTGGATGACCGCCACGGAGTTCCCCCGCCTCGACGAGCACGTCGTCGAGGTCGATGCGCTCGTCGCCGTCCGACCAGACCTGGGCTCGGCGTCAGAGGCCGACCTGGTCGCCCGGATGCGCGAGATGATGCCGGTGTTCGCCCGGGTGTTCGCCACGCACGGTGAGGTCAGCGCCGGCGCCTCGGTCACGATGGGGGCCATCACCGTCCTGGCCCTCGGCCTCGGCAAGCCAGGACTCGACCTGCGCATCGCCGGCGGACTCGGTGGCGTGGCATCGGCCGCACCCAGCTTCGCCATGTGGGACCTCAGCCGCCTCGTCGTCGGCTCGGCCGAGTTGACGGCCGCCTTCGACGCCGGCCTCGACGGGCTGCACGCACGCCTGGGCGACCTCGGTGCGCCCGCCGCCGACTTCATGGCCGGCCTCGACACCCTGCTCGCCGAACACGGCAGCCGCGGCCCCAACGAATGGGAGCTGCGGTCACCCACCTGGGGCACCCATCCCGGGCTGGTCCTCACGCTGATCGACCGGATACGCCTCTCCGACGACTCGGACGATCCGCGTGCCCGCCACGAGGCGGCACGCGTGCAGTCCGACGAGGCCCTGGCCCTGCTGCGCGGCATGGTCGCCGGCGACGAGACCCAGGCAGGCACCCTCGAGATCGCCAACACGGCGAGTGCGGTGTTCATCCCCGCCCGCGAGCAGGCCAAGGCCACGATCGTCAAGGTCATCCACGAGGTCCGGCTGGCGGCACACGAGTTCGGTCGCCGCCTCGCCGCCGACGGCCGGTTGGCCGACGCCGGCCACGTGTTCATGTTGCGTGATTCCGAGCTCGAATCGGCCATGGCCGGCGAGCTGGCTGCCGAGGCGACCGACCGCGAGGCCATCTACCTCTCGCTGTTCGACCTGACCCCGCCCTACTGGTTCGCCGGCGAGGTCCCCGGTGCCGATGCCTGGCAGGCAGCCGAGGCACCGATCTCGACCCGCAAGATCGTGCAGGGCATGGGCGGGAGCGCCGGCACGGCCATCGGGCGGGCCCGGGTCGTCACCGATCCGTCGGACCCGGCCGGCCTCGAACCGGGAGACATCCTCGTCGCACCGATCACCGACCCCTCCTGGACCCCGTTGTTCGTCCCGGCCGCCGGCGTGGTGGTCGACGTGGGCGGCACGATGAGCCACGCCGTGATCGTGTGCCGTGAGCTCGGCATCCCGTGCGTGGTGTCGGCGACCGGGGCCACCACCCGCATCCCAGACGGTGCGCAGGTCAGGGTCAACGGCGACACCGGCACCGTGACGATCCTCGAGGGCTGAACCTCAGGGAATCAACTCAGGCGCAGTTCGGCGCCCGATCCGCCTCGAGCAGGCCACCGGCGATCAGCCATGCGATCGTGTCGTGGAGTGTCTCCTCGACCGGACGCCAGGTGCCCAGGCCACTGTCCGCGAGCAGCCCGGCATCGTCACCGGGGACGATGCCCAGCATGATCTCGACGGCCTCGGCATCGACCATCTGCTCGAGCGCCTCGCGGGGGGTCGGGAACAGCGCCCGGTCGCAGCCGGTCACCTCGCTGATCACGGCGTGGAACTCATCCCACGGCATGTAGGTGCCACCGGACACGTAGCGCTGCGGCCCACGGCCCGGCTGGAGCAGCCCGACCAGCGCCTTCGCCAGGTCGCGCACGTCGACGAGCAGCCAGCCGCCGCTGGCGAGGCTCATCATGATCTCGCTCTGCAGGGTCGGGATCAGGTTGGCCGCCAGCACGTTGAGCCCGAGGTCGATCGGGCCGGTGACGCCCGCCGGGTAGATGATGTTGACCGGGGCGCCGGCGTCCTGCATGCCCCTGGCGTGCTCCTCGGCGATCGCCTTCGAGGCGTTGTAGGGGTTGCCTCCACCATGCACCGGATCCTGGCCCGAGAGCATGTCGCCGCTGGGCGGAAAAATCACCGACATCGTCGAGAGGTGGATGATCGGGTCGCAGCCCACCGCCGACGCTGCGTCGAGCACGTTGATCGCACCGGGGGCGTTGACCTCGAGCGCCATGTGCATCTGCTCGGGGTCGAGGCTCGTGAACGCTGCCGTGTGGATGCAGGCGTCGCAGCCCTCCATGGCCTCGGCGACGCTTTCGGGATCGGTCATGTCGCCCACGACGTGGTCGATGGCGGCGTCGATGCCCTGGGCCGCACGCATCTGGTCCAGCTTCTCGCTGCTGCGGACAAGCGCCAGCGGCTCGTGGCCGGCATCGACCAGCGCTCGGAGCACATGGCCCCCGATGAAACCGGTCCCACCCGTCAACATCACGCGCATCGTGCACCCCCTGCTTCGAGTTCCGATCGACCTCTGCGACCGATCCACGACCGTAGCCCCGGCCCGCCGTTGGCGCGGCGTCCGCCGATGGCGCATGATCTCGGGAAGCGACACGGACAGCACGGGCTGCATCCAGAACAAAGGGCGAATTTCATGAGCACGCGTGAGCAGATCTACATCGGTGGGAACTGGGTGGCGTCCGCAGGAAGCAGCAGCATCGAGGTCATCAACCCCTCCAACGAGGAGGTCATCGGATCGATCCCCGAGGGAACCGCCTCCGACGTCGACGCGGCGGTGGCCGCCGCCAAGGAAGCCTTCCCCGCATGGTCGGCGCTCCCCCTCGAGGACCGGCTCGGCTACATCGAGGCCCTCGGCGTCGAACTGGGCGCCCGCAGCGCCGAGATCGGTGGCCTGATCTCCCAGGAGGTCGGCATGCCGACCGGACTCTCCATGATGATCCAGGCCGGGATCCCGACCGCGACCACCTCGGGCGTGCCGGCCACGGCCCGGGAGTTCGCCTTCGAGGAGACGATCGGACGCTCGCTGGTCACCCGTGAGCCCGTCGGCGTGGTCGGCTGCATCACCCCGTGGAACTATCCGCTGCACCAGATCATGGCGAAGGTCGCCCCTGCCATGGCGGTCGGCTGCACCGTCGTGCTCAAGCCCAGCGAGGTGGCGCCCCTGAACGCCTTCCTGCTGGCGGACATCATCGACGGGCTGGGCTTCCCGGCCGGGGTGTTCAACCTGGTGTCCGGCCTCGGACCGGTGGTCGGTGAGGCGATCGCCGCCCACCCCGACGTCGACATGGTGTCGTTCACCGGCTCGACCAGGGCAGGCACGCGTGTCGCCGAGGTCGCAGCGGTCAACGTCACCCGGGTCCAGCAGGAACTCGGCGGCAAGTCCGCCAACATCGTGCTCGACGATGCCGACTTCGCAGCAGCGATCCCGTCGGCGGTCGGCGCCGCCTACCTCAACTCGGGCCAGACGTGCAGCGCCCTCACCCGCCTGCTCGTGCCGGCCGACCGCATGGACGAAGCCGCCGAACTCGCTGCCGCCGCAGCCGCCGGCTACACGGTCGGCCCGGCCGACGCCGATGGCACGACCCTCGGACCGCTCGTCTCCCAGGCGCAATGGGACCGCGTGCAGGGCTACATCCAGAAGGGCATCGACGAGGGCGCCACGCTCGTCACCGGCGGCACCGGCAAGCCCGACGGCCTCGGCGCCGGCTACTACGTCAAGCCCACGATCTTCGCCGATGTCGACAACTCGATGACGATCGCCCAGGAGGAGATCTTCGGTCCGGTCCTGTCGATCATCGGCTACGAGGACGACGACGATGCGATCCGCATCGCCAACGACTCCGAATACGGCCTGTCCGGCGGGGTGTGGAGCTCGGACAGCGACCGGGCGCTCGCCGTCGCCAAGCGGCTGCGCACCGGCGAGGTCGACATGAACGGGTCGTTCCTCAACACCGATGCGCCGTTCGGCGGGTACAAGAAGTCCGGCAACGGCCGGGAGCTGGGCCGCTACGGCCTCGCCGAGTACCTCGAGGCCAAGCAGATCAACCTGCCGCTGGGCTGAGGTTTGCCCGGAATCGGCAGCGCTGAGTACGACTCTGTACTCTCTAGGCTGAACAAGGATCAAGGGGACCCACCATGAAGATCAAGGTCGATGCGGGGAAGTGCGAGGGGCACAGCCGCTGTTATGCGCTTGCCCCGGAGTTGGTCGATGTCGATGACCTCGGCAACGCCTTCGAGTTGAACGACGGTGTCGTGCCGGCCGGCCTCGAGGAGAAGGCCCGGCTG
>Ga0066376_10000371_pt1 | contig 41003 bp, 34 predicted proteins | sample Knorr_S15_td_Bot_FD_77009 | JGI IMG/M metagenome (GOLD analysis project Ga0066376, IMG submission 77009) | Marine microbial communities from Southern Atlantic Ocean transect - Knorr_S15_td_Bottom_ad_5009_LV_A | ecosystem: Environmental > Aquatic > Marine > Oceanic | place: Southern Atlantic... | reverse complement strand
TGGCTCCACGTCGGGCGCAGGAACCATCATTGGAGCGGGAGGAGGCCAGTAATGAGCAAGCTCACTATTCCGCTGATTATCATCATCCTGGCTGTCGTCGTTGTGGTTCCGCAAACGCTGTTCGTGGTCGATGAGACCCAGTTGGCGATTGTGACCAGGTTCGGACAGTTCAAACGGGCCCACTCATCGCCCGGGCTCCAGGTAAAGACACCGTTCGCTGAGCAGGTGCTCAAGTTCGACAGCCGTTTGCTTCGGGTGGACGTGATACCGGCTTCGTTGCTCACCGAAGACAAGAGAAACCTTGTCGTCGACTCGTATGCGAGGTACAGGATTACCGATCCGCTGCTCTTTTTCCAGAGTCTCCGGAACGAGGCAGGTGCCGATGCCCGTGTTGGCGACATCGTCAATGCGCAGCTCCGGCAGGAAGTGGCCCGCGACCTTCAGAACGAGGTTATTTCCGAGACGCGTGAAGCCATCATGGACAGTGTCACAAGGGTCAGCAACAAGATTGAGATCGACCGTAATCAACTGCTGGATAACCCTCGGATTGGAACGTTGGTAAGCCCGTTTGTCATCGTCACTATCGATGAAGACCCCACGGATGAAGAGCCGGGTCGTCCTGCAACGGACAACGAGAAAGCGCGGCTAGAAGCAGACGGAAATGCGCTGGCACCCTTTAGCGTTTCCTACCTGGCCGATATCCGAGTGTTGCTCGGGATCGAAATCATTGACGTCCGGATAAAACGGGCGGACTTCCCGCCTGACATCGAGACAAGCGTTTTCTCACGAATGGAAGCGGAACGTGAACGGATTGCCAGCGGACTGCGCGCTGAGGGTACGCAGCGGGACGCTGAGATCCGTGCTGATGTCGACCGCCGGGTCAACATCATTCTTGAGACCGCCCAGGGCCGGTCGGCACTTCTCAGAGGCGAGGCCGAGCAGCAGGCGATCAAAATTCTCGCCGAATCGCTTGAGAAGAACCCGGAGTTTTACGCATTCCGGCGGTCGCTCGAAGCCTACAGGGTGTTCATGGACTCGCAGACCACGCTCATTCTCGACCCCGCGAGCGATCTGTTGAAGTATCTTGAGAACCCGGGTGACGGTTCTTAGGAACTGACTCTTAGTTTCAGTACAGAAAGATTGAGTGCAGCCCCGGCCTGGCCAGGGCTGCATTCGCGTTCAGATCAGGTTATGGAGACGCCTGCATGGAACGGTACGGACGAGCGCGACGATCACTGTCGCCGAAATGATGAAAATCACGGAGCCTCGCGGCATGGAAGTCGACATGGGGTGTTTTCAGCATCGAAAGCAGTATTGCGATCATGGGTGTGCAGTGATCGGCGGGTTCGGGGTTTGGCGGTATTACTTTTAACGCCTTCGTTCGGTTGCCAAGTATGTGAACGATGACTAACATATAACTGGCAACCAAAGGTTGATTAGCTGTAATCAATGGCAACACGTACCCGACTAGACCACCAGACACGTCAGCAACAGATTGTTGAGGCGGCGCGCGAGTTGATCGCGAGCGGTGGCGTGGACGCGCTGACCATTCGGGCTGTGGCCGCGAAGGTTGGGGTCACCGAGGCCGCGATATACCGTCACGTAGTCTCAAAAGAAGAGGTAATCCTGCTTCTTCTCCAGGAGGTCGAGGAGTCGCTGTTTCAGGCGATCTCCCGGGCCACACGGTCCGACCGCCATGCGCTGGAGCGGCTCGAGCACATACTTCAACTTCACGTGTCGTATATCGAACTAAGGCAGGGAATATCGTTTGTCGTGGTCGCGCAGGCGGCCCAGTTCGACCAGCCGCGGGTGCGCTCGGCGGGTCGCAGGCTGGTCGAAAAGTACCTCTCCCTGGTTTCTGAAATTATCTCGCAGGGAATCGAGAGGGAAGAGATTGACCGGACTGTTTCGCCGAGTGCGGCGGCAATGATCTTCTTCGGTATGGTCCAGTCGGCGGTCACGAGGTGGTTGTTCGACCCGTCGGCGCACCCGCTGGGTGAGAATGCGGGTTCAATGTGGCAGCTTTTCAGGACTTCGCTGGCGTTTTCGGATGAGGACGCCAGCCGGCACTCGGGAGAGAGCAGGAGTGAATGAAATGTCGGTGATCACGGTAGATGGGCAGATTGGTGCCGGGGCTCCCGAACTTGGCAGGCGAGTGGCGCGCATGTTCGACTTTGAATACGTCGACCGGCTTGCCCTGCCACGGGGTGTGCTCAATACCAACGCGGGCTCATCTTCAGGTTTTGTCGATCGGTTCTGGACGCTGGTCGAACGGGCTGTTTCAGGATTTGCGCTTGGAAACGCAGCGGGCGATCCGTATTTCAACGTGCCGCAGGAATTGCTTCTTCCGCTTACGTGGGACAGCGAAGGTCCAACGATTGCGCACATAGCGACCGAGTCGACGGAATCCGCAGCCATGACTGTCGATAGCCTGTTCGAGTCTGGTAGGACGGTACTCGTGCACCGGGCAGGGTGCCTTGAAGCGGGCGATCGCGCGGCATTGAAGGTTGGGGTTTTCGCATCGTGGGACGACCGCGTACGGCGGGTTATGAGGCGTGAAGGACTCCAGTCGGCGGCGGATGCCGAGCATGCTATCGGACGCCGGGAGAAACTTCAGCTGGAGTATTTCGGCGATGTACATGGCGTACGTCCAGATGACCCGAGCCTGTATGACATTACCGTGGATACCTCATCGGAGAACATCCCGGTGGCATCGATCAAGGTCGCCCGGTTCGCGCGCCAGCAACTGGCGCTGCAGCCTGCCTGACCGTATTGGTCTGGGTACAACCGGTCGCACTGGCACGGTTGCGGTTGCTGCTCGCTAATTCCACATATTGTCTGGCGCGCCGGGCGTTATAGTTGTGAGCGCGAATTATTTGACACGACACGGACCGGGCGCGGACTGAAACGGGGATCATGCTCACTACTCTGGCAAGCGAAATAATGTCCTCACCGGTGGCAACGATCACGGCCGATAAACCCGTTTCTGAAGCCGCTGCCCGGATGCTGGCAAAAAACATTGGGTCGCTCGTGGTGGTCGATGCCGACGGGCAGTTCATAGGGTTGTTGTCAGAGTCGAAATACCTGCCGGAAGAGTCGGCACTGCCGTATCTGCGCCAGTCGGTTCTGCGGATCCTGGGTAGTGAGCTGGGTGACCTCGAGAATATCGAAGAGGTCATTCGCGACACCCGAAACACGCTGATTGGCGATGCGATGCAGAAAGATGTGACGACCGTCGACCCCGAGACGCACCTGGCCGTTATTGCGAAAATAATGTTCGGTTCAGGTGCGCACCACGTGACGGTAGTTGAGGGCGGAAAACCGGTCGGGATGATTTCGCGGCACGACCTCCTGAGGTTATTCGCAGAGTCCGATCAGGACCCTGCCCTGTCCTGATCGAATGATCGGTTACGATCCGGCCAGTGTCAGGCGGCCCTCGCGAATCTGATCGGCTATGTCGCTGAGGTCCTTTGGGCTTTCTATGCTGGTCCACGCCATTGTTGAGTGGTATGCGGCAAGTCGCCCTTCGTTCGCAAGATTCTGGAACGTGGTCGTTTCGTGGTCGCCGACATCGGGCAGCAGCGATTCGATCTGGCGGTCGAAGAGGTACACGCCGGCGTTGATCCAAAAGGGGAGGCTGCCTTTTTCCATGAACCTTGTAACGATGTTTTGATCGTTCGATTCAACGACACCGTACTGACTCGGGTATGGGACCAGCATCATCGTTCCCATCGCCCCGGATTTCTCGTGCAGGTCGAAGATTGGGGCGAGCGGCTGATTGGTGATTATGTCGCCGTTGGCAACCAGTACATTTTTGACGTTTTCCGGCACCTGCGATAAACCCTGCTTGATCGCGCCGCCCCGCCCGAGTGGAGAATCTTCAAACGAATAGTGGGCGGTGATGCCGTGGGCGGTCCCATCGCCGAAATAGTCTTCGATCATATGGCCCATGTATCCGCAGAGGAACACTACGTCGGTGACACCCTGCGCCCGCATCCAGTCGACCTGGTAGCCGATGATCGGCTTGCCGTCGATTTCGACCATTGGCTTCGGGCGGTTGTCGGTCAGGGGGCGCAGACGCTCGCCGCGGCCACCTGCAATGGTCAGTGCAAAGAAACGATCTTTCATCTGTTGCCCTCGGACGTTTTTTTCAGCCGCGAACCCGTTATTTGCAAATTTTATTCCTGCCCCGCAGCTTATCAGGAGTGCTCGATTGATTCGAGAGGCGCTTGAGCCGCAAATTTCACTGATATGTGTGGCGGGCATTAACTCCCGCCCGATCGAACTGGTGATCGTGTCCAGTAGGCCCCTGGCTTGCGCCGCAGTACACGACCCGCCGAATCTACTCCACGCAGCAACTCATTAGAGAAATGTCCCGTGTGAAGGCCTGGGCGACCCTTTTTATGCCCTCGCTGAGTGTCGGAAAAACGTGAACGATGTCGATGATGTCGTCGATTGTGAGGCCGAATTTCACGGCCAGCGTTGCCTCATGAATTAGCTCCGCGCCGTGTGGTGGCACGATGTGAACGCCGAGAATCGTCGAGTCCTCTGGATGGATCACCATCTTGAATACACCGCGTGTCTCGGCTGTTGCCTCGGCCCAGGGCACAATGTCGATGGGGATTGTTCTACACGAGCAAGCGTTGAAAATTTCCATCTCCTGTTCTTCGGTGATACCTACCGAAGCGACCTCCGGATCGGTGAACACGGCACGGGGAACGTGGTTGTAATTGATTGTTCTTGATGCACCCGGCAGGGCGTTGCCAGCAGCCATCGAACCCTCTTTGGCTGCAGTGGTTTCAAGGACGCGCCGACCGATTACGTCTCCCGCTGCGTAAATTCCGGGAGTAGAGGTCTCGTACCGATCGTCAGTCTCGATAAACCCGCGCTCATCGACCATCACCCCGGCGATGTCCAGTCCGAGTCCGGCCGTGTTTGCCTGGATTCCCGCTGCCAGGAAAATTTCGGATGCAGCAAGAACTTCCTCGGTACCGTCCGAGGTTAAAATCGTCAGATTTTTCTGGCTACCTGCGATTGCGGCAGACACGGTCCGAGCACCCAGCCTGAACTCGATCCCTTCGCCGGAAAGCACCCGCAACAGCTCCGCGGACATTTCCGGCTCTTATTTCGGCAGAATTGCGCTGTGGGTCATCACAACGGAAATACGGGAGCCAAAATGGGTGAACATCTGCGCGATTTCCAGTCCCTGTGGCCTCCCGATAACGATCATTGATTCTGGCAGTGAATCGAGTTCCATGACGGTTTCGTTGGTCAGATATCCAACATCTCACAGCCCTTCGATCAGATCAACGTGCTCTTGCGACTCCTGAACATTTACGTAGTTCTTATGCCGCAGAGCGGTGACGACTTCCCACTTCTGCTCGATCGCCGTTTTGATATCGAAGGTCGTTGCGTGCCCGTTGGAATTGGCCTCGAACCGTGGTCTGGATCCGTAATAGTGCTCGGCTCCGACCGCGAGCAAATGTTTGCTGGGCACACAGCCGACATTCACGCACGTTCCGCCCGGCGGGAGGCCCTTGTTGATCGTCAGTGCCGATTTGCCCAGATCGTTTGCCTTTGTTGCGGCCGCAAAAGCAGCTGCGCCGCCCCCGATGATTACCAGGTCATACGAATCGGACATTTCTGCACTGCTCTTTCAAATGAATATGTTGCCTGGATCCTGATATCAGTCAGATGGTGGATACCCGGAGCGAGTGAGCCAGGCCGCGACACCCGACGGGTCAATTTCTAGTTCGTCGTACTCGAGCAACACAGTTTTGGTTGCTGCCTGACCGTCGACCGATTGGATACCCTTTTCGATGCGAGCCACCATCCGGAGTGTGCCGATGCACCCGTCGCAGGTGATGCCAGGCAGAGTTGCCTCGTAAGTTGCCAATATGTCGCTCCTCCAATATTCCCTGACTCAGAACGGTGCAGGCCCCAGCAGACCGGCGAAGCGTGCTCCCCACACGGCTACGGTCGTTATTGTGGATCCGATCAACACCACCGTGCTCCGTTTCGCCCAGAGCCCCCGGAAATGTGAGCTGGAACGTATTTCAAGTATCCAACCTCTGCTAAGGATGAAGACTGAAATAACGAGTAAGGGAATTGTTAGCGCCCGCAACGCGGGAACCGCAGCTGCCCCGGCTGAAGTTGCTCCAAGAGCACCGAGGACCGCTGGGACCACTCATCACCACGGCAAGGGCAACAATGGGGCCAGAACTCGTTCGAACAACTTTTCGATGTGCAGGATGTTGAGCATGGGCGACCTCGGAGTAACAATAAAGGTTCCAGTTTAGTGGAAGGTCAAGCACGGTCTGGAAAGCTTACGGGTGCGTCTTCAATAAGATGGCATATTGTGCCCCTGCACGAACCCGCTGCCCCGCCTTTGTTAGCGTCGCGGACGTGTTCCAGTTCGGTTCTCAAATCAGTAAGGTTTCTAATCCGAACCTCGATGTCGGCCAACCTTGATTCGATCAGCGATGAAACGTGATCGCAGAGTTCTTTTTCGTCGTCCTTCAAGGTCAGGACATCTGCGATTTCGTTGAGTGTGAACCCGAGTTGCTTTGCCTTCAGGATAAACTCGATACGATCGATCGCTTCGCCGTCATATTGGCGGTAGCCACTTTCAGTGCGCCCCGGTCGCACAAGTCCGAGTTCTTCGTAGTATCGGAGCGTTTTCGGTGGTACACCGGTTGAGATTGCTGCCTCGCCGATCTGTATTTTTTTTGAAATCATCCGGTCATTATGCACTGCCCTCTGGTTTCGCAAGGACCAAACCGGTAATCGCGCGCTTGCCGTATTGCAGCCCCTGACGATCGGCCTCGAAAAACTAGCGTGCGCAGAGTTTCTAAGTCACCGAATCGACGATTCTGCCGAGAAGGCCCTGCATGACCTTGCGGTATTCGATCTGTTCAGGAGAGTCAAATGCGCCCCGCGAGGGGTAGGTGCCGGGAGATTGGACTACGACGAGATCGAGGCTGGGACAAACCCAGATGTGCTGGTTGCCCGCGCCACTTGCGGCGAACGAGTCTACCGGGAGATCGGGCCAGACCTGCGCCTGGTCGTTGCACCAGAAGCCGAGGCCGTAGACGTGGCGTTCCACGGGTTCGTTTTCGAGGATTTCAGACGAGACCTTCGTAGCCTGATCGAGCCAGCTTGAGGGCACCACCTGAACACCGTTCCAGTTGCCACGGTTTAGCCACAACCAGCCGAGGCGTGCCATGTCACGGGGGGTCATCCGGTACCCGGTGAAGTAACCGAACACGTCGGTACGGGCATCTTCGGGAAGATCGAAGTTTCCGTACTCCCATGACCATGAGGCACTAATGGGGTTTCGTATTTTCCACTCGGTGAGCGTCCCGAAGCCGGCGCCGCGCTCGGGCTCGGAGGTCTTGTAGAGGTTGTAGGCCGATGCGACGGCGTGAGTCAGGATGTTCATCCCGAAAGTCTGGTAATTGAATACCTTGCCGGGGGGTTCTCCGGGCTTCATGTATCCAGACGTGTTGCCGATCAGCTGGCGGAACGTGATGCCGTCGTTATCCGGAAAGGCGTGGCGGCCTTCTTTGGGGCCCTGTCCGAGCGCAATATCGAGCATTTCCGGGTAGTAGTGGGCAACGCGGTCGTTTTCAGATTTGATAACGCCTTCCTGCACTGCGATGCCGAGAACCGACGAAAAAGTCGACTTGGATGCCGACGCCTGCGGTGCCTTTTCGAGCGGATCGACCCGGAAAATCCACTCGGCGGCTATTTTTCCATGACGCGCGGTCAGGATTCTGTATGGCCTGTCGCCAGCATCTGCGGCCTGAAATCTCCCGGCCTCGGCCAGTTTTTCGCGGTCCAGTCCGAGTTCTTCAGGCTCGGCGACCTGCCAGTCATCGCCCGGCCATACCCGTTCGGGTTGTGCCGGGTTTTCTTGACCGGGCTGCGACCACCGGCGCTGAATGGAGGGTTGCGTGTGTGTTGGTGGCGAAACAGTCGCCGAATCTGATGGGAGACCAAGCGATTGTCTAACCGCAAGCGATATTCCGAACAGCCGTTGTTTATTGGGAACCTCGAGTTGAAGACGGTTTGTGATGAAGGCGACAGAAACGTTGTCACCGAGGCTTGCCCAACCCGTGCACGTGCCCATTCCGCCGTGACCGACGGTGTCGTGGTTGTTGGCACTTGCGTACTGATTTGGCGGGGCTGAGGGAAGGCGAATACCGAGCCCGACCCTTGAATAGTTTCCAGAAGAAGCGTCCTGGCCTTCTGCCCGCAGAGCAGTCACCTCATCGATGATTTCTTCGGGCAGCCACTGGATTCCGCTTATTTTGCCCCTGCCGCTGATGGCGGAGTAGAACTTCGCAACGTCCTGGGCGGTTGATATGAGCGAGCCTGAGGGCAGCATCACCTGGTGGTGTAAAGCGGCGTTCATATTGGAGGCGAGGTTGTCGTCACCCCGGTCATCGGCAACCTCAAGTGGGACCACCCTGCCGAAGTCGGCGGGATCAACGGTGAACGAAGTATTTTTGAGACTGAGCGGGTGCGTGACTTCACGGGCAAATGCCTCGTCGAAAGAAAGGCCCGACACCCGTGCCGCGATCTCGCCGACAAGCCAGCCGAATGTCCTGGAGTGATAGTGGACGTTGCTCCCCGGCTCAGTTTCGGGCCTCATGTCTTCGATATGCGAAATCACCCGCCCCCAGTCGGTGTAGTCAGTTGGGGGGATGCTTGCATGGGACGGCAGCCCGGCCGTGTGCGACAGCACATGTGCGATCGTGATTTTCGACTTGCCACGGGTCCCGAACTCCGGCCAGAACTCGGCAACCGGCGTGTCCCAGTCGAAGCGGCCCCGGGCTTTGTAGCGCCACAGGACCGCCGCAGCCAGCGGCTTGCCCATTGAGAACACCCTGAACAGGGGCCGGGCGTGTAGTGCGCCCTGTGTGATATCGACAACCTGCTTGCCGTCGTTGAACACGGCGAGGGTGGCGCACGAGTGCAGGCCACCGGCGATCTGTCGTTGAAATTCGCTCTGGATGCCGATTGTGTTGATTTTGGTGGTCGGTTGGTTCATCGGCGGTGTGTCGGGCGGTTTTCGCAGTGGCTATGGAGACAGGATAATCTTTGTGGCGGGATGCCGGAACCGTGAGACCGGGATCGAATCTGGTTCTGCCGAATCCAACCGATGCTGGGTTGCACTTTTGGAAAGGGAAAAATATGCCACTGGACGAAGCACCTGCGCAGATTGTGCCTGAGAACCTGGGCGACTACCTGGAGATCATGAGCAAGTCAGTCTTCCAGAGCGGCATGTCATGGAAGGTCGTCGATTCGAAGTGGCCGACGACACGGGAGGCCTTTCACGACTTCCAGATTGGTGCCGTTGCCGCGATGGACGAGATGGCTGTAGATGCGCTGGCAGATGATACGCGAGTCATTCGCAACCGCAGGAAGCTGCAGGCGATAACCGATAACGCACGCCGGATGATTGAGCTGGACGAAGAGTACGGCACTTTCCAGAAGTATCTCAGGTCGCACGATAGCTTCTGGGACCTCGTAAGAGATCTCAGAAAGCAGTTCAAGTTCCTTGGAGATATGGGCGCTTACTACTGGTTGTATGTGATTGGTGAGGATGTGCCGCCGCACGAACAGTTCGAGGCCGAGCGCCCGCAGAAGAAGCGGAAGTAGGGGCGGGGAGTGTGGGTTGCTTCCTCCACACCGGGGGAGAAGTGGTTTTAAGACGTTCTTGGAGGGTTTTCTCTCTGTTAGAGTGGCGGGCTCAACGTGCGTTTTGCCGGGAGACTTTAAAACGCTCGATGTGGTTGGATTTTTGGCGAGCGACTGCGCTTATTTTGAACGGGAATTGCTGTGACGACTGAACTTCGTACTAATGCAGACGGTGTTGAATTCAAACAGTTTGGGAAGCGATACCGGAAGGTAGATGGCGCCGATAAAGTGACCGGCCAGGCCGTGTTCGGTGCCGATTTCACCGCGCAGGGGTCTCTCTTCGCGAAAATAGTGCGAAGTCCCCATGCACATGCCCGCATCCTGTCTATCGACACCGCGGAGGCCGAGGCCATGCCCGGTGTCGAGGCAGTCTGCACAGCCGCCGACTTTCCATCGGATGTTTCGGGCGATGTCGATACCGGCGAGGTCGAGATCGGCATCCAGTACCTTGCCAACCTGATAATGGGCCGCCGAAAGGCGCTGTTTGAAGGTCATCCGGTGGCTGCGGTCGCCGCAACCGATATTCATATTGCCGAAGAGGCCGCCCGGCGGGTCAAGGTCGTGTACGAAGTCCTGGCCGCAGTCACCGACCCGATCGAAGCGATGTCGCCTGACGCCCCGTTGCTTCACGAAGGTCTTGTGGCAACGTCGCTTTCGGGTTCGGACGATATTCCAAGCAACATTGCCGGGCACATGGAGGGCGGGAAAGGCGATATCGACAAGGGATTTGCCGAATCCGACGCGATTGTCGAACACACATACCGGACTGCGCTCGTGCACCAGGGTTACATAGAACCAGAAGCCGAGACAGTCCACTGGCACGCCGATGGCCGAATCGATATCTGGGCCAACTCGCAGGGTATGTTCCCGCTCCGGCAGAACATGTCGAACCTGCTAAAGGTCGATGTCAGCAAGATCAAGGTAACGGCCCTTGAGGTCGGAGGCGCTTTCGGGGCAAAAAACACGCCGCGTATAACCCCGATCGCCGCGATTCTGTCGCGTAAATCCGGAAAGCCGGTGAAGATCGTGCTCACCAGGGAAGAGGTTCTGAAGGCCACTGGCCCGGCTTCGGGTGCGGTTGTGACCGTGAAGATGGGTGCGACGAAGGACGGCAAGCTCAAGGCGGCGCAGGCGCGACTCGTCTTCGGAGCCGGGGGGTTCCCGGGATCGCCTGTCCTGAGGGGCATGCAGACGATATTCGCCTGCTACCAGCCCGAGCATTCGAAGGTCGATGCCTACGACGTAGTAACCAACGCGCCGCGGGTCGCTGCGTACCGGGCGCCCGGTGCGACGGTTGCCACTTACTGTGGCGAATCGACGATGGATGAGCTTGCACGGGCGATCGGTATGGACCCAATGGACTTCCGGATCAAGAACGCTTCGAAGACCGGTGATCGCAATATCGACGATGAGGAATACACCAGAATAGGCATTGTCGAGATGCTCGAGGAAGTGAAGGCTTCCGATGCCTACACCAGGCCAATTAAAAAGAGTGAGAACGGCTGGCCAGTTGGCCGGGGGGTCGGAATCGGCTGGTGGCCCTGCGGGATAGGTGTTTCCAGTGCCCGGATCATGATTAACGAAGATGGCGGGGTTGATGTAGCGATTGGGGTAGTGGACCTGCATGGCATTCGGACTGGAACGGCGCAGGTTGCGGCCGAAACCCTGAGAATCGAGGCGGACGAGATATTCGTTCACACTGTCGATACCGACAGCATTCCCCCAGCTGGGAACGCGGCTGGTTCGCGGATCACAAGATCGCTGAGCCAGGCGGTATATATGGCCGGTGAGTCGATAATCGAGCAGATGAAAGTAAAGATGGCCGTCCGGTTCGGGGTCGACCCCGAGTACGTCGAGTACGAAGACGGTTTCTTCTATGCTCGGGACAACCAGGATTCAAGGGTTTCGTTCAAGGCCGCCGGTGCCGCGGTGACGCAGAACGGGTCGAACGTTGTGGCGACAGCGTCGAACGATCCTGGCATGCGACCGGCGAATGGTTATGCGATGTCGGTTGCTGATGTTGAGATCGATCCCGACACCGGGAAGGTACAACTGACCAGTTTCACGTTGTTCCAGGATGTTGGGAAGTGCGTCAATCCGACACAGGTAGAAAACCAGATGCAGGGAGGCGCCGTGCAGGGAATCGGCTGGGCGCTGTCGGAGGAGTATGTCTTCGATGACCAGGGCCGGATGCGAAACGCCTCGTTCCTGGATTACCGGATGCCCACGGCACTTGATCTGCCGATGATCGACTGCGTGATACTCGAGACGCCTGCAGACGAGGGTGCGTTCGGAATCAGAGGTGTCGGAGAACCACCGATCATCCCGCCGCCCGCCGCCATAGCGAATGCCATAAGGGATGCCGCCGGAGTGCGCATGAATCGCCTGCCGATGAGCCCTGAACGGGTATTTGCGGCGATGAATGAAAAGGCGTAGACCGTGGCCGTTCGACGAGTTGAGGGCGCTGGGATTGAGGCGATAAGAGTTGTCTGAATCGAACGCTGGAACGTTTTCGGATGAGTGGCAGGGGCCGGGTTTAACTCCCCGGCAGGTGAAAGTGACACTCATCGGTGTCATGTTTGCGATGTTCCTTGCCTCGCTCGATCAGACGATTGTCGCGACTGCAATCCCGCGGATCGTTGCCGATCTTGATGGATTTGATCGGTTCACATGGATTTCCACGGCCTATATCGTCGCTTCAACATCGGTGATGCTCATTACGGGTGCGGTATCCGATGTGTACGGGCGCAAGTGGTTGTTCGTCGGCGGGATAGCGATATTTATCGCCGGGTCGGCGCTGGCCGCGCTGTCACCGAGCATGAACGCGCTCATCATTTCACGGGCGGTCCAGGGGCTGGGCGGCGGGATGATCATGGCCCTGTCGTTTGTTACGATTGCCGACCTGTTCCCACCGTCTGAACGTGGTAAGTACATGGGAATAATCGCGGCGATGTTCGGAGTGTCGTCGGTACTGGGTCCAACTCTCGGTGGCTTCATAACCGATCAGCTCTCCTGGCAGTGGATATTCATCGTAAATATCCCGCTTGGCATTCCCATAATCGCGCTATTCGTTCGGTGGTTTCCGGACAAAAAGAGGATCGGTCCGACTCGCAAGATCGACACGGTCGGCGCGGTGTTGATCGTCTTCGCAATTGTCCCGCTGCTACTTGGCCTTTCGTGGGGTGGCAACCAGTTCGAATGGTCGTCGGTGCAGGTTATTAGTACCCTTGTCGCGGGCAGTGTGATGGTGATTGTGTTCGTGCTGTACGAATCGAGAATTCCCAGCCCGCTTCTGCCGCTTGCGGTGTTCAAAAATCGAATCGTGGGAATCGGATTGTTCATCTCGTTCCTTACCGGGCTCGCGATGTTCGGGGCGATTTTCTTCGTGCCGTTGTTTTTCCAGGGCGTGCTCGGCGCTTCACCGACGGCGAGCGGCAGTTTCCTTACCCCGATGATGCTGGGGATCGTGTTTGGCGCGGCTGGCAGCGGGCAGATACTTTCTCGCACGGGCGGCCATTACCGCATACAGGGCGTGATTGGTCTGTCGATCATGACGTTGGGGTTGTTCGGGCTGAGCCGGGTGTCGGGCGAGACGACCCACGGGTATGCGCTGACGTCCGCGGTTGTGATGGGTTTTGGTCTTGGGACTTCGTTCCCGATTTACACTACTGCAATCCAGAATTCGGTCCCCCAGCAGTTCCTTGGAATTGCGACTTCCTCGGCGCAGTTCTTCCGGTCGGTGGGCGGGTCGATCGGACTGGCGTTGTTTGGTTCGTACATGGTCCGCCAGTTCAAGAGCGGGATGCAGACGAACCTGCCGGATGAAGCTTATGAGGCGGTGCCGCCTCGGCTACTTGAGCAAATTAGCGATAATCCGAATGCACTTCTAAGCCCGGAAGCGACTGAAAACCTGATGAGCGCATTTGCGGCATCAGGTGATGCCGGAGCCGAGCTGGGAGTGAGAGTGGTCGACGCGATTCGCGAATCGCTTGCGAATGCGGTGGGCGATGTTTTCTTTCTCGCGTTTATTTTTGTGCTCATATCAGTGGTGGCCGCGGCATTCATTCGCGAAATTCCGCTGAAAAGCCGGAGTGGGATGCCCGAAAAACCGGAAACGGCGGAAGTGCCGGAGACCCGGCCCGCTTCAACCCAGGCCGACGATTAGGGCGCGCTCCCGGCATTGCGCGGCGATCGGCATACTCACCATGTTCGGTTATTTCCACAACTGGGAGTGATGTGCCCCATCACAAACACTACTTGTGGTGTAAATAGGTGTTGGCACATATCTTTTAGACGTTCATTGAATATAGGATGTGGCCGAGTTCGCCGATGATCGGGGAAAAGTCCGATCAGAACTTTCAGCCATGCTTGCCGATCAATCAGAAAAAGCCGAAAAGTTAGTCGCAGCGCTGGGTATTCTTGCTCGTGCGCAAGAGCTTGGCGCGGGTGAGGACGATATCTGGGTGCTCACTGCTGGTGTGCAGCAGGCCGAGCGCGAATTTCGTGCGGATTACCGAACTTTTCGGTAGCCAGGTAGTTCATCAGCGCGACCGGCGAATTGTGACTCCAACGGCAGTGGCACTTTTTACCGCCCCGGGCTTGCGCAGGGTAATTACCACTGATCGGACCCGTTCGGGTTCCAGACATATTTCTGCAACCCGCGTCGCCAGGGCTTCGACCAGTCGGTAACTCGATGAATTTACTTCCGCAGTCACAGCTTTTACCACCCGGCTATAGTCGACGGTGTCTCTGATCGAGTCAGACTTGCCGGCCGCCGAAAGATCGATATCCATCGTGATATCGATGGTGATCCGCTGTTTCACGAGGCGTTCCCATGGGTTGACGCCGATCACGCAGTCGAGTTCGAGTTGTTCGATCAGAACGGAGTCAATTTTTCTAGACTGTTTCATTGGCTGTGGCGTTGGTTTTTTGCGGCTGGTATCGGCGTCGATATTCGACTTGGGGGCACGTCTGTGTTGGGAGTCGAGACCTCTTCGGGGACAAGAAACCGATCACTTTCGTCCTTTGATCTGACGCCTTTGTCCGTTGCCCATGTTGAGATGATCTGCTCAGTAGATGTGTTTGCCACCGTCTACGTTAATGGTTTCGCCGGTGATGAAATCGTTTTGAATGAGCATGAGAACGGCGTCTGCAACCTCGTTAAGTTTACCCATGCGATCGGCGGGGCCCAGGTTGATCTTGATCTGTTCTCGTGGGCGGTCCACTGCGATGTTCGCCGGTGGCAAAATTGCGCCGAGTGCGATTTCGTTCACCTGGATGTTTGGTGCGAGTGCGAGGGCGAGCGAACGGGTGAGTCCTGAAAGAGCCGATTTTGACACACCGTATGCGAACTGACCGGGCCGGGCGGTGCTCCAGTCATTAAGGCTGATTATTTTGCCTGGCGTACCCGAACCGGATGCGTTTGTTGCCAGTTGTTCCCGCATCAACCGGGCGAGAAGGAATGGTGCGCGCACGTTGATTGCAAAGTGTCGGTCCCAACTGTCGACGTCCACATCGCTGAGTTCGGAACGCTCGAAGACCGAGGCGTTGTTTATGAGGATTTCTATCGGGCCGAGTTGCGATGCAACCGATGAGGCCAGTGTTTCGACCTGTTCCGGGTCTTCGAGGTCGGCCTGGATGATTACGGCTTCGCTGCCGGGTCCGAGCGAACTGACTAACTCCGCAGTTTCCAGTGCATCTTTTTCCGATCGGCTGTAGTGGACCGCAATCCGGCATCCCGCATCGCCAAGGGCCAGCGCCAGGGCACGGCCAATTCTTTTACCCGCGCCGGTGACGAGCGCTACTTTTCCGTTTGAGTTCATCTAGAAATTCGGTGTGTGGTTTAGGACTGCCGGACGTGGCTCATGAATTCATCACGGGTCAGTGAGTTCTTTTTAAACAGTCCGCGCAGTGCGCTGGTAGTCATGGTTGAGTTCGGCTTGGCGACGCCCCGCATAGCCACACAGAGGTGCTGTGCCTCGATAACGACCCCGACCCCGATTGGCTCGATCAGGTCGTTCATGACGGTAGCGATTTCCTGCGTCATGCGCTCTTGCACCTGGAGTCGCCTGGCGAACATTTCGACCAGTCTTGGAATCTTCGACAACCCGACGACCTTCGATTTTGGAAGATAGCCGACGTGTACTTTGCCGTAAAAAGGCAGCAGGTGGTGTTCGCACAGTGAGTAGAAGTCGATATTTTTTACCACGACCATCTCGTCGTACTCGACATCGAACATCGCACCGTTCAACAGGGCGATCGGGTCGGTTTTATACCCGGAAAGCAGCTCGTCGTACATGTTCGCGACGCGCCGTGGAGTATCGGTTGTGCCCTGAGCATCAACACCGTCTCCAACTGCGTCAAGCATGACGGAAATCCCATCGGCGATCTTCTGCTTGCATAAAGCGTCGAGAAGCACCCCATCTTCGAAATTTAATTCGGCGACAGCATTTTCGGCAGGAGACTCGGTAACGGTCATTTCGGGGTTTCTCCAGTTTGTGGATCGGGAGGTTGAACGCGAATTAGGTGCGAAAGGGTCGCTGTGCGGTGCACAGCAATTCTATCAATGGGCCCGCCGGGGAGATACGCAGCGACCGCGATCAGCCACCAGAAATCGCGGTGATGAAGTGAACCTCGACATCGTCTTCAAGTTTTTGCAGCAGACCTCGCCTGGTTGCGGTGTGGCCGACAACGGCTGCCAGTCCCGGCTTGAGAGCACCATCCACGACCAGGTGACGCTTCATGCCGGGGTAGGCAACTTCAAGTTTGTCGATCAGCTCGCCGAGAGTATCGGCCAGCATGTTTACCTGCTCTATGCCACCCGCGTACTTGCGCAGAGCATACGGGAGGAAGACCTGTGCCATTGTCCTGCCTTCCTGTATGGCCCAGCCGTGGCAACCTGTCCAACTGGCAGTTGTGTTTAGTTACCGTTCGTTGCTTCGAGGATACGACCAGGATTGACTGGCAGTTCGTAGTAACGCTTACCCGTGGCCCCGTGTACAGCCTGTACGACTGCCGAGAGCGGCGGGCAGATCGGTACTTCGCCGACGCCCCGCACTCCATACGGGTGCAGGGGGTTGGGTACTTCGATCATTATCGTGTCGATCATCGGCATGTCGAGAGAAGTTGGCATGCGATAGTCTAGGAACGATGCGTTGGCCATTGCGCCGTCATCGGTGATGTAGTACTCCTCATTGAGCGCCCAGCCGATGCCCTGCACAACGCCGCCCTGGATCTGTCCCTCTGCATACTGGGGGTGAACAGCCTTGCCGACATCCTGGACCGCGGTGTATCGAATGACATCGGTCTTACCCGTGGCCAGATCGACCTCGAGGTCGCAAATGTGAACCGCGTAAGCGGCTCCGGCAGACGACGGGTTGACTGAAGCAGTGGATGTGGCCGGACCGCCGGTGGGGTCGAGCTTGCCTGCCAATTCCTGGATACCAATCGTCCGGCCGTCTGACGAGAACACACCATCGTCGAAGTCGACCTTGTCCACTTCGGTTTCCCACAGGTTGGCGAGCCGGTCTTTCAGTTCGTCCACCAGCTTGTGGGCAGCGCTGTAGGCAGCCAGACCGGTCGCGTAGGTCGTTCGTGAGCCACCTGTCACACCGGTGAAACCGATTGAATCGGTATCGGGGATGCTGGGGTGGATGTCTTCCACGGGAATGCCGAGTACTTCAGCGGCCTGCATGGCGATCGAAACCCGGGTGCCACCGATATCGGCAGAACCCTCGTTCATCATTACCGTCCCGTCATCCTGAAGCATCAGGTCGCAGGTCGATTTTCCTCCACCGTTCATCCAGTAGGCGGTTGCGATGCCGCGGCCCCGCGCCTTTCCTTCTGGAGCGGCACCAAGCGGTGAGTTCCAGTGTTCGGAATCCCTGGCGGCGTAAAGGCACTCTTCAAGACCGACTCGTGGGAACTGCACTCCGTCGCCACGGCGAGTGCCCTCTCGGGCAGCGTTGTCGAGACGGAACTGAATCTTGTCGAAGCCCATCTCTTCACAGATTTCGTCGACGACGGACTCGATGGCGAACGAAGCCTGTGGCGAGCCCGGTGCCCGGTAAGCTGCGGACTTTGGCTTGTTTACCAGGACGTCGTAGCCGGTGATCCGAGAAGCGGGCCAGTTGTAGCAGGCGAATACGCAGATTGCGGCAGCGCCAACTGCTGAGCCGGGGTAGCCACCGGATTCGAATATCAGGTCGGTGTCGGCAGCGGTGACTTTGCCATCTTTGTTGACGCCGATCTTCATGCGAATTTTACCGCCGGGTGCCGGGCCTGTAGCTTCGAATACCGACGTTCGGTCCATGACCAGCTTTACCGGTCGTCCGCCGGACTTCCGCGAAAGAATGGCAGCAATGGGAGCGAGATAGACCTTTGTCTTTCCGCCGAACCCGCCGCCGATTTCGACATAGTTCACTTTTACGCGTGATTCAGGCACGCCGATCATGCCGGCGGTTTGCGCCCGTACGCCGAACGACCCCTGGGTACTGGACCAGACAGTAATGTTGCCGTCCTCTGCCCAGATAGCTGTTGCGTTGTGAGGCTCAATGTAACCCTGGTGGATCATCGACAATGAGTACGTGCGCTCGATCACCAGATCGGAATTTGCAAAGGCCTGTTCCAGATCCCCAAATTCGTGTCGGAAAATCCTGGCGATATTTGTGTTCGGAACGTCTTCGCCGAAGTGATCGCCCACAAGCGACTCGAGAATGATCGGAGCGTTTTCGGCCATTGCGGCGTCAACGTCGGAGACGTTTTTGAGAACTTCGTACTCGACTGTGATCTTACTGGCCGCTTCCTGCGCCGTATTGCGATCGACGGCCGCTACCGCGGCGACGACATGCCCCTTGTAGTGGACCTTATCGTCGGCCATGATGTTCGATTGGTCGCGCTTGACGTTTACGACATCTTCACCGGCTTCAATCTCTCGCTCTTCCGCAACAGGAAAGTCGGCGTGGGTCAGGACCGCGTAGACACCTTCCATCGCTTCTGCGGCAGACGTGTCGATGCTCTTGATCCGAGCATGTGCATGCGGGCTGCGGACCACGTCGCCCCAGATGAGGCCGGGTACTTTGACATCGCCGCCGTAGACGGCGCGTCCCGTTACCTTGTCCAGGCCATCGTGCCGGATCGGGTTACTGCCTACAACTTTGTAGTCGGTCTTTGTGTCGTACGTTGCGACCATTCGATTTCCTTTTTGGATCTTTTCTATTTGATCCGAATGCTGACCTGATTAAAGGTTCCGTTATAAGTTTGCCTGATTTTCTGGCAAACAAGTAGGCCGGAAAGCTGAAAATCAGCTCCCGGCCGTTTTTTTACTTATCAGGCAACTGGTTCATAAAATCCCGTTAGCTGAGCGCTTCCATGATGCTCCCTGCATTCATGGGGGTGTTGTAAAGCCTCGTGCCGATAGCGTTGGCGATCGCGTTGGCGACGGCCGGTATCGGCGGGCAGATGGGCGTTTCACCGACCCCGCGTACCCCGTACGGGTGGAGTGGGTTCGGGACTTCGACCAGTATCGTGTCGATCGGTGGGAGGTCGAGGCTTGTCGGCATCCGGTAATCGAGGAAGCTGGAATTGGCCATCGAGCCGTCTTCCTCCATGTAGTACTCCTCGTTGAGCGCCCATCCAATCCCCTGCACCGCGCCGCCCTGCAGTTGCCCTTCGACGTATGAAGGGTGAATTGCAGTACCGACATCCTGAATCGCAGTGTACCGAACGACGTCGGTTTTGCCGGTTTCAGTGTCGATGTCGATGTCGACAATGTGCAGTCCAAAACCATCGCCAGCCGATTCGAGATCGACGCTGCCTGTTGAGGTGGCCGGTCCGCCGAGATCAGCCAGTTTGCCCGCGAGCTCTTTGAAGCCGATGGTCTTTTCAGACTCGGCTTTCGAGCTGAATATGCCGTCGCTGAAGTCGATGTCGCCTTCGTTGACGTCCCAGAGGATAGCTACGCGTTTTTTGAGTTCGTCGACAAGCTCGTTAGCCGCGATCCAGCAGGCGTATCCGGTTGCGTATGTGGTTCGAGAACCGCCGGTCACGTCTGTGTAGCCAACCAGTTCGGTGTCGACAACAGAGGGCCGGACATCATGCGCTCCGATGCCAAGGACCTCGGCGACGTGCATCGCCATCGCAACTCGCGTGCCACCAATGTCGGGCGAACCCTCTACAAGCGTTACGGTGCCGTCGCTGTTTACCGCCAGGTTGACAGATGATTTCAGCCCGATGTTGAACCAGTAACCGCTCGCCATGCCGCGACCGCGTTTCCTTCCTGGTGGCGGGTCGCCGAGTGGTGCATTCCAGTGGTCCGAGTTCTTCGCCGCTTCCAGGACCTCTTCCATGCCGATCTTCGAGAAGAGTACCCCGTCTCCGCGGCGGGTCCCCTCGCGCGAAACATTGTCGATTCGGAACTGCATTGAGTCCCAGCCAGCCTCCTCGCAAAGTTCCTCCACAGCCGATTCCATGGCGAATGCGACCTGCGGAGAGCCCGGTGCGCGGTAGGCAGCCGTCTTCGGTTTGTTCACGACGACGTCCCAGCCGTCGATACGTGTGTTTTGAATCTCGTACGGTGAAAATACACACATTGCGGCGGGGCCGATGACTGAACCGGGGTTTGCACCGGCCTCGAACCAGATATCAGCCGTGGCGGCGAGCAACTTGCCGTTCGAATCGGCACCCAGCTTGATAATCATTCTTCCGCCGGGGGTCGGCCCGGTGGTCTCGAATATGGCGACCCGCTCCATCACCATCTTGACCGGTCGCCTGGACTTCCGAGAAAGAATCGCCGCGATCGGCTCGAAATAAACCGGGATCTTGCCGCCGAACCCACCGCCAATCTCGAGGGGCGTGACTTTTACCTTCGAAACATCGACCTGGAGGATTCCAGCGATCTGAGTCCGGGCGGCAAAAGCACCCTGGGTACTTGTCCAGATCTTGATGCGGTCTTCCTCGTCCCAAACAGCAGTGGCGTTGTGTGGTTCGATATAACCTTGGTGAACCATCTGCATGTTGTATTCGCGCTCGATGGTGTGAGTTGCAGAGGCCATGGCGCCTTCGACGTCGCCGAATTCGTGCCGGACGTGCTCGGCCATGTTCGTGTTGATGACATCTTCGCCAAGGTCGTCGCCAACCAGGTCTGGCAGCACGATGGGCGCACCGGGCGCGAGTGCGTCGGTCACGTTGGTGACCGCCTTCAGGACCTCGTATTCAACTACCACCTTACGTGCAGCTTCTTCAGCGGTGTACCGGTCGACCGCTGCCACTGCAGCGACGGGATGACCTCGGTAGACGACTTTGTCGGCGGCCATCAGCTTGTTCGACGCCCACTTGAAGTTGACGTTGCCTTCGCCGAGGTCGACAAGCTTATCGGGAGCCTCGGGCATATCGGCCGCGGTGACTATTGCGAACACACCGTCCATCGCCTCGGCCGCCGAGGTGTCGATCGACTTGATATTGGCGTGGGCGTGAGGGCTGCGAACGCAGACACCCCAGATCAAACCGGGAAGGGTCAGGTCCCCGCCGAAAATCGCTCGCCCGGTCACCTTGTCGTACCCGTCATGCCTGATCGGGCGTGTGCCGATGACTTTGTAGTCGGTCTTTGGCTCGAATGTTGCGACCATTTTCTCTCTCCACGCCGGGGTCCGGGCCCGGGCCAGAATCGATGCGAAGGCAGCCGGGTAAGCGCCGGCTACACACGACGTTCAGTTGTTAGCTGCTTGCTTTTTGGACGGCTCGAATGATTTTGTCGTAACCGGTGCAGCGGCACAGGTTTCCCGCAAGCCAGTGCCTGATGCGGCCCTCACTGGGTGACGGTTCGTTATCCAGCAGGCCCTTGGCGGCAACCAGGAAACCGGGAGTGCAAATGCCGCACTGGAGCGCTGCTTCTTCGAGGAATGCCTGCTGAAGGGGGTGTAGCCCCTCTGCGCTGGCCATGCCCTCGACCGTGTCGACTTCCTTGCCGTCTACTTCTGCGCCGAGAACGAGGCAGGAATCGACAATTCGTCCGTCTACGCTAACCGTGCATGCACCGCAGTTGCCGTCGAGACAGCCTTCCTTGGTGCCGGTGAGGCCGATGAGTTCACGAAGGGTGTCGAGCAGGCTCATGTATGGCGGCACGAGTAGTTCGTGCGCCTGGCCGTTGATGGTCGTTTTGACGTGAACCATGCTCGGGGATGAAGTGGTCATGTGTCGGTTAGCCCCTTGCCCGCTCGACGGCCCGGTTAATCATCCGGCCTGTGAGCACATTTATGAGTTGTATGCGCTGTGCGATCGTCCCGCGCATGTCGGTTATTGGAGTGGACGCGTCGCTGGCGAGTGTGGCCGCGGCGGCGATCGTGTCGTCGTTGACCGGCTTTCCAGCGAGGCTGTCACCAGCCGCACTGGCCAGGATCGGCGTCGGGCCGACCGAGGCAAGGGCTATTCGCGCGGAGACGAAGTTCTGGCCTGAGGAGCCAAGTATTACCGAAACACCGACGCCAGCCACTGCGATGTCCATTTCGTTCCGGGGGATGAACCTTGTGTAGGCCGCGCCGAAGTTGGCCGGGGGCCTGGGCATTGAAATGCTGACCAGCAGTTCGCCTTTTTTTAGGACGGTCTGACTTGGACCGGTGCAGAAGTCTTCCACAGCGACATCGCGGCTGCCGCCGGGACCGGCGATGTGTGCGACCGCGTTGTGGACGATGAGGGGGCAGATGCCATCGGCGGAAGGTGACGCGTTGCACAAGTTTCCGCCAAGGCCAGCGCGTGATTGGATCTGGATGCCACCGATTATCTCTGTGCCGTCCACGATGCACGGGTAGTCCGCTGCAACTTCTTCATTTTCGTAAACCTGGTAGCAGGGCACGCCGGCACCGATGCTGAGACCGTCGTTTCCGATGGTCAGGCTCATAAGTTCGGGAATGTTCTTGATGTCGACGACGGCATCGAGCTCCCAGACGTTGGCGCGAGCTTTGACCAGAAGGTCGGTCCCGCCGGCCAGCGGTCGTGCGCGATCGCCATGTTTATCGAGCACGGCGACTGCTTCGTCGATTGTGCTTGGGGCAACGTATGCAAACGGGTGCAAGCGCCCTCTCCTTTCAAGTGTTTGTTCAGAAATTTCAGGCCGACAACACTGGAATATCGGCAAGAATGCCCGGAGTCCGGGCAGGCCACTTGGGAACCTTGAAGTTCTTCCGTGGTGAGCGCGCTCATTATGCCCACAGGCGAGCCGAGCCGCAACTAAAAATCGCCGCCCGATTTCACATGCCGAATAAACGTCACCGGTTCGTAACCTTTATGTGCGGTAGGCGAGGCGGGTTTCAGGTTGAGGTTTCTGCAGTTGCCCCGGGTTTCCGGACTGAATCGGGGCTTGTACTTTTTGAACCCACCCCGAAACTGCGGAGTAGTCGCTGACCGACCAGCACGGTAGCCAGGACCACAATTGTGCCGCCGATCGTCATGGCGACCGGTGCGTCGAACCGCTGCGCCAGGTAACCCATGAAGAGTCCGCCAAGTGCCGATGCGCCCCACGTGAGCTGGTTGATGCTCAATACGCGACCCCGGAACTCTTCTTCGACGAGGGTTTGCACTACAGTCGTGTTCATCGTTCCGAGAACGACTTTGAATCCGCCTATGGTTCCGGCGACGATTACTGCAAGACTGAGGATCTCGATGCGTGCGAATATGAGTTGGGTTATGCCCAGGCCAACGCCGGCGATGACGAGATAGAGCGCCGGACGGACTCGCCTGCCGATCAGCGTTATTGCCACCGTCGCGGCCAGTCCCCCTATCCCGGCTCCCAGCAGGAGTTGGCCGAATACGCCGGTTCCACCGGCGAAGATTTCATCCGTGAAGACGGGTAGCAGGGTGTCGAATGACGTACCGAACATCCCGAGTGTTACGCCGAGAAGAATGACCGACGAAATGGCTTTCTGGTGCCTGAGATAGGCGAAGCCCTGTAACAGTCCGCCTAATATTGTCTTGCTGGTTGCCGTTACCTTGTGTCCCCGGGTTCGCATCATCATCAGTGTCAGGACCGTCAGCAGGTAGGAAGTGCCGATGATGTAGAAAAGTCCATGGAGGCCCCAGGCGGAAACGAGCGGGTCGAATAGCATCGGACCCACGATTGCCGCGGCTCCGAACACTATGGAATAAAGGGCTATCGCACCCGCGAGGTGTTCTTTTGGAACGATCGTTGCCACCATCGCCGACCTCGACGGGATGTCGAAGGCGAGCAGCGTTCCGGTTACACCCGATATCGCCAGCACATGCCACGGTTCGACGTTTCCGCTCTGGATCAGCATCGCGGTCCCCAGCGTTATTACGGCGAACAGGAGTCGTGTGATTCGCACGATCTTCAGGCGATTGTACCGGTCGGCAAAAACGCCGCCCCAGATCGAAAAAATTAGCACCGGGGCCAGGTTGGCCGTTGCCACGAGGCCGAGCATCAACTCCGAACCCGTAAGTGTCCGCATGAGCCACAGCCGACCGTAAACGAGGGACCACATGCCGATATTGGAAAAGGCCGCGGCGATCCAGAAGAGCCTGTATTCGCGGTACTTGAAGGCTGAATAGCTGGTGCCGGAAAGAATCGAAACTCGCACTATGCGTTTAGCCCTTCTCGACCCGCCGCCGGTGCGCCCACCGACCGGCAGTAGACGGCCGGTTTATATTGGGCCAAGCGGTGTTCCGAGTGCATCCAGTTGACCGCCACCGAGCAAATGTATGTGCAGATGGTCGACGATCTGTCCGGCATCGACCCCCTGGTTGATGGCGAGTCGGTAGCCGCCTTCTGCGATGCCAAGCCGGCGGGCGATCCTGGCACCAACGCGAAGCAGATGGCCAAGCAGTGCTTCGTGCTGTTCGGTTTCGCCCGTGAGATAGGTGACGTGTTCGCGTGGGACTATCAACACGTGGACGTTGGCGAGTGGGTTGATGTCGTTGAAGGCAAAGCTCTGATCGTCCGAATAGACCTCGGTCGAAGGCAGGTCACCGTGGACGATGTTGCAAAACAGGCAGTCGGGTTGACGAAGTTGATTCTTTTCTTCTTCTGCGGTCCACCACATAACGTATTTCCTTATAGACCCATAGCGCTTGCGAGTATTGCCCTGTGAAACGCCGCGTCGCCGAAGTCCGTTTTCCATGCCATGGCCCTGCGAGTATAAAGGTGCAGGTCGTGTTCCCACGTAAATCCGATGGCGCCGTGGCACTGGTGTGCGGTCCAGCAGAGGTCTGTGATTTTTTCGCTTGCGGCGATTTTCGCCTGTGCAGCCCGTTCAACGGAATAGCCATCGCCTGAAAAACTCCATGCTGCGGCGTGCGCGAGGTGATTCACCTGTTTGGCTGCGATAGCCATCTCGGCCAGGTGATGCTGGATGGCCTGGAACGAGCCGACGGGCTGCCCGAACTGTTTTCGTCCCGTGGTGTACTCCACTGTCGAATCGACGACCGCTCTTGCGAGCCCGGCGAGCTGGGCTGCGCGGGCAACGCTCCCTGCAGCTACCAGTTCTTCGGTTGCAGCGACGGCCTCTGAACCCGTTATCACGATGCTGGATGCGAGCGTTTCCACTTCGTTGAAGGTCAGGGTGGAGACCGGCACTCCTGAAGCATGGTCCATTGGGGTCTGTTCGACTCCGGCCGATTTCCAGATTGGAATTACGACAAGCGCTAGTTGATCGTCATCGGTATTGACCAGCGTGAGTGCGTGGGTCGCCTGGTTTGCGAACGAGACGAACCGCGTTTCGCCCGTGATGACGAGGCCCGAGCCGGTGCGGTTCGCAACTACGGCGGTGTTACGGGCGTCCCAGGACGCATCTCGTCCGACGACCGCGGGCGTAATCAAAACATCGCCTTCAGCAATCTGTGGGAGCAGCTCAGCCTTGATTGCGTCCGGACCGAAGCGATCCAGTATGCGTGCGGTAATTGCCGATTCGGCTATCGGTACCGGGGCAAGGCTCGCGCCCAGTTCTTCCAGCAGCACGGCGAGGTCGCTGAACGAGAGCCCGGCACCACCATGTTGCTCGGGTACGGTGAGGGCCGGCCAACCGAGTTCGACAACGTCTTTCCACAGCCTTTCGGCGGCCTCGGCATCGCCATCTGCAACGGCACGCACGGTCGCAGGGCCGGAGCGGTCGGCCAGGAATTCACGTGCCGAAGTTCGGAGAAGTTCCTGGGTTTGTGTGAGTCCGAAGTCCAAGTGGTTCCCTCAGCCCGCTATCGGCGTGGCGCTCTCGGCAGGTTCAGCCCGCGTTGCGCAATGATGTTTTTCTGGATTTCGTTGGTGCCGGCAAGGATGGGCCCTGATGTGGCGAACAGGCGCATTTTGAAAAAATTACCCTCTAGTTCTGCCTGTTCCGAGCCAGGTTCGAGCACGCCGTACATGCTTAAAAGTTCAATCCCGTAGTCCAACACCTTCGCGTATACCTCGGTGCCTGCCACCTTGCTGATCGACGCTTCCGCAGAGGGTACTGCGCCTTGCCCCTGCCGCCATGCAACGTCGTAGCACAGGAGGCGGGCGGCCTCGATCTCTGTATTAAGAGCTGCAAGATTGCCCCGGACTTCCGGGTTGGTTTTCACCGTGCTCACGAGTGAGTCGTCGTTCTTGACGTAGCTGACCAGCTCTTCCAGTGCGGCTCTCGCCCACGCCGCGTAGTCGATTCCCGACCGTTCAAAGTTAAGCACGGTCATGCCGACTCGCCAGCCGTCGTTGAGATCGCCAACAAGGTTGGCTTTTGGCACATGCACATCGTCAAAGACGACCTGGTTGAAGCTGTGGACACCGGCCATGTTGATAATTGGCAGAACCTGGATTCCGGGCGATTTCATATCGACCAGCAACAGGCTGATCCCCCTGTGGGGCGCGGCGTCGGGGTCGGTCCGGACAAGCATGAACATCATGTCGGCGCGGTGTGCAAGCGATGTCCAGATCTTCGCGCCGTTAACGATGAAATTATCGCCGTCCAGAACGGCACGCGTCTGGAGCGACGCGAGGTCGGAACCTGAGTTCGGCTCGGAGTAACCCTGGCACCACTGAATTTCGCCACGGGCGATGGCCCCGAGATGCTCGGTCCGCTGGGAATCGGAGCCGAACCGCATCAAGGTCGGTCCCAGCATGCGGGTGCCGAAGCGGTCGTGCCCGGGCGCCCTGCGGTAGGCCATTTCTTCGGCAAAGATGGTGTTCATCATCGGCGATGAATCAGCGCCGCCGTATTCCCTGGGCCAGCTCATGACGAACCAGCCACGGTCGGCCAATCCCTTTTTAATCCGCTGATTCAGCGCCCAGTGGTCGTCGCGCGATTCATCGGCAGGGCCGTGCCAGCCAGTTGGAAGCGCGTCGTCGAGAAAGGCGCTCAGCTGGCGTCTGAAATCGGACTCTTCTGGAGTGAACTCGAACCGCAATGTCTGACTGGTCCCGGACTGATATCAGCTGATTCCGACCTGGTAAAACGCGTCGGTTTATCGGTGCTTCAGCTTCGGACAGACAGACAGGTGACCGTTTTTACGATCCCCGGAACACTGTGCATTCCATCGGTGATCAGGTCGCCTACGCCCGGAAGGTCGTCGGCTTCGGCAACCGCGATGATATCGAACGGTCCGGTAACTGTGTCGACAGTTTTCATCGCCGGCAGGTTTTTTAGCGCGTCGGACACGTCGTGGGTCTTCCCGACGGCCGTTTCGATAAGGATGTATGCACGCGCAGCCAATTGATCTCTCCGTTGACCGTTGACTGTTGATGAGAGGAAATCTTATTTGGACTCAGTCAACGGTGTCAAAACCTGAACCCACAGTGGGTCGTCGTATCGTTGGTACTCCGGTGGCACCGCAGGGGATTGCCCTGTTTCGGCCAGCGGAGGTGGGAGTTACATGGGTACTTCGCGTCGGCGCACCGAAGCGGAGGGTGGCGATTCGAAGTACGTCGAGTTGTATGTGCCGGTACGGCGATCAGCCTGTGCGGCCCTTGCCGCTTCAAAAATGAGCCGTTGTGCCGGAGCGGTCTGTTGGGGTGGTCGGCTTACGGGGCCTGAATCTGCGAATCGGCGGGGAGCTGTGCCTGGCGATGGCCGCTGCGCCTCGACGAGCCGCATCGGTTGATCCTTGTCGCTATCTGATTCGAACGGGAAGCTCGAACTGACCGCCAGAAGGGTGAGGATGGTGACAGATGCGCCGCGCGGTGCGTACATCCCGGTCTCCCATTCGCTGATCGTTTGCTGGCGTATGCCGAGTTCACGTGACAGCGCCGTTTGTGAAAGACCAAGATGGCTGCGCAGGGCGTGGATGTTTTCTGCCTGCCATTTGAAATCGGGCGGAGGTGCGTTTCTTGTCAACATGTTTAGCAAGTTACGCCGGTGAATATGTTGAGCCCTAGCGTTTTTAAAACACGCTTAAACGAGTTTTCAACAGTCGGTTGTCGGGCGGGCCACGCGCCGTACCGGTGGCTAGTCGAACTTGAGCATCTTTTCGAACCGGCTCGCGTCGTCGAACGGGCCGACTATGGCAAGGACGAGTTTATCGGCATTAATGACTCGGTTGGCGACCCGTTTGATGTCGTCGATCGTAACGGCTTCAATCTTCTCGATCACGGTATCGACTGATTCAACTTTGTCGCGGAGCAGTTCCTGGATGCCCAGGAAACTGGTTACCGCCCGGCTTTCTTCCATCCGCAGCATCATCCGGCCCTTCGTGAGCTCGCGTGCCTGCGACCACTCAGCTTCAGTCACCCCGTCACGCATCTTGCCCAGTTCGCCAAGAATTACGGGAATCGCCTCGTCGATGCGGGCAGGGTCGATGCCCGATTCAACAACGAACGCCCCGCAATCGCTGTAAAACTGCGCTCCACTGTGGATGTCGTAAGCCAGTCCGCGTTGCTCGCGCACCTCTTCAAACAGGCGGCTGCTCATCGATTCGCCAAGAATCACCGACATTAGCGCCAGGGCGTGCCGATCGGGGTCGTCCTGTGCAAGCCCGGGCATTCCAAAAGCAAGGTGTGCCTGTTCAGTGGGGCGGTGCTCGAGGGCGACCCGGGGGCCATCTATATTGTCCTCGAACGGGTACATCGGAAGGATTTCGCCGTCGTGGAGCCCACCAAGCAACTCGGTCAGCTGTTCGACCACATCGGCATGTTCGATGTTCCCGGCGACAGCGATCACAGTATTTGACGCTGCGTACTGGGTTTCCAGGTATTTGCGCATCGCGCTCCGCGAAATTGCGCCGACCGACTCGACAGTTCCTGCGATATCACGTCCCATGGGCTGGTTGGGCCAGAGGAGTTCCTCCAGCAGCATTGAGGTCCGAGCACCGGGCGAATCGAAGGACGCTCGTATCTCCTCGTAAACGACCTGTTTTTCCTTGTCTATGTCCTCTTCCCGGAATAACGAGTTGAGCGCCATATCGGCGAGCAGGTCGATCCCCTCACGGTAGTGTGGCTGGGCGAGGCGGCACCAGTATCCGGTGACCTCGCGGTCGGTAAACGCGTTGAGCGAGCCCCCTACTCCCTCCACCACTTCAGATATTTGGCGTGGGGTTGGCCGGGTGGGAGTTCCTTTGAACAGCAGGTGCTCGAAAAGATGGGAAGCGCCGGCGAGTTCGGGTGTTTCGTACCGGGAACCAGCGCCGAACAGGAAGATGATGCTCACGGCGTTCGTGTGACGGAATGTGCTGGTGAGAATTCTCAGGCCGTTCGGCAGGACGGTTCGATCGAACGAAGTGACGACGAGCGGTTGGGTATCAGGTGTGGTCAATTGCGGGTTTCTGACTTTCCGTATCTGGTTCGCACGCGAGAAAATGGCTGAAAACAAGCGTAGGTGCGCGGGAATCGGTGGTCAAACCACCATTTGAGAGCGGTGCACGAAAATCCAGCTCGAACATTGGCCCTGACACCGGAATGAAGCCGACATCCATCGAAACGGTGGGTTGTTGCGTACTGAGTAACAATGCGTGCGGGTGTGCCGCGCCCGATAATTTTCGCTCTTCGCGCAGAAGCGGCCCCGGAACATGGCTGCGCCCGATAGAAAGCCGACGATAGAATTCTTCTCCATGCGTGAACAACAGCGTGCGACTTTGCCGGAATCTCAAAATGATTCCGAGCGAGATTCGCACTTCGTTATAAATAACTATTCTTCTGGTCAGGCAGATCGGGGATTTTCGTTCAGTCGCGTCAGAATTCCGCGGGTGTCCACGCGCATTGCGCTGGCGTTGATCCTGCTCCTGGCTGTGGGCCTGCGCCTTTACGGGATCAACTGGGACCAGGGCGGCCTGTTTCACCCCGACGAGCGGGCGTTCCTCGTGCAGGTCAACGATCTCCAGTTTCCTGAGGGCGACGAGTGGTCGGACATATTCGATCCTGAAGCCAGCACGCTGAACCCGGGTTCTTTCAACTGGGGCAGCCTTCCGCACTATGCGCTGAAGTCGATCCAGTACGCAGTCGCGCCGTTCAAATGGATGAATCTTTTTGAATTGCGTTTCGCAGGCAGGGCGTTGTCGGCTTTTTCAGATGTGGCGACCGTTTTACTGGTCTTCATGATCGGCCGTGCTGTGTTCAGCAGCAGGGTGGGCTTGCTCGCTGCGCTGCTTTCGGCCGTCGCGGTGCAGCAGGTCCAGCTGAGTCATTTCTTTGCCGTAGACACGTTTATGACGACGTTCATCGTCGCGACGATCTACTACTCGATTCGTGTCGCACAGAACGGCCGGAGGCGCGACTCGGTGTTGGCCGGGGTGATGTTCGGGCTGGCGGTGGCGACCAAGTTTTCGGTTTTGCCGCTCGCGTTCGCGCTGGTGCTCGCACACCTGATTTACGCAACATCACGCAAGGGCGACCGGTTCAGCCTTGAAGGCCTTGCGTCCGACGAATCGGCAACGCGGCAGTGGGTCACGTACAAGAACCTGTTGATCACGGCGGGGGCAGTCGTTGTGGTACTTGTTGTCACTCAACCGTACATGTTTCTCGACTTCGGGACCTACATCGACAACATTTCGACCCAGGGCCAGATGGTCCGGCGCGAGATCGATTTTCCGTTCACCCGTCAATACGAAAACACGCCGAAATACATTTACCAGATAGTCCAGCTGGGCACCTGGGGACTGGGGCCGGTGCTGGGCGTTACGGTGTGGCTGGGTTTGATTGGTGCGGTGATCGCCGCGGTGCTGGCGCAACGTAAGGCCGACATGGTGATCCTGGCGTGGGTGCTGCCGTATCTACTGATTACCGGCTGGTTCGATGTGAAGTTCATGCGGTACATGATGCCGATCACGCCGTTCCTGATCCTTTATGGCGCCCGTGTGCTGTGGTGGGCGTTCGAGACAGTAAAAGCTGCCTGGCCCAGTCGACGCTGGCTGCGGGCTGCACCGATCGTGTTGGTACTGGTGTTTACGGTCCACTATTCGCTTTCTTTCATGAGCGTTTACGCGGGTGTGCACCCTCTGAATGAGGTTTCGAACTGGCTGCGTGACAACGCGCCCGCAGATTCTGTTGTAGTGCAAGAGCACTGGGAGGAGGGTGTTCCGGGCGTTGCCGGGCTGCGCATGCACGAACGGGCTGAACTGTATAACCCGGACAGCCTGCAAAAGTTTGAGCAGTTAACAGAATTGTTATCCGGGGCCGACTATTTTGTGCTGCTCAGCAACCGGCTCTACGCGACCATTCCGAGATTGCCTGACCGCTACCCGGTGACGTCGGTCTTTTACGAAAAGCTGTTTGCCGGTGAGCTTGGGTTCGAGGCGGTCTTTTCCAGTGGGCGGTACGTCGGCGGCCTGGGAGTGGACTATTACGAAGACCCGTTCGCAAGGCTCGAGTTTGGGCCCCCCGAAGGGTTCCAGCCGCCATCGAGTGGCTTCCTGACCGCGGGGTTTGGGTGGGCCGATGAGAGCTTCTCGGTATACGAGCACCCACAGACGTTTGTGTTTGAGAACACCGGTGATTTTTCGGCGGATGAACTGGCCGACGCGATCGGCGTTTCCGAACTGGGCTCGCAAAGATTTGTCAGCGCAGGCATAGGGCTATTACTTTCGGATGAGGATGCCGCGACGCAGCAGTCGGGCGGAACCTGGAGTTCGATCACGTTTTTGAGTTGGTTGCCCGACTGGCTGACTCCCATCGTGTGGTACGCGGCAGCCCAACTTTTTGCGCTGGCAGTATTGCCAATCGCATTCGTCGTGTTCAGGCCGTGGCCGGACGGCGGATACCTGTTTGCCAAACCACTTGGACTGGTGCTGGTGGCGACTACCGCGTGGCTGCTCATCAGTGCAAACATCGTGACTTTCAGCTTCCTGACCGTTCTTTTCGCGCTGCTGATTATGGCGGCGGTTTCCTATTTTGTTGTCCGGGCGACCGGCGGAGACTTTCTGTCACATCTGAAAGCGAACGCGCGCCGATTTATGTGGATGGAACTGCTGTTGCTGGTGGCGTTCGTGGCATTCTTGCTGGTTCGCGCTGCCAACCCCGATTTGTGGGAGACGTTCAAGGGCGGCGAAAAGCCGATGGACTTTGCGTATCTCAACGCCGTGGTCCGTTCGTCGACCCTGCCGCCTTACGACCCGTGGTACGCGGGCGGGTATCTGAACTACTACTATTTCGGGCAGTTCATGCTCGCCTCGCTGATCCGGTTCACAGGGATCGTCCCGTCGGTCGCGTACAACCTTGCGGTGCCCCTGTTGTTCGCCTTTACGGTGGGTGGTGTTTTCTCGATAGTGAGCGGACTGGCGGAATTGACATTGCGAGCCCGGCGTGTTCCGGCGTGGTCGCGGTGGTCACCGGTGTATGCGGGACTGGTGGCGGCGGTCCTGGTGGCCGTAGCCGGAAATATCGACGGTCTGCTACAGCTGCTTCAGGGCGCATCGCGGGTGTTCTTTCAGGGCGGGACGTTCGGCGAGTTCGACTTCTGGCGAAGCTCGCGGATGATGGCGCCGGACACCGGGGCGAACGAGATTACTGAATTCCCTTACTTCACGTTCCTGTTTGCCGACCTGCACGCACATTTGATAGCGATACCCATTGCGATTACAGCGTTCGCCGCGACCATTGCGGCGTATCTGCGTATTGGGCGGAGACGACCGTGGGCGGAATCCCTGGCAGGGCTTTTTATCATCGGTGTTCTGGTCGGCTCGCTCAGGACCATCAATGCCTGGGACTTTCCGACGCAGCTACTGCTGGCCGGGGCGTTTCTCGTAGGCGGGCATATGCTCACGTCCGGTCGGACGCTGATCGAACGCCTGGTGGTTGGCGTCATGAGCACCGTGTTCGTGGTTGCGGTTGGGCAGCTCGTTTATCTGCCGTTCCATTCAAATTTCGAGCTGTTCAACGATGGCGTGATAAAGAGTCAGTTCAGAACAGACCTGTGGCGATACATCGTCATCCACTCGATATTCCTTCTGCTTGTCGTGAGCTGGTTGGTGTTTATGCTGCGAGAGCGGCTTTCGAACGTGGTTACCGTGCTCGCGAACGGACCGGCATACGGCTCGGGGTTAAGGGGTTGGACCTGGCAGGTTGCGTTGGTGCTGGTAGCAGCGGTAGTCGTAACGCTCGCCGTCAGCGGGTTTGCGACTATCGCGTTCACTATCGTGATTAGTCTGGCGGTGCTGGGAGTAGGCCTGGCCGTCAGGCGGGTTGCGCAACCGGGCAGCAGGTATTCGTTGGTGGCTGTCGGAATGGTCGTCATGGCAATGGCGCTTGCGGCCGGGGTTGATGTGTTCACGGTGAAAGACGACATCGGCCGAATGAACACGGTGTTCAAGTTCTATCTGCAGGCGTGGGTGTTACTTGCAATGGCATCGTCGTACTTCCTGTGGGTGCTTGCAGACGCGGGCAAACTATCGCTCAGCAATCTGCGCGCCGGTCGTGGATTGTGGCTGGGCTTGCTTGCGGTCCTGGCTGTGGGAGTAATGGTTTATCCGGTTCTCGGGACGCGTGACAGGAATGCCATTCGGTTCGAGACAAGTGGACTCGCGCTCGATGGCATGGCCTACATGGAAACGGTCACTTACTTCGATAAAGAAGGCCCGCTGACGCTTAAGTACGATCTCGATGCGATCGAGTGGATGCAGGAGAACATAAAGGGTTCGCCCGTGATAATCGAGGGGTTGAGCGATCTTTACCGCTGGGGCAACCGGATTTCGATATATACCGGGTTACCCGCGGTCATCGGCTGGGACTGGCACCAGCGCCAGCAGCGCGTTGGGTATGCATACACGGTTACGAGGCGGCGGGACGAAATAGACGATTTCTACGATTCGCCACTGCGGTTCACCGCGATCCAGACCCTCGATAATTACAACGTAAAGTATGTGTATGTGGGCGAGATGGAACGCGCCAAGTATTCAATTATCGGGCTGTTCAAGTTCGAGCGGATGGAATCGGACGGACTGGTGCAGGTTTACCCGCCGCCCGGCTCCGATCTGGACACACCAGTAGTCATCTACGAGTACACGCCGGTGGCGCGTTAGTCGCCGTGTGTGGGAGTGGGCGTTTGGCTCCGGGCGTCGTAGGACGACTTGCCAGATGACTGGCGTTAGTAAGTCGCATTGCGCAGTTCCGCGGGGCAAGCCAGGATCTGAGATCTGAATTGCAACCTGGGTGCGCCTGACCGCGAATGGTCAGTCGGGGTCCTGGGGAACGATCAGGCCGTAGTCATCGTCGTGGCGCTGGTACACAACGTTTATCTCGCCGTTTTCCTTGTTACGAAACACGTAGAAGTTATGTCCGAGCAGTTCCATCTGTTCGGCGGCATCCTCAACGGATTCCAACGCCATCGCGTGTCGCTTCGTTCGGACCAGCCGACCGTGTGCGAGAGTCTGGACATCGTTTTCATCCATCGCGTCATCCGCCGCGGTCTGGGCCAACTGCTCCGCGACTGCGAGTCCCAGTCCGCCCGCGGCATCTTTCCGAGATTTTGTGGAATAGCGGGTCTTATACCTGCTGATCTGCCGCGTAATGGTGTCCGAAACGTTGTCGATCGCCGTATACGGTGTATCGCCGCGCGTTTCGCCGCGTATTACACCCCGCTTCATCCTGATCGTCACTTCAGCGATGTAACGTTCGTCCTCTTTCCGGGTTTGCTCTTTTCGGATCAGGAGAAATACAGGCACCGGATCACGAAACCTTCGATCAAGGATGCGCAGCCGCTTTTCGGCGTATTTCTTGATCGCGTCAGTGAGAGTCGTGTTGTTTGCGGTGATTGTAAGATCCACGTTTCCCCCAATCCGAACCCAAAACTACGTTCTTGACCCGTCTGCGTGAATCGAGTCGTGAATTAGGCTCTTGCCCGTCAGTTAGTTATTCTATTGCCGCTCCGCCCTGTAGATACCGAGCCCGCCATGAGTTTTCACCGGTAATGATCGCCACTTTCAAAGGTTTCACATCGTACGCTCTGAACCTGGTATTTCCATCCTCCTGCGTCCATTGCGGCAGGGAGGGAGAGTTACTCTGCCACATCTGTATCGCGGAGTCGACCGCGGTATCGTCAAACGTGTGTAGAAAGTGCGCTGAATCGCAAACGAAGGCTGGCACCTGCGCCCGTTGCATCGCCGAGCGTTCGAGTCTCGACCGGCTGTACGGTTCCTATATGTACGACAGCCCTGTCGGTTCGGCGATCAAGGCTTTTAAGTTTGATGATATTCGGGCGCTGGGCCCTGTGCTCGGCAACCTGTTCAACATCGAAGCGCTGCGCAGGAGCGAAGCCGACGTTGTGGTGCCGGTCCCGCTTCACAGTTCACGATCGCGCTCACGAGGCTATAACCAGTCCGAGCTCCTCGGTCGGTTGTTGGCGCGTCGCCTCGGAGTGGAATTTCAAAATGACGTTCTGATTCGCACCCATGATACGGTGCCGCAGATCGAGCAGCCAACCGCGGTCGCCAGACAACGATCGCTTGCGACCGCTTTTGAGGTCAGGTCCGGTAAAATCGGGAGCGCGACCAGCGAAATGGCCGACAGGCGGATTCTGGTGGTGGACGACGTATTTACTACCGGTAGCACCGCGAGGTCCTGTGCTTCGGCGTTGAAATCTGCGGGTGCCGGGTGGGTGGGCGTTGTTGCGCTCGCGATCCAGCCGATTGGGGGTCTTAAATGATTTCACCCGAAGCAATTTCGTGATGACCGAAATTAAGGCTGTGTTTTTCGATCTATACGGCACGCTTGCCGGTTTCGACCCCCCGCGGGATGAGATTCAAGCGCGGGCTGCTGCGGTATTTGGCTTTGAGGTGACTAAACAGGGCATCGACGCCGGGTATCACCTGGCGGACGAGTTCATGACGGGCCAGAACGCCACCCGGCCGGTGAGGACACTGAACGCCGACGAGCAATGGGCGTTCTTTTCACGCTTCGAGCAGTTGATACTCCAGGGGGCCGGGCACGACGTCGACCTTGCGACCGCCGCGGAGGTGTGGGGTGAAGTGCGCAAACAGGAGTATCGGCTGGCGTTGTTTCCTGATGTGATCGACGGACTCGACCGGCTCAGATCGCGCGGACTTATCGTCGCGGCAATATCGAACATCAATCAATCTGCGCAGAAATTGTGCGAGGAGATGAAGCTGACCGGCCACGTTGACTTCGCGACTACGTCCGGCGAGACGGGATTTGAAAAACCGGATCCAAGAATTTTTGAAGCAGCGCTGCGGAAGGCCCGCGTAACTGCGAGCGAGGCCCTGTTCATCGGCGATCAACTCGAATCGGACATTTACGGAGCGGAAAACGCCGGTCTAAGGCCGATCTTGATGGACAGATTTAACGGGTATCCGAACTATGACAAACATCCGCGTGTAACCGATATGGAGTCGACGATAGCGCTGATCACGGAAATGATGGCCGAATAGCGCGTATCATCCTCGGCTATCGTCCGATCCAGTTTTTTCTTCCAACATCGCTCGAACAATCCCAAGAAAGACACAGATGAAAATTGAACGAGTCGAGTCGGTTCTCGCGGGGAACATGCAGATTGTCAGGATATTCACCGACAACGGTCTGGAAGGTATTGGCCAGTCTGCCTGCTGGGCCTACCTCGAGGCATCGGATGCCGTCGTAAAGAAGTTTGCCGGGTACCTTGTCGGTAAAGACCCGCTTCAGATAGAGCATCACTGGCAGTACCTGTACCGGATGGGTCCATTCAGGGGTTCAGTGCTTTCCGGCGCGCTCAGTGCGGTCGATATCGCGCTGTGGGACATCAAGGGAAAATCTTTTGAGGCTCCGGTCTGGCAGCTGTTGGGTGGCAAAGTGCGGGAGAAAATTCGCCTTCACCTGCTGATGGGCGGAAGCATGCAGGACGGAACGACCGTTGCCGAGGGTTTGCGGTTGAATGCCCTGGCCGCTGCTGAAGAGGGGTTTACGGCGATCAAGACCGACCCGCTGCCAATCGGTTTCGAGTCGATGACCCTTTCGCGGCTGATTCACGACACGCGTGAGAATGTTGCTGCGATGCGTGAGGGCGCGGGGCTCGATGTGGATATCATCCTGGAGATCCACCGGAAGCTGACCCCGATGAACGCAATTGCGCTTGCCGAGCACCTGGTTGAGTTCAGGCCGTTGTTTTACGAGGACCCGGTGCAGATCGATTCGATCAAGTCACAGGGTGAGATCGCCCGGCGAACGACGCTTCCGGTTGCCAACGGCGAGCGAATGCACAACATCTGGGAGTTCAGGGAACTGTTCGAGGCCGGGGGGAGCCAGTATGTGAGACCGGACCTTGGACTGGGCGGGGGCATAACCCACGTCAAGAAGATCGCAGGTCTTGCCGAGTCTTATCACTCGGCGCTCGTCACGCATAATTTTTTGGGCCCTGTGCTCACGGCGGCAGCCTGCAATATCGATACGTCGATACCGAACTTCCTGACGCAGGAATATTCGAAGGAAGACGAGGCACCGGTCAATTCGATGTTCAGCACGGCGTGGAAACGCGAGGGCGGGTTTATTCCGGTTCCCGATTCACCTGGAATCGGCGTGACGGTTGATGGCGATGCCCTGAAAGCGAGTGTGTTTGCGCCGCGCGATCTGGGGGTTCCGATTCGTGTTGATGGGTCGGTCGGGTACTCGGTTTAGTTGAGTGGATAGTTGCGTTTCATTTCTCCCAGCGGTATGAGGCAATGTTGAGATTATCGATGAGCATTTTCTGTTTAGCTGCCGCCCCCCCCTAATGAAGGCCGTGTCGATGCCGACTTACTTCATGCAGCAGGGCATCAGGTACGACGATCTTCCCGAAGAGGAGAAAGAACAGTGGGACGAGCTGGAATGGGATGACCAGGGTGACATCCCGGAAAGTGTCGCCGCACAGGAAATGAACCGCTCGTTGTTCAACGAAGACGCCGTCGACAAGGTCTTAGAGCAACTGATGACACGTGGGCAGAAGGTCGCTGGCGGTGATCGACTAGGTAAGACGATTATCTTCGCCAAAAACCAGAAGCATGCGGACTTCATTCAGACTCGGTTCGATGCAAATTATCCAAAAGAGAAAGGCTCGTTCGCACGGACCATTACGTTCAAGGTTGAGTACGCCCAGAGCCTCATTGATGACTTCTCGTTCCAAGACCCACCGAAGGCACCGCACATCGCTATCTCCGTGGACATGTTGGACACAGGCATCGACGTACCCGAGGTGCTGAACCTCGTTTTCTTCAAGCCAGTGCGATCTAAAACCAAGTTCTGGCAGATGGTAGGTCGTGGCACTCGACTGAGTCCTAACGTGTTCGCACCCGGTGAAGACAAACGGTTCTTCTATGTGTTCGACGTGTGCGGGAACCTAGAATTCTTTGGCAACGATGGCGGGACGGTCGAAGGCTCCACGGCAAAGCCGCTACGCCAGAGTCTTTTCGAGTCTCGGCTGGAGCTGATTGCTGAGCTGGACAATACCGTTAGCCCCGACGATGTGAGAAAGGCTGCTGAGACCGGCTTACAGTACGGTGATCCCACCACAAACCTAAGCGTTCGTCAGCATGTTGTAGCCGGATTGCATTCCGAGGTCGAGGCTATGAACGTCGATAACTTCATAGTTCGCCCCAAGCGAGAGTCAGTCGAGAAGTTCAAGCAATCTGAAGCGTGGATTTCACTAAATCCTGATGCCATGCACGAACTACAGACCGAGGTGTCAGGACTGCCATCTGAGCAAGAATTAGGCGAGGAAGAGGCGAAGCGTTTCGACTTACTGATGCTGAAACTTCAACTCGCGTTGCTGCGGAAATCAGCGGATTTTGAGGGTTTGCGAAAACGTCTCATGGAGTTAGCAGAACTGATTTCGGACAAGCACGCTATACCTCAGGTGAAGGCTCAACTTGAACTGCTCGGAGAGATTCAGACTGATGACTGGTGGCAGGACGTTACCGTCCCGATGCTTGAATCGGCTCGACGTAAACTCAGGCACTTGATCAGACTCATTGACCATCACAAGAAGCAACCTGTGTACACCAACTTTGAAGACATCATCGAAGAAGGTACAGAATTTGAGATGGGTGGCGTTGGTGGAGCTAACGAGTTCGCTCTATTCAGACAGAAAGCAAGATCGTTCCTGAGGGAGCATGAAGACATCCCGGCGGTTTACAAGCGGCGAATGAACATCCAACTTACGACCGAAGACATTGACGCTCTCGAAGCGACGATGGTCGAGCTCGGTAGTAGCGACGTAGTGCAGCAGGCTGCTGATGAAGCTGATGGGCTTGGGTTGTTCGCTAGGTCGTTGGTGGGACTTGCCCCAGAAGCTGCCACGAATGCATTGTCGGAGTTCACCGCTGGAAGTACTATGACTGCCAATCAGATCACGTTTGCCAAGTTGATCGTGGAGCGTCTGGTCGAGCATGGCATCGCCGAGCCTAAGAACTTCTATGACCCGCCGTTCACCGATGTTGCACCACAAGGTCCGCAGGGTCTGTTCAGCGACGTTGAATTGAAGCGGTTGCAGGAAGTACTCGCCAGGGTGAGAAACTCGGCTGTGGTTACAAGGAACTAATCAGCATGACGAAATCAGAAGAACGAATCGCAAGTGGTGTGATCGATGGAGTGCTAAAGACAGCTAGAGCCACCTCCAAAGCTGCACAGGCAGCAGAACAACAGGCTGAGGCGTTGGCAGCGTTCGCCAATTACAGCCCGACAGATAAAGAACTCGCCAATGTTCCAGATGTCGGTGTGAAAGAAATGCTCGCCGTATTAGGCGTAGCAAGACTCGGTAGCTTCACCAAAACCGCTGCTGACCTAGGTGTAAGCCAACCGGGGCTAAGCAGGCAGGTTCAGCGTGTGGAGAAGGTCTACGGCTTTGCATTCTTCGACCGTGGCGTGAAGGGTGCACCTCTAACGCCTAGAGGACAACTGGTGATCGAAGCGTTTACTGAAGCCCTGTCCACACTTGCTAGGTCGGTAAAAGCAGCCAAACATCTGTCGTGACATGACGGATTGGAGTTACCGGCTCGACCGTGATTAGATTGTGAAGTGGTCAGGTACAGGCAGCTACCGATCCCGGTAGAGCATAGGCAGCCGGGTTCGATTTCTTCACAGCTTCGACCATTGAACATCAGGTCTGGTGCGTAACGGATGTAACGGGTTACTTCACACCTTTACGCGTAAACAGGAATAAAAAACTAAAGTGTGAATCACCCTGTTACTCCCGTTACCTGCGATCTCCTGTATTCGGTGTCCATGGGACGGTGTTAGGGTTCCGACCATGCCGCAAGACTGGTTCGCTTTTCAGATCCGGGAGTTGAGAGGCCGAACAGGGATGACCCAGCGGGAGTTCGCTGCCTTGCTGGATGTTTCAGCCTCCACGATTAGCAAGTGGGAGATAGGAACGCATCCGCCGACCAGAGATCACCGGGTAGCCTTGACTGCTATCCACCGGATGCACCAGACAGTGTTCACGTCCCGACAACTGCCGGGGTAGACGTGGATTGAGGTCGTGAACGGCATGATTTGGATGAAGCTGTCACCACGACCGAGTTGTTGCGGTTCGGCTGTCGGCAACGCTCTCTCGATGTGACGGACTCCGCCCTCACAGCGTACTCTCGATTCCCTATTATCAAATCCATGCTGGATTGCCCCTACGCTTCGCTCCGGTGACAAGTGGAGCCTATCTCGCTACCGTCCTGTATCAGAGGTGACGCACACTCTCGCTTCACTGTCGGATGCCGACTCAAGCCGCAACTAGCCGACAACCGACCACATTGTTGCATGCGCAGTCCATCCAGCGGAATCGGTGACCCCATGAGAGGTGAGAGACTGGCTCTCCGCAAGGGCGGCTCCAGGCCGAAGGAAACTCAGCGAACTACTCCAACGCCGCGGCTTGGCGCACTCTCACTCTCGCCAATAGATTCAACTGGAAACGTGAACCGACAACTGTCGAGTCGATCGCGCGCCCTCTACG
>Ga0066376_10000368_pt1 | contig 41120 bp, 35 predicted proteins | sample Knorr_S15_td_Bot_FD_77009 | JGI IMG/M metagenome (GOLD analysis project Ga0066376, IMG submission 77009) | Marine microbial communities from Southern Atlantic Ocean transect - Knorr_S15_td_Bottom_ad_5009_LV_A | ecosystem: Environmental > Aquatic > Marine > Oceanic | place: Southern Atlantic... | reverse complement strand
CTTGCGTTAACTTTACCCCATGCCGTCGTAGTGCCTGAACACACTGCCCGATCCAGATTTACCCCTTTCATCTTGGCTGTGCTCTGATTTTTCTTAGATGGATTTGCCCCACTCAAATCACATTTCGTGACAATCTTTAGTTTCCATCAGATGCTTCACATCATCTGCAACAAACGCACCCACCTGGCAAGATAAGCGCATTCAAAACAGAAATCCAACACCCAGTATTATTCGTTTCATCGTTGGTTTCGAAGCGATTCCAAAGCATTTTATATCACCACTATGTGCCCCTAGACATGCGAAGAGAATGGCGCGAAACCGTGTGAACCGCGGAGTTCAAAACGACATATACTGCAACCTGCGTTAATGGTCCGGCGTAGCCCCAAACGGGACCCACTCCAGTTTCTTACCCCTCCGTTCTATCCGCTGGGGTGACTTACTTGCAGCATTGGTGCGCGTAAATTGTTAATTTAACGTCGTTAGCGCTTGCAAAACCGCCCTCGGAGGCGAACGCTGGCGGTTCAAACGCTCCCACCCCGACCAGGCTTTTTTATCCGTGAGGTTCTTTTGCGGTTACCCATTTTGACCCTTGGAGGGGCACGGTGGGCAGAGCGCGTTCTTATAAGCCTTGCAGGCAAAGTACTAGGTGGGACAACCAAAATACAGCGACAACATGATTAAATAACGCTTTAAGTGGCTTAAAGGCTGATACATGAAGCAAAACATTATGAAAAAAGTATCGGTATTTGTTGATGTGCAAAATATTTATTACACAACAAAATCAGTGTATCAACGCAATTTTGATTACAACAAATTCTGGACTGCGGCGACTCAAAGTAGGCAGGTTGTAATAGCGAGAGCCTACGCGACGTCTCGCGGAGACAAGAAACAGGAAGAATTTCAAAATATTCTTCGAGCGATTGGATTCGACGTCAAACTGAAGCCATTCATTCAAAGACGCGACGGCTCTTCAAAAGGGGACTGGGACGTAGGCATCACAATTGATGTGATCGAATATGCGCAAAAATCCGACATTGTCGTGCTGGCATCTGGTGACGGTGATTTCGATTTATTGATAAAGGAGATTAAAACTAAATTTAAGACAGACACCGAAATATATGGGGTCCCTTCTTCAACCGCCTATTCCCTGATCGCCGAAGCAACGCATTTCAAACCGATTGACGAGAAGCTACTTCTTGGGTAATGAGAACCCTTCCAGTTCCTGCTTAGTGTTTCTGGTGAAATATGTTCGGAGACTATCCCAACTACGAGTACGTCTGTATTGACAGCCTGTCCTTGGTCAAGCAGTCTCCGAACGACTCAGATATTGGCTACTGACACAATTGGATTGACAAGAGTCCCCACTATCCCGATATCGACCTCGATCACATCTCCCGGCACCATGTAAACAGGCGGCTCTCGGCGATCACCCACACCACCTGGTGTTCCAGTGACGATAACATCACCTGACGACAACGCTGTAAATTCTGAGATGTAACTGAGCAAACGTGGGATCGGAAAAATTAAATCTGCCAAGGTCGCTTTCTGCATAACCTCGCCATTCAATCGGCTTTCAATTGGCAGTTTTCTATAATCCCCGACCTCATCCGGCGTAACCAAATAGGGACCAAAAGCGCCTGTTCCCGGAAAGTTCTTTCCTGGTGTGAATTGCGAGGTATGGCGCTGCCAATCACGGATGCTACCGTCGTTATAACAGGCATATCCAGCAACATGTGATAACGCATCGTCCTCGGAGATAAATCGACCTCCCTGCCCTATAACGACTGCCAGCTCGGCTTCATAGTCGAAACGTACCGACTGATCGGGCTTTATCATTGGTTGCAGATGTCCGACCTGTGAGTCGGCGAATCGAGTAAAAATGGTGGGATGATCAACATCAGGTCGGCCCGTTTCCGCCTGATGTTTTGCATAGTTTAGCCCGACGCACAGGATCTTAGAGGGATCGGTGATAGGTGGCAGAAAAGTGACATCGGCAGTCGAAAATTCGGGCGCACGCCCTTCAACGCAATCCATCGCACTTGCCAATTGGCCATGTGCAATCGCGGTCCTTAGACAACGGGGCTGGCCCGGCAACATAGCAGTGAGGTCTATGATGCCGTGATCTACTACCGCACCAAATCCTGGTCGGCCCAGGCGAAGAAAACTCATTAGTTTCACGAATTCATCCTTTTTAGATTGTCAGAAGCAAAACTTCTTACCGGTTTTATTACAACCACTTGACCTACACGACGAGGACTCTCTAGTCCGACATTAACCGTCATTATCGACCACCTCAAAACCAGCATGCCCGACCATTCGCAGAAAAATGTAAATGGCACATGCTGAATGGTAGAGAATAATCCAACTCAACATTTTAAATTGAAGCACGTCAAATAGTTTAAACACAAGAACAAAGAGTGTCGCATATATCAGGACATCACTTGATACATGGACCATGTGATAACAAGTTGGAATCTTCATCGACGTGATTTCTTATCGCCGCCCACGCAATACGAACCCTCTACTGCACCTCGAACAACCCGGCTACCCCAACAATGATCAGTAACGTTTTCCAATCAGATTCCAGGGAACTAACACCGGGATCAAAACATAAGAAGGGCATTAAGCAGAACAACACGGCCATTACCCCATTAACAAGCATAGTGGTAAACCTGACTACATCAGATCGCGTCCATCGACCAACACTTCTCCGCCCGACCACCACAGCAATACCACTGAATGCGGTAAGCGCAACTGACACTTCCGCCAAAGTTAATAAGAATCGCGCGCAGGATCTGCAAAGAGCTGGGTCTGCAACGTAGGTTCGGCAGCAACGACCGCTGTCGATGCCGGCACCAACACCAACACCAGCATTGGAAGAAGGCACTTCATAACTCCACTATAGTCTTCTCAAATTGTTCAGGGAAGATAACACCACACATTCGAGCGTATCGCACCGATGTGCCTTCGTGTCTTCTCTGATTACAACTCGGGGAATCGCTGCATGCAGTGGGCGCACCAGGGTGACCGACTTTTCTGGAATGCTCGTACTTTCACATGCTAAACGTCGTTAACTCGATTCCAATCCATCAGCCCTCTCTTGATCTCGCTCTTTATGTCCTGCAAACTTGCGCGACCAAAACATCGAGAACACAAGATGAGCGATACACCTACGATTACTCAAAAAAGGCCTTACGGCATCGAAGTTGAGGCCGGTAAGACCTACTTCTGGTGCCAGTGCGGTCTCAGCAGCAAACAACCCTTCTGTGACGGCTCCCACAAATCGACATCGTTTACACCTGTAAAGTACCAAGCTGAAGCATCTGGAAAGATCTTTTTCTGTGGCTGCAAGCACAGTAAGAACAAACCGTTGTGTGATGGCACTCACAATTCTCTGTAACCGCAAACTTGGGACACCACTTAGACCCGTCGAGAGACCGCGATGATTAAGACGAACCACGTGGCAAGATCACCGATGCCAAATTCCCGCTCTTTGCTGGCAATAACGCCTATCTCAAAGATTTTGCAATGTCTAATGATGAACAAGCACCCATAACGGTTGGCCTATTTCGCCTCGAGGCAGGTGAGCCCATTACCTGCACCTACGAAGAAATGAAGCTAATCATCGATGGAGAGTTTCAGATAAGCGACGGCTCGAGTGACGCCGTCACTGCAAGAGTGGGCGACTTGTTTTACTTCCCCAAGGGCAGTGTGATTACGTTTTCGACCAACACGTTTGGCGTAGGTTACTTCTGCGGACAACGAAACGCGGACCAGGCGTAATTTGCAGAGTGTTCACCAAACCGCAGAACAACATGAGTTAGAGACGCAGCGTCAGTGGGGGCATGCAACCCACATACTTGAGCGGATTCACTATCTCAGTTTGATCGAGTTGTCTGGGACACCTCTGCCGCTATACAGCAGGCGTCGCGAGTGCAGTTCAAGTCGCACCGACCGTTAACACGATCGTTGCTGTATCTTCATGAAACCCGGACCAACTATCGGCTTTGCGATTGATTTTTTGATCCTCGGCACGCACGAGATCGGCCGACGCGTTGATACGTTATCCGTCGGGGTGAGGTTATCGCGCGATCACAGCCAGCGTTAAGCCAGGTAAATCTATTCGGCAAGACCTATTCTGTCGCGTACCGCGACTCCGAATACGCGCCGACAACAGGCGGTATGCTCACATAAATCGCTTATAAAAAGGCGGCTTAGTACCATAACGAGACTCCCAGTTCGACCCGACTCAGTAGTGGCATTGGCCTCACGAACCGAAGTTGCTACAGCACACATACGCTGACTTGCCATTCCAGACACTGATTACGCATTGAAAGATCTCCTTCTTGTCTGGGTTTCACGACTTCCAAAAACCACCGACCCCACGAACAAATTAGATACTAAGATCAAGCAGGTTGTAATTACTGAGCAGCGCTTTCGACTCAGGCGACCAAACCCGCGCGTCATCAACACCTAACAATGGCTTATAACAGTACGGAGTTTCTTCTGGGAAATATTGTCTCCGGGCATCAATAGCATAACCAATCATCCAAGATCTCTCGAGTATCCGCGCCGCGTCATAAACGGCGGTCGTATTATGCAACCCCGCCTCAACATCAAGAATCGAAGACCTTCTATGCGTGCCAAATGTGAATGACACCCGAAAGTCTTTACTCGTGTTTGCAAATGCACCGTGTACAAGCTGTCGATTATGTATAACGACATCTCCTGGTCCGCAAACGTATGGCACCGCACCACGCAATCGATCGGAACCCGCGGCATCCGCTAGCGCCTGAAGATCGATCTTGCCGGACTTGTGACTTCCCGGCAGAACCCATAAGCCATTTACACCAGAACTTCCGTAGAGCAGCACCTGAAAGGTCATTCCGTGTATGCCTTGATCCCAGTCTGGATGACTCCAGTGGGTAATACCGTCCTGGTGCCACGCAGTAGACGAACCTAACCCCGGTTCCTTGATCCACATGGCTTCATTGAATGGGACAAAATCTTTCCCATTGATGGCCTCAGCAATGGCAAGCAAATGAGGATGCCCGGAAATACGAAGGAGCGCGTCAGAGTAACGCAGCGGCCCCATAATCAGATAAACAATTTGCTCAGGCATGCCCGCTTCCCACACGGGTTCCTCCATCTTTACCGGATGGCGTCCCCCGCTGAGTGTGGTGCCACCCAAAGGATCACTAAGCGGCTTAGCCCAAACAAGACAGGGGCCTATACTGTCTATGCCCAGAGCGGGTCTTCCTGATGCATCTATTTGGGCATCTTTGTGTATCGGTAAGTTTTGACGGATCACCTGCAGATCCGCTTCCCAATCGTGCAGTTCAACTTGACTGAGCACGCCTTCCAGCACATAAAATCCAAACTTATCGAATCCGGAAAGGATCTCTGGATGAATGTTACCGTCATCGTCGAATCGAATCGGTCCTCGATTAGGCAGTGCCAGGGCTGCCCTCTCGCCTTCCCGAATATAGGTCTCGAATTCAGAATTCTCTCTGGTGTCAGCTTCGATTACATCATTCTGCATCAGAAACACCCCATTTATTGAGTCAGGTTAAATGCTCGCTATGTACAGGTAATACGGATACGTAGCGCAACCTCCGCAGGGCGATGAGCTTACGCGATGCTGGCGTGATCGCGCAAATGGACGGGCACAGAACGCCATTGGGTATCAACAACCACAACGCTGTTGGACCAAGATGAACAGGGAATCTCGGCGTCAGTTGTCATTTATGGAAACAGCAGAGGCGAGAAAACCAGCGCAGATAACGAGGTTTTGTCGAACCGGCCATTGGATACTTTACTGGCGCCTGAAAACAGCGAATCAGACCAGTTTATCGTCCCAACGTATCCTGACTTGATAGGTCCTCACCTCAACCTTCTTAGTGCAAGAGTACTCGTCAGATCGTGACTACAAAGAGGGTACTTGAACAGTCTCTTACCTGCTAATAGGTGTCGAACCCGTTTCTGTTCGAAACAACTTTCCATCTTTGAGCATGCCAACATACATCACTCCGTCGATTGTGCCATTGGGAAAAGTAACTATCGAATGAGACACCATAATGTCATCATTTTCATAGATGCATCTGACGTCTTTTCTGATCAGTTGGGTTACAACCTTGCCAACGGTTTCTTTATAGTCGGTGCGGTCAATCACCTTCCCAGTGGAGTGCAGAATCATCGTCCATTCCGGATGCATTAGTTCCACCATTGCATCGAGGTCTTTATTAGTAATGGCGGATTCCCATTTTTCAAAGACACTCATTGTTTGCGCTCCTGTTGGTATGAACCCATTGTGACAGCACCCCACTTGATCATGAAAATATCAATCGAATGGGAGCGTATACCGCGTTTTTCACTTAGCCCGTCAATCTATAGGAAAGAACCGATCTTCGGCGCGAGGTACGGATCGCTGACAGCATTCGAAAAGCACAAACCGGAGATGCATCCTTATTGATGTGACAAATAAGGGACTTGCGTACTGCATCAACCATCCCCTGCCTCACAACAAACAGCGCAACGGCCAGCCAAGTCAGTCTCACGCACTAACCAGGTGCTCTCGATTTCAAAGTCTGGCGATCGATCTTACCAGTTGCCGTCTTCGGCAACTGGTCGCGATATTCAATGATACGGGGGTACTTGTAGGGCAACAACGCATGTTTTACAAAATCCTGTAACTCTCGCGTCATAGGCTCAACATTGGCAGGCGCACCGTCCTTGAGCACCACGACAGCCCGCAGGGTCATGCGTTGATCTTCCAGTCGATGGGCCAAGACAGCGCACTCCGCAATACCGACATGGGTCTGCAGACAGCGTTCGACCTCCAGTGGGTGAACCCACTGGCCGCTGACCTTAATTAAATCGTCGGCACGACCCTTAAAAAAATAATAACCCTCGCCATCGCGCGAAAAACGATCTCCAGTATTGATCCAATCCTCCTGCATGGTCTCAGCAGTTTTAGCCGGTCGATTCCAATACAACGGGGCACTGGAGTGACCGCGCACCCAAAGCACGCCCTCTTCGTTGTCATCGAGCACATTACCGTCAGTATCACGTAGTTGAACCTCGTATCCAGGCACACGCTGGCCGGCAGCTCCCAGTTTCTTTTTTTCTCGAGAATTTGACAGATAAATGTGGAGTAACTCCGTCGAACCCAATCCCTCGATAACTTCCTGCCCGGTAAGGTCACGCCACTCGTCAAAAACCGTTTCACTCAATGTTTCCGCCGCGGAGATCGATAGCCGTAGTGAACTAAAATTAGTGACGACAGCGGATGCCGCGCGCGCCAGAGCGGTGTACAAGGTCGGCAACCCAAAGAAAACTGTTGGACGATAGGTTTCAATGGCATCCAATACCGTTTCGGGTCGCGGTTGACCAGGGACCAGGACACAACATGCGCCAGCGCTGAATGGAAAGGTTAGAGAGTTCCCGAGCCCATAGGCAAAAAATATCTTGGGAACGGAATAACAGATATCATCGGGCGTCAACTTGAGTACGCTGTTGGCGTAACTTGCCGCGGTGTAGGCCATGTCATGTTGCAGATGCACAATACCTTTCGGCCGACCGGTCGTGCCTGAGGAATAGAGCCAAAATGCCATCGCATCAGGTGAAGTAGGCACAACGGCAAGGTTGCCTCCACTACTCGCAAGGAATTCTTGTTCCGTAATGGCTTCGCCAACGGTTGCACCTTTACCATTGACGATGACAATTTTTTCAAGTTTTGTTCCCGTCACGGCATCCCCATTAAATGTGACGAAAAGTTCAGCTTCGCAGATCGCAACACGGGCTTCGGTATCTCGAAGATAAAATCGCAAGAGATCCGGCGGCGTTAGCGTATTAATGATGACCGGCACAAACCCGGCGCGCATAGCTCCAAAAAAGGCTGCCGGACAAGCAGGTGTGTCATCGAGCAAAAGAATGACTCGATCTCCGCGCTTTAGACCCAAGTTGCGCAAGGCATTGCCGTAACGGGCAGCATTGGTACAAAGCTCAGAATAGGTAACAGTACCCGATTGCGATTTAATGGCCGGACGGTCCCGGTTTCCATTCGTCAGGTTGTCGAACAGAATCTCACTTGCGTTCGCGTGCCGGTATTTCAGAAAACCAACTTCACCGGCGCCCGGCGCATCGTGCGCAACGGGGTCACTGATCTGCAACGACCGCTCAGCTTCGTAGGTGGCCGCAAATCCCGGCGCGATCTTGCGTAAACGCTCGATGGTGATTCGACCTGAACGAGTGATGTAATCGAATCCAAAATCTATGGGGTCCAGCGCCATTCGGCGGCCGAAATCCTCGTACCAGAGCGCACTCGTGTTGGCCGCCTCAACGAGTTTTCGAACGACAGGCTGGCGCGCCGCTTGATATCCCGCTAAGGCACGCGGCAGATCGTCGAGGGCGCCCGCCAACGCACGATCGAGCGCGATTGCATCCTCGATCGCAAGGCGTGTGCCAGAGCCAATACTGAAATGGGCTGTGTGTAGGGCATCACCAATCAATACGCGGTTTGCGACGCTCCAGGTGTCGTTCCAGAGTTTTGGAAACTGGCCCCAAGCGGAATGGTTTGCAATCAGCTGATGGCCGCCCAATATCTCGGCGAAAATAGCTTGACACTGTTGCCGCGCCGCCACCTCACTCATGTGAGAAAAACCGGCCCGCTGCCAGGTTTCAGGATCGCACTCGACAATAAACGTGCTGCAGTCCTCAGCATAGCGATAATGATGGGCGTTAAATGGACCCCATGCGGTGTCGACGAACGTTTGCGTCAAGGTATCGAATGTCTGTGTGGTGCCGTACCAGATAAACTTGTTCGAGAAATACGAGATCGACGTCTCGAATTCACGCACGTGGGCCTGGCGGACAACTGAATTCAATCCATCGGCTCCAATAACGAGGTGAGCCCAATCCAGCATCTCGAGACTCTCAATGGGCACCCCGTAGTAGAGTTTCGCACCAACTTCGGCCGCCCGCCGTTGCAAAAGTTGCAGCAGCTGCAGGCGACCAATGGCTGAAAACCCGATACCGTCGAGCGTAATGGTCTCGCCACGATGGTTAAGGCACATGTTCTGCCACGTTGTCATGTGGGGAGTAATGGCCGCCGCTGTTTGCGGATCATCAACCTTGAGGAAAGCAAGCGCCTGGTCTGAAAAGACAACGCCAAAACCAAACGTCGCATCAGCGGTGTTTTGTTCGTAAACGCACACGACGGCGTTGGGCATACGGCACTTCAGGCGATAAGCCATATAAAGCCCAGCGGGGCCTGCGCCCACGATGGCAAACTGTGTCGGCGCATCTACGCGCATGAGATGGTCTTGTTTCCTGGCCCGACAGTGATCATGCCCTAGCGTATGGTTGGGTGACAGTGCAACCGACGAATTCGAAAATAAACTTGTTGTCTTTTTCCGATTACTTAGACGACATCACCGGTAAAAGGTGACAGGATGATTCTGAAATCGTCCGGGCACCGCTTCATCTAATACCATTGGTCCGGAAGTTCCGCCTTCCGTTTGGCAACGAACTCCTTCAACGCATCATCTAACGCCGAGTCCATCGGCGGTGGGATATAGGAATCGAGGAGTTTGTTCCAACGCTTAAATGCTCTTTGCTGCATATCCTCGCTGCCACGTTCCTCCCAGTTCTCCACATTCTCGCTATCCGAAAGCTGCGCCTCAAAAAACGCTGTTTGGTAGTGCCTGAGGGTGTGGCTTGACCCAAGAAAATGGCCGCCAGGCTGAACTTCTCCATAGGCATCCCGCGCGAGGGTATCGATATCCAATGGCAACCCGTCAAGAAGCACTTGATATGCGCCCAGTCGATCCGCGTCCATAACCAGTTTTTCAAAACCCGTACACAGCCCCCCCTCAAGCCAACCCGCTGCGTGGAGGGTAAAATGTGAACCCGCCAGGGCTGTTGAATGCATCGAATCACTACTTTCATAGGCAGCCTGTGCATCAGCAAGTTTTGAAGACGTTAATGCGCCCCCGCACCGCAGAGGAAGACCCAGTCGTCTTGCCAACTGGCCCACGATGTAATTCGACATAACCGGTTCTGGCATTCCAAAAGTCGGAGCTCCAGATCTGAGATTCATCGAGGATAAGAAATTTCCTAGAATAAAGGGTGCGCCGGGTCGTACCAACTGACTGTAGGCACAGCACATCATGGCTTCGGCCAGTGCCTGGGCAATGGATCCTGCGGTAGAGACCGGTCCCATCGCCCCCGAGAGCACAAACGGGGCAACAATGATGCCTTGCCCGGCTCCGCAGTACACACGTATTGCCTCGGTGACTACCTTGTCGACCAGGAGCGGTGAGTTGGTATTGACATTACCAAGGATGACGCAGTGCGACTCCAGAAAGGCTTCACCGAACACAATACGCGCCATTGCCACAGAATCTTCGGCCCGCTCTTTAGTGGTTATTGCCCCTAAGTGCGCTTTATCGGAGTACCGCATATGGACATAGAGCATATCCAAGTGACGTTTTGAAACAGGTACGTCGCATGGCTCGCAGGTCACGAAGCCACCATGGTGAAGACTTGGCAACTGATAGGTGAGTTTAATCAGTCTCTCAAAATCAGTCATCGCACCATATCGACGCCCGCCCTGAAGATCTCGAACGAACGGAGCGCCATAAACAGGCGCAAATATTTGGGAAGTCCCTCCGATACTGACGGACCGATCAGGATTGCGCGCGACCTGGGTGAATTGGCGCGGCGCAGTCGTGCACAGTTTCCGTACCATGCCACGGGGCGCTCGCACTCGCGTGTCAGTGACGTCCGCACCCGCTGCTCGCCACAAGGTGAGCGCCTCCGGATCATCCTGAAACTCGATGCCAACCTCCTGCATCAACCATTCCGCTTGATCTTCAATCAGTTCTAAACCCGCCTCGTCGAGAAACTCAAAAAACGGGATTTTTCTATTAATAAAAGCGGGGCTATGTACTGTTCGAACGAGGGAACCCTTGCCCCTCCTTCGTGCTCGCCGCTGACCCCTCATTTCGTTCTCCCGGTGAAAGGAAGCGGCAGACTCAGGGCAGCATCAAGATAGACCAAAATACCCAAAGTGCGCTCCGGCTAAATTCCCTACTCCTGTTAACAATCTTAATCTCCCCACACACAAAAAGAGAACCCACCAGATGCATCCTGCAACCGTTGACGGTGGTCGTTTGATCAATAATTGTTACGGCTGCTTCTGATTCGTATAAATAGGGCCCTAGTGGGCCTTTGTGGCACCCTGCCAAAGCCGGCCGCGTGAACAACTGCAGCACCTTCTTACCAATCATCCGGGGCGGCTCTAGATAACCTTTAAAACCGCCTGCACCCACCAACACACGCGCTCAGGTTTTTCTGAGCTCACCAAAAGCGACGCCCGAATGCGTCAAATCTTAAGCGGAGAACTTGTACTCGATATTGTCTGGTGGGGCGTCCTGTGCTCACGGGCCATCTCACACCTTTATACCCACAACGGACGTTGGCGTGTTAGTGACTTTCGCTAAGTCATCTTGGCGATGTGCAGGTACCGGTCAGCGTTCGACCACTTTCACTCTCATCATTTGAGTCCAGCGAGGCTATCATCCCCCTGAATGTTGATGGCTTACACCGGTCACTGCGCTAATTCGGCGGGTTCTGACGCGATGCTTTCAATCTCAAAGGTAGCACCCTCGATAGCCACAATCTTTACCCGTTGCCCAATAACAGTATCGGCCCCCCGCGCTCTCCATAACGTGTCTTCTATTCGGACCTTTCCAATACCGTTTGTTATTGTTTCCACAACAGTCACGGTTGTTCCTATATAGCGTTTGCCTCTCTGGCTGAGCTTCGAGTGGTCGCCTTTGTTTTTCTGCAGATATCTACGCGAGAGTAAAATGGTAACAATTGACAACGCCGCAAATAGCGTGAGTTGTAACTCCCACGTTAATTCTGGAAACAATAAGAGCGCGACTCCCACTATACCCGCCGACGCCCCCATCCATAGAAAGAACGTCCCTGGCGCCGGCACCTCCAGGATGATCAGGACAACAGCAATAATCCACCAGGTCCAGTGCGTTACATGACTAAAGAGTTCGCCCATCAGGCCCCGCTCTTCCCACCAAAAATACCCTTAGACAACTCACCAATTCCGGCCAGCGACCCGAGGATGCCGGTCAGCTCCATCGGCAGGAGGACAAGTTTCTCATTCTCTGCTGACCCGATAGTTTGTAAAGCCTCAATGTATTTCTGTGCGACGAAATAGTTAATTGCTCTAGCATCCCCGTTTACGATCGCATCAGACATCATTGTTGTCGCTTTGGCTTCCGCTTCTGCAAGCCGTTCCCTCGCTTCGGCATCTCGATATGCAGATTCCCTTCGCCCCTCAGCATCAAGAATTGCTCCTTGCTTTTGACCCTCTGCGCGTAAAATTTCGGATTGTCTGTTTCCTTCTGCCTCCAGAATATCAGCACGTTTCTGACGCTCAGCTTTCATCTGACGACCCATCGCCTCGATCAAGTCAGCAGGTGGCTCAAGGTCCTTGATTTCAATTCGAGTAACCTTGATGCCCCAGGGATCAGTGGCCGCATCAACGACACCTAATAAACTCGCATTGATCTCATCACGGTTTGAAAGAATCTCGTCCAGTGCCATGGCGCCCAACACTGTTCGAATATTGGTCAGACATAGATTCTGCATTGCATTGAAGAGATCATTGACTTCGTATGTGGCTTTACTCGCCTCCAGCACCTGGAAAAAAACCACTCCATCCGCCTGAATGAGGGCGTTGTCCCTAGAAATCACGCTCTGGGACTCAATGTCCAACACCTGTTCCATCATATTCACTTTGTGAGTGATTCGATCGATGAAGGGCACGATCAGGTTCAAACCGGGAGTTATAGACTGAGTGAACCTGCCGAATCTCTCAACCGTATATTCATAACCCTGTGGTACAGTTTTTACGCCTTTAAATATCACCACCACCGCTAAGACAACGATAATGAGGACAAAAATCGAGGGACCATCAAGAGTGAAGCCAGCATCGAAATCACCGAGTGACACACCTTGGCCCTTCACATTATTCGCTGCCAGTAATAGCAGCCCTGCTGAGATATTCTTCAATAATGAACGTGTCATCTGCATTCTCCTTACCCATACTTGGACTAAACCGCAACCAGTTAGAATCTCCGTAGAGAAGCCGCACAAAGCAGTTCAATTGCAATGGCACTTCTATCGATTCGGATCATCCATCATAGCCCCAAAACAGAACCAAGTGCCAGTGAGGCCGTTGTCGATCTTGACTCGCTGCGCTGGTTAACTCGCTTTATCGCCGTCTGTGTCAGCAAAACGCGCACGTTACAACATCGTTGTTTTTACGCATATCCTTGAGAAAAAATTGCAAACTCCGACACCTATGCAACTCTATCGAGCGGCGTTACACAGACCTTGGCGCAGATAGAGTCAGTATAGATATTGGGATGCTTCGTGTTGCCGAAGATCGGTTCTAGAGCATAAATGATCGATCTTTTTGAGTCCCTGGAAGGCAACAACCTCGCGAACTTGTTACCTTTGTCTGAGACTTGTATTCCCTTGATCAGGTGCTAATGACCCTTTTCCTCTAGCAATGTTGATCCATATGCAAATATTCCCGGCGTACCCCCGGTATGGATAAACAGAAGCGCTTGTTGGGTATCAAGCGACCGCGCCAGTTGCAGAGCGCCCGCAAAAGCTTTCCCCGTATAGGCAGGATCTAATAACAATGCCTCGTATTGCGCCCCTAGGTTTATCGCGGTTTTAGTCGTCGCATTCAGTTGCCCGTAACCCGGGGCAAGATGATCATCGGTGAGCTGAATATCTGCCTCTTTCACGGGCGACTGCAACCCCGATAACGAGGACAACTCGTCACAGTGCGCCCGAACTCTATCCAACTGAGCTCTGGCACTACGGCGCACACAGACCCCCAAAACCGAAATAGAAGAACCCATGGCCCTCAAACCGAATAACAGGCCAGCGTGCGTGTGTCCGCTTCCTGACGCAACGACCATGCCATCTATTGAATAATCCACCGTATCAAGCTGGGCCAGAATTTCACGTGCCGCAACCACATAACCGACTGCGCCTAACGGCGGATGCCCTGGAGCCAAAGGGATGACATAGGGTCGCCTGCCGTGTTTCATAAGGTCAGCCGCAATTTCCCGAAGGCGCTGGTCAGCGCCGAACTCGTCCTCCCCTTGGGAGTAACTGTGCAAAGTCGCACCGAGTAAATGATTGAGGAGAACATTCCCCGAACTCCGGTACAAAGAATCCGTATTAGGGACCCTTTCTTCGAGTTGTATGTGACAGGCAAGGCCCAGTCGAGCCGCCGCTGCCGCTGCGCTTCGGGCGAAATTGGACTGCACCGCGCCAGAAATTAGAATCGTATCGGCATTTTGAGACAAGGCCTCACCGAGGTAGAACTCGAGCTGACGTGCCTTATTGCCGCCAAAAGCAAGGCCAGTACAATCGTCACGCTTAACATACAATGATGCTCCGGCTAAATGGGCACTTAAATTGGGCAGATGCTCAATCGGTGTGGGCGTATGCGCTAACAAAGTGCGCGGCAACTCCGAAAGTCGCCCTAGGTTATCGCCCATCGTTAGGGCTCCAAGGTCATCGCCTATTACTAAATCATCATTTGGCACTTTTATTCCTCAATAAGCCTAGGAAAAGCACATTGGAGTTGCCAACAATTTCCATGCACTAACGTGATGATAATCGAGCACTGAGAGTAGTCAGTCACTTCCCGCGGTGATCGCCCGACCCACCACGAGCCCTGGGCATTGTGGTCTTGGATGATGTCAACCAGTTTGGAGCCTGTATCGAGTCTATTCTTTAATGAACAACACTGACCGGAGATTCACCAGATCGGCTTGCCGCAATTTCTTCTACGGCTTTCGCCTCAGTCGAGATGACCGGTGAACCTCAGTCCTGTTAACTGCCACCTGGAATAACTTCTGCAACAGTGCGCGACGGTATCGGCACCTTCGTCGCTAGCTAAATAATCATCACAGGCACTGGTGTCGGGTTTACTCTTTTGAGGGCATCACCCACTCCGCGATCACCTCGTCCGTATGCTCCCCCAGTAATGGGGCTCCCGACCGGACACTCCCAGGCGTGTCTGATAACTTAACCGGCACACCAATCGCTTTCATCGCGCCAACCGTCGTATGTCGCACCTCGGTGACCATATTTCGTGCAATGGTCTGCGGATCCTCATAAACCTCAACATGGTTCATGACCGGGCCAGCGGGAATACCGGCCGCATCGAAGGCTGCACAAAGTTCCCCGGTCGTCTTTCTCTTAAAATATTTCTCTAACGCCGGCACTAGTTGTTTATTGTTGGCTACACGATCAGGCGTTGACTGAAACCTTGAGTCATCAAGCAACTCCTCGCAGCCGAGGATTCTGCAGGCTCGTTCCCAGAAATTATCCTGCGCCGCGCCAACCGTGATATAGCCATCCGAGGTCGGAAAAAGCTGATACGGCGCATTCCCTCGATGTGCTTGCCCAAGACGTTCTGGCACTTCGCCGCTGGCAAAAACATTTGCCGCCTCGTAGACACCAAGCGCAATGCCCGACTCATAGAGCGAAGTGTCAACATGTTGCCCTTTCCCTGTCTGCTCCCGCGCTGCCAATGCGGTCAAAATCCCAATAGCACCATTCATACCACCACACAAATCAGTCACGGGCACTGGTATTCGATACGGCGGACCCTCTGGCGGACCATTGATAGACATCAGTCCCGACATCCCGCACGCGATGAGATCAAAACCACCGCGCGCAGCATACGGCCCCGTCTGGCCAAACCCCGAAATTGAACAATAAATCAGGGCAGGATTGAGTTTCGCCATCGCCTGATAATGAATACCAAGCCTTTCTGCCGTCCCCGGTTTAAAGTTTTCGATCATGACATCCGCAACGCGCGCCATCTCCAACAGTCGCCCATGATCGCTGGAATCTTTGAGGTCTAGCACCACCGAACGTTTGTTTCGATTCCACAACATAAACGGCGCGCTTTCGCCGTTCTGAAACGGTGGGATCTGGCGTGCCGCATCGCCCCCTTTCGGATTCTCGATTTTCACAACGTCTGCGCCATGATCCGCAAGAATCATGGCGCAATATGGACCGGATAGATGACTAGTTAGATCCAACACCTTGAGGTGGGATAAAGATGACATGGCTTATGCCGTTTGGCGAATTAAAGGGTCAACCCCATTATACAGTTCACCAACGCGCTATATTGCGTTCGAGAGACAGGACGGGCAGGCAATGGGTTATCACATTTTCCCCACCCCACCATTTATCACTCGATTGACCGTGCGCATGAGCGGCATTCCCCGTTAACACTCGAGTCCTAACTTGCGCATGCTACGAGTGGCGCAACAGATGACATCAATCTATTCGTATAACAAATAACCCGACGAACCAGATCAACACTACGACTTAGGCTTGTTCCAACGGACAAATATAATCAGCGGCACCGATAACAACACCGTCGCCACGAAGAAGTAGAACGCATCGATATACCCCATCATGATGGCCTGCCGAGTCATTTCTTTTGTCATCGCCGCCATGCCTTTCGTTGTCTCAATGCTCCAACCCCCCACCGCCCAGGGCAACGAGAATGCTTCGTTAAACGGTGTCACCTGACTCGTCATATCGGCATAACTTGTCTGTTTCATCCGCAGCACTACCGCTATGCTGAGCGAGATATGGATAGAACCACCCATGTTGCGGAGAAAATGATAAATGCCAGAACCCTCCGCCATGAATTCAGGTTTCAGCGTCGCAAAAGAAATTAAAGTCAATGGAACCCACAACAACCCGACACCAAATCCCTGCAACCAAAGCGGAAACGCAATATCCCATAAACTGATATTCGCCCCAAGTTGTGCCATCTGCCACCCAGCAACGCCCTGACACGCAAAACCACAAATGAGAAGTGTCTTTGGATTGAATCGACTGAAATAAATCATCAACAAAAACGCGATTGCAGTGCCCATGCCACGCAAGCCAAGCACGTAACCGATAATTGTGTCTGGATAACCACCGACGTTCTTAAGCATACCCGGTAGCAAAGTCATCGGGGTTAAATTAAGCATGCCAAACAAAAAAGTGAGTAACATGCCTAAGGCAAAGTTACGATCTGAAAACAAAGCGGGTCTTAAAAAGGGCCGTTCGCTCGTCAGGATATGTGCCAGAAAAAAATAAAGGGCGAACCCACCGCATATCGCATAGGCGACGATTTCTGACGATTGAAACCAATCAGCGCGCTCACCCCGATCGAGCCCCAGTTGGAGACACATAATGGCTATCGCCAAGGCCAGCAATCCAGTCCAATCAAGATGTGCTTCTACAGTTCGTGCACGATCCTTGATCATAATCCAGGCACTCACCACGGCCAGGACAGAGAACGGGAGAATCATGTAGAAGACCCAACGCCAGTTATAAATTTCACTTAAATAACCACCAACAGTTGGCGCCACCACCGGACCCAACACCGCGCCAAGACCCCAGATCGCAATTGCCGGGCCATGTCGGTGCCGCGGAAAACTCGCTTGCACTAGGGTCTGTGTAACGGGCGCGAGCGGCGCCCCAAATGCGCCCTGCAGAATACGATAACCAACCAACTCAGAAAGGGAATTAGCCACGCCGCAGCCCAAAGAAGCCAACCCAAACGCAATCAGACAATACAAAATAACCCGACGTTCACCAAAACGAACCACCAACCAACCTGACATCGGGGTCACCACCGCAGTGGCAACAATATTCATGGTGACCACCCAGGCCACTTGGTCCTGTGTTGCGGAAAATGTGCCCTGCATCTGCGGCAAAGACACATTGGCGACCGTTGCCGTCATTGCATAGAGGAAACAAATACCGGTACACGTGGCGAGAATCGCGGCCCGTCGCCACTCTGCTGACGCGCCCACGGCCCCTGACAATTGTTCATACGGATCAATCATTGGAGCCCATTATGTCTTTACAAGTCCGATTTCAGTTTCATACTGAACGACGGACTGTGTCATCCTCAGACCATCATCGCTCGACTTGATGATGATTAAAACATTCAAATTCAACAATACCATTTCAACTGAAAACATACATTCGATGCACAAAAGCGCCTATTCTCGCCGGGCAGCATAGTTTCGCCGCCTATGCCGCAATGACCGGAACCATTCCTTAGCATAATAGCCGCCCCGACCACCCAACTCGGTTTTAGCCCCGCTCACCCTATCAAACGTGTTCGCGGCCAGTCGTAGGATTAAATACCGAGACGCTCTAACTGCACTACTCGAGTGGCGCCACTCGACACTCGTTGACTTCCTGATATTCACCAGCGACGAAGCGGTCGCGAATAACAAACTTCTGGATTTTCCCCGACCCCGTTAACGGAAATTCGACTACCTGACACCAGACAACGGGGGTTTTTTGTGGAGACAGAAGTTGCCGGGTATGTTGTCTTAAGATCTCAACGTCAATGGGTCGATTGCCATCCGAGCGCACAAAAGCACCAATTATTTCTCCCCACTTCGAATCAGGCAGCCCAACAACTGCCACTTCTGCGACGCTCGAGTGTTCCAGAAGTGCACTTTCGATCTCGGCAGGAAAATGATTTTCTCCACCGCGAATGATTATGTCCTTTATACGACCTGTAATACGAATTACTCCACGACTGTCCATAGTGCCTAGATCGCCCGTATGCAACCAACCGTGCTCATCGATCGCTTGTGCTGTCGCATCGGGCCTGTCGTGATAACCAAGCATTACGCCATATCCGCGGGCACAGATCTCGCCCACCTGACCTACGGGCAATATCGCGTCGGTCTTGGAATCACGGATTGATGCCTCTGTCTGCGGCAACGGTTGTCCCGCACTAAACGAGATATCATCCGATGTGCCATCCGCCCAATTCTGACAAATCACCGGTGACTGCTCGGTCTGCCCGAACGCAGTCTCAAACTGGCAGTTCATCGCCGCCCTGACAGCGCGAACCAATTCTGGGGCCACCGGCGCAGCACCGGAGATAATCAACTCCATGGTATTCATGTTACGCGAGCAACGCTGCAATGCTTCAAGCATTCCGACCAGCATCGTAGGTACCGCAAAACAGGTGGTGATGCCCTCTTCTTCAATAACCCGTACCACATCGTCCGGGTCGAACCGATGAAACAATACCATCGGAATTTTATACGCCAGCGCTGCCATGCCACTGATACCGCAACCGGCGGTGTGGAACATCGGCATAAAATTGCCCAGCACGCTACCTTCGTGCATCAATGCCCGGCCTGCGACGAACCTCCCATTATTGTATAAACCACGATGGTGAATTACCGCCCCTTTGGGAAAACCAGTCGTACCGGAGGTGTATTGGATCTGAAGTGGATCACCCGGTTTGACTTGGGGAAGCGCATGGGGAAAGTCACCACCACGTAACATGGCATCCTGGTCGGTGAGGTATGTCACTTCCCTAAGATTAAGGCCTTGAACTGCCTCATCAGCAATCACGCCCATTGGGTTACCGCGATAATCCTTTACCAGAAACAACCCCACTGCGCCTGATTGTTCAAGGACATAACGGAGCTCCTTCGCCCGAAAGGATGGATTGGCCGGTACCAACACCACGCCAGCCAATGCACAGGCATACTCCATCACTAACCATTCGGGGACGTTATGCGCCCACACCACCACACGCTCCCCTTTTGAAAATCGACTCGTTAGCGCTCGCGCCAAAACTTCACAACGATTGAGTAATTCTTGATAACTGAGTACTGCCCCCCGTTCACCCGAAGCGTTAATCTCTATCAACGCAAAGGTATCAGGGCGATCGTGGGCGGCTGCTCGAAGCGCGTCGCCGACCGTCTTCTCCAGTACAACCTCGTCAGCCTGTGCCGGACAATACGATTCGGTCAATTCAACTTGATACATTGGTTGAAAGTTGTGCCCAAATCAAAAGTTACGCTGTTTCGTCCACGACTACTTGCGCTTAGGAATTGCCACCAACTTACCGCGAGGGATCTCCCGCTTTTCATCGTAAAAAGGCATGCGACACAATACAGCGCCGTGGGACTGTTCATCGATACAGTCCACCATCACCATTGTATCCGGTCCCTGTTCTGCCTGATCCATACGCACGATCGCCACTCCACATTCCAAATAAGGCGACCATGTGCTTGAACAGACGCGACCGACCATATTGCCGTCGATCCTGATGCCACGCCCCAGTGAGGCAACGCTCCCATCCACACGCATGCCCCATGTCAAACAGTCTTTTGGCGCAGTCAGTAACGCCTCTCGCCCAACAAAATCAGGCTTGTCCAAGTCGACAAAACCCGCGAGCCCCACGGCATAGGGTGTTGTAGTCTGATCAAAATCACAACCCGCACTCAGCAGTCCCGCTTCGATACGTCGCGCCCGAAAAACAGGTATCGCTGTCAATGGCATATCAAATGCTTCTCCTACCTTGAGCAGATGCGCACCGAGTCTCTCGAAATCAATTTCCGGTGACATGTAAATCTCCCAGCCAAGTTCATTGGTGAAACCCGACCGACTGATCACCACTGTTTGCTCGGCAATAGTGACTGTGGCGCAATCAAAGTACTTAAAGGGTTCAGGATACTTCCCATCAAGCACAACCTGCAGAAAATCCAGGGAACGTGGGCCTTGAATCTGACTGACCCAAACGTCGGGATCATGAATACGAACATCGAGCCCCACCGCATGCGCCTTGTACCAGGAAAACAGCTCCCCGTCTGCCTGCGCCATCCAGAAAAGGTCGTGAGCTAAACGCAACAACACACCATCATTAATCATTCCACCGTCGTGGTAACACGCAAACTGATAACTGCAGCGACCCGGCTTCACCTTGCTGATGTCCCGGGTAAACACTCGATTGAGTAACGTCTGGGCATCTGGTCCGCTGATTTCAATCGGCAGTTCTCCCGTGTGACGAAGAATCACGCCAGTGCGCACTGCCCAGTACATCTCATCATCCGTCATATGGTTGAGTGATTCAGGAGTGAGGCGTTTGTTGTAAAGCGTGTACTCCGGATCGTAAGGCAACTCTTGAAAACTTAAGGGGTGGGCAGCCATGGTTCGCATCAGCTCGCGAGGCCGATCGCCCCTTGATGGAAACGCTTTGGCAGCAAAACGCGTGTACTGAAGTCTAGAGTTCATTTATGAAGTCCCTTTGAACCAGTGCGAAGTGGATACGTCCTATGTTGTTCCGAAAAACTCGTATTTCTTGATCCTGCCATTAACCTACATCGCTCGGAACTGTTGTGACCGTCCCCTAACGAACACTCAGCATGAATGGACCGTATGCGTTATCTCATCGACAAAGTGTTTCATTGATAAAACAGCAACGCGGTCCAGCGATTGTTTCTTATTTAAGGCAAAGCGAGCCGGCTCATCGTGCGCTCAGAAAGATATGTCGCCACATCATAATGATGATTCCGGCATTCTAGATGCGCTTTGGCAGCAAACATCGAACGCATCGAGAAACTCAGTTGAAAGACCCGGCAGAACTCAAAAATTGCTTTCGAATACAGGAGGCTTTCACGAACAGCACTCGGCCTCAGAAGCAGATCGTTCGAGAATTTTGTTCTCAAACTGCTCCGAGTCCGCGTGCTTCACATACCACTCCCAACGAACACCATCGGGACCATTAACCCATGTTTCCGTTTTCTCGGCGTAACAGCATTGAGTTTCATCAATACCTGTGGTGATTAAATTCGAGTCCACCAGTCGTTTTTCTGTCGTCAACACGTCTTCGACGCATTCCACCTCAACTCCCAGGTGATTAATACTTCCTCCATCGCCAGGGTTCTCAAACAAAACCAACTTAAGTGGTGGATCCGTGATTGAAAAATTCGCATACCCCGGCCTCGACTTCGCCGGCTTCGTCGCAAACAACTTCGAATAAAACACGATAGCCTCATCCAGATTGTCTACATTAATTGCTAGTTGTACGCGACTCATGAGTTTCTCCGTGATGGGTAAATTAATAGGACCGACTTCGCTGGAGAGATAGCGGTTAAAAATGTTTTCGCCCATACACTAGAGCCAGTTACCATAGCTAAGGAATCTGACCATCGTGCTAAGTAAAGTGTACAACGCTGGGGTATGAAAAGGGCAATCACTCTTGAGCCAATTCTCTCACACCAAAACCTTGTTTCACCTGCCAAGTAACGTCGTCTATCTCGACGGTAACTCCCTTGGGCCCATGCCGCTCGCGGCCCGGGAACACGTCGCGACCATGATGGGGAACGAGTGGGGAGAACAGATGATTAAGGGCTGGAATAATGCCGGCTGGATGTCTCTTTCAACACAAATAGGTGATCGCATCGCACCATTGATCGGCGCCGAACCCGGTCATGTGATCATGGGCGATACCCTGTCTATCAAAGTACACCAAGCGCTGGCCGCGGCATTGGCGCTAAACCCTGGACGGAAAGTTATCCTGTCGGACTACGGGAATTTTCCATCAGACCTCTATATAGCCCAGGGGCTTATCAAGACGCTTGACCGAGGCCACACGTTAAAAACTGTCGCGCCCGAGGATGTCAGTCATCACATTGATGACCAGGTTGCAGTCTTGATGCTGACCGAGGTCGACTATCGCACGAGTCGCAAACACGACATGCAGGCCTTGACCGCCACGGCTCACGCACATGGCGTGATCACACTTTGGGATCTTGCGCACAGCGTGGGCGCGCTTCCGGTCGATTTGGTGGGCTCGAATGTCGATTTTGCAGTGGGCTGTACCTACAAATATCTCAATGGCGGACCGGGCGCCCCCGCGTTTATCTACGTCTGTCCTGCGTATGTGAATAAGGTTGACTCGAGCCTTTCCGGCTGGCTCGGCCATGCGGCCCCCTTCGACTTTGAGCTCGACTACCGTGCGGCGCAGGGTATTGAGCGCCTGCGCGTGGGAACGCCGCCTGTCATTGCCCTCAAGTGCCTGGAACCGGCGCTTGATATCTGGGACCTGGTCACGATCGACCAGGTAAGAAAACAATCAATCGCCTTATGTGAGCTATTTATCAGGGAAGTCGAATCCCGATGTCCTGGCCTGACCCTCAACAGCCCGCGCAATCCCCAAGAACGGGGCAGCCAGGTGTCCTTTTGCTTTGAAGAAGGCTATGGCGTCATCCAGGCAATGGCTGAACGTGGTGTCATCGGTGATTTTCGAGCGCCAGACAACATGCGGTTCGGCTTTGCGCCACTGTACATTGACGAACATGATGTCATGACGGCAGCGACCCAGCTTGAAGAAGTCATCTCAAATCGACTATGGGATCAGCCAAAATACAAAACCAGGGCAACAGTCACCTAATGATCCAGGCAGCCTTCCAACTCGGACACTCGGAGCGGCCCAACAACTAGATGACCGGCGGGCCATTTGACTCGCGACCTATACTCCTCTTTAGATAAGACATATTCACGTCAATACTGGCAGGAGTATCCGCGATGACTATTGGTATTGGATTCGGCTTAGCGGCATACACCTTCTCAAGTGCGGAAGGTTATTGGCGATGGGTCAAACGATGCGACCGGGCCGGCGTTGATTCTCTGTGGCAAACGGATCGTCTTATTTCTAAAGATCCTTTTCTTGAGTGCATGAGCGTCATGGCAGGATTGGCGGGCGCCACCGAGAAGATCAAATTCGGCATGAACGTGGCATCGATGGGATTACGCGATCCACTGCAAACCGCTAAACAATGCGCGACGATCGATTATCTGTCTGGTGGACGCTTGCTGCCCGCCTTTGGCCTCGGGAGTAATCGATCGAGAGATTTCGTCGCGTCAGGCACAGCAACCGTGGGGCGAGGCCAGCGCATGAACGAAGCACTAGAGATCATGACCCGCCTGTGGGTCGAGGATGACGTGACTTTCGATGGCGAATACTTCCACTACGATAAAGCTACGATCAGACCGCGCCCAACGCAGATACCGTTGCCGCTGTGGATTGGCGGCAGTTCACAGGCCGCTATCGCTCGGACTGCTGCGTATGGAACGGGCTGGCAAGCGGCTGCTGAAACGCCTGAAGAAGCGGGAAAGGTGGTAGACAAGATTCTTGCTGGTGCTGACCAACACAAAAGATGCATCGATTCGGATCATTTCGGTGTGGGCTTCGGTATTCATTTTGGCTCTTGGCGTGATGAACCGGTAACAAAGATGGCGGCTGATTTCGAAAAACGCACGGGGCATGCAGCCAGCCGCGGATTCGTGGTGGGCGGTGCAGACGAAATACTGCAACGGATACAGGCCTATGCCGATCACGGGATCTCGAAATTCATCCTTCGGCCAATTGGCGCTGGAGATGCCCAGATGGAGGATCAGACCGAGCAACTGCTCGATGGTGTTCTCTCAAAAGTCTCCCAGATACGGGAACGTAGCTTGTGAGTCGCGGCGAGGTTGATTAACTCACTGTCAAGCTCTTCGGCCCACGTGCCGGCCAAGATTTCGGCTCCGGTATCGCCCGCTTGGCTGCAATACGTCATCACGAAGGCAACACATGGCGGTAATTACATTCAAACCGAGATCCGGATCCCGGTGCGACTCGATTCGTAAATCGCCTCTTCGATTTCAAGGTTACGCAGATACTCCCGAGCTGAAATTGGCGAGGACTTCCCTGCTTCTACACACTCAACAAGATGTGATTGGCAAGCATACACACTGTCTCCCGCAAAACCCTCATCGCTCCAGCTGTATGCATGTTCCCTCTCGACCCCGCCGCGCGCCCGCGAGAACAGCCGGCCATTCCCATCGAGTCGCAACACACCCTCCGCCCCTTCGATCAGCATGTCTCCCATGGTTAAACGAGTATTCACCGCCTCATGATCGCTGAGGCGGTTGGCATCTAAGACACCTCTACCTGCCTTTTCAAATTCAAAGAGAATAATCCCTGCGTCCTCGCCACAGATGTGCGGATTGAGTCGATGCAGATCCGCGTACACACGCTTCACCTCGCCGAAAAGATAACGGTATGTGTCAATAAAGTGCACACCGGTCTCGTGCACAAGAAAGCGCTCCATTCGCTGGAAGTACGGTTGCCGGCTGAGATAAGCATTCGGGCCGCGCCCATCCCCGGGGCGAAGCCTGAAACTAACTGAATAAGGTGTACCGATCGCGTGACGATCAAGCAACGCTTTAATTTCTACATACCACGGCTGAAAGCGGAAGTTCTCGTGAACAAAAAAACGTCTGTCCTTGGCCTCTGCCATGGCAACCATGCGTCGTGCATCGGCCAGCGTTGGCGCTAAGGGTTTCTGACAAATGATTGCGGCATTTGCCGCGAGAGCGATGCCTAGCAGTTCCTCATGCGACTCCGGCGGCGTGATGATATCGATGATGTCCGGCTCTGTGTCATCCAGCATGGCTGAAAATTGATCAAACACCAATGGAATCCCATGGCGTTTTGCGGTGGAATGGGCTGTCATTAGATCGCGATCACAAATTGCGACCACGTCCACGCAACCGATTCGTTGCCATGCATCGTAGTGGTAGTGAGAAAAATACCCAGCACCAACGCCGGCCACCTTCAGCGACATGAGCCACCATCCTGGAGAGAATTCGAGCCCAGTCGAGTCAGCATGATTCTGTGGTGCCGTACATCACCAAGATAGCGTCCGTCAGTGATTCATAATGAAGTCTGCACATTTTTCCCCAATCATCATGCACGGACCATTGGTGTTACCCGAGGTCAAGGTCGGCATGATGGATGCATCCGCAATTCGCAGATTCTTAATCTGGTGAACACGCAACTTCTCATCGACGACTGATTTGGCATCCTTGCCCATTTTGCAGCTGCCGACCGGGTGGTAGGCGGTCTCAGCTTTATTGCGGATGAATGCCAAGATATCCTCATCTGAAGAACAATCACTCCCAGGAGACATCTCTTCACCGCAGTACATCTGCATTTCATCAGTGTTCATAATGTCTCGAACTAATCGGACTCCAGCGACCAACGTGTCAATATCAAGCCTAGAAGAGAGAAAGTTATATCTGATTGCCGGATGTTGCTGTGGATCTGGCGATTTGATGTGCACAGACCCCACGCTCTCCGGCTGATTCTGATTGACCGTACAAGTTATACCCGGCTCTTCACCGAGTTTTCTTTTGCCGTTCTCGAGCACCACACGATAAGGAATAAAATGGACCTGAATATCAGGCCCCGCCAGTTCTGTTCGAGTCTTAAAAAAGCCAAGCACAGGCGCCGACGGCAAATTCAGAAACCCACTTCTATTAATTCCATACTTCAGAATCTCTTTCAGGAGGTTCATTCCTCGGGCGGCATCGTTGTAAGCAATACCGGGTTTCGTGATGCGGAAAACCAGCCTTGGGGCGATGTGATCGCGTAGGTTCTCACCAACCCCGTTAATCGCCTGCACGAGCGGAATATCATTTTTTTCCAGAATGTCAGGTTGCCCTACCCCCGACAACTCCAGAATCTGGGGCGAGTTGATTGCCCCACCACTGAGAATGACTTCTTTTCGGGCTTCGAATGTAACGGTCCTTTTTCCAATAATCGCTTCCACTCCAACGCAAACCTTTTGATTAAACAGTAATCGAGTGACCAGCGCCCTGGTCTTTATAGTCAGATTTCTCCGTCGCCGAATCGGTCGAAGATAGGCAAAATCTGCACTCATTCTTCGCCCACCACTGATGGTTGTTTGGGTTCGAGCGAAACCTTCCTGATCTGCACCGTTGTAGTCATCATTGCGGACAATGCCAAGCGCGCCACCTGCTTTGAACAACTGCTCATAAATGGGATTTTGGTCCACTACTTCGGTTATACGCAGCGGTCCTGACCTTCCGCGATAGGCAGATTCCCCTTTCTCGAAGGACTCCATCTTCTTAAAGAAAGGTAAAACATCCGCGTAGCTCCAACCGCGGTTACCTAATTGCGCCCAGGTGTCATAGTCGAGTTGCTGACCGCGCACGTAGACCAGGCCGTTGATCGCACTGGATCCCCCCAGAAGCTTACCCCGAGGGATAGGGATCTGCCGCTCATTAGTCCCCGCTTCAGGCTCTGAGCGGTAACACCAGTTGGCGGCCGGGTTATCAATCAACAACGAGAAACTCACAGGCACTCTTGATAAAAAATGGCCTTTACTCCCCGCTTCAAGCAAGAGCACTTTGTTGGTCGAGTTGCTGGATAGTCTATTAACCAATGCGCAACCCGCCGAGCCTCCGCCCACAACGATGTAATCAAAACTTTCGGTTGAGTTCGTCATCTTGTTGTTCTAATTCCGGTGAGTGATCCTCAGGCACTACGTTGATGGAGTGCCCAAGTTTACCCATGTTGTCGTTCGTTTCTCGCACTGTGTAAGAAACACAGCAGCGGTCGAGAAATCAAATGTAACAAGGACCTTCGATCAATGGATATTTAGCGAGAAATTTCTCGTCAATAGTGATACCGATGCCAGGCGCCTCCAGGGCAGAGACAAAACCCTCCCCACTAATATTAAACGGCCTTTGGCCCATGTCATCACGAAATGGGTTATAGCGCGTCACGTCCCCTTCAAAGTAACCACCGTTGTCAATTGCTGACAACAAGTGAATAGAGGCCGCCATATTGATTCCAGTCAATGAGGTGTGCGGGTGAATAGGTATTTTCCAGGCGGATGTTAAGGCAGCAATTCTGATCGCCTCCGTCATGCCGCCGGTTTTTGATAAGTCCGGTTGCGCGTAGCTAACAGCAGCGTCTTCGATTAACCGGGCAAATTCGTAACGCGTGAAATGATTCTCCCCTGCTGCAATCGGCACACCACCATAGGTCACTGCCAGCCGGTAGTTATGAAAATCCATTGCTGGGAAAGGCTCTTCAAGCCACCCAACACCCAACTCTTCAAGAAGCGGCATGATCTTTCTAACCTGCCCTAGTGAATACCCGGTATTGGCATCGACCAAAATATCCACTTCATCACCAACGCATTCTCGAACTTTTTCAACTCTGTCGGAGTCAGCACGAATATTGTCACCAACACGCAATTTAATGGCTTTGTATCCGCTTGCCAGATGCTCCATGGCCTCCTCCGCCAGAGACCCAGGCTCTTGCCACCCCAACGCGATGCCACCGGCATACGCGGGTATGTTTTTACGGGATCCGCCCAGGATTTCAAACAACGGCCTACCGAGCGCCTGACCTTTAATATCCCACAGGGCAAGATCCAATCCACTTAAGGCCATGGCCGATGCATACCCCATCCCGTGACTGGCAAGTTGCATCCTGTATATCTTGTCCCAAACCCCGACGTTATCAAGCGCATCCATACCCACGGCCAATTCCTTGATGGTAGTGTCGATCAGCTTGGCGATCGCCCCGGGACACCTTCCATGGTGAGACTCCCCCCAGCCTGTAACACCCTCGCTCGTTTCTACTTTGATGAGCACGGCGTCGCGTTTGACCGCAAGCCCGATTCCTAACCGTACGTTCTCGCCTTCGGGCACTCGATACGAGATGGGGAAGGCCTTGATGTTGGTGATTTGCATGTTCTCTCTCAGGTTAGCCGAATCATTGAGGCGCGTCAGGTGAATCGTTCGTGGGTTTGACCAATCCATATCAATCCGATCATGAAAACACGTTGAAATGGGAGCGTCTTGATCATATTCAACCAAGCAAATTATTAATAAATACCAAGATCGGTGTTCGTTGATTTTATAGGTTAATAATGCACGCTTCTCATAGAGCCTAGATAACGTAGACCCGTAAAAGCCAGGTGACTTCCAGCCACTGGGGTGCTTTGTGAGTGACCGCTAAAGGCCCCCGCACCAGCAAGGGCGAAACCTGCGAAGCCACTCCTGATCCGCCCGGTATTTCCCGCGTTGTGCCGGCGGCAGGATTGACAATGTCCCCGACCCAAAGACCCAACGCTTATTGATTGCCGCTTCACTCGTGAGGAGCGCGGCTGTTTCGCCGAAATGCGACGGTGATAATACCTACGCTTGCTAGCGACAAACCGGACGCGAGAACAAAACTGTAATGCAGACTAAAGTCCCCAACGACACCTGCGAGAACCGCACCCAGTGCGCCCACCCCATCGAGCATTACAAAAATGAAACCCAGCGATGTCGCCTCCCGTCCACTGACGTAATCTACCGCCATGGCCAGCACACTCGAACGAATGGCCACCAGCACGCCCATTGCCCCGGTTAGTAAAGCGATCGTGCCCAGCGGAGAGTCGATCACTAGCGCGCCAGCGGTTAGGGCAGCTGCCGTGACAGAGCCCAGCGCAAAAATGCCCACGCGCCCAGTACGATCGGAGATTCGCCCGATGAGCGGTTGACCAACAGAGCCGAGCAACATAGCCGACGCGAAGGCCACGCCAGTTTGCGCCGGACTAAGGCCGAGGCCTCTCTGAGCGAACAGGGGCGACATAGTCATTAACGCAAACAACGCCATGTTATAAGTCGCAAGGCCACCGATGAGACACAGACCGCGCACCGAGCGCCACTGCCGAACAAACGTCACCAGATCGGCGCGCGAGATCGCTGAACTCGCATGGCGCTGCGGAATTCTTCTCGCCAAGACTGTAAAGACAACGCCCATCAATGCGGTGGGTATGACCGAGACCTGCAACACGCTTTGCCAGTCCATCGTAGCCAACAGAAAACCTACCAGCAGCGGTGACAACACCTCGGCCAAGGTGCCGCCGACCGCATGCACACCCAGGACCTGGCCTTTTCGCTTCGGCATTTGCCGTACCAGCATTCCGGTAGCAATGGGGTGCCAAGCCGCATCCCCCATACCGGCCACACCCAGCAAGATGGCCAACGACCAGAATCCCGGTGCCTGGGACGCGAGCAAATAACCCAGCGTAACCCACCAAAAGGTCGCTACCAGTAATCGCCCCTGGTTACGCATGCGGTCAGCCAGGACTCCCGCAGGGAAATAAGCCAGTGAGGCACCAATGGAATGGATCGTCAGCAACAATCCGACTTGAGAGGGGCGAAGATCAAAAGCCAACCCTATCGCAGGCGCCAGCAACCAGATGGCAGCCGGTGCCCAGTCATTCGCCAGATGACCAAATACGCAAACGGTTTGCAGGGATGTGTCACCCAGGCTGTTTGTCGGGCGAGTCATAGATAATTATTTATTCGAGTAATGACAAGAGAAAATCCCGGCAAATCACGAGACCACGGTGAGGGGCCCAAGGCCAACCACGCCGGGCCCGACCTTCATTGTGAGTGATTTAACCATCTTGCTGGAAAAATCAATACCACCTCACTATCGAAGGGATAAGTTCAAGGGCGCTCGCCAGAAACGCCCCCACTGTCCCAGATGGATCAGCACCCCCGGCCACAGTACGCCGCACGCCCAAAGATGCATCCGTAACCCTTATTTTCGTTGCATTGATATCCAATTAGGTAAAGAATGACCCCAATCAGCACCACGCTGGTCACAGCTTATTATGACTACCAGAGGACACAGGCAATGGGATTAACAAAACAATGGGTAAGCGCGCTTGGCGCAGTGCTTCTGGCATTGTCGGCCGTGAGTGTGCAAGCCGAAACACCCAAACGTGGCGGAACACTGGTGTGGTCCATCGGCACCACACCAAGGCACCTTAATCCGGCGGTCCAATCGGGCATCGCAACCGGTGCGCCGGGCGCCCAGTTGTTCGCAACCTTGGTTCGCTTTGACGACAAATGGAATGCGCGTCCCTATCTTGCCAAATCATGGCAGACCTCTGCCGATGGACTGGCGGTTACCTTCAATTTGGTTGAGGGGGCCACGTTCCATGATGGCACGCCTATCACTTCGAAGGATGTGGCCTTTTCGATCAAGACGATCAAGGCGAATCATCCCTTTAAAACCATGTTCCGCGCAGTCTCGAGCGTAGAGACGCCGAACCCCAACACTGTTGTATTTAAGTTATCACAACCACACCCGGCGCTCATGCTGGCGCTGTCCTCGCAACTCGGATCAATTATTCCTGAACATATTTATGGTGATGGCCAGGACCCCAAAAAGCACCCACGTAACTCTAAGGACGTTGTGGGTTCAGGTCCGTTCAAACTGGTCGAGTTTGTGCGGGATCAACACATCATCATGGAGCGCTATGAAAACTTCTTTATAGAGGGTCGTCCCTACCTGGACAAACTCGTGATACGAATCATCAAAGACCCCTCTGCTCGCTCTCTTGGACGCGAAAATGGAGAAATCCACCTGTCTGCATTTGAGTCGACGCCACAGGATATTCTGCACTCCAAGAATGTTCCGCACCTGACGGCAACAGACCAAGGCTACGCCGCGATCGGCCCGATAACGTGGCTGGCATTCAATACCAAAAAGAAACCCACTAGCGATAAACGCGTCCGCCAAGCAATTGCCTATGCGGTCGATAGGGATTTTCTAGTGAACGCAGTCATGATGGGTACATCAAGACCCGCATACACCGGCATTCACCCGGACAGTATTTTTCATGAACCCAATGTTGCGCGCTACGACCTCGATATCGACAAGGCCAATGCAATGCTGGATGAAGCGGGCTACGCTCGCGGTGCTGATGGCATGCGTTTTCCGCTGACGGTTGACTTCGGCTGGCCCAGCGCCAAACCTATGGCCGAATATATGAAACCACAGCTGAAAAAGATCGGCATCGATGTAACGGTTAGAACCTCTGCTGGGTTTCCGGCCTGGGCCAAGACGGTTTCAACCTGGGACTTCGACATGACTGTGGACGTGGTGTTTAACTGGGGAGACCCCGTGATCGGCGTGCACCGCACCTACCTCTGCGACAACGCAAAGAAAGGCGTGATCTGGTCAAATACGCAGCAATACTGCAACCCGAAGGTCGATGCGATACTCGCCAAAGCCGGCCAGGAAAATGATCAGCAGAAGCGGATCGCACTCTACTCGAGCGCGCAGAAAATAATCGCAGATGACGTGCCCATCTACTTCATCGATACCGTGCCCTATCACACCATCTTCAATCACACGAAGGTTGGTAATCCACCGGCGACGATCTGGGGTACGTGCTCACCGCTGGACGAGGTCTATTTGAAGAATTGATCCTCGGCGGGATCTAAGGCGGTTCTTGAAATGCCTGCTGCCTAGCAGCAGGCATTTCTGTTTCGGGTTCAGGACTTCATTCTTAAGGGCGTTATGCAGTTTTTAGTCATCACTCTACGGCGATGCGGCTTAGGCCTGGGATTGCTGCTTGCAGTCCTGGTGTTGAATTTTCTGTTGATGCACCTGGCACCTGGCGATGTTGCCGACTCCATCGCACAGGACGCGGGTGGACTGGATGCCGAAGTGATGGCCCAGATTCGCAAAGATTACGGACTCGACCTTCCGTTGTGGGAACAAATGTTGAAATATTTCTACAGCGTTGCCCAACTCGATTTGGGCTACTCTTTCTATTACAACCAACCCGTTACCACGCTGATTCTTGAAAAACTTCCGGCAACACTACTGCTAATTATCAGCGCCCAAGTTGTCTCAATATTGGTCGGCGTAGTACTCGGTGTAATCGCGGCTCGGAAACCGAACGGGGTTGCCAGTCATTTCGTCACGATCCTTTCCCTCGTCGGCTATGCAGCACCGGTATTTTGGACGGGCATCATGCTCATCATCTTGTTCGCATCGATGATCCCTTTATTTCCGATCGGCAACATGGTCGACGTTTCGGTTGAAAGAACGGGGTTCGCGTACATGGTCGATGTATTACATCACCTGGTGTTGCCTATGTTGACGCTCTCCTCAATTTTTATCGCACTCTATAGCCGCTTGGCGCGAGCCAGCATGCTGGACGTTCTGGGATCAGACTACGTTCGTACTGCACGGGCCAAGGGACTTTCTGAATTCCAGGTGGTTTTCAAACATGCCCTGCGGAATGCCCTGCTGCCGGTCGTCACCACGGCCGGCCTGGTATTCTCCGGCATCGTGTCGGGTGCAGTGCTGGTAGAAACAGTGTTCAGTTGGCCTGGACTTGGAACGCTTGCGGTTCAGGCGATCGTTGCCCGCGACACACCAACGATTCTTGGAATACTGTTCTTCTCGTCACTGGTTGTAGTCGTTGCCAACCTGCTAACCGACATGCTCTATCGCATTATTGACCCGCGAATCAAGACCGCTGAAACCTCCGAGATCTGATGCCGTGACAGATTATTCAATCCGGGAGCGATCACTCGAGCCTACCTCTGCCCGTGTAGAGCACCCCTTGATAGAAACGGCTCGAATGTTTGCGGGAAACCGGGCAGCGCTCAGCGGACTCGCGATGCTCTTTATCATCGTCGTGGTTTCGCTGGCTGGGCCCTGGCTCTATCCAACAGACCCATTTGAAATGGTTTGGTCGCCGTTTAGTCCTCCCGGGACCAAGGGATTTCTGCTCGGCACCGATTATCTGGGACGTGATCTCTTGGCCCAGATCATTCACGGAGGCCGCGCAACCCTCGCCGTAGGCTGCGCGGCCGCACTGTTGAGTGTTTTTATAGGAATTACTTTCGGGGCGCTTTCGGGTTTCTACCGTGGCTGGATTGAAGAAACCCTGATGCGAATCACCGAGTTCTTTCAGGTTCTGCCGACGCTGTTGTTCTCGATGGTCCTGGTGGCTTTGTTTGGTGCTTCACTCGCCATGATCACCTTTGCCATCGGTATCGTCAGTTGGACTGGTGTGGCGCGCATCACGCGGGCAGAGTTTCTGAAGATTCGGGAACTCGAGTACGTAACTGCCGCTCGCTCTAGCGGGGCCAGCAACACCAACCTCATTTTTAGAGTCATTCTCCCAAACTCGCTTCCACCCATCGTAGTGCAAGCTGCACTGCTGATTGGTTTTGCGATTCTCTTCGAAGCAGGCTTGAGTTTCCTTGGGCTCAGTGACGCCAACGTAATGAGCTGGGGCGCAATCATGGGCAACAACCGGCCTTACATCCTCCTGCACGGCTTCACGATCATGTATCCGGGGCTTGCGATATTCCTGACTGTACTATCGATATCTCTAATCGGTGACGGTCTGAATGATGCGTTGAATCCCAAGCTCAGAATGCGCTGAATCCAACATGACGGCACTCCTATCTGTTAAAAACCTCACGGTCGAGTTCACTACACGCGATGGCATTGCCCCTGTCATCGATGACCTCTCGTTTGATTTAGCACCGGGTGAAACGCTGAGTCTGGTCGGCGAATCCGGCTGCGGCAAAAGCATGACCGCGCTGGCCATCATGGGACTGATTCCATCACCGCCCGGGCGAGTCGCTAGCGGTTCCATCAGTCTGGCAGGAGAAAATCTACTGCAAGCAGGCGATACCCGAATGCGCGCAGTTCGGGGCAACGACATCTCTATGGTGTTTCAGGAGCCCATGACCTCGCTCAATCCAGTTTTTACCGTTGGCGAGCAGATTAGTGAAACCCTGCGACGACACCAGGGTCTGACCCGCCGCCAGGCAAAGGCACTATCCATTGAGATGCTCGATGCGGTGCAGATTCCTCTACCGACACGACGGATTAACGACTATCCCCACCAGTTGTCCGGTGGAATGCGCCAACGCGTCATGATCGCTATGGCGCTTGCCTGTCGTCCAAAAGTCTTAATCGCTGACGAACCCACCACGGCCCTGGATGTCACGGTTCAAGCGCAGATATTTGATTTGATGCGGGCGGTTGGAAAGGAAACAGAAGCAGCTATCATCTTGATTACACACGACATGGGTTCGGTGGCTGAGATGGCTGAACGTGTGGTCGTGATGTACGCCGGGCGCAAAATCGAGGAAGGCCACGTAGACGATATTCTCGCTCGGCCGCGTCACCCCTACACTCGCGGACTCATCGCCTGCGTCCCGCACCTGTTGGAAACCGTGTCTGCTGAACGGCCCTATCTGCAGGAGATTCCGGGCATGGTGCCACCGTTGTCAGATTTTGGATTCATGGGCTGTCTATTTGCACCCCGCTGTGATCGGGTTGAAACACGCTGCTGGCAGGAGAAACCGAAGGTCACCCAGATAACGCCTAGCCAGAGCGCTGCCTGCTGGAACCTTCAAGAGGCAAAGGTCCGGGTCGATGCCTGATACCCCGGTTGAATCGACCACACTCCTGACACTGCAGGATGTCGAGGTGTCTTTCACGCTCAAACGCTCCAGTCTGTTCGCCAAACCGTCTCTTCTTCGAGCGGTCGATGGAGTCACTCTGTCAGTCCGCAAAGGGCAGACCATGGGCATTGTCGGTGAATCCGGCTCGGGCAAGACGACGCTGGCGTTGGCTGTTGCCCGGCTGCTACCCGTGACTCGCGGACAGATCCATATGAACGGGGTCGATCTGCTCAGCCTTAGGGGCGAAGCACTGCGCAACCAACGCCGTCACATGCAGTTTATCTTCCAGGATCCCTACTCGTCATTGAATCCCAGACTGAGAGCAGAAAAGATTGTTCGAGAGCCACTCGATCGGTTATCGATCGCATCCACCAGCCGCCGCGATGACCGCGTCCGTGAATTGTTTGATCAGGTGGGCCTGCGCCGCGACCAACAGCGGTTATTTCCGCATCAATTCTCCGGCGGCCAGCGGCAGAGAATCGGTATCGCCCGAGCCATTGCGTCTAACCCCAGCCTGGTCATCTGCGACGAACCGGTATCCGCCTTAGATGTCGGCGTCCAGGCACAAATCCTGAATCTGTTGCGGCGGCTTCAAGAAGAACTGGGGTTAACGTATGTGTTTATTTCCCACGACCTCGGCGTTATTCAGCACATGTGTGACACGATCGCGGTGATGTACATGGGCAAGATACTGGAAGAAGCCGATCGCGAATCCCTGTTTAACACCCCCAAACACCCCTACACACAGGCACTGCTGTCGGCTGTTCCCTCGGCAGACATTAACCGGAGGAATCGGGAGCGACGCATCATGATTTCCGGCGACCCGCCCAATCCGATTCATCTACCACCCGGCTGCCGGTTTGCCTCACGTTGCCCACAGGTCGAGGACCGATGCCGAGTCGATACGCCGCCGCTTGTCAACATTGACCGGCATCATCGCGTTGCCTGTCACCTGGTCAAAGCCGCCGGCTGAGTCGCCGAAGCCGGTCCAATCACTCGACACTGATCAGGTATTGACGAACAATCCAGTAAGACTCGGGTCTTCATACCCTGACATCGCACTGGTACCAATGAGAACCAGCGCCAATGCAATCTCCTCAACGGCAGGGTAACGCGCCAAAACGGTTGACCGGCCCACCTTCTGCCATAGCCACGCTTCCCCGGGAGATTCTGCAAGAGCGATAAACCCTTTTCCCCGAATAATCGATGGAGGCAACGCCTCTACCCACCGGTTGAAATCGTCTCGATTAATGGGCTCCGTCTGCCGAAGCACCACACTGCGAAAGCGCGCGTCCCCGTGGTCGTGGCTTGGTCCCGGCACTACCGAAGCGGACCGATGGGTCGACCCACTCGTGCTTGCATCGAGCCGATGCTCCCCACCCAGCAGCAAAGCCGGCTGAAGATTTTCACCGTCGTTAATCACCGTCGGGCAACCCGGGTTTAACTGATCGATCCTGCGATGGACACGGGTGATGGTCACGGCATCTGTCAGCGCAAGCTTATTCATTACGATGATGTCCGCTTCTACCAATTGAGTGATCACCGCGTCATTGATCAATGGATCTTCAAGTTGCGACAGAAACTGAGGGCAATCAACCAACACAATCGACCCATTCGGCATCAAGCCTGGATCGAGCGTCGCAATATCCATAATCCGTCTGGGATTGGCCACGCCGCTAGCCTCAACCACCACGTGATCAAACGCCTCAGCGCGGTCCATCACCGTCATGAGCGTACTCAGAAAACCATCGGCCATGCTGCAACACATGCAACCGTTAGACAGTGCAATAGTTTTGCCGTCATGCTGAGCCACCAGACCTTCATCGATATTCAACTCACCGAAATCATTCACCAGAACGGCGAAACGGGTATCTTGTGTTTCTGTCAAAAGACGATTCAAAAGCGTCGTCTTACCAGCACCCAGAAAGCCCCCGAGCACCGTGAAAGGCAACAACGTCTTGGGCTGCGTGAGCATCACCGTATCAGGTTTTATCGTGTGCCCGCGGATAGACCGTGCCACCCATCACCGTCCCCCAGACCGACACATCTTTTAGCGTCTCAGCAGACACGCCAGTCGGATCCTCATCAAGTACCGCAAAGTCAGCATACTTTCCAGGCTCAATGCTGCCGACGAGGTGATCCAGGTGGAGCGTGAAGGCGGCACCGAGGGTCACCGCCCTGAGTGCGTCTTCGACATCAATACACTCGTTGGCACCCAGAACACGCCCGCTCGCGGTCAGCCGATTGACGGCACACCATGCGGTAAACAACGGACTCAACGGAGTCACCGGTGCATCTGAGTGAATAGTGAACGGCACACCAAGACGCTTTGCCGTGCCACACGCATTCATACGCATGGCTCGATCAGGGCCCATGGTCAGCGCGAAATGCTGATCACCCCAGTAATAAATGTGATTGGTAAACAGATTTGCGCAAATACCCAGTTGCGCCATCCGTTGGAACTGAGATTCATCTGCCATCTGGCAGTGGGTCAACGTGTGGCGATGATCTGATCGAGGCGCTTTGAGTAAGGCTTTTTCTATCGCGTTAATCATTAGCTCAGAGGCCTCATCGCCATTGGTGTGCATATGCATCTGTAAACCGGCCGCGTGATAAGCCTCCACCATGGCGGTTAACGTCTGCGGCGGGAGATTCCAGATGCCATTGGGCTTGCCATTGAAATACCCGGGCCATTTCAACCGTCCGGTAAAACCCTGTATCGAACCGTCGGTCATAATCTTGCACAAACCGAAAAATAGTTTGTCGTTATTGTGACGTTTGAGGGATGCGACATGCCCAGGCCCTTCTTCTATCGACAGAGTCAAACCGGCAGCGGCAGGTACCAGGCGAAGCGGATAATCTGCATCGCGGGTCACCGCCAAATAATCGTTAACATTGTTATCCTCAACACGTGCGTGCAGGTCAGTCGCGGTGGTTACCCCAACGTTGGTCGCTGTTCGGGCAAACGCCCATAAATCGTTGGCATTAATACCGTCGAAACGTCGGACATCGGTCACCCGGTAGGCCATGTATTGCGCTGCCATTTCACCCAGTTCGCCAGTGGGATGACCCGCTGCATCTTTCATGACACCTTCGACATCGGTACTCGCGTCAATGCCGGCCAGTTCCAGCACCTTACGGCTGACATTCAACAGATGGCCATTGGAATGCTGCACAAGAATGCGTCGATCAAGAGAGACTTTGTCCAGGTGTGACGCTGTCATGCGAACTCCATCATCGAAATAGATGGGGTCGAATCCCCATGCCACCAGGGTCTGATCGGGATCATTCAGCGTTCTTTCAATCTCCTGCAGTCGTTCAAGCACACCATCGAGACTCTTAATACCCGGCCACACACGGCCATCAGGATCCGTGCGATCGAAGTAGCCGACATAGGTGTTTTCCCAAACCGAACCATTCATGGCATGGCAATGGGCTTCAACAAAACCAGGTAACAGCGTCTTATCGGCAAACCGAGTGTCCAGCGTATAGGTGCCCCACCCAGCCAAATCATCCAGTGACCCCACTCCCAGTATGCGCCCCTCACTGACCGCCACGTGGGTTGCCACTGGCTGGTAGGCATTCATCGTGAGGATTTTTTGGGCAGAAAATATCGTGATCAGGCGCGTCATGAGTCAGGTACTCTCTAAAAGTGTCGATCGAATCGTTTGAATAAATCAGGACGGGATATCGTTACAGGACTATCGCAACATTTGCTTGCATCACACCTGACACGGTACCTGCTGCGGTGATCAGTTGTCGAGGAGCGACTGAATCGACCGAGTCGACTGAATCGACCGAGTCGACTGAATCGACCGAGTCGACTGAATCGACCGAGTCGACCGAGTCGACCGAGTCTTTCGATAATCCAGCAGCACCTGATGCAACACAGGTCTCTCGTGACTGTCGACGAAATATCACGCCTACCGAAGGCCTCTGCCGAGATCAATACCCTGTTCTTCGATCGCCGTGTGCTCCGGGGACAAAACTTCGGTCACTGTCTTGGCCCACGCCGCATTCGCTTGTCTCTCCCACGCCTCACGCTGCCAGACACCTTCACCAGATTGGTGCCACCACCAGTTGCGCCCACCCAGTTCACCCAGCCAAGTGTAAAGCAGGAGAACCGGCGAATCCCCCATGGTTAACGCATGCAGTCGATTGGAAGGCGTCAGCGAGACCTGTCCCGGACCAAGCGCATGCCCCACTTGGCCGAGACCATGTTGAATCTGCACCGTTCCAGACGCGGCGACATAAATTTCGGTCGCTTGATGCTGATGAAGTGGGTAGTGCAACCGTGGCCGAAGCAGGAAAAGGCCCGCCAATAACTCGTTTGATTTAATCAAACCCCGTGGACCGATCATCTGAGCCGCATACATCCCCGACGCCAGATCCCTCATCGGGTTATCTGATAGTCCGGTCGAATCTCCATCCGCAGCATAAATTTGGTACCAACGTCCCGCACTCGCGGCGGCGTGGATTGCACTGACCAACGCAGGCAGTCCATCGAGTTCATCGCGCGCCATACGCAACCAGTCATCTGGACCGGCGGGCAACTTAACGGGAGGGTCAGCATCATCCTGTGCGTCGCCCACATCATCTAGGGCGATTCGAAACCGTTCTACCCAGGCACTGACATCGTCTGTCAACGGATTGGCAGGTGCATCGGCGCCCTTGAGAGCAACCGACAATTCGTGCGCAAATGTCGCCGCAATGCTCGTCATTACCGAACCTTAGGTCGAATTACCGGCCAGACCGGGCAGAACAGACTTATCTGCCGCCACACCATCGCCCGCCGACAGCTACCGTTTGTGTTGAGTTATGTTGACTAATTCTCAACAACAACAGGACCAGACACTGCATCGGTTACCCCCAACTCGGGGGAGATCTCTTCCAGCAGATCGCGAAAGTTATCCAAAAAGGCAATCATTGCTGGTCTTGCCGAGACCAAGGCATCTTCTGAGCCCCAGAAACCGATGCCGCAATATTGTCGTTCGTCGGTTCTAATCAATAGTTGACTGAGCATTCCATCGAACAACGGGCAATCGCGATAGGCTTTCTCAAATGCGGCGATACATTCCTGCTTCACCCTGAAACGCACTACGTTACTGTACTTAGCCATCGCTTTTCTCCATTTTCTCAGACCTGAAACCGTTCGATGAGTATAACTCCCAATCAGCTGTCAAATTTTAGCGCCCATTCAATTACACCCACACGGGGGTCGTGACAGAAAAAGCGGCATTCGCAACTTCGGCACCTTGGTTTTACAGATAAATAATCACGTCACGGACAGTCGCTGCCCCGCAGAATCGCATCATCCAAGTGATGGCTGCTTCTCATGTTGGGGTATGTCTGTCAAATTGTGCACCCAGCCCTGGGCAGACTGACACCAGACCTGTCGCTTGGGTACCAGCTGATCTCTCTGACGCACCGTCCCCACTCGCAGGCCGAAGAACGACGAACCTTCGCCAACGGTCTTGGCATAAAGTCGGGTCCCGCAGTCGGGGCAAAACGCCAACGCTCTCACTGTGCCGCTGTCCGCCACTTTCTCATAAATCTTTAATTCGCCACTCAACAGATGAAATTCTTCTTCCAGGATTCCCACCACCACACCGTACGCAGTCCCCGAATGGGTCTGACAATCAGTGCAGTGACAAATGGCCACGCTCTCCGGATCCACGACGGCCTCGTAGCGAACCGATTGACAAAAACAACCCCCGTCGACTTTCATGGTGTTAGCTCCCTTGTAGATCGCCTGCCCGATACACGCGTTTGCACACGGCATTTCATCATAAAAACGTTATCCAACAATAGCTCCGAGGCCTCCAGTGATGCCCTGCCCCATTTTCATCTCATGCCCATAACAATCCGCAGCGGCGTAGCGAGGCTAAGCATGCGGCGCTGTTAAGCGTCGGTAACTCGCTACATTTCATCGCATGAATGCCTCTGATTCCATCGGCACAACGGTGACATTATCTACCCGTTGACACGTTTCGCTTTCGTGAACTTGATTCTGACCCCGTTTCAACCGAGGCTACTCGTCACAGTACAGACCGACAGGAGAGGACATG
>Ga0066376_10000367_pt1 | contig 41126 bp, 43 predicted proteins | sample Knorr_S15_td_Bot_FD_77009 | JGI IMG/M metagenome (GOLD analysis project Ga0066376, IMG submission 77009) | Marine microbial communities from Southern Atlantic Ocean transect - Knorr_S15_td_Bottom_ad_5009_LV_A | ecosystem: Environmental > Aquatic > Marine > Oceanic | place: Southern Atlantic... | reverse complement strand
GGGCCGTCGTGCCCGCAACAAAATGCTCCATCAGACGAGCCTGCGTCGTAACACTTAATCGACTCTTTCTCATGCCGTCCCTCATAACACCTCATGGCGTTATCTGGGACAGCCCCTTATTTTTATGGGGCGATAATAAGAATTCATCCTTCATTTTCCCGGAGACCACCGCCTCCATCAACTCGTCTGACTGGCCGTGGCGCGGCTACAAGCCGCCGCCGGGGTTGGCGAGGGCGTGTTCGGTGAGTTCGCGGGTGATGAAATCGAAGGCGCCGTCGACCGAATCCGTGCGGTGGATGAGATCGAGGTCGGCGGAGGCGATGGTGCCGGCCCGCACCAGGCCGTCGAAATCGATCACCGAATCCCAGTAGTCCGTACCGAACAGGACGATCGGCTGGTGCTTGGTCATCTTCCGCGTCTGCATCAGGGTCAGCACTTCGAACAGCTCGTCGAAGGTGCCGAAGCCGCCGGGCATGGCCACCATCGCCTTGGAGAGATAGGCGAACCAGAATTTACGCATGAAGAAATAATGGAACTCGAAGGCCAGTTCGCGCGTGATATAGGGGTTGCCGGTGGCCTCGTTGGGCAGGGAGATGCCGAGGCCGACGCTCAATCCCCTGGCCTCGCAGGCGCCTCGGTTGGCGGCTTCCATGATGCCCGGCCCGCCGCCAGTACAGATCACGAAACGGCGGTCGGTGCCTTCCAGGGCCTTGGACCATTCGGTCAGCCTGCGCGCCAGCTCTCGAGTGTCCTCGTAATAGCGCGACATGCCGAGCTGCAATTCGGCCGCCTCGAGATCGCCGCCCGCCGCCTTGGCCGTCTCGAGCGCGGCCAGGGCCGTCTCGCGCGACGGTATCCGCGCCGAGCCGAAGAACACGATGGTGTCGCGGATATCGTGCTCTTCGAAGCGCTGCTCCGGTTCGAGATATTCGGCCAGGATGCGCAAGGGCCTGGCATCGCGGCTTTTGATGAAGGCGTGGTTGAGATAGGCCTTGAGCGGCTTGCGGGTCTTCTGGTTCATGGCGTCCCTGTAGAGGGCAGAGTGTCGGGGTTTTCACGCACCGTATAGGGCGCGCCGCTGCTGTAGGCGCGGTGATCGTGCAGCGCCCAGTGGACCGATGGAAAGGCGATGTCGTGCCACGGGATATCCGCCCAATCCACCAGCCGGGCTTCCAGGGATTCGATGCCCGGGGCGATGTCGGGGGAGTCGAGCCGCGCCGCATAGATGACCTGCACCTGGCTGATCCGCGGAATGTTGTAGACCGCGAGCAAGGCTTCGATTTCGATCTCGGCGCCGGCTTCCTCGAGGGCCTCGCGTTGGGCGCCCTGGCTGGTCGATTCATCGAGTTCGAGATAGCCCGCCGGTATGGTCCAATAGCCGCGCCGAGGATCTATGGCGCGGCGGCAGAGCAGGATCTTGTCCCGCCAGACGCAGACCGAGCCGACGACGACCACCGGATTCTTGTAGTCGATGAATCCGCAGGTTTCGCAGACCAGCCGCTCGTGGGTGTCGCCCTCGGGCACCTTGAGGACCGTGGGCCCGGTGGGGGCGGCGTCGGAGCTGTTGTCGGAGGTCATCGCTCTACTATGGCCGTCCGGGGGTTGACCGTCCAGACTCGGGAATCAGTTCGCGTAGCTGATCCGCCAGATGACCCCGCCGGTATCGTCGGCGATGAGCAGGCTGCCGTCGGCGGCGACCGCCAGCCCGGCGGGCCGCCCCCAGACGCTGGCGGTGTTCTCGCCGCGTTCCCAGAAGCCGGTGGCGAAGACCTGGTAACCGCCCGCCGGGCGGCCGTTCTCGAAGGGCACCCGGACGATCATATAGCCCCTCGGGACGGCCGCGTTCCAGGACCCGCGAAGCGCCACGAAGGCGTCGCCCCGGTAGTCGTCGGGAAAGCTCCCGCCGTCGTAGAACACCAGCCCGATGGGCGCCGAATGGCTGCGGAACAGCACGTCGGGAAGTTTCGTCCGGGCCACCAGGTCGGGCCGCCTGTCGCCATAGCCGGGCTGCGGGTTGGGGCCGAGATAGGCGTAGGGCCAGCCGAAGAAATCGCCGTCCTCGATGCGGGTGAGATAATCCGGCACCATCTCGTCGCCGACACCGTCGCGCTCGTTGACCACCACATAGAGCGAGTCGCCGCCGGGGCGGAAGGCGATGCCCACTGGATTGCGCAGGCCCGAGGCGAAGGTCCGCTGGCCGCCGCCGTCCAGGTCGAACACCTGCACCGTGGCGCGCGGCGGGTCTTCCTCGGCGATGTTTCCGCGAGAGCCGATGGCCACGTAGAAGCGGCGCCCGTCGGGGCTGATCGCCAGGGTGCGGGTGCTGTGCCCGCCGCCGCCGCCGAGGCTGCCGCGCGGCAGCATCGCCTGGGGCCGTCCCGACGCCGTGAGCTGGCCGTCGCGGTAATCGTAGCGCCAGATGTTGTCGAGGTCCGTGACGTAGAGATAGCCGTCGCGAATCGCCATGCCGTGGGGGTAGCGGCGGCCGGCGGCGAAGGTCTCGGTGATCTCGGCCCGGCCGTCGCCGTCATCATCGCGCAAGCTGGTTATGCGGCCCACCCGCGCGTCGGCGACCAACACATCGCCGTTGGCGGCGACGGTCATCCAGCGCGGATTATCGAAGCCGGAGGCGAAGGTATTGGCTTCGAATCCGTCCGGCACCTTAAGGGTCGCGCCCGCTGTCCGCTCGATCAAGCGGCTCGGATTGGAGGCGCTTTCCGAGGCGTAGGGGGCGGGCAGGTCCTCGACGCGGACCTCGATACGCTCGCCGATTTCCGGATGCGCCGCCTGGGCGGCGACGTTGAAGAGCAGGACGCCGGCGGCGAGGAACAACCTCAGCGGCGCATGCCCGGCAACACTTGCTGGCTTATCCAATTGCCGACCTCGCATTGGCGAATCTCGGGGCGCAGTATATCGTCGTCGATGCCGAGCGCCCAGGCGAGATCGACGCGGCCGTGATCGTCATGCAGGGCCTCGAGCAGATCGATATGGCCGAGCGCCTGATCGACGCTGCGGAAAAAGCCCAGCTCGGTGAGCTTTTCACGGCGGCAATAGATCAGGCGGGCCATTTCATGGAGATCGTATTCCGGGTGGTATTGCAGGCCCCAGAAGGTGCCCGCCTGATGGGTCACGGCGGCCGCCTGGACATGGGTGAACTGGTTCGACGCCAGCAGCACCGCCGTGCTCGGCCAATGGGTGACCTCGTCCACATGGCTGATGAAGGCGTCGAACACACTCGGCTTGCCGAAGTAGAGCGGATGGCCGCGGCCCTCCGGGGTGAGCTGGATCTTGCGTGCGATGCCCATTTCCCGGCCCCGCGGATTGGCCCGGCACATCCCGCCCGCCGCGACCACGGCGATCTGCAACGCCCAGCAACTGCCGAAACTCGGCACCCCGGCGCTGAAGGCGGCGCGGCAGAAGTCGATCTGGCTGCGCACGCGCGGCTCGTCCTCGAACACGGTCAGGCTGCAACCGGTCCAGGCGATGCCGTCGTAGGCGGCAAGCTCGGCGCCGGCCGGCAGGCTGCCCGCGTCGTCGGCGGGGAACACATAATCGACGTGGGAGCCGGGGGCGAAGCGGCGCAGCATGGCGGCGTAGATATCGCAGGCCATGGAGGCGCAGCCGGCGACCAGTTCATCGCGCGACGCCTTGAGGTAGCCGTCGACGACCAGGAAGCGGGGATCGGCGCTCATCTCACTCTCCCTTATCCAGCTGCTCGATGGTGCCGACCAGATCGGCGTGATCGGTGCAGATGGCGTCGGCGCTGGTGTTGTTCTTATCGGCATCCTGCACTGCGGTGAACAGCACCGCCTTCATGCCCAGCGCCTGCGGCCCCTTGATGTCGTTGTGATCGCGGTCGCCGATATGGACCATGGACTCGAGCGCGATGCCGAGTTGATCGGCGGCCTCGTGGAACATGCGCGGGTCGGGCTTGGAACAGTCGATCTCGTCGGAGAACACGAAGCCGGAGAAATAGCCCTCCAGCCCGTGGTGGGCGAGCATCCCGCGCAGCACCCGGCCGGGCGACACCAGGGCGTCGGAGACGACACACAGCTTGTAACGCGCCGACAGGGTATCCAGGGCCGCCTCGATGCCGGGGATCGGGTCGGGCGGCAGCTCGCCTTCCATGTTCTCCGTCGCCGCGACGACGGCGGAGAATTCGTTCTCGGGCAGAGCCCGGCCGAGGCCGTCGAGCATCACGGACAGGCGAGTCGCCACCGTCCAGGTGAAGGAATGGCCCTTCCACACCTTGTTGAAGGCGGCGTCGGTCACGTCATAGGCCATGGCCAGGGTGTCGTAGTCGATGGCGCCGTGGCGCATCAGCGCCGCGTGCATCAGCTCGCGCCGGGCGCGGGGTTTCGGCGACAGTCCCTGGGCGGCGCGTTTCGGCTCGTCGGTCTCGTCGGCGATCATGGTGTCCCATAGATCGAAGGTGATCGCTTTGATGGCTGCCACGAAATTCTCTCCCGGATAAGATTGCGGGCGCATGTTTCCCATTCCACAAGCGAGCGCGCAAGAAGATTTTCGCGAGGCTTCCCATGCGCCTCCGGGACAGGCAGACTGGCGCGCCATGAACGATCCCTGCCCGCAAGAATTTATCGCCCTCGCCAACCGCCTCGCCGACGCCGCGGGCGATCTGGCGCGGCGCTATTTCAGGACCCCGATCGAGGTCCGGTTCAAGGCGGCGAAAAGCCCGGTCACCGAGGCCGACCAGGCGGTCGAGACGCGGCTGCGCGAGATCATCGGCGAGGCCTACCCGGACCACGGCGTGATCGGCGAGGAACAGGCCGCGGTGAACGCGGGCGCGGAATTCGTCTGGGTGATCGATCCGATCGACGGCACCCGGCTGTTCATCTCCGGGGTGCCGCTGTTCACCTGCCTGATCGCCCTGACCCGGGGCGGCCGGCCGCTGCTCGGGGTCATCGACCAGCCGGTGATCGGCGACCGCTGGATCGGCGCCCGGGGTCAGGCCACCACATTCAACGGCCGTGCGGTCAATACCCGCGCCTGCGAGAGCCTGGAAGACGCGGTGCTGTGTACGTCGAACCCGGCCTATTTCGAAGGCCCCGACATCGCCGCCTTCGAGCGCCTGCGCGACGCGGCGGGCTGGACCCAGTACAGCGCGGATTCATACGGCGTCGGGTTGATCGCCAACGGCTCCATGGATCTTGCCGCCGAGAGCGAACTCGGCATCTATGACTTCTGCGCCTGGGGGCCGGTGATCGAGGGCGCCGGAGGCGTGGTCAGCGATTGGCGCGGCGCGGCGCTGTCCCTGCAAACCGGCGACAAGATTTTGGTCTCGGGCGACGCCAGAACCCATGATCAGGCCATGGCCGTTCTTGCCGGCTAATTACCCGCCGCGGCGCCTCTCACCGTAGGGGGTATACCTTGTCGTGGTACCAAAAAACGCCTAACTTCCAAGAGCCCCGCAATCACCCCCCAGGAGTCGCCATGCGCTTCTCGACCGCCTTCGCCGCCGTATCCCTGCTGCTGGCCGGCCCCGCCCTGGCCCAGGCGCAGGATATTTACGTCCGCCATGGCCTCGCCATGCATGGCAATCTGAAATACGGCCCCAACTTCACCGCTTTCGACTATGTCAATCCCGATGCGCCCAAGGGCGGCGAAGTGCGCCAATCGGCGATCGGCAGTTTCGACACCCTCAATCCCTTCATCCTCAAGGGCCAGCCGGCGTCGGGCATCGGCCGTATCTTCGAGACCCTGATGACCGGCTCCGAGGACGAGGCCTTTTCCCAGTACGGTCTCATCGCCGAGACCGTGGAAATGCCCGAGGATCGCTCCTGGGTCGCCTTCACCCTGCGCCCGGAGGCGCGCTGGCACGACGGCACCCCGATCACCGTGGAGGACGTGATCTTCTCCTTGGAGATCCTCAAGACCAAGGGCCATCCGTTCTACCGGGCCTATTACGCCGACGTGATCAAGGCCGAGAAGATCGCCGATCGCAAGGTGAAGTTCACCTTCTCGGACGGTCTCAACCGCGAATTGCCGCTGATCGTCGGCGAGCTTACCATCCTGTCGAAGGCCTATTACGAGAGCATTGATTTCGAGAAGACGACCCTGGTGTCGCCGCTGGGTTCCGGTCCCTATCGGGTGGAGAGCGTCGATCCGGGACGCTCGATCACCTACACCCGGGTCAAGGATTATTGGGGCGCCGATATTGCGGTCAGGCGCGGCCAGCAAAATTTCGACACCATCAGCGTCGATTATTACCGCGACCCCACCGTGGCCATGGAAGCCTTCAAGGCCCATGAGTATGATTTCCGCGCCGAGAACGCCTCCAAGGTCTGGGCCACCGCATATGTCGGCCCGGCGTTCGACGACGGCCGCATCGTCAAGGAAGAAATCGCCAACGGCAGGCCCACCGGCATGCAGGGTTTCGTCTTCAATACGCGGCGCGCCAAGTTTAGCGATCCCAGGCTGCGCCGGGCCCTGGGCTACGCCTTCGATTTCGAATGGACCAACAAGAACCTGTTCAACGGCGCTTATACCCGCACCGAGAGTTATTTTTCCAACTCGGAATTGGCCTCATCGGGCCTGCCCGACGCCGCCGAGCTGGCCCTGCTGGAGTCCTTCCGCTATCAAATCCCGGCCACGGTCTTCACCGAGGCCTACGAGACACCCAAGACCGACGGCTCGGGCAATACGCGGCGCAACCTGCGCCAGGCGCTCAAGCTGCTCATGCAGACCGGCTGGAACATCGAGGACGGCAAGCTGGTCAACCCGGCCGACGGCCGGCCCCTGGAGATCGAGTTCCTCATCGTCTCGCCCCTGTTCCAACGCATCATCGCGCCGTTCATCAAGAACCTGGAGAAGCTCGGCGTCGCGGCCAAGATCAGGCTTGTCGATTCGGCGCAGTACCAGAAGCGGCTGGATGAATTCGACTTCGACATGATCGTCGCCAGCATCGGTCAGTCGCTGTCGCCGGGCAATGAGCAGAACAATTTCTGGACCAGCGCCGCCGCCGATACGCCGGGCAGCCGCAACTACGCGGGCATCAAGGACCCGGTGGTCGATTCCCTGGTCGACACCCTGATTGCCGCCGCTGACCGCGCCTCCCTGGTGACCGCGGCCCGCGCCCTCGATCGGGTTTTGCTGTCGGGCTACTATGTGGTGCCCCATTGGCATATCCGGACCTACCGGGTGGCCTATTGGAACAAGCTCGCGCGGCCCGCGGTGACGCCGAAATACGGCCTTGGATTCTCCAGCTGGTGGGTCGATCCGGATTTGGCGGACGCACTCGCCGGGCGCGAAGCGGCGGCCGGGGATTGATGGCCGTTCGCTCGCATCGCCACCGTCGGGGGGGGTAGGGCGCCATGCTGGCCTATATCATCCGCCGTCTGCTGCTGATCATTCCGACCCTGTTCGGCATCATGGTGGTCAACTTCATCATCGTCCAGGCGGCCCCCGGCGGCCCGGTGGAACAGATCATCGCGCAGATCCAAGGCACCGGCGTCGAGGCCACCGCGCGTTTCGGCGCCGGCGCGCAGAGCGATTCGGGCGCCGGCCAGGCGAGCAGCAAGGTGGCCGAGGGCGGGACTACCGGCAAGTATCGCGGCTCCCAGGGGCTGGATCCCGAGTTCATCGCCGAGCTCGAGCGCCAGTTCGGCTTCGACAAGCCGATGCCAGAGCGTTTCGTCCTGATGATGGGCAATTATCTGCGGTTCGATTTCGGCGACAGCTATTTCCGCGACCGCAAGGTGGTCGACCTGGTGATCGAGAAAATGCCGGTGTCGATCTCCATCGGCCTGTGGACGACGCTTCTGGTCTACTTCATCTCGATCCCCCTGGGCATCGCCAAGGCGGTTCGCGACGGCTCGACGTTCGATGTCTGGACCAGCGGCGTGATCATCATCGGCAACGCGATCCCCAGCTTCCTGTTCGCCATCCTGCTGATCGTGCTGTTCGCCGGCGGCAGTTACTTCGATTGGTTTCCCTTGCGCGGCCTGACTTCGCCCGATTGGGAGTCCATGGCCTGGCCGGCGCGCATCGTTGATTATTTCTGGCACATCGCCCTGCCGATCCTGGCCTTGGTCATCAGCGGCTTCGCCGGGCTGACCATGCTGACCAAGAATTCCTTTCTCGACGAGATCAACAAGCAGTATGTCATCACCGCCCGCGCCAAGGGCCTAGCCGAGCACCAGGTGCTGTACGGCCATGTCTTTCGCAACGCCATGCTCATCGTCATCGCCGGTTTCCCGAGCGCCTTCATCGGTATTCTGTTCACCGGATCGTTGCTGATCGAGGTCATCTTCTCCCTCGACGGCCTCGGCCTGCTGGGTTTCGAGGCGGCGATCAACCGGGATTACCCGATCATGTTCGGAACCCTGTTCTTCTTCACGGTGCTCGGTCTGATCATGCAGCTCATCGGCGACCTCGCCTATATGGTGGTCGATCCGCGCATCGATTTCGAGGCGCGCGAGGTCTGAGCCATGGATGATGAGCGCATGGAGAGTCGTTTCTGGGGAATAACGATCACCCCGATCACCCGGCGCCGGCTGCATAACTTCCGCGCCAACCGGCGCGGCTTCTGGTCTTTGTGGATATTCCTCGCCCTGTTTTTGACTAGCCTGTTCGTCGAATTGATCGCCAATGACAGGCCGCTGCTGATCAATTTCGACGGCGCCTATTACATGCCTTTCCTCAACGCCTACCCGGAGACCATGTTCGGCGGCGATTTTCCCACCGAGGCCGACTACCGCGACCAATTCGTCGCCGATCTGATCGAGGCCAAGGGCTGGATGATCTGGCCGATCATCCGCTACGATTTTTCGACCATCAACTACGACCTGCCGTCTCCGGCGCCGTCGCCGCCGACCGCCGAGAACTGGCTCGGCACCGACGACCAGGGACGCGACGTGGTGGCCCGCATGATTTACGGCTTCCGCATTTCGGTGCTGTTCGGCCTTGCGCTGACCTTCCTGTCCTCGATCATCGGCGTCGTCGCCGGGGCGGTGCAGGGCTTCTTCGGCGGCTGGCTCGATCTGCTGTTCCAGCGCTTCATCGAGATCTGGGCGGGCCTGCCCATGCTCTACCTGCTGATCATCCTGGCCTCGGTGATCGAGCCCACCTTTTGGTGGCTGCTCGGCCTCATGCTGCTGTTCAGCTGGATGGGTCTGGTCGGCGTGGTGCGCGCCGAGTTCCTGCGCGCGCGCAATCTCGAATATGTCCGCGCCGCCCGCGCCCTCGGGGTCAGCGACACCGCCATCATGTTCAAGCATATGCTGCCCAACGCCATGGTGGCGACCCTGACATTCCTGCCCTTCATCCTGAGCGGCGCGGTGACCACGCTGACGGCGCTCGACTTCCTCGGCTTCGGGCTGCCGCCGGGCTCGCCCTCGCTCGGCGAAATGTTGCAGCAGGGCATGTCCAACATCCAGGCGCCGTGGCTCTATTTCACCGCCTTCCTGGTGCTGGCGGTCATGCTCACCCTGTTGATCTTCATCGGCGAGGCGGTGCGCGACGCCTTCGACCCGCGCAAGACCTTCAGCTAGGCCGGAGTCATGGCTTTCCTCGAAATCCGCGATCTACGGGTCGATTTCACGGTCGGCAAGCGGGTCAATTCGGCGGTGCGCGGAATCGACCTGGAGGTCGACCGGGGCGAGACCGTGGCCCTGGTCGGCGAATCCGGTTCGGGCAAATCGGTCACCGCCTTATCGGCGCTCCAGCTCCTGCCCTATCCTCTGGCCAGCCACCCCTCGGGCTCGATCACCATCGACGGCCGGGAGATGATCGGCGCCGACCGGGAGACCCTCAAGGAGATGCGCGGCGGCCGGGTATCGATGATCTTCCAGGAGCCCATGACCTCGCTCAATCCTCTGCACAAGGTCGAGCGCCAGGTCGACGAGACCCTGCGCCTGCATCAGGGGCTCGGCCCGCAAGCGGCCCGCGCCCGCACCGCAGAGCTGCTTGAGTTGGTCGGCCTGCGCGATGTCGAGCGCATACTCGGCAGCTGCCCCCATCAGCTTTCCGGCGGCCAGCGCCAGCGGGTGATGATCGCCATGGCCCTGGCCAACGACCCGGCCCTGCTGATCGCCGACGAGCCGACCACCGCGGTCGACGTCACCATCCAGGCGCAGATCCTGAAATTGCTGTCGGACCTCCAGGCCAAGACCGGCATGGGTCTGCTGCTCATCACCCATGACCTGACCATCGTCCGCGCCGTGGCCCGCCGGGTCTACGTCATGAAGGACGGCGAGATCGTCGAGCAGGGCGCCACCGCCGAGGTGTTTGATCACCCGAGCCACGAATACACCCGCCATCTGCTGTCGGCCGAGCCCTCGGGCAGGCCCGACCCGGTGGCCGACGGCGCCGAGCCGGTGATGCGCTGCGCTAACCTCAAGGTCTATTTCCCGGTCAAGGCGGGGCTGTTGCGGCGGGTCGTCGATCATGTGCGCGCGGTCGATGACGTGAGCTTCGAGATCGCCGAAGGCCAGACGGTCGGGCTGGTCGGCGAATCGGGTTCCGGCAAGACCAGCGCCGGCCTCGCCCTGCTGCGCCTCGAGCGTAGCCGGGGGACCATCGAATTCCGCGGCACCGAAATCCAGGGGTTGAGCAAGGCCGCCATGCGCCCGGTGCGCCGTGAAATGCAGATCGTCTTCCAGGACCCCTATGGCTCGTTGAGTCCCCGGATGTCGATTCGCCAGATCATCGAGGAGGGCCTGCTGGTCCACGGCATGGGCGGCAGCGACGCCGAACGCGGCGAACTCATCGTCTCGGCCCTCGAAGAGGTCGGCCTTGATCCGGCGACCCAGGGCCGCTACCCCCACGAATTTTCGGGCGGCCAGCGCCAGCGCATCGCCATCGCCAGGGCGCTGGCGCTCAAGCCCCGTTTCTTGGTGCTCGATGAGCCGACCTCGGCGCTCGACATGTCGGTGCAGGCGCAGATCATCGATCTGCTGCGCGATCTCCAGCGCCGCCAACGCCTGGCCTATCTGTTCATCAGCCACGACCTGCGGGTGATCCGCGCCATGAGCCACCATATCATCGTGCTGCGCGGCGGCCGGGTCGTCGAGCAGGGTCCGGCGGACGAGCTTTTCGCCAACCCGCGCGATCCCTACACCCGCGCCCTGTTCGACGCCGCCTTCCGGATCAAGGCCGACGAGAGCGGCGTGGTCGGCGTCTGATGGCGATCGTTCTGATCAGCGCCTCGCAGGACATCGCTCAGTGGCGCGAGAGCTTCGCCGCCCTGCTGTCCGGCGTCGAGCTGCGCCATTGGCCCGATATCGGCGTGGCGGACGAGATCGACATGGCGATCGCCTGGAAGGCGCCCGAGGGAGCGTTCAAATCGCTGCCCAACCTGCGGCTGATCTGCTCCCTGGGCCAGGGAACCGACCATCTGTTCCGGTTCGACGATCTGCCGCCCGGCGTGCCCATCACGCGGCTGGTCGATGACTCCATGCGCCGCCAGATGACCGCCTATGTGATCGCCGCCGTGACCCGCCGCCTGTGCCGCATGGCTGATTACGCGGCCTATCAGGCGAAGGGCGAATGGCATCCGCTCGCCGCCTATGATCCGGCGGCGGCGGTCGTCGGGGTGCTCGGCCTCGGCGCCCTGGGGCGCGACGCGGCTGAGAAACTCGCGGGCCTCGGCTTCGAGGTGCGCGGTTGGAGCCGCAACCCGGCGTTTATCCCGGGGGTCGAATGCTTCAACGGCAAGCGTTCCCTGGCCGAGATGCTCGGACCCTGCGACATGGTCTGCTGCCTGCTGGCCTTGACCTCGGAGACCCTGGGCATCCTCGATGCGCGGGCCTTCGCCGCCATCAAGCCGGGGGCCTATCTGATCAACAGCGCGCGCGGCGGCCATGTGGTCGAGGCCGACCTGCTGGCGGCGCTCGATTCGGGCCATCTCGACGGCGCCACCCTCGACGTCTTCGAGGCGGAACCCCTGGCCGCCGACAGCCCGCTGTGGGACCACCCCAAGGTGGAACTCACCCCGCATATCTCGGCGGTCACCATGGTCCAGTCCTGCGCCGGGCAGATCGCCGAGAACTACAGGCGCATGACGGCGGGCCAACCCCTGCTCCACGTCGTCGATCCGGATCGGGAATATTAGCAGAATCGTTCCTCGATCAGGGCGAACAGGGCGCGCAAGCACATGGCTTCGCCGCCCACCGGCCTGCCGGGGCGGGCCGTGGCGTTCCACGCCATCATGTCGATATGGGCCCAGGCCGGGGTCTCGGTGACGAACTCGGCGAGGAACAGGGCGGCGGTTATGGCGCCGCCCAGGGCGCCGGAGGAGATGTTGTTGATGTCGGCGGTCTTGCTGTCGAGCAGCTCGCGGTAGGGCGCCCACAGGGGCAGGCGCCACAGGGGGTCGGCGGTGGCCGCGGCGTTGCGCAGGAGGTCGGCGGCCAGCGCGTCGTCGGGGGTGAACAGCGCCGGCAAATCCGGGCCCAGGGCGACCCGGGCGGCGCCGGTCAGGGTGGCGCAGTCGATCATCAGCGCCGGCTGTTCGCTGTCGGCCTCGGTCAGGGCGTCGGCCAGCACCAGACGGCCCTCGGCGTCCGTGTTGCCGATCTCCACGGTCAGGCCCTTGCGGCTCTTGACGATGTCGAGCGGGCGTATGGCGTTGCCGGCGACGCTGTTTTCGACCGCCGGGACCAGCACCCGAAGCCGGAGCGGCAGGCCGGCGCCCATGATCGCCCGGGCCAGGCCGAGCACATGAGCGGCGCCGCCCATGTCCTTCTTCATGAGCATCATGCCGGAGGCGGGCTTGAGGTCGAGGCCGCCCGAGTCGAAACACACGCCCTTGCCGACCAGGGTCAGCTTGGCCGCATCCGCGTCGCCCCACGTCAGGTCGATCAGCCGGGGGGCCTGGGCGGCGGCGCGCCCGACCGCGTGGATCAGCGGATAGCCGGCCGCCAGAAGGTCGTCGCCGACGGTCACCGCGCAGGCGCCGCCGTGGCGGTCCGCGAGATCGGCCGCCACCGCCGCCAGTTCCGCCGGTCCCATGTCCTCGGCCGGGGTGTTGATCAGGTCGCGGGTCAGGGTGACCGCCGCCGCCAGGGTCTCGATCCGGCCGCGGTCGCAGGCTCCGGGCCAGACCAGGCGGGCGAGGGCGTCGGTCGCCTCGCGGTAGCGGGTGAAGCGATAACCGCCCAGCGCCCAGCCCAGGGCCGCGTCGTTGGCTTGGTCCGCGTCGAGCCCCCGGGCGAGATGGTAATCACCCTCCGGCAGCGCCACGGGCAGTCCGCCATAGGCCCAGGGATCGCGGCTCGATTCGATGCCGAGCAGCACCTTGGCGATACGCCCGCCGTCGCCGGGCAGCAGGCAATGGGCGCCGGGCTTGGCGGTGAAGCCGTTGGCCCGCACCCAGGCGGCTTCGTCTCCGTCCGCGCCGTCGAGCCAGCCGTCGAGGGTGTCGACAGCGAGGGCGATGATTTCGGCGGAGGGTCCGCCCGGTTCGGCTATGAGATGGTCGAGCATGGCGGTCATCGTCGACTGGGGTTACAGGGCCAGCGGGGTGAGCGTGATGTCACCCTCCCGGGCGATCAGCATATGGGCAACGGGAACCTCGGTCCAGTCGGCGGTCTCTTCGTCGAGCGGCTCGGAAAGCACCAGGACCGCATCGTCGCTGTCGATGCCGATTCGCTCAGCCAGGGCCTCGCCCCGGATGTAGAACAGGGACGGCGAGGCCGCATCGCTCGAATAGCGATAGGCGATGATGCGCCCGCCGTCGCTCGCCGCCACGGTCATGCGGAAGGCATCCTGGCAGCCGCCCGCCGCCATCATGCCCAGGATTTCGGCGATGGTGGCGGCCATGGCCGCGCCGGAGTCCTCGGCCAGGCCGTTGGCCAGGGCAAGATAGAACATGGCCTCGGTATCGGTGCTGCCCTCGCGGAAGGGGTAGAGTTCGGGCGCGATACGCTGGTCAATGTCGCGGCGGATCTTGAGGTAGTCGCCGATCTGCCCGTTGTGCATGAACAGCCACGGTCCATGGCGGAACGGATGGCAGTTGATCCGCGCCGTCGAGGTGCCGGTGGTGGCCCGCACATGGGCGAAGAACAGGGGCGATTCGATCTGCTCGGCGAGGCTGCGCAGGTTGGCGTCGTTCCAGGCCGGGAAGATGTCGCGGTACTGGCCGGGGATCGGCCGGCTGCCGTAACAGCCGAAGCCGAAGCCATCGCCGTTGGTCACCTGCCGCCCGAGACGCGACGACAGGCTCTGTTGAATCAGCGAATGCTCGGATTGGAAAAGCAAGCGCTCCAGCAGGATCGGCGGACCGGCGTAGGCGAGCCATCGGCACATTTTAAGCATGTCCGTGAAGTCAAAAAACAATACTATCGGGACGCTTCATCGAAGCAAACGGAATCCATCCGCCGGAGGGGAGATATTCATGGCGCGGTTCACCATCGTCATCGGCAACAAGAACTATTCGTCCTGGTCTTTGCGCGGCTGGATTGCGCTGCGCAGCTGCACCGAGGATTTCGACGAGATTCCCATCCTGTTGCGCAAGCCGACCACGGGCGCCGATATTCACGCCCACTCACCGGCGGGCAAGGTGCCGGTGCTGATCGATCGCGAGAGGGTGATCTGGGACAGCCTGGCGATCTGCGAATATCTTGCCGAGATCTTTCCCCAGGCCGGGCTGTGGCCCGAAAATCTCGAGGCGCACGCCCATGCCCGCGCCGTCAGCGCCGAGATGCACGCGGGTTTTGCCGGTTTGCGCAAGGACATGCCGATGAATTGCCGCGCATCCCTGCCCGGTCGAGGAGCGACCCAGGCGGCGCTCACCGACATTGCCCGCATCGAGGCGATGTGGAACGATTGCCGCGCGCGCTTCGGCGGCGGCGGTGATTTTCTATTCGGCCATTTTACCGTCGCCGACGCCATGTACGCGCCGGTCGCTTCGCGCCTGGCGACCTACCAGCCGGCGCTCGGCCCCACGGCATCGGCCTATGTCGAGGCCATCCACGGACTGCCCGCCATGGCGCAATGGATCGTCGCCGCCCGCTCCGAATCCGACCGCCTGGTGGAAATGGAGCGGTAAACCCCGCTGCCTTACCCGCCGCCTTACTTGAGCAGGCCGATCTCGCGGTAGTAGCGCTCGGCGCCGGGATGGAGCGGCACGGCGAGGCCGTCGAGCGCGGTCTCGAGGCGGATTTCCCGGCCCTTGGCATGGCCGTTATCGAGCAGCCGCCGGGCGTTGTCGTGCCACAGGGCGGCGGTCATCTGATAGACGATGTCGTCTTCGATTCCGGCGGCCACGAGAAGCTGCGCGCCGATGCTTATGGTGGCGACCTCGCCGACCCCCTCATAGGTCCCGGCGGGGATCATGCTCTTGGTGAAGAAGGGATAGAAGGTCACCAGGCTATCGACCGGTTTGGCGCTGATCGGCAGGAGATCGATTTCCGTGTTGCGGGTGAGATCGCTGATCGCCGTAACCGGATAGCCGGCGACGAAGAAAAAAGCGTCGAGAGAACCCTCGCTGACCGCCAGGCTGGCCTCGCCGGTCCGCAAATAGCGGGGTCTGACGTCGTCCGGTGAAAGACCATAGGCCTGGAGTATGGCCTTGGATTCGACCAGCGTACCCGAGCCCTTCTCGCCCAGGGATACGCGCTTGCCGGAGATATCGGCGATGTTCTTGATGCCGGCGTCGCGGCGCACCACCACATGGACACTCTCCGGATAGAGATTGGCGATGGCGCGCAAGGATATGTTGGGTTCGTCGTGATGAAACAGGCCGGACCCGTTATAGGCCCAATAGGCGATGTCGGCCTGGCTGAGCGCCAGCTCGATGGCGCCCGACGCGATCCCTTCCACATTGACGATCGAACCGCTCGATGACTGGACCATGGCGACCAGGCCCGGCACGCCGCAGCTTCCGCCCTTGTCACAGTCGAGAGAGCCCGGCGGATTGCTTATGATGTTGGCGATGATACCGCCGATGGGATAGTAGGTGCCCGAGGTGCCGCCGGTGCCGATGCGGAAGAATGTGACTTCCTGGGCGGCTGCCCGATCCGCTCCGGCGAGCCCGATAGAAATTACCGTGAAAACAATGAAGAGCCGAAGAAACGAAACCATTAAAAATAACCTCTAAGCAATCACTTAATACATGTCGCCGCCGGATACTAGGGTAATATTATCGATCAGCCGGCAGCCGTCTATATGAACCGCCGCCAGCAGCCGGGCCGGTCTCGTCGCTTCGTCGAGAAGGGCCAGGGTCTCGGCGTCGCGAAGCTCGAGATAATCGACCGCCTCGAAGCCCAGGTCGATCAGCGCGTCGCGGCCGCGGGCCAGCGCCTCGGCGACGGCATCGCCCGCGGCGATTCGGCGGGCGACGTCTCCGAGCAGGTGGTTGAGCCGCCCGGCGACGGCGCGGCCATTGGCCGAAAGCCCGGCATTGCGCGACGACATGGCCAGCCCGTCGCTCTCGCGCACCGTCGGCACGCCGTGGATTTCGACGTCGAGGTCGAGGTCCCGCGCCAGTCGGCGGATCACCAGAAGCTGCTGATAATCCTTTTCGCCGAACAGGGCCACATGGGGGCGGCATTGGCCGAGCAGCTTGGCGACCACGGTGGCGACTCCGGGGAAATGATGCGGCCGCTGGACGGCGCAAAGCCCTTCACCGAGCTTGGATACCCGGACTTCAGTGGCAACCCCCCCGGGGTACATTTCGGCGGCGCTCGGGGCGTAGATCAGATCGACGCCCAGGTTTGCGAGCATCTCGCGGTCGCGCGCCATGTCGCGGGGATAGCTCTCGAAGTCCTCGCCGGCGCCGAACTGGGTGGGATTGACGAAGATGCTGACGACCGTGCGCCGGCAGAGGCGGCGCGCGGCCTCGACCAGCGCCAGATGACCGGCATGAAGGCCGCCCATGGTGGGGACCAGGGCGATGGTTTCGCCGCATCCTCGCCAGGCCTCCACCGCAATGCGAAGATCGCTGATCGTGGAGACGCTGATTATTGTGTCGGCGGTCATGGCGCTTTGTACCCATTTCGGATGCTGAAATGCTAGCCTGAATCCATACCGGTAGGGAGGAGAAATTCGATCATGGGATGTTGTCACTACGCGGCCCCGACGGAAGACGGCGACACGGCGTTTTCGGTCGATGTTTCGGCAATCACCTATGGGCCGGGGGTGCTCGCCGAGGTCGGCGACCACGCCCGCGCCCGAGGCATCACCCGCGCGGCGCTGTTCACAGACCACGGCGTCGCGGCTCTCGAGCATGTCTCGATCGTGCGGGATTCCTTGATCGCGGCGGGTGTCGACGTCGTCCTGTATGACGAGTCGCGCATCGAGCCGACCGATCAATCCTTCCGCGACGCCGCTCGGTTCGCCGGCGAGGGCGGGTTCGACGGCTATGTATCCGTCGGCGGCGGGTCGGTCATCGACACCGCCAAGGCGGCCAATCTCTACGCCACCCACCCGGCCGAATTCCTGAGTTACGTGAATGCCCCGATCGGCGGCGGCGTCGCCGTGCCGGGGCCGCTCAAGCCGCATATCGCCTGTCCCACCACCTGCGGCACGGGCAGCGAATGCACCGGAATCGCGGTGTTCGACCTGTTGGCCATGGCCGCCAAGACCGGCATCGTGTCGCGCCATCTGCGCCCCAGCCAGGCGGTGGTCGATCCGACCGTGACGGCCACCCTGCCCGCCGCCGTGGTCGCGGCGAGCGGCTTCGACGTGCTCAGCCACGCCCTCGAATCCTACACCGCCCGGCCCTATAACCGCCGCCCCAGGGCGGCGCGCCCGAGTGAGCGGCCGCAGAGTCAGGGGGCCAACCCGTGGAGCGATATCGGCTGTCTCGAATCCTTGGCGCTGGTCGGCGAAAACCTCGAACGCGCGGTCGCCGACGCCGGCGACCATGAGGCCCGCGGCAAGATGATGTTCGCCGCCACCCTGGCCGGTATCGCCTTCGGCAACTCCGGCTGCCATCTGCCCCACGGCATGTCTTATTCCGTCTCGGGGCTGGTGCGCGACTTCCAGCCGGCGGGCTATCCCGATGGCGCGCCTATCGTGCCCCACGGCATGTCGGTCATCGTCAACGCCCCGTCGGTGTTCCGCTTCACCGCACAGGCCTGCCCCGAGCGCCACCTGCGCGCCGTCGAATGCCTCGGCGGCGATACCAAGGGAGCGGGCAAGGACTACGTCGGAGAGGTGGTGGCTTCGCGCATCATCGAACTGATGAAGGCGACCGGCATGCCCAACGGCGTCTGCGGCGTGGGCTACGGCGAGGCGGATATTCCGGCGCTCACCGACGGCGCATATCCTCAGCGGCGGCTCCTGGACAACGCCCCTCTCGAGGTCAGCCGCGAGGCGCTCGCCGACCTCTACCGAGGCGCGCTTCGCTACTGGTAGCGATCGAGTGGCGGTGTCGCTCCGCTATTCAAGCGGCCGGGACGGATCAAACCAATCGTCCAAATCCCTGAAGCAACCATCATCGGTACGTCACCATGTCCGAATACAATACGCTGCATTTTGCTCATCCGGCCTATCAGTTTGAAGCCTGCTACCTTAAGCGCGGCTTAAGCGGCGCGACATTCCAGACCTGGAATCCGGAAGATACCGCGGCGCGGATCAGCCGGGCGAGTGTCTTTGTCGGCTCCGGATTCTGGCGCAACGAGTTTCTCGATACCGCGCCGGAGTTGAAATATGTCCATGTCGGAGCCGTCGGTTACGACAGCTTCGATGTTGAGGCGATACGCGCCCGCGGCATCCGTCTGTGCAATTCCAGCGGCGTCAATCGCAACGCCGTGGCGGACCACGGCATGGCCATGATCCTGTCGTTTACCCGTCAATTACACAGCGCCCGCGATCGTCAATTCAAGGCCGAATGGCGTGGCATGATCTCGGATATTGCCAAGCGCGAGGACGAATTGACCGGCAAGACCCTGCTGATTTATGGCCTGGGGGCGATTGGCGGGCGGTTGGCGCGGCTGGCCCAGGCGTTTGACATGCGGGTCGTCGGGATCAAGCGGGACACCGCCGAGGCGCCCGATAATGTCGATGCCGTGCATGGCCCGGATGCTTTCCTGGAGGTGCTGGCGGAGGCCGACGTGGTGGCGCTGACCTGCCCGCTCACGGATCGGACGCGGGGCCTGATCGACGAGACCGCCCTGGCGGCCATGAAAGACACGGCCTATCTGATAAACCTTTCCCGCGGCCCGGTGGTCGATGAGCAGGCCCTGGTGTCGGCCTTGGCGGAGCGACGGATTGCCGGCGCGGGCCTCGATGTATTCGATCCTGAACCCCTGCCCGCCACCTCCAAACTCTGGGGTTTCGAGACCGTCATCATCACCCCGCACACCGGCGGGGAGACCCAGGCTTACGAAGAAAATGTGATTGACCTGCTGGCCGAGAATCTCAATCGCCTGAGGAATGGCGAGAGCGAATTGTTAAACCAGATCGTATAGCCCGGTTTGTGCCGGCCTCGGTTGCCGGGCGCCGATCAAACGGCGACGCCGGCGTCGAAGCCGACCACGGCGCGGATTCCGGTGAGCAGGTCGTTGGCGGCGATCGGCTTCATGAGGATCTTCGCCGCGCCGACCTGGCGGCTGACCGCGTGCAGCATTTCATCCTCGTCGCCGGTCAGGATGAGGATCGGGATCGCGCGATGGCGGGCGTCTTCGGAGCGCCGCAGTTGGTTGCAGAACTCCATGCCGTCCATGATTTTCATATGCAAATCGCAGATGATTACGTCGGGTATGTTCGCCCTTGGCGCGCGCAGCATGGCCAGCGTCTGCTCGCCATGCTCGGCCTCGGATATGTTGCTGATGCCGACCCGCCCGGGAAGCTGCCGGATGATCAAGCGCATGGTCTTATGGTCATCGATCACGAGGATGCGGAGTGAAGCTTCATCATTGAGGACCATGCAACGCTCTCCTGGTTTCGCCGGCGCCTCAAATGGGGAACCCCCCAGCCTGCTGGACTATAGGAATAATTGGTAACCAAAACCTTTATAGGGGCGGCGACGCACCCTATCTGTAATCGGGAGGTTTTCTTTCCCACCAAATTCACATCAGGAAAATTCCACCATGGCTGATAATCGTCTGCGCGCCGTCGGCATCAATCATGTGGGCCTCGAAGTCGGCGATATCGAGGCGGCGCTCGAATTCTACGGCAAGCTGTTCGAGATCGACCTGCTGAGCCGTAGCGAGACCAGCGCCTTCATCGGCCTCGGCGATCAGTTCATCGCCTTGTTCAAGGGCGGATCATCGGCCCGCGACACCGGCCGCCATTTCGGTCTGGTGGTCGACGATCCGGCCAAGGGGCGCGCCATCCTCGAAGCCATGGGGGTCGAGCTGATGGCCGGCAAGGGGGTCGACTTCAACGATCCCTGGGGAAATCACGTGCAGCTCACCACTTATGAGAAGATTCAGTTCACCAAGATGCCGGCGGTGCTGCGCCGCATGGGGATGGAAGACCTGGAAAAGACAGACGAAGCCAAACGCGAAATCGCCAGGAAGGGTTTCGCCGATTGAAAGGCTTTGCGGAAGGGCCGTCCGACGCCTAGAATCGCTCCATGAGCGACAGACCCCTGATCGGCCTGACCCTGGATTGCGAGGAGCCCGGCGGCTACTCGAATCAGCCCTGGTATGCCCTGCGCCGGAATTATTTCAGCGCGGTTTGCCGGGCCGGCGGCTTGCCGGTGGCGCTGCCCCATGAGCCGGACCAAGTCGCCGCCTATCTCGACCGCCTCGACGGGTTGCTGGTCACCGGCGGCGCCTTCGATGTGGACCCGGCCCTGTTCGGCGTCGACGAGCGCCACGCCACCGTCGTCACCAAGGCCCGGCGCACCGCCTTCGAACTCGCCGCCTGCCGGGCGGCCCATGACGCCGACCTGCCGCTGCTCGGCATCTGCGGCGGCCAGCAGGTCATGAACGTCGCCCTCGGCGGCACCCTGATCCAGCACATTCCCGAAGCGGTCGGCGATGGCCTGGCCCACGAACAACCCAACCCGCGCGACGAGCCCGGCCACTCTGTCGCGATTACCCCGGGCAGCCGGCTGCATGGCATCGTCGGCGTCGACGAGATGGCGGTCAACAGCGCCCATCATCAGGCGGTCGCCGCCGTCGCCGGCGGGTTGGTGATCGACGCCGTGGCGCCCGACGGGGTGATCGAGGGAATCGAGGCTCCCGGCCGGCGCTTCTGCCTGGGTGTGCAATGGCACCCGGAATACGCCATCAGCGAAGGCGACGGCCGCATCTTCGACGCCTTCATCGCCGCCGCGGCCGGTTGAGCCATGAGCGCCACCAGGCAGGATGAGCGGCAAGGCGGCGTCAAAGGCGAACGCATCGCCAAGCGATTGGCCCGCGCCGGTCTCTGCTCGCGGCGCGAGGCCGAGCGCTGGATCGAGGCCGGCCGCATCGCGGTCGACGGCAAGGTGCTGACCAGCCCGGCGGTGGTGGTCGGCTCCGGCAACCGGATCACCGTCGACGACAAGCCGCTGCCCGCCGCCGAGGCGACCCGGCTGTGGCGCTATCACAAGCCCAAGGGCCTGATCTGCACGGCGCGGGACGAAGCCGGGCGGCCGACGGTGTTCGATGCCCTGCCGGCCGAGTTGCCGCGCGTGATGTCGGTGGGCCGCCTCGATTTCAACTCCGAGGGCCTGCTGCTGCTGACCAACGACGGCGGCCTGGCGCGCCGGCTCGAATTGCCCTCGACCGGCTGGGCGCGGCGCTACCGGGTGCGGGTGTTCGGCCGTCCCGACCCCGAGAAGCTCGCCGCCCTGGCCCATGGGGTGACCGTGGAGGGTGTGCATTACGGACCGATCGAGGCGTCCTTGGAGCGCCAACAGGGCAGTAACGCCTGGATTTCCCTGCTCTTGCGCGAAGGCAAGAACCGCGAAATCCGCAAGGTCATGGAGCATCTCGGCCTGGTGGTGAACCGGCTCATCAGAATCTCCTTCGGCCCCTTCCGGCTGACCGGCCTGGAGTCAGGCTCCGTGCGCGAGGTGCCGCCGCGCATCCTCGCCGACCAGCTCGGCACCAAACCGGCCGAACCAGAGCCGCCGCATCGAGCCCCGGCCGGGACCGGGAAACGCCGCCAGGCAAGCCGCTGCGGAAAGCGCCATGCGGATCGTCGCCGGTAGTCACCGCGGCCGCCGTCTCAAGGCTCCGGCGGGGAACGCCGTGCGGCCGACCCGCGACCGTATCCGCGAGGCGCTGTTCAATCTGCTCGCCCACAATCGGTGGCATGGAGCGGCCCTGCCCCGGGACGCCGCCGTGGTCGACGGTTTCGCCGGGACCGGCGCTCTCGGCTTCGAGGCGCTGTCCAGGGGCGCCGCCCATGTCAGCTTCCTGGAGAACGACCCGGCCGCCCTCGACTTGCTGCGCCATAACGCCGCGCTTTTTAGTGACTCCGCCGAGCGGATCGCCATCCTCAATTGCGACGCCACGCGGCCCGGCCGGGCGCGCCGGGCTTGCCACCTGGCCCTGCTCGATCCGCCCTACGGCAGCGGGTTTGCGAAAGCCGCCCTCGAGGCCCTTGCCCGCGGCGGCTGGCTGAAGCCCGGCGCGCTGGCGGTGGTCGAACTGGCCGCCAAGGAACCCGTTGTCGATCCGCCGCCGGGTTTCGAGGCGCTCGACGAACGCCGCTACGGCGTCACCCGTCTGGTCATCCTGCGCTGGCCGGGGTTATAATTTTGCCGCCATCGGCGCCTAAACTTGCTAGGATCATCCCCGAGACGCGGCCTTGAGGGCCGCTCCTTGTTATTACCACCGAGTATTCAATGACTGTTCGCACCGCCAAATTTCAGATCGGACAAGTCGTCCATCACCGCTTCTTTCCGTTCCGCGGCGCCATATTCGACGTCGATCCGGAGTTTGCCAACACCGATGAATGGTGGGAGGCGATCCCCGAGGATATCCGCCCGGTCAAGGACCAGCCCTATTACCACCTGCTGGCCGAGAATGACGAGACCACCTATGTGGCCTATGTCTCCGAGCAGAATCTGGTGGGAGACACATCGGGCAAGCCGGTCAGCCATCCGGAAATCGATGTCATGTTTGCCGATTTCAGGGACGGTCATTACGTGATGCGCGCCGATCAGGCCAACTGATCCCTCTGCTTCGTTAATACCTAAGCCATGACCGGGAGCGGCCCTCTCTGGATCTTCGGCTATGGCTCGCTCATGTGGCGGCCGGGTTTCGCCCATGACGCCGCCGAGCCGGCCCTGCTGCGCGGCTATCACCGTGCCTTCTGTGTCTATTCGGTGCATCACCGCGGCACCCCCGCGCGCGCCGGCCTGGTGCTCGGCCTCGACCGTGGCGGGTCCTGCCGGGGCCGCGCCTATCGGGTGGCGGCGCACGACGCCGAGCCGGTCATCGCCTATCTCGATGCCCGCGAGCAGGTAACGGCGGTCTATCTGCGGCGCCGCGTGACCATCGAAATCGGGACCGCGCGGGTCGCCGCCATAACTTACGTCGCCGACCGCGCCCACCGCCAATACGCCGGCAAGCTGGCTTTGCGCCGCGCCGCCGAGATCATCCTCGGCGGCCGGGGCGTCTCCGGCGCAAACCCGGAATACCTGGAAAATACCGTCGCCCATCTCGACGAACTCGGCATCAACGACGGCCCGCTCCACGAACTGCTCGCCCTGGTGCGCGGCGGCAAGAGCTTAAATCAAGCGCATTTCGAGTAGCCGCAGGAGGTGCAGAAGTCGCAGCCTTCCTGATGGATCAGGCTGGGGAGGGCGCATTTGGGGCAGGCGGGAAGCCGGCTCTCTCCCGAGGCGGCCGGCCGGTCCTCGCCGCCCGCCTTGCGCAAGGCCAGGGCCGCCGGGCTCTTGGCATCGGCGCCGGGCATGAAACCGATGTCGATCAGATGGCGTTCGATGACGTTGCCGATGGCGGCGATGATCGAGGGCACATAGCGTTTGTCGACCCATTGGCCGCCGCGCGGATCGAAGATCGCCTTGAGCTCGTCGACCACGAAGGAAATATCGCCGCCGCGCCTGAACACCGCGCTGATCATGCGGGTCAGGGCCACGGTCCAGGCGTAATGCTCCATGTTCTTGGAATTGATGAACATCTCGAAGGGGCGCACGCGGCCGTCCTGGAGGATGTCGTTGATGGTGATGTAGATGGCGTGTTCGCTGTCCGGCCAGCGCAGCTTGTAGGTGGCGCCGGGGAGTTCCTCGGGGCGGCCCAGGGGCTTGGTCATATAGACCACCCCGCCGGCCTCGAAGCTGTCTTCGGGCAGCGCCGGCTCGACCTTGAGCGGCAGTTCGGCCTGGCGCAGGGCGTCGTCGTCGATCGTTGCCGCCTCGAGAACCGCGCCGGTCACCGGATTCGGGCGATAGGTGGTGCAGCCCTTGCAGCCCATGGCGTAGGCCTTGGCGTAGATATCCTTGAAGTCCTCGAAGGAAATCCCTTCGGCGCAGTTGATGGTCTTCGAGATCGAGCTATCGATCCGCTGCTGTACCGCCGCCTGGATGCGCAGGTGATCGATCGGCGAGAGCTGCTCGATATTGACGAAGGCGTCGGGCAGGAGGGCGTTCTCGCCGTGCAGGCGGCGGAACAGGCGGTAGGCGTAATCGCTGACGTCTTCGGTGCTTTGGCTGCCGTCGGGCATCAGCAGGTTGCGCGTGTAGCTGTAGTTGAAAACCGGCTCGAGGCCCGAGGAGACATTGTCGGCCAACAGCGAGATGGTGCCGGTCGGTGCCACCGAGGTGAGCAGCGCGTTGCGGATGCCGTGCCGACGAATCGCGGCGCGCACGTCGTCGTCGAGGGCGGCGATCGATTCGCCGGCGAGATAGGCGTCGGCGTCATACAGCGGGAAGGCGCCCTTTTCGGCGGCGATCTCGGTCGAGGCGAGATAGGCGGCGCGCTGGAGGCCGTGCATCCAGTCATCGACCAGGACCAGGGATCGTTTCGTCCCATAGCGTACGCCGCACATGATCAGGGCATCGGCCAGCCCGGTAATGCCGAGGCCGATGCGGCGCTTGTCGCGCGCTTCGATGGTCTGCGCCTCGAGGGGGAAGCGCGAGACATCGATGGCGTTGTCCAGCATGCGCACGGCGACGCGCACCACTTGCTCGAGTTCCCCGGCGTCGATCGCCGCGCGCGAATCGAACGGCGCCGTGACCAGCGCGGCGAGATTGATCGAGCCCAGCAGGCAGGCGCCGTAAGGCGGCAGCGGTTGTTCACCACATGGGTTGGTCGCATAAATCGTTTCGCAATAAGCCAGGTTGTTGAGCCGGTTGATGCGGTCGATGAAGATCACGCCGGGCTCGGCAAAGCCGTAGGTCGCGCGCATGATCTTGTCCCACAGCTCGCGCGCCGAGATCATGCGGTGGGTGACCCCGTCGAAGGCCAGTTCCCAGGCGTCGTCGGCGGCGACCGCGGCCATGAAGGCGTCGGTGGCCAGCACCGAGAGGTTGAACATGCGCAGGCGGCCGGGTTCCCGCTTGGCCTCGATGAAGGCTTCGATATCGGGATGGTCGCAACGCAGGGTGGCCATCATGGCGCCCCGTCGATGGCCGGCGCTCATGATGGTGCGGCACATGGAATCCCAAACATCCATGAACGACAGCGGGCCGGAAGCATCGGCGCCGACGCCCTTGACCGGCGCGCCCCGGGGCCGCAGGGTCGAGAAATCATAGCCGATGCCGCCGCCCTGCTGCATGGTCAGCGCGGCTTCCTTGAGGTGGGTGAAAATTCCCGCCATGTCGTCGGGGATGACCCCCATGACGAAACAGTTGAACAGGGTGACCGAACGCCCCGCCCCGGCGCCGGCAAGGATGCGCCCGGCGGGCAGGAAGCGGAAATCCGTCAGCGCCTGGTAGAATTTCGCCTGCCACGCGGCGCTGTCGGCCTCGGGCGCCGCCAGGGCCTTGGCGACACGCCGCCAACTGTCCTCGATGGTGGCGTCGAGAAGCTCGCCGCCGGGTCCCTTGAGACGGTATTTCATGTCCCAGATCTGCAAGGAAATCGGCGCGATGTTCAGCATCCTGGGCTCCAAGAGGGGCTTAACGGCAGGGTGGAATCGATAACGGTGAAGCCCCGATATTAGGCCCGCGCGGCCTTGGCGTCAAGATTTGTTCCAGCTTTGTTTCCACACGGCCATGCCGGATTTGATGATGGTTAACCGGTTATAGTGACGAGATTATTTCTATTTATCCCCAGGTTCGACAAGACCGGATCGAGGGATTATGGGGATGAATCGGCGGCTTCCGCCTCGGCGATCAACGCCGCCGTCGCGGCCTCAACCCGGCGTTCGAGTTCGGCCAGGAAGGCCTTGCGGTCGAGGCCCGGCTGGATGGCGGGGAGGAACTCGACGATGATGCGGCCCGGGCGCTTCAAGAAGGAGCGGCGTCCCCAGAACAGCCCCGAATTGAGCGCCACCGGCACCACCGGGAAGCCGGTATGGCTGTAGATCGCGGCGACGCCCGGCTGGTAGGGCAGGCTGGATCCGGGCGCGGTCCGGGTGCCTTCGGGGAAGATGATGACCTGGTGGCCGGCTTCGAGCGCCGCCCGGCAGTCGCGTATCAGCCCCTTGAGGGCCTTGGCGCCTCCCGCCCGGTCGATCGAGATCGAGCCGATGCCCCGGGCGACCGCGCCATAGAGCGGGATGGCCGTGACTTCCCGCTTGGTCACATAGACCGAGTGGGAAACGAAACGGTGGAACATCATGGTGTCCCAGGCCGACTGATGCTTGGCGGCGATCACCACGCCGCCCTCGGGGATGTGTTCCACGCCGCGCAAGCTATAGGTGATGCCGGCCACATGGTCGAGCAGCCACAACACCCCGCCGGCCCAGCGTTTGACCTGGGGCTTGATGTCCGCATCGCCGACCATGAGCCGGGGGGTCAGCCACAGGGCGGTCCACGCCGTATAGCCGAAGAACAGGATATTGAAGAGCAGGGATCGCAGGATGATCATGGGCTCTGGTTCCGCGCCGCCGCCGCCCCGGCCGTATCCGCGCCATTCGGGCCGGCCAACGCCGAGGCCGCCACGGCGATCAGGTATTTGTTGTATTCGCCGATCAACAACGCCGTGGTGCCCGGCCAGCGCCACCATTCGTCGATATGGACGTTTCCTTGAAATACCGGATGGGCGATCACCCGCGCCGTCGGCATGGCGCGGCGGAATTCGACCCGGCTGCGCGGCATGTGATAGCTCGCGGTCACCAGCCGCAATGAGGTGAAGCCCTCCGCCGCCATCCACCGGCCGGTCTCGTTGGCGTTGCTCCGGGTGTCGACGGCGTCATGGCCGAGTTCGACGCAGCATTCGAGTTCCTCGGGCGCGCGGCGCGCGGCGCGCAGAATTTCATCCACCTCGACCCCCTGATAGACCCCCGAGATGAACAGTTTCCGCGCCCGTCCCAGGGCCAACAGCTCGAGCCCGGCGCCGAGCCGCCCGCCGCCGCCGGTCAGCACGACGATGGCGTCGGTCATGGTCTCGGGCTGCTCGACGCGGCTCGGGATCTGTTCGATGAACCAGAAGAACCCGGCGCTCCAGGCGCTTAGCCCCAGCAGCACCACGGTGAATGCCCTGCGGGTGAAGCTCGAGCCGCCGCGGCGGCGGGGCGAGATACCGATCATGGTAGTTTCGCCAGCGCCCTGAGCACGGTGAAGCGCGCCGTCAGCATGGCGATGGCGGCGCTGGCCAGGGGCAGGGCGGCCAGGGTCGCAAGGCTGACCAGGGACCAATCGAGCCGCGGCATGAGGGGCGCATCGAGACCCGATGTGGCGCGCTGGAGAAGCATGTAGGTGAGGCCCGCCAGGCTGAGGCCGATGAGGCCGCCGCGCAGACCGAGGACGAGGGCCCGGCGGCCGAAGGCGCGGGCGACGAAACCGTCCTGGGCGCCGATGAGATGGAGAAGTTCGATGGTTTCGCGATGTACCGCCAGGCTGGCCCGCGTGGCGACCATCACGGTCGCCGCGGCCGCTCCGGCGATCAAGGCGGTCAACATCAGCGCCAACGCCTGCACGGCGCTCGCCGCCGTCGCCAGGCGACCCATCCAGCGGCCGTGATCGTCCAGGGTGGCGCCCGGGGCCGCCGTCTCGAGGCGCCGTGCAAGGGCGTCGAGGTCAGGCTTTGCGCCGCGCTCGACGGTCACATCGATGAGATCGGGCAGCGGCAGACCGGGGGTGATGTTCGCCGTGCCGAGCCAGGGCTCGAGCAGGCCGACGAGTTCGCGTCGGTCGAGCCGGCGCACGGTGGAGACGCCCGCCGTCGAGCGCAGTATGTCGATGACCAGAGCCGCCCGCTGGTCGCCGCTCGCCGGCGAATCCGGCGGCGGCAATTGGATGGTCAGCCGGTCGCTCTGCGCGCCGCGCCACTGCGCCGCCGTGGCGCCGAGGGCAAAGGCGCCGGCCACGGCGAGGGTTGCAAGATAGACCATCAACGCGATGATCCACGGTAAATAGCAGTTCGCCGGATCGCGCTCGAACGCCAATTCCGCACCGCGCTCCAGCATCTCAACCCGCCCTCGGTGTGTTCATGGGAGCAGCTATCAGACGGCCTTCCTCGAGAAACAGGGCGGGATGCTTGAATTCGCTTACCAGATCGTTGCTGTGGGTGGCGATCAGCACCGTGGTGCCGCTCTTGTTGAGTTCCTCGAACAGATGAAACAGGCGCAGGCTGAGTTCGGGGTCGAGATTGCCGGTCGGCTCATCGGCGAGCAGGAGTTCGGGCCGGGCGACCACCGCGCGGGCGATGGCCAGGCGCTGCTTTTCGCCGCCCGATAGGGTCACCGGCCCGACCTCGAGGGCATCGGCCAAGCCGACCCATTCGAGCAGCTCCACCACATGCTCCGCGATCTCCGTCTCGGGCAGTCTGGCGATGCGCAGCGGCAGGGCGACGTTTTCAAACGCCGTGAGATGATCGAGCAGGCGAAAGTCCTGAAACACCACCCCGATGCGGCGGCGCAGGGCGGGAAGTTCGCCACGCTCCGTGGTTGCAATGTCGTGATCGAACAGGGTTATCAAGCCCCGCGACGGCCGGTGGGCGAGATAAAGCAGCCTGAGCAACGACGACTTGCCCGCGCCGCTCGGGCCGGTCAGAAAATGGAACGACCCGGGCTCCAGCGCAAAGCTGATATCGCGCAGCACTTCGGGGCCGCCGCCGTAGCGCATGCCGACATTCTCGAAACGAACCAAACCGCTTCCCTTTCCCGCTGGCTCTCCAGGGATTTTATCACTGATCCGGAGGATCAACAGCAATCATCCGGAGGATCAACAGCAATCATCCAGGATATCAACAGCAATGTTCCCCAATGGGAGGCGAATATGCCGCGAAAATCCGTACCCCTCGCGTCGCCGGTCATATTGAGCGCTGGCGTTTGCCGGCCCATAGAGCTTATAACAATGCAGAATTTCAAATAATTTTACGGCGATGATCCTCAACTGTCCGTCCTGCGCCACGCGCTACCTGATCGACCCCGCGGCACTCGGCGAGACCGGCCGGTTGGTGCGTTGTGCGCGCTGCTCCCACAGCTGGACCGAGCGTCCCCCCGGGGACATGCCGAAGCGAGTCGACGTTCTGCCGCCGCCCGAGCAGGTCACCCCCTTGCCGCCGGGATCGAACCTGCCGGCGCTCAACAACGCGCCGAGGCGACAGGGCTGGATCGGTTGGGCGGCGCTCGCCATGGTCATCGCCGGGATCGCCGCCGGTGGTTATGTGGCGCGCGACAGGATCATCGAGACCTGGCCCGAGGCGGCCTTGATCTACGGCCGGCTCGGCCTCGGCGAGGAGGCCGTGGTGGTCGGCCTCGAGCTGCGGAACGTCAAACAAACCACGGCCATCGTCAACGATCAGACGGTGGTCAACCTGACCGGCGAAATCGTCAACATTTCCGACCGGACTCAAGAAATTCCCAGGGTCATCGCCGATATCATGGATAAAAACCGCAACGTCATCAGGACCTGGTTCGTAACCCCGCGGTCGGGCGAGCTCCTGCCCGGCGAGATGACGGAATTCGATGCTGACTACCCCGATCCGCCCAAGGAGGCGGTGCAGATTTCGGTTCGCCTGGAAGGGATTGAGTAAGATGATGGAGTTTGTCTGCCGCGCGGCGCGGAGTTGATCGTGTCGCCGGTTGGAATCCACAGCGTAAGTACGCTTTACAGCGCCGAGAAAATCGCCGCGCGGGTCGAGTCGCTGGCCGGGGAGATCGCCGAGGCCATGCCCGACGACATCCTCGTCATCGCCATTCTCAAGGGTGGTTTCGTGTTTGCCGCCGACCTGATCCGAGCGCTCCACCGCGCCGGCATGCGTCCCCAGGTCGATTTCATGACCCTGTCGAGCTATGGCACGGGCAAGGAAAGTTCGGGCGAGGTCAGCATCGCCCGCGATATCAGCGACGACATCCGGGACATCGATATCCTGCTGCTCGACGATATTCTCGAATCAGGCCGCACCGTGGCCGCCGCCCGGAAGCTGTTGCTGGCGCGCGGCGCGCGATCGGTGAAACTCTGCATGCTGCTCGACAAGCCGGGCAAGCGGAAGGTGGAATGCGAAGCGGATTTTTGCGGATTCACCGTGCCGGATCTTTTTGTCGTCGGATATGGCCTTGATTTTGCCCATTATTATCGCGATCTACCCTATATCGGCACCATAGACGACGACTAGAGAGAGGGCTGCCCATGGCGCGGATATTGCTGGCGGAAGATGAACCATCGGTGCGGGAATTCGTCCAGCGGGCGCTGGTTCACCAGGGTCACGAGTTGATCGGCGTGTGCGACGGCGGCGAGGCGCTCGAAGCGCTCCAGGATGAGCGATACGACCTGCTTCTTACCGATATCGTGATGCCCCGCCTCGACGGCGTCGCCCTGGCACTCAAGGCGTCAAAGGAGTATCCGGACATGCGTATTGTGTTGATGACCGGCTATGCGGCCGAGCGCGACCGGGCGCATAATCTCGATGCCCTGGTCCATGAAGTGGTCAGCAAGCCCTTCACGCTTTCGGATATCTGCGACACCATAGAGTCGGTTCTGAACGAGCCGTCCGTATGAGTCTTTATCGCCGCGGGTTGGTGTAAGTTTTGTCTGGCTGAAAGCTGATTTCCGACGGCTGTTTCAGAAGCGTTTCAACAACCGCTTGATGTAGTCCCGCTCGATCGCCGGGCGCTGAAATTCACCGGCGCGGCGATAGAGTTCGTCGAGGATTTCACGGCTGCGCTGCATGTCGGCCTCGTCGGGTATCCGCGTTCTGTTGTCGTCCTGATAGCCGCGGCCGAGCAGCCCGCGCCCCAGGGGGTCGAGGTTGTTGCCGAATCCGCCGGTCAGGCCGCCGGGCCGGGACGGCGCCTGGCCGAGCGCCTCCATCATGGATTGCAGGAGAGACTGCGCGCCCTGGCTCATTTCATCGACGGCGCTGGTTTGCGGTCCCACCGCTTGACCGGGCAGCCCGGCGGACAGGGCCTGGAGCGCCTCCCGCATCGCCCGGCTGGCGCGATTCAGCGGCAGGGGAATGGACTGGCCGCTGGCGCCCCAGCGCCGCATCAACTCGCCGAGAGCGGCGCGCAGGGACTGCTGCCGGCTGAGCCCGAGCTGGGACTCGCCGTCGCCCGCGCCGCTGCTGCTGCCGCCCTGCCGGGCCTCGCTCTGGGAATTTCCCATGCCGCTCGGCCCAGGCTGGTCGCTGTTGCCCTGGGCGCGGCGGAAAGTCTCGTCCAGCAGTTGCTGCTGCTTTTTGATGAGCTTTTCGAGCTGGCGCAGGATCTCCAGGCCCACGCCGCCGCCTTCGCGAACATTATCCATCGGGTTGTTGGCGCGCATGTTTTCAAGCGCCATCTTAAGCCGCTCCAGCAATTCGCGGGCGGCTTCGCGGGAGCCGGTCTTGGCGAGTTCGCGCACCCGCTCGACGAGGTCTCGTATCTGGTCACGGTCGATCGCCTGGAGCAATTGATCTTCCAGGGAGGGCTCGCGGTCGGGCATGCTCGCCGCCTGTTCCATCATGGCGTTGAGGTATTCGTCGAGAGCCTCCAGCATGGCATCGACCAGACGGTCGATCTCGCCATCCGTGGCGTCATTGGCCAGGGCGTCGAGCAGCGCATTTTCGGCGTCGCGCAAGGCCTGCATGGTGAGTGCCAAGGGGCCCTCCTCGATGGTCAGCGCCATGTCCCAGAGCATGTCCTGGACTTCCCCCACGGCGTCGTCGGAGAGGTCGTACAACAGCCGCAGGCGCGCCGCGCGCAGGCCGAGGAAGACCGAGAGGTCTTCGAAGAAATGATCCGGCCGCCGCGAGATTTCGTCGAGCGCGGTGCTGACCGCCATGCGTTGGTCGGGGTCGAGCGTCAGCTTTCGGCGTTCTTCAACCAGGCGCCGGGCGACGGGATGGTTGAAGATGCGTTGAGGCAGCACCATGGTCACCGGTTCGCTGGTCCCGATCTGGCCGAGGGCGTCGCTGGCGATCAGATCGATGGAGACTTCAAGCCCGGCCCAGGGGTGGGCCACCAGGTCGTGGACACTGGAGCCTTCGGCGCTGGTCACGTTGACACCGGGCAGGGGCAGGGAGATGGAGAATGACTGGCTGGGGTCGTCGAGTCGGGATATCTCGGCATCGACCGTGGCCAGCCCGTAATCGTCCTCGGCCAGATAGTCGAGGCGCAGCGCCGCCCGCGCGCTGCGTCCCGGAGCCTGGGAAAATTCGATCAGCGGCGGCTGGTCGGCGACCACCGCGATGGACCATTGGCCAAGGATTTCGCCGACCTGGAGCACCGTCATCCGGCGGCCCTCGGTGAGGGTGGCGGAGAACTCGTAATTGGTTCCATCGATGGTCTCGAAGGCTCTCGAGCCGCCGTCGATTTCGAGCATCGGGACGGCGCCGCCGCCATGCACCCGGGCGAGCAGGGCGGCGCCGCTGGGCACGGTGACCGTGGCGCCTTCGGCGGCCGCCCCGGCGGCCACGGGCAGGTCGGCCTCGGCGGCCAGGAAAAGCGGCGCCATGGCGGTATAGGGCGGCGGCGTCAGCCATAGGGTCAGAGTGGCCGAAGTCCCGGCGGAAGCCATGCTGAATTCGGGCTGGAAAGCGCGGGCCAGCCGGTTGCCGCCGTTCTCCCCGGCGACGGTGACGGCGATGATCAGGACCAGCAACAAGGCGGCGCGCAGTCCCAACGGGTCGCGCCGCGCCATGCCGGGTGCGGGAAAGCCGAAGCGCATGGCCCGCGCGCCGCGCGCCGCGCGCCGCAGATGGTCCCGCCACAGGGCGCGTCCGCTGTCGTCGTCGGCGCCCATGGCGGGTTTGTCGCGTAGGGTCATGAGGGGCCGGTGGGCGAAGCCGCTGGTGGTCTCCAGGCGGCGCAATGCATCCTCTTCGCCGGGAAAGCGCAGGCCCTTGAGTCCTTGGACCAGAGCCAGGACGAAGCCCGCCGCGAAGGCCGCCAGGGCGACCGCGTGAAGGCCGCCGGAGACTCGCGACCAGAGATCGAACAGCGCCGCCGCCAGGAACAGCCCGGCGATCGCCGCAGCCGGCCAGATCGCCGGCCACAGGCGCTCCCAGGCCAGGCATATCCGCGACAGCCGGACATGGCGCGCCACCGCCCTGGCCAGGGCGCGGCTCTGTCCGCGCTCCCGGTTCACGCCGCGCCCCGCTTCGCCGGGCGGCTCTCGTCGAGCCAGTCGGGCAGGGATTGCAGCGCCGTCATTTCGTCGAATCCGGGCCGCCGCCTGATGATCGCGAAGCGGTCGCCGTTGACCAGCACCTCGGGGATCAGGGGCCGCAAATTGTAGCTCGACGCCATGACCGCACCATAGGCTCCCGCCGTGCGGACCACCAGCAAATCTCCCGCCGCGACCGTCGCCAGGGGGCGGTCCCTGGCGAAGCTGTCGCTGGTCTCGCAGATCGGGCCGACGATATCGGCGGGGCTCGCTATGTCGTCATCGGGGGGCGCGATCGCCGTCTCGATCTGGTGATAGGCATCGTACATGGCCGGACGCAGGAGGTCGTTCATGGCCCCATCGACGATCACGAAACGGCGACCGCCGCTATATTTTACATAGATCACCCGGGTCACCATGATGCCGGCGTTGCCAACCATCATGCGGCCGGGCTCGAGCAGCAGCCGGCAGCCGAGCCCGGCGGTGGTGCGCTTGACCATGGCGGCGTAGGCCTCGGGCAGGGGCGGGGTCTCGTCGCGGTAGCGGATACCGAGGCCGCCGCCGAGATCGAGCCGCTCGATGGCGTGGCCGTCGGCGCGCAAGGCGCGGGTCAGTTCCGCCAGGCGCGTAAAGGCCAGCTCGAAGGGGCCGAGATCGGTCAGTTGCGAGCCGATATGCATGGCCAGCCCGATCAGAGAAACCCCCTCCAGACCGGCGGCGGCCCGCGCCACGGCGGCGGCGTCCTCGGCGGCGATGCCGAATTTGTTTTGCCGCAGGCCGGTGGAAATCTTGGCGTGGGTCTTGGCGTCGACATCGGGATTGACGCGAAGCGCCATGGGCGCCCTCAGCCCGCGCGCCACGGCGAGGGAACTCAGGACCTCCATCTCGGGAACCGATTCGATGTTGAACTGAAGGATGCCGCATTCCAGGGCGAAGTTGATCTCGTCGACGGTCTTGCCGACCCCCGAGAAGACGATGCGCTCGGGGGCCATGCCGGCGGCCAGCGCCTGCTTGAGTTCGCCGCCCGAGACCACGTCGCCGCCGGCCCCGAGAGCCGCCAGGATGCGCAGGATCGCCTGGTTTCCGTTGGCCTTCAGGGCGTAACAGACGGTCGCGTCAACATCGGAAAAAGCCTCGGCGAAGACCCTGTAATGGCGCTCCAGGGTGGCCGTCGAATAGCAATAGAACGGGGTGCCCACCGCCGCCGCAATGTCGGCGATGGCGACCTCTTCGGCGTGCAGCGCGCCGTCTTTCATCGCGAAGTGATTCATCAGCTCAGCAGCGCTCCGGGTAAGCTGACGGCGCTCTGCGGCGGCGGTTGAAGCGCGCCCTTGCGGCCGCAGGCGACCAGCGAGCCGGCCATCAGCAGGATGATCAGAAGGGTCAGGCCGCGTCTCTTCATAGATAACGCTCCCGGGCGGCGGCGATGGCGGCGCGCACCCGCTCGGGCGCCGTGCCGCCCAGGCTGGTGCGGCTGGCCACCGAACGCTCGACACTCAGCACCTCGAACACCCGCTCGTCGATGGCAGGCTCGACCTCGCGCAGGGCGTCAAGCGACAGCTCGGCGATCCCCATACCGGCCTGTTCGGCCAGGCGCACGATGCGCCCGACCACATGGTGGGCCTGGCGGAACGGCAGGCCGATGATCCGCACCAGCCAGTCGGCCAGGTCGGTCGCGGTGATGAACCCGGCGTCGGTGGCGGCCCGCATGGCGGGCGCATCGGCGGTCATGCCCGCGACCATGCCGGTCATCGCCCGCAAGCACAGCGAATAATTGTCGACGGCGTCGAACAGCGGCTCCTTGTCCTCCTGCATATCCTTGGCGAAGGTCATGGCCAGGCCCTTGAGCATGACCAGCAGGGCGATTTGCGCGCCGATGATCCGCCCGGTCTTGCCGCGCACCAGCTCGGCGGCGTCGGGATTGCGCTTCTGCGGCATGATCGACGATCCGGTGCTGAAGCCGTCGGGCATGGCCACGAAGCCGAATTGGGCGGATCCCCAGATCACCATCTCCTCGGCGAGGCGCGACAGATGGACGGCGCCGAGCGACGCGGCGCCGAGAAACTCGACGATGAAGTCGCGGTCGGCGACAGAGTCCATGGAATTTGCCGTCGGCCGGTCGAAGCCCAGCGCCTGGGCGGTCATGGCGCGGTCGATGGGAAAGGACGTGCCGGCCAGGGCGGCGGCGCCCAGGGGGCACTCGTTGAGCCGTTTGCGGCAATCCTTGAGCCGCCCGCGATCGCGGGCGAACATCTCCACATAGGCCATCATATGGTGGCCGAAGGTGACCGGCTGGGCGGCTTGCAGATGGGTGAAGCCGGGCATCACCGAGTCGGCATGCCGCTCCGCCTGATCGATCAGCGCCGCCTGAAGCGCGGTGAGTTGCTCGTCGAGCCGGTCGATCTCGTCGCGCAGCCACAGGCGGATATCGGTGGCGATCTGATCGTTGCGCGAGCGCCCGGTGTGCAGCCGCCCGGCGGCCTCGCCGATCAGGGCGGTGAGCCGCGCCTCGACATTCATGTGAATATCCTCGAGGCCGGCGTCGAAGGTGAAGTCGCCGGCCTCGATTTCCGCCTCGATGGCGCCGAGGCCGTCCTGGATCGCCGCGCCGTCATCCGCCGAGACGATGCCCTGGGCGACCAGCATGGCGCAATGGGCCCGCGAGCCCTCGATGTCCTGGGCGTAGAGGCGCTTATCGAAGCCGATCGAGGCGTTGATTTCTTCCATCAGGCCATCGGGTCCGGCATTGAACCGCCCGCCCCACATTTGATTGATTGCCTGGGGGTTGGCGCCGGGTTGTTTCACCTGCTTGTGTTTTGCCTTGCTGGTCATGGGGGCGTTATACTCGATTTTATGATGCGAAACCTATTCGTTCTCTTGGCCATTGTGGCGGCATTCGCGGCGCAATCAAGTATTCCGTCGGCGGTGGCGGGGTCGCATGACGCCGAGGCGGCGCTCGGTCTCCAGCCCACCGAACCGCCGGTGGCGCTCACCCGGGTGGCCCCGGTCAGCCTAGCGGACAAGCGCGGCAGGGTGGTGCTGATGAACTTCTGGGCGACCTGGTGTGCGCCCTGCGTGCGCGAGATGCCGTCGCTCAAACGATTGCAGGCGGCATTCGACAAAAGCGTCTTCGAGGTCATCCTGATCAGCGTGGATCGCGATCCCCGGGTAATCGCACCCTTCTATGAGCGGCTTGGCCTGGACAACATGGCGGTCTATCACGACCCGCGCTCGCGCCTGTCCCGCCAGCTCGCCATCGGCGGCCTGCCGTCGACCCTGCTGATCGACCGCAACGGCAACGAGGTCGGCCGGGTGGCCGCCGCCGCCGAATGGGACATCCCGGCGGCGCTGGCGTTGATCCGCCGCTACACGGACGTTTCGCCCCTGAAGGCCGCGGCGGTGGAGTAGGCGATAGGCGACAGCCGTCAGCTATCGGCTTTATAGCAGTCGTAAAAGAAGATTAAATTCGTCTGCCGACCCAGATCACGCGGCCGGCGATGTCGACGTCGCCGGGATCTACCGGGGCCAGGCGGGGGTAGTTTTCATTGTCGCAGCTGATGGTCACCTCGCGGCGCACCGGGTCGATGAGCAGGCGCTTGACCAGGACGAATTCACCGAACCGCACGATATAGACGCCGTCGCGCCCGGCGGCGCGCTGGCTCAAATCGACCAGGATAGTGTCGCCGTCGGCCAGGGTGGGATACATTGAATCGCCGTGTACGGTGATGACCGCCAGATCGTCGGGCGTCGCCGAGGTCATCGAGCGCAGCCAGTCGTGGCGGAAGGCGAGCCGCCCGGTTTCATTTTCGACGTCGATGATGATGCCGTCACCCGCCGCCGCCGAGACTTCGTAAGTCGGCACGAAGACCAGTTCGTCGGCATAGGCATCGCGCCCGGCGCCGTCGCTCCGCGCGTTGCCCGGCTCGATCAACGAGGCCGCCGCGCATTGCAGGGCGGTGGCGATTTTCTGGACGGTGTCGTGGCGCGGATGGCGTGACTTGCCGATCAGGATATCGCGCACGGCGGTCTCGTTGAGACCGGCGGCGCGGGCCAGGGATTTCTGATTGAACCCGCCGGCTTCCATGCGCCGCCGGATTTCGTCGGCCAATTCGCTGGTCATGCGCAAGCCCTCATGATTGGTTCCGCCATGGCGCCTGGTTTGCTCCGCGGCGCCCTAAGATAAATCCCATCCATCCCATTATGCGCTTCCCGGGCGGAAAACGCACATGGGAACAATCCCCTTGATACTGTGGGAATTATCCCTATATCGTGGAGCGTGAATAGGAACATACCAGGAATATTGACCATGGCGCAGAACCCCTCCCATGACCCCAACCCGGGCTGGCCGGCCGCCGCGATCGAGTCCCTGCGCCGGCACTGGCTCGAGGGGCTGACCACCGCCGAAATCGCCTCCCGCCTGGGCAAGACCGCCCGCGCCGTGGAATGCAAGATCTACAAGCTGCGCAGCCGGGGCTGGGAATTGCCGGCCCGGCGCCGGAAGATATACGACCGCGCCGGGGAGGGCGGCGGCATGGGCATCGCCCACGGCGCCGACCGAGGCTCTCAACGGGCCCGCCGCCGCTGTCTCTATTGCGGCGAGAATTTCGACAGCAGCCATCCCTGCAACCGGATTTGCGCCGGTTGCCTCGAGGACGGCCCCTTCACCAGCGCCATGGTTTGAGCCGCCGCGATATCATCGCGAGAGGCGTTCATCGATCAACCTGCGAGGACCATGCCATGACGGCGGCGACGACGAAGACCAGCCCTGGCCGCGGTCTGTGGACCGAAACCGTCATCGAGGAGCGCATCAATGAGGCCGTCGATACGCTGAGGCGGGTGCCGGCGCCGGCCATGCGGCGGCATCTGACGAGCTGGCCCGACTATATCCATGAAGCCCGCGAAGCCTATGGCTACACGGGGTTTCGACCGCCTCGCGCGGCGGCCGCGCCGGACGCCATCACCCGGCTCGACGAAACCCTGGGCTGGCTGCGCTGGTTGCCAAGCGACGCCCAGCATATTCTGTGGAGCCGCGCCAGCGGCCTGTCGTGGCGCAAGATCGCCCGCTTCGCCGGCAAGGCCCCGAATACTTGCCGCGCCTGGTATCTCGCGACGCTCCACTACATCGCCAAACGGCTCAATTCGGGCGCCGGCGGGAACCCAGCGGAGAGTCGTTGAAAGGCGGGTTTTTGACGGTCTTCTTCAGCCGCTCTCCTCGATGTCGATCTCCAGCCTGGCGTGGGCTTCGCGCAGGGCCGCCTCGGCGGCGTCGGGGCTGTCGCCCCGGGCGAAGATGAAGCCGAGATAGCGATAGCCTTCGGGCGGCGGCGCCACCGGGCGGCCCGGTGCGATGCTGATGGTTATGTCGTCGATGCCGGCGACGGCGCGGGCGTCTTCCAGGCCGCGCACCTGGCGCAGGGTCCCGGTCCGCGGGATCGGGATCATCATCACACCGCCGGGCCGTGGTTCCGCGCGGCGGTCGGTTGCCGGCAGGCCCAGGGCGTGGCGCAGGATCAAATCCTCGAGGCTGAAACCGGCGCTGAACCGCAACACCCGCCCGCACAGGCCGCCGATCGAGCGGGCTGCCATCTCCAGGGGCCAGACGCCCTTGTCGTTGACACGGAATTCGGCGTGGATCGGTCCGTGACGCAGGCCCAGGGCGACGACGATGGTCTGCGCGGTCGCCGCGATCTGCTGCCTCTCGGCGGCGGGCAGGCGCGACGGGGTGGTCAAGATGGTCTCCTCGAAATAGGGGCCGACCAGAGGATCGGGCTTGTCGAACAGGGCGAGGATCTCCAGCCGGCCGTCGTGGAGCAGCCCTTCGAGGGCGACCTCAATGCCGGGAATATAGCTCTCGACGAGAATCTGGCGGGCCGCCTCGCCCTGAACCGCGGCCACGTCGGGCGACTCCAGGATGGCAGCGATGCGCAGCCTCGCGGCGATGAACGCGGACTCGTCATCGGCGCGGATCACCCCCCGGCCTGCCGCCAGGGCCAAGGGCTTGAGGACGCAGGGGTAGGGCGCGGCCCGCGCCGCCTGGCGCGCATCGTCGGCCGCGATGTCGACCAGCCGGAATTCGGGCGACCGCGGTCCGGCGTTGGCGAGGGCGACACGGAAGCGGTATTTGTTGCGCGTGGCGATCACCGAGTCGGGGGTGTTATGGGTCAGCCCCAGGGCTTGCGAGGCGATTGCCGCGAGCAGCAGGGTCTCGTCATCGACACCGAGGATCGCCGCCAACGGATAGGCCGCCGCATAGGCTTCGATTTGCCGGCAGCCCTCGGCGATATCGGTGAAATCGAGGGCCAGGCTTCGCTCCGCCGCGAATTCCGCGAGCACCGTGCGCTGGTCCGAGCCGATCACCAGATCGACATCGAGCCGCTCGGCGGCGGCCATGAAATCGCCCACACGGTAGGACGTGGTCGGGATCAGCAGCAGCAGTCGCGCCATGGCGCGGGGATCGTCGTCAAGGCCCTCAGACGGGGCTGGCGCCGCCCTTGCCCGGTGCGTAATAAGGATTGTCGCCGCCGGCGTGGTCGGTGACATCGAGCACCGAGGTGATCGCCGGCACAGCCTGCCTGATGGCGGTCTCGATGCCGTTCTTGAGGGTCACATCGGCCATGCCGCAGCCCTGGCAGCCGCCTTCGAGACGGATGTAGACCGTATCCGGCGAGACGTCGATCAAGGCGATATGGCCGCCGTGCTCGGCGACCGAGGGATTGATCTGGGTCTCAAGAAGATCGCGGATGGTCAGGGCCTCGGGGGTGTTCATCTCGGGCTTCTGGAGCCGTTCGTATTCTTCGAAGGATTGCACCGCCGTGATCTCGGGGACGTAATGGCGCAGCATGTTCTCGATGCCCGACAGCATGGCGACGGCCGGCCCCTGGATATCGAGCAGGACGACGCCATCGACGAAGCCGCGAAATTCGATCTCGCCGCCGTTCTGCGACACCGCCGGCTGGATGCGGTTCTCCACCAGGTCGCGGATTTTCGCGGCGATCTCGTCGTCGTCGTCATCGTCGTAGGCGCCGGGCGTGAGAACCGGATCGTCGGCCGTGAAATGTTCCATGATCGCGCGCAGCACCGACGGCCGCAGCACGGCCCAATCGGCGGCCCCGTGTTTGGTGATGGAGATCGTCTCCGCGCCCAGGGAAACCGCGCCCACACCGTCGATCGCAAACAGCCGGGCCGCCAAGGGCGAGACATCGGCTGCCTGTCCGGCATCGGCGAAATTGAGGGTTCGCGAGCCGGTAATGCCGCGTCCGGGGAGGAATTTCACGATTTCCGGATTTCCGGTATCTTCGGTTTGAATGAACATCTCTCGACACCTTCCGCCTCTAACCTGAACGTCCTCTATGTTGGCGCAAATCGAGCCAAAGACAAGCCCTGGGCCGCGAAACAGTCCGATCCAGTGATCGCGGTCACTGACCAATCGTTGCTCACAGTGCAAGTTGATAAGAATATGCCGTGGTTCGGACCTTGCCTATCCGCTTGACGCACACACCTGCTAGAGATAGATTGTGTGCGCATAATGGGTAGCGAGCTATGGACGTCCTTCAGCGTGATGACTTGCCCTTCCCGCAGTCGCTTCCGGAGTTTCAGCGGCTTTTCCCCGATGAAGCGGCGT
>Ga0066376_10000366_pt1 | contig 41128 bp, 34 predicted proteins | sample Knorr_S15_td_Bot_FD_77009 | JGI IMG/M metagenome (GOLD analysis project Ga0066376, IMG submission 77009) | Marine microbial communities from Southern Atlantic Ocean transect - Knorr_S15_td_Bottom_ad_5009_LV_A | ecosystem: Environmental > Aquatic > Marine > Oceanic | place: Southern Atlantic... | reverse complement strand
CAGGCCGACACCCAGGCCGGAGCCAGTATGCTCTCGCCCGGCGACGACCCCGCCGCGCCAGTGGGCGCGCTGGATACGTCAAAGACGTATACGGCCACGTTCAAGACCGATGCGGGCGACTTTGAAGTGCTGTTGTTTGACGATGAGGCCCCGCTAACGGTCGAAAACTTCATCAACCTCGCCACAATCGGGTTTTACGACGGCCTGATGTTCCACCGTGTCATCCCCGAATTCATGGCCCAGGGAGGCGACCCCGACGGCACGGGTGGCGGCGGACCGGGATACCGGTTCATCGACGAGTTCGACGCCACGCGCAGGCACGATAAGCCTGGGGTGCTTTCAATGGCAAACTCCGGCACCAATACCAACGGGAGCCAGTTTTTCATCACGTTTATACCGACTCCGCACCTCGACGATAAGCACAGCGTGTTCGGCGAAGTGGTCAGCGGACTGGACAACGCGCTGAGTATCAGCGTCCGCGATCCCGGCACTGCTCAGACGCCGGGCGACAAAATCGAAACAATCATCATCACTGAAAGCTAATCAGCGCACATCCCACTCAAGCGAGATGACCTGCGCAGGAGAACCCATGCCTGAAAATCAACCGACGCCACCTTCCGGCGACCTCGACACTTCGAAGTCATACACCGCAACCTTCAAGATTGAACGCGGCGAATTCGAGATCATGCTTTTCGCCAATGATGCCCCACTAACGGTTGAAAACTTCGTCAACCTCGCACGGGCCGAGTTCTACGACGCCACTACGTTCCACCGGGTAATCCCCGGATTCATGGTGCAAGGTGGCGACCCCGAGGGTACCGGTACCGGCGGGCCGGGTTATCGCTTCGGCGACGAGTTCAATCCGAACCTGCGCCACGATTCCGGAGGAGTTCTGTCGATGGCGAACTCCGGACCGGGCACGAACGGCAGCCAGTTCTTTATTACGCTCGCCCCGACTCCCCACCTTGATGGCATGCACACGGTTTTCGGCAAGGTCACCAGGGGGATGGACGTGGTAAAGGCGATTCGTGAACGTGACCCGGGGAGCGACCCGAACCCCGGCGATCTGATCGAGACGATAGTGATTAACGAGAAGTAAAGCGTCATGGGCCGGGCGTGAGGGGCTGACTTGGGCCCGCGTCGTAATCTTTATTCGGACCGGGCGTCGTCGGACGACTTGGTTGCGCATGTCTGCGACGCGGCCCCTAACCCCTCCCCAAGGAGGGGGACAGAGCGCAGGGTACTGGCGCGGGTGCAAAGGCGCGGGTAAACGAGAACGAAAAACGGGCCGTTCTTCGTGAACGGCCCGTTTTGCAATTACCTGTGGAAGAAACCGGTCAGTCGCCGGCCGATGCCGGAGCTGCATCCGAAATTCCAGGTTCTTTGTCCGAGTCGGTTTCATCTGCCACCTCAGGCGATTCGTCGACCGCGCTGTGGTGCTCACGCTGGAAGTTGAGGAGACGGCCGCCGACACCCAGCCAAACATCTTCGGCAAGTTCGGTTTCAGGACCGGCCGGACGGCTGTTAACGCGCATGGATGGATCGCCTACAGCGCGTTTATGGACCAGCTTCACCCGGCTGCCGCTGAACTTGAATATCCCTCCGGCAAACGGTAGATCGGTCAGCTCGGAAGCCTCGACAGCGTTCCGTGAGAACAGCTGACGAGTAAAAGTCCGCTGCAATTTTGCAAAATCGACCACCACATCATCCTGATCGTCGAGAATGTATCCGAATGGGGAAGTCTTGCGCAGACTCCAGATTGCGAATCCGGCAATAAGAAGCAGCAACCCACCAATGGAGGGGACAACCCATACGGGCAGTCCCAACAGCTCCAGAGGTTTTTCGATGATTACTGCGTGAGTCGTCGCGATCGGAGCGGTTCGGGTATATGCCCGGCCCTCGAACACACTGTCCAGTACTACTTCGACTTCGTAATCTCCCGATTCAGGAATAATCGCCGAGATGTCGAACTCCCACGCCTTACCGGGCTCCGGTTCGTCCACCGCTACCACAACGGCCGGGAACTGACCGGCAACACCGATCAGGACCGCATTGATATCTGTTGCGCTCGTCAGGAACGGGAAGTCACCGGCCCGCACCTGCACCCGCGCAACAGTTGCGTATATGCCAACTGTGGTGTCCACATCGGTGACCTCTACCAGGCTCAGCGTCGGGAACGATTCACTGCGGAAAGCTGTGCTGCTCCTCTTCACCGCGGCATAGTCGGTCCATGAGAGCTCCAGTGAAACACTGTTAATTCCCTGGGATTTCGGAGCCCTCAACCTTACCGAGTAGATCCCGTCATTCGCAGAACGGTCGCCGTCCTCGCCCCGGTCGTTCAGCGCCACGACCTCGGTAGTACCACTCGCCTTTGCGATCGTCGCTTCGATCACTGCACCCGAGAGTAGCTGTGGGGATTCGCCGATGAATGCAGCAACCTCGATGATTGCGGGTTCGCCCACTGGCAGCGGCGGCTGTTCAATCATTTTGAGCGTTAGCGGATTGTCGACATCAACACTGGCAACCAGCTTCGATGCCGGACCGACGCCCTGCAGCGACCAGTTGCCCGGCACCGGTGAGTAGATCTTGATAATCACCGCGGACGGTGTCTCCCGGATTTCGACGTTCTCCATTTCGCGGGTGGCGCGGGTGCCGTTGGGAGAAAACACGGCAACATCTACGGCAACGTGCTGCCTGATAAACACCGTCGAGAAGACCGTGGTGTGGGGCGCTATGTCGAGCGTGACGATGGTTGCCGAGTTGTCGTGCATCTCGACGTCCATTGCGCCCGAGAGAGTCAAGTTTGCATATTCTTCGAAAACCGTGGTGAGGCCGGCAGCAGTGCCGGTGTCGTAAAACTTTCCGTCTGAACCGGTCGCCAGCCCCATCATCAGGTCGCGCAGTACTGGCTGGGTCGAAGGCAGGGTCACTACGTCAATCACCCAGCCTTCAGCAGCAAAGAGATTGGCAACACTGCGGAGGCGCTCCCGCGTATTTTCCGATTCGCCCAGTATTCGCCCGGACGTAATGAACGCAACCCTGGAACCCGAAGCCGCGTCGACCCGCGAGAGAAAAGCAAATGAATTGGTAAGCGCTGCGAATTGATCGGACCGCGCCGGACCGATGTCGAGCGACCGAACGCCGGTGATCACGTCATCGACCAGCCTCGTGCCCTCAGTCCCCGAATTTGCGGACACTATCTCGTTGGTCTCGACACCATATGCGGCGGCGGCGATCGTGCCTGCCGTGGTTCCCCTTGCCATCGATAGCGCCACGGTTTCGGCCGCATCGAGATCACGCTGGACCGGCGACGCCCCCGAGTCGACGAGCACGACCAGCACCCCGTTTTCGCCAACCGGGTCGGCTGCCCGCGCTGGCAGTGCTGCTCCCGCAAATAAGACAGCGACGGCGATGAGGGCTACCAGAGACGGGCGGCGCATTTCGAACTCCGAAATAGAGATTGCGATGACGGTAAGTGGCGATGACGGCGATAAACCGGCATCGATCAGACATTCAACGATACGTGCGTGCGACGATTACGCGCAGATTGGCATCGGTACGTATTCCGGGTGTTTATTGCAACAGCCCTGTTTCAATCGAGGACGCGGTGACCGTGCGGGTGTTGACCGCAGATTGCGTTGTGCCTAGACTCGGGCACTCGCCGTGCCACTATCACGACAGCCTCAAAATCGGACTACGAAACTGCCGTCGCGACGAGTTGAAGCAGACTACAGGAATATGCTGCCCGCCGGCCAGATCGACAATGAAATGAAATTGCAATGAAAATCACCGGATACTCGACAACCCTTTACGAATTCCCACTGAACCGGCGCATGGGCGATGCGAATTCGCCGTCGGGTCGGATCAGGGGTAGTTCGAGCCTTCTTCAATTGTTCACCGACGAGGGGCTGACGGGAATTGCGTTTGGAGCCGGCGGGGCCGGACCGCAGGTGAAATCGATGGTCGAGGGCATTCTCGCGGGCGAAGACCCCCGCAGGGTCACCGGACTGTGGAAGCGGATGGTCGACCGTGTGTTCAAGGGCGGCCACGCGGGACTTGTCAACGATGCGATCGCCGTGCTCGATGTTGCCCTGTGGGACCTCAAGGCCAAGGCCAACGGCGAGCCCCTGTGGAAGACCCTCGGTGGCTCGAATCCGAAGGTTCACGCCTACGCATCGGGCCTCGACGCGCCGCTGTCCGACGACGAGATCGAGGACTGGTACGGCACGATGGCCGGAGATCACGGTTTTACGGGCGGGAAGCTGAAGGTCGGTCTCGACCAGGACGCCGACCTGCGCCGGATTGGGCGCATGAAGAAGGGGCTAGAACGGGCCACCGACAAGCCGTATCTCTATGTCGACGCCAACGAAATGTGGTCGCCGAAGCAGGCGATTCGCAAGGTTCGCGAAATGGAAGAACAGTTCGACATCGCATGGGTGGAAGAACCAGCGCGCCGGTGGGACTTCCTCGGGCTGCGCCGAATTTCCGATTCGATCAAGGCCCCGGTCTGCGCCGGTGAAAACCTCGATACTCTGGGCGATTTCCTCCCCTACTTCCACAACCGCGCCGCCGATGTGGTGCAGGTGAGCTGGGGCATGACGGGAATCACCTGCGCAATGCAACTGGCCGATGCCGCCTATGGCTTCGAGTTGCCGATAACGCTCGGTGGTTCCCCGGGGAATCTGAACGCACAGCTGGCACCCTGCATGCCCAACTTCCTCACTCTCGAGGTCCAGAACCCCGGCCCCGACGACGGAGTGATGACATCGGATATCAAGATCGTCGATGGCTGGGCGACGTGCGGCAACCAGCCCGGCACCGGGGTTTCCTTCGACCCGGAAGCCCTCGCACGCCAGAAAGTCGAAACCGTAACCGCGTCGGCCGGGCCTTCTCCGTTCGGGCGTCGTCCCGGCGCTGGCCTGTGGGACAACCCACCAACCGCCGAGGAAGCTGCTGCGGCAGCCACCGGAGTCAACGGCGAACACTACGTGCCTGCCCACGGTTCACAAAATCAGTAATCGACCCCCTTTCTCTCACCCCGATAAAAAAAGACAAGAAAATGAAAATCACCGGATATCGACTAGAAAAATTCGTCCAGCAGCTCGATCGGGCCATTGGCGATTCGAACTATCCCGCGGGCGACGACCTGATGGGCATGGCCATCCTGTGGATCCAGACCGACGAGGGCGTCTCGGGCATGGCACCGGCGGGCAACGACGCGGTGGCCAGTCTGTTCCACGTCATCGAAGGCAAAGACCCGCGTGGGGTAGTCGGGCTCTGGAAAGACATGATCGACTGGGTCCACAAGGGCAACAACGAAGGCGCGGTAAACGGGGCGATCGCCGCAATCGACGTGGCGTTGTGGGACCTCAAGGCAAAGCTGAACGATGAGCCACTGTGGCAAACGCTCGGTGCACGCGAAGGTCGCGCCAAGGCGTACGCCTCGGATATCGGCTACAACCTTTCCGACGATGAACTCCACGCCTTTTATTCGAGAATGGCAGACGTTGGGGTAGAGGGCGGCAAGATCAAGATCGGCCTCAACATGAAGGACGACCTGCGCCGGATCGGGATCATGAACGATGCCTTCCGCAAAGCTAAAGACCGTCCGTACCTGATGATCGACACCAACGAATACTGGTCGCCCAAGCAGGCGATCCGGTACATCAACGAGATCGAAAAGCATTTCGATTTATTCTGGGCCGAAGAACCGGCCCGACGCTGGGACTTCGACGGCCTCAGACAGGTGTCGCGGGGTATTACGGCCGCGGTCGCATCAGGCGAAAACCTGAACGATGTCGGGCAGATGTACCCGCTGATTTCGCAGCAGGCAATCGATATAGCAAACATCGGCGTCGGCCACTCCGGCATCACAGGGGCCAGGCAGGTTGCCAACATGTGCTACGCCTACGAGATTCCCGTGACCATGATGAACTGCTCGGCCAACTACATGGCACACCTGGCCGCCGCCCTGCCAAACCACAACATGATGGAAGTCGTAGACCCGGGTCGAGAGGGTGCGTACGAGAGCTTTGACAATCACATCGAAGACGGCTGGATCACCCTCGGCAACAAACCCGGACTGGGTATCGAGGTGAGCGAGAAGAAACTCAAGGCCATGCAGGAAGTCGACTTCGGGCGCGAACCCGGATTCCCGTTCCCACGCCGCGAGGGTGCGGCCCTGTGGATCAAGGACATCGAACCCGGCGAGGTCAGTTGGAAGTAGTTTTTGATTTTATCGTTTTCGGTGGCGGCAAATGCAAATGCTCAAAGAAGGAATTAATGACAGATCGACTTAAAGGCAAGGTGTGCCTGATTACCGGCGGTGGCCGCGGCCTCGGCAAAGCGATGGCACTCGCATTCGCCGCAGAGGGCCCTAAAGCCGTTGCCATCAGCTACGTCTCGAACGAGGCATACGCAGAAGAAACCTGTGAAGCGGTCGCCGAGCTCGGCAGCACCGCCTACATGACGCCGGTCGAAGTGACGGACCGCGAGTCGATCAAGTCGTGGGTGAACCACATCGTAGACGCCGAAGACCAGATCGACGTCCTGGTGAACAACGCCGGCATCAACCGCCAGGGGCCAATCGACACCGTCACTGAGCCAGACTGGGACGAAATCATGGCCGTCAATCTGAAGGGCCCGTTCCTGGTTTCACAGGAGGTCCTTCCGCTGATGGTCGAGGCTGGTGGGGGCCGCATCATCAACATTGCCTCGGTCAGTGGCCTGTACGGCGGGCCGACGACGGCGCACTACGCAGCCTCGAAGGCGGGGTTGATTTCGCTAACACAGGTTTTAGCCCGGTGGGGAGCCGAGCACAACATTCTCGTGAACTCGATCTCCCCGGGGATTATCGAGACCGAGCTCACGCGCGAGGAACTCCGCTCGGGAGGCGGGGCCGGGGTCGTGGCACTGACGCTGCTCAAGCGGCCGGGCGAGGTGGGCGACGTCTCGTCGATCGCCGTGATGCTGGCTTCAGACGAGCAGAACTATATGACCGGCCAGACCATTTCGCCCAATGGCGGCAGTTACTTCACGGACTAGGTCCTCGTGTCCCCGAAGGACAAAAGGGTGGCACACCGGGCGGTGCGCCACCCTTTTCGACTATTCGCTCGATTCAACAGAAGCGGTCGAAGAGCTGGACTCGTTCATGTCCTGCCGCATGATCTGCAGACCCATTATCAGGAACGTAAGGCCCCATACGGCGGCGGCGATCCCAAAAGCGACGATACCTTCTTCGGTTTTGATCGGCATGACCAATGTGAGCACGAGAGATACCACACCGATTGCGATGATTAACAGGCGAATTCCCTTCGGACGATTCCGCCAATCATGATCCCTCCTCCGATTGGTATCAGTGAAATGAACGCGACATACGCGGCGACCTGGTACACGCCAAAGAAACCCGCATGCAGCGTTTTTGCAGTACCAGCGCCCGTGGCGGCTGCGACCGCCTCCGGTACACCACCAGAAGCTGCTACCGCGGCTAGCTCAGTGTTGGATTTTTCGGCGACGGAGGTTTCGGCAAAGCCGAGCCCGAGAACGACCCCCCAGAGGCCCAGCGCTGCCACCGCGCCCAGCATTCCAATCGTCATCCCGCTGCCTCGCGTCGCCCATGGGCGATGCCAGTCACAATCCGACGATCGCTCTCGTATAAAGCACCATCCCGAGCAAAATCACCACGATGTAAATCTGCGCCAGATCGGCATCGGCAGCCAACGTCGCGATGTACTTCGTCGAATCTTCGGGATCGATTGGCGATACCCCGTTTGTCGGCAACAGGAAATTGAACACAACCACCAGAAGTGGGCCAAGTATTAGCGATCACTTCGCAACAAGATGCAACTTCCCAGTTGTCGCTGACATAGTGATTTCTGCATCCTAGACCATTACCCGTGCGTCGAATTACAGTCGTCCGTCGCCTGCGGATTTCGAATACAGTCTTGCCGGGGGCTCAGGTTTTCCCAGTTTTCTGCGCCCAGCCGGAAGTTGTGCCGGAATACGGTCATTTGGCCGGGACAGCCCGGTAAACCCCGGTGGGGCCGGTCAATACCTCGACTCCCTGCTGGTTCACGATCACGAATTCCATCTGCCTCCTGTTCCTTGATTCACGCCACTCGGTAATCCGACCCTCTACCGTGATGGTGTCGCCGATGTACACCGGCGCGGGGAACACCCAGTACTGCTCGGTGAATACAGTGCCGGGACCGGGAAGGTCGATCGCCGCCAGCGCGTGCTCCAACCCCACCGCGATTCCACCCTGCGAAATGAGTCGGCCGAACCGCGTTTTGGCCGCAAACTCTTCGTCAAAGTGAAGTGGGTTGCGGTCGCCGGTCAACTCGGCATAGCGCCTCACAGTGTCGCTCGTGACGGTCATCGACCGCGTCGCATTCTGCCCTACTGCTATCGCCATCTTTACTCCCTTCTTTGAATCGCCAATAGTTCGTTTCCTGATTCTCTGCTGTTGTCCCGGAACCTGCCGGGTGGAATTTACTTTATTGCCATTTGAATCCGGGCATCCAGCGGCCACCGTGCCGCCTCCGGGAGTTACACTCCCACCGTTCAGACATGCTCCACCCCACACAAGAAACGAACCAAATGAAAGTCACACAGATCAAGGCCTACTCCGTTCAGGGAGAGTCGGGGCGCGATTATTTCATCGTCAGGGTCGAAACCGATGCCGGCTACTACGGCCTCGGCGAGATCGGCATCAGGGGCTGGGGACTTGCGATCACCAGGGCCATTGAGCACCTTTCAGAACTGGTGTTGGGGGCCGATCCCTGGGAGACCGAACGGCTGTGGCAGGAGATGTTCAGATCGGGGTTCTTCCCCGCCGACACAGTTTATTCATGTGCCATCTCGGCCATCGATATCGCACTGTGGGACATCAAGGGCAAGTCAATCGACAAGCCTGTCTACAGACTGCTGGGCGGCCCGGTGCGGAACAAGGTCGTCTGTTACCCGCATGTGCAGGGCTCGGAAATTCCCGACGTCGTCGATAGTGCAAAGGGACTCGTTGGCCAGGGCTGGAAGTTCCTCCGCTGGCACAACCTTGAGACCTCGCCGTATTCGCCCGACATGAACACGGTGTTCGATCCGCTTGCATCCGCTCGCAAAACGATCGAATCGTTCGCCGCCGTACGCGATGCCGTGGGCTGGGAGGTTCAGCTTCTTTTGGATGTCCACACCCGGCTCGACCCGGCCCTGACTGTGCAGATGTGCAGGGAACTCGAGGAGTTCAAGCCGTATTTCATCGAGGACCCTGCAAGGTCGGAAAACCCGGGGACCTACCGGAACCTGCGACGCCAGATAAACCTTCCGATAGCCGCAGGTGAACAGTGGGGCTCGAAATGGCCTTTCCGGCAGGTGATAGAAGAGGACCTGATCGACTACGCCCGGATCGACCTCTGCATTGTCGGCGGAATCACCGAGGCATTGAAAATCACCCACTGGGCCGAAACCCACTATATCGATATCGTCCCCCACAACCCGCTTGGGCCCGTCTCGGCGGCGGCGTGCGTTTCACTCTGCATGGCCTCAACAAACGTCGGCGTCCAGGAAATGCCACGTCAGCCGGGCACAACCGATTCAGAACTGTTCCCCCGCCAGATCGAGTGGGATGAAGGCTATTCGTGGTGTGCGGATGTCCCCGGACTGGGAGTCGAATTCGATATCGACGTCGCCGAACGTGCCTACATCAAGCCGTCGGCTGTCGGCAGAAGGTTCCGCAGGCCCGATGGCGCAATCACGAACTGGTAATTCCACCCCTGCAAGTCAACAGATAAATCCAGAGATTCCAATTCGATGAAAATCACACAGATCAGAAGTTTTTCGGTTCAAGACGAGGATGGTCGCGGCTACATGATCGTGCGCGTCGACACAGATGCCGGGCATCACGGTCTTGGTGAAGTCGGCATTCGCAACTGGGGCCGTGCCATCAACGAAGCGATCGAACATCTTTCCGAGTTCGTAATCGGTGCCGACCCGTGGTCGACCGAAAAGCTGTGGCAGGAGATGTTCAGGTCGGGGTTCTTCCCCGCCGACAAGGTGTACACGTGCGCGATTTCAGCTATCGATATCGCACTGTGGGACATCAAGGGCAAGTCAGTCGATATGCCGGTTTACAAGCTGCTGGGCGGGCCCGTCCGCAATAAGGTCGTCTGCTACCCCCACACCCAGGGCAGAACCATCGACGAGCTGGTTGCCAATTCGGTTGCGGCCGTTGAGGCCGGGTGGAAGTTCGTCAGGTGGGGCCAGCCTGAAACCGGTGGGCAGTTCGAAGCCGGTGGCATCTCGACCCTTGAGCCAGTCGAATCGATGCGCATCGCGATCGAGCAGATGGGCCGTGTGCGGGAGGCCGTCGGGCCCGAGATACAGATGACATTCGATGTCCACACACGACTCGACACCGCCCACGTGGTCCAGATGTGCAAGGAACTTGAACAGTTCAAGCCGTTCTTCATCGAAGACCCTATTCGTTCTGAAAACCAGGGCAGCTACCGAAATTTACGAAGGCAGATAAACCTGCCAATAGCTGCCGGGGAACAGTGGGCGACCAAGTGGCCGTTCAGAGAGGTTATCGAAGAAGACCTGATCGACTACGCCCGCATCGACCTCTGCATCGTCGGCGGCATCACCGAGGCACTGAAAATCACCCACTGGGCCGAAACCCACTACATCGATATCGTCCCCCACAACCCGCTCGGGCCGGTTTCGGCAGCCGCGTGCGTCGCACTGTGTATGGCCTCGACCAACGTCGGTGTGCAGGAGATGCCCAGACGCCCCGGTTCGTACGCCACCGAGCTGTTTCCACAGCAACTCGAGTGGGCCAACGGCTATTCGTGGTGTCCCGATGCACCGGGGCTGGGCGTCGAGTTCGACATTGAGGCAGCCGAGCACGCAGCTATCGATCCAGGGGGATCCATGCCACGACTGCGTAGAAACGACGGTGCGTTGACAAACTGGTAGGCCGGTACATAGAAACCGGGGCCCGGATCAGGCAATACTGTAAACAAGTTAGAAAGCCAACAGAAAGCGAAAGTTGCGATCATGCCCTTTATTTATACGCCATCGCTGTACGGGTTCGCAGGCGCGCTGATCTTCCTGATTCTCGCCCTGATATCCCTTAACGCCGAGCCGATCGACTGGCTCAACACCGCGATGTGGGCGTTGTTCGGGGCGGCGTTCCTGCTGAAACACCTGCCAAAATTCCTGGTGCTCAGGATGCTGAACCTGCTGGCACTCGCACTGCTCGCGGTCGGCATGGTCCTGTTCCTGATAGAACATCTGCCTGAGATCGGTTAATCGGCCCTGCTACCCGGTCCGACGCACCTTTTTCACGTCTTTGCCGATGCCGCCCTGCCCAACTGAGATCGAGGTAACCTCAAACCCGTCTGCTTCGGGGTCGTTGGTCGATTTCAAGTCGATGCCAGGAGCTATCTCCTCCTTGTAATCGTCATCGGGCCTGAGACCGAACGCCTTCTCAACCTGTTCGGCATCGACCGGTGCGGGCGCAGAGTTAGCGATAGACGAAGATTCGACAGAGTTTGTCATGGCCTTGCGGCCGAGTGCGGTTGGAACCGGGGTGATCTCGATTTCCGAGCGTCTCGCCTCGAGGTCGCGTGCCTCGGCGCCAATCTTCCAGAGGTCGGCAAGGGGCCTTCTGAGCGCGGGCTCAATCCATTGAACACCGCGCACTGACGATTTAATGGCGACATCCAGTAAATTCTCTCGGATGGCCGTCGTTCTCTTTATGTAGTTCCACGAGCTTCCAAACCGGCGGGCTTCAGCGAAGTGATTCTGGGTATCAAGTTCGGGAACCAGCATTATGATCGCCGACTGAGAAAGAGTTTTCTGCATCAACTTGGCTGTATCAAGGCCTATAACGGGCCTACGAAATCACTGTCGATGATCACTGCGTCAGGATGCCCATGGACAAGCATTTTCAGCGCGTTTTCGGGAGAGTTGGCAAGCCCGACAAGTGATATATCGTCGAATGTTGCCAGCTTGGGCAGTACAAGGTTCCGCATCTGGTTCGTGGTAGCAACCAGTATCGGAGAACCCTGCGGTATTGACGGCTTCGGCAGCGGAGCGGCTTTCGAGGGACCGCCCGCAGCAGGCTTACGAGAAACCACGCGACGCTACATCACTGGTCGTCGTCGTCGAATTATTCTGCGTGCCATATATTCAATCCTGCCGCGTCGACATCGTTGCGAGTGCCTGCATCCGGTTCTTCATCCATATTGATTGACAGTAGGAGTTAATGACTACCGGCCTGCCCCCACTAAAGACCGTGGTGCACCAAATACAACGCTGGTGTAACCTGCCACGTCCTATCAGTCGATCAGTCCAGCAGATCGGAGGTTCCGAGCTCAAGTGGCAGTGTGCGTCCGAGCACGAGCGAAGTTGAGCCGCCGACGATGATCTCGATCACGAAAAAGCCGCGTTGCTGAAGCAGTTCAGTCGCGGTGTGAACGAAGCCGTCCGATGTGCCGGCACCGAGGTCATACAGCACGTTTGTCCCGTCATACTGGTGCAGCCAGATCGTGATCTCCGCCCGCTCGCCTTTTTCCAGCAGATAATCGCCGTTCGAATCACCCATGAACACGACTGTGCACTGTGCGGAATTGGTCGTGAACTCGTCCCAACTGATACTGATAAAAGTCCGGGGACTCAGCCCGCTCGAATCGGGGTCGGTCTGCTTGTCGTCAACGGTGTTTGGCGGCGTGAGGTCGACCAGCGCATCGGTGGTCACTTCGACCATGAACTTAAGCTTCGCAACCGCGAGTTCGTCGATTCCACTAAGCAGAATCGTGTCGTTGCCATCGACGTCGATCTCGCCATTTGCCGTTACAAAAAACGACGACCCGAGCATGGCCCTGGTACCCATGACGGCGACAATAAAACCCGCAATTGCCACGATCGCAAGCTCGATGGCGACCGCGCCACGCTGGCGGTCCGGGTGACCAGGACGATATATCTGCTGCATCCCCTCAGATTCTGACGCCGGTAAAGCCACCTGTGTCGAGTTGCGCGTATCCCCGGCTGCGTGTAGTTCCTACATAGCGCTGCGTGGCGTTATGGGCCGGGCGCAATCTCGTTAGCTCCGGGCGTCGGCGGCCTCCTTGGTCGCGCATCGCAATCTACCCTCCCTCAGTCCCTCCCGAAGGAGGGAAGCAGGGCAGGCTTCGGGCGCGCGATATAACAACACTCAGTCGATGCTTGCACCGCCATCGATGACTATGTGCGCACCGGTCATGAAAGACGCTTCGTCAGAGGCCAGAAACAGAACCCCCGAGGCGATCTCTTCAGGCTCGCCCATCCGCTTCAGTATCGAATCCTGGCCGAACTCCTTCACCGCCTCTTCCGGGTCGAGGCCCAGCGAGGCTATGTGATTATCTGTCGCCCTGGTCCTGATCGCACCCGGGCACACTGCGTTGACACGGATGTTGTCTACAGCAAGGTCCATCGCAAGGCACCGCGTGAGCTGCGCAACGGCACCTTTGGAGGCGTTGTACGGTATGAACTCCGGCTGTGCGACGAACGACGAGACCGACGCGATGTTTACGATCGCCCCACCACTTGCTCGGCGCATCGAGGGCAGGATCTCCCGTACGCAGTTTGCATAGCCGATCACGTTCACACCGAACACTCTCATCCAGTCGTCCTGTGTCACATCCTCTACTTTGCCAAACACGAACGCGGCGGCATTGTTCACGAGCAGGTCGATATCGCCGTGGGCGGAGATCGCGGCGGCAACAGCCGATTTCACAGACATCGAATCGGAAGTGTCGGTTTCGACAAACACGGCTTCTCCTCCGGTCTGCCTGATTAATTCGACGGTCTCCCGGCCCGAATCCTCCTCCAGCTCGGCCACGGTTACCTTTGCGCCTTCGGATGCAAACCTCCGGGCAATCGCCCGCCCGATTCCGTTCCCACTGCCAGTGACTATTGCGTTTCTGTTTTCCAATCTCATGTGAGCGTTTCTTTCTTGTGAGCTATGACCGTGTGAATATGGAGTTTTATCGCGGGCTGTCCCCCGGTACAGTCAATATACTGCGAACTGCAAAGATCGCAGACGCGCGAAAAACGCTCGTATCGATACCACCCAAAACGCTCGATTCCAGCTGGAACATGATCAATAACCGATTTTTCGGACGACGCAGACCCGCACCACCCAGGCCGATACCTCCGGGACAGTACCTCGAAGACGGTTTCCCGGTCCTGTCGGCGGGTCCCACCCCACCGGTCGACACTGCCACCTGGGAGTTCACTATTCATGGCCCAGGCGGAAATGGGAACGATAGCGGCACCGAAACCCTTGGCAGCTGGGACTGGAGCGCGCTAAATGCACTCCCGCAGACAGAGCTGCACACCGATCTCCACTGTGTTACCAAGTGGTCGAAGCTCGATACCGACTGGCGCGGCGTCACGATAGATACACTCTTTGAAGATGCAGGTATCGCACGACCCGGCGGATTTGTAATGGCTTTTTGCGACGGCGGCTACACCACCAACCTGCCGGTCGAAGACATCGTCGATGGCAAGGGACTGCTGGTGCATACGTACGATGGTGAACCACTCGCACCCGAGCACGGTGGGCCGGTTCGACTACTTGTGCCCCACCTCTATCTCTGGAAGTCGGCCAAATGGGTACGCGGACTGAAGCTGATGGAGCAAGACTCGCCCGGTTTCTGGGAGGGATACGGCTACCACATGTACGGCGACCCGTGGCGAGAACAGCGCTACACGAACGACTGATCGTGGCTGCAGCAACGGGGCCAGGTGCCGGACCCGGAAGAACGACGGACTGGCAGATCGCAACTGTCGAATCGGTACACGCTGAATCGCCACGCGTAAAACTGTTCCGACTAAAACTACCGGCAGGGCAGAAATTCAGCGCGGGCCAGTATTACGACATCCGCCTCACCGCCCCCGACGGTTACCAGGCGCAGAGGAGCTACTCGATATCGTCGTCCCCGGAAAAACCTGGCGTGATCGAGCTTGTCATCGAACTCATTCCCGGCGGTGAAGTCTCGTCATATTTCCATGAGGCAGTAGTTCCGGGTGAACGAATCGAACTCAGGGGACCGATTGGCGGCCACTTCACCTGGACCCCAAATTACATTGAACCCCTTCTGCTGGTGGCGGGCGGCTCGGGCATTGCTCCCCTGATGTCAATCATTAGACGCCGGGCGACGCTGGATAGCTCTCCCAGAATGCTGTTCATGTTCAGTGTGCGGACAGAACACGACATCCTGTTCCGGCAAGAACTGGAACGGATGGCACACGAAGACGCCGATTTCGACCTGACAATCACGCTGACACGGGCGGTGCCAGAAGGCTGGACGGGAGAGACCCGCCGCATAGATGCTCAGATGATCGATACCGCATTCGATGCCGCTACCGGAAAAACCCGACTTCGCGAAGCAGGCACAGGCACGCCCGAGGCGGCTAAGGCCGCGCCAAATCCAGTGGGGCAACCCTTCGGGCGGGCATACATATGCGGCGGTACGGGATTTGTTGAATCGATAGCCAGCTACCTTCTCGAAACGGGGATGGACTACGACGACATCCGCACCGAACGCTTCGGGCCGTAATCCCGAGACCCCGGCGAAATGGTGAGAGCAATCCCTCGTACAACGGCCTGCACACAAGCGCTGGCACTCGCAGGATTTAAGGCAGGGATGGCAGACACACAATCCAGAGTGTGGATTGATTGCACCAATACCTGTGTTTTCACGTATTCGCGAATACAAGTCTGCTCATAACCTTGTATTAACGTTTTGTCTACCACCACCGACCGATCGTGAAAAAGGATCCCCGGTGCACAAGGCAACGGTAAATCGGACTTAACCCTTAATCGTCGATAGTTAGAGTTCGCTCAAACATGCCGAAGAGGCGGTTGGCGTGCACGGGGTAACATTGCGAGATCGACCGTCGGCTTTATACCCCACCACGCAGGGAAACCCACTCCAATGGCCAAACTCACCGACAGGCAGATCGAATTCCTCAAAGAGCCCTATATCGCCGAATTCGTGACCCTCATGAAGGACGGCTCACCGCAGATCACACCGGTCTGGGTCGACACCGACGGAGAGCACATCATCGTTAACAGCGAAGAGGGCCGGGTGAAGGTCCGCAATGTCAGGCGCGATCCCAGGGTGGCGGTCGGCATCTACGACCCCGAGAACACATACTCACGCGTCCTCAACGTTCGCGGGCGGGTAGTCGAGATAACCGCCGAGGGGGCCGCGCAAAATATTGACGATCTGTCGGAGAAATATAACGGCGTCCGACCGTACCGGGCGCACAACCCCGACAAACCGAGGGTGATCCTGAAGATTGCGCCCGACAGCATCGATTCGCGGATCTGACGCCTGCCCGCCTGCCCACTCGCGCACACCGTCCCGCCATTCGGGTTTTGGCTATGAGGTTGAGTTAGTTCACAATTAGTCTGGCCAGTCGTAATCCCTGCTCAAGTTGCCTCGCGCGGCTTCACTTCTCCTGTGGCAAAAGGACCTTCTGACTGAACGTATGACTGCTGCCCCTGAAATCCTGTCTATCCTCAAATCCCGGTTCGGTTTCGATAACTTTCTTCTGCTGCAAGAAGAAATCGTAATCAACGTCCTTGCCGGAAACGACTCGTTGGTGCTCATGCCAACTGGCGGCGGAAAATCGCTCTGCTACCAGCTCCCCGCACTGTGCATGGACGGCTACACGATGGTCGTTTCGCCCCTTATCGCCTTAATGAAAGATCAGGTCGACGCCCTCCGCGTCAACGGCATACCCGCAGCATTCGTCAACAGCACGCTCTCCCCCGGCGAAAACGAAAACGTCCTGTCCCGTGCGGGCCGCGGCGAACTCAAAATCCTCTACGTCGCTCCCGAACGACTGGCAACACGGCGCTTCCAAGACTTCCTGAACCTGGCCGCTCCCAGCCTCATTGCGATCGACGAAGCTCACTGCATTTCCGAGTGGGGACACGACTTTCGTCCCGATTACCGCAACCTGAAGATGCTCCGCGACCGGTTTCCCGGTGTGCCGGTCATCGCGCTCACGGCAACCGCCACCGAGGAAGTACGGAACGATATCGTCGACCAGCTCCACATCAGGAGCAACGGAGAAGGCGGCGGGTCGTACATATCGAGCTTCAACCGGCCCAACCTCACCTACACCGTCAGGCCGAAACAACAGGCGTTCGATGAGCTACTCGACCTCCTGCGCCGCCACGAGAACGAGTCCGCAATCGTCTACTGTTTTTCAAGGAAAGAAACCGAGAACCTGGCTGCCGATCTGTCGTCCCGCGGCATCGATGCCCTGCCCTACCACGCCGGTCTCGAGCCGACGCTCCGTCGGGCAACGCAGGACCGGTTCATCAAAGACGAAACATCGGTCATCGTGGCGACGATCGCCTTCGGGATGGGAATCGACAAGCCCGACGTGCGGTTGGTCGTGCACTACAGCCTTCCGAGAACGCTCGAGGGCTACTACCAGGAAACAGGGCGCGCCGGGCGGGATGGCCTCCCCAGCGACTGCGTGCTGTTCTACTCGTATGGCGACAGTGTCAAGCAGGATATTTTCATCAGGCGGATCGAGGATTCCAGGGAACGCAAGCACGCGGCCGACAAGCTGGCAAAGATGGTGGAGTACAGCGAGCTCCGCACCTGTCGGCGGCCGTTCATTCTGGCCTACTTCGGCGAGGAGTGGACAGCCGGGACCGACGATGACGATGCCGACGCCGGATGCGGTGCCTGTGACGTGTGTGTATCGGTAAGAGAGGAGTTCGATGCGACCGAAATCGCCCAGAAAATTCTCTCGGCAGTAATTCGCACCGGCCAGCGATTCGGTGCCAAACATGTGATCGATGTCCTGCGCGGGTCGCGGGCAAGAAAAGTACTCGAAACGGGGCACGATCAGCTTTCGGTCCACGGGATAGCCTCGGATACCCCGGCCGATGAACTGCGCGAACTGTTTGGCCTGCTCCAGGATGAAGGTCTGCTGGCCACCTCGCCGGGTGAGTACCGCACTATCTCGGTCACTCCCGAAGGCCGTACGTTTCTCCGCGACGGCACTGCCCTCACGCTGGCCCGGGTGCCGCAGTCTCAACCGCGGTCCAAATCCACGCGTTCGCGATCACGCAACGGTTCCAGAAACGGTAGAGAAAGCGATCTCGAATATGACTACGATCTGTTCAAGAAGCTCCGCAGTCTTCGGAAGCGAATTGCCGATGAAAAGAATGTGCCTGCTTTTGTTATTTTCGGCGACACGTCACTTCGGCAGATGGCCTATTACCTGCCCCATGATCGCGATGCGTTCGGTGCGATCTCCGGCGTTGGGGCAACCAAGCTGGACCAGCTGGCCGACGAGTTCCTGCCCGTCATCGTCGATTACTCGGCAGAGAAGGGACTTTCACCGCGTGACCAACCTACGACGCGCCGTGGGGCGTCGAGGCGCAATCCCACTTTAACGCAGCCGGGGAACTCTTCACCGGCCCGCAAGCCTCTCAGCGCAAGTCTTAGCGAAACTAAGCGACTGTTCTCGGAAAACTACACCGTCGGCGAGATCGCCCGCGAGCGGGGTCTCGCCGTAAACACGATATTCAGCCACCTTGAGAAAATCGGCCAGACCGACCCAACGATCGACCTCAGCAGCCTCATGCCGGCACCCGATCGTGTCGAGACGATCAGTGCGGCGCTCCGTTCCCATGAGAACGGATTTTTGACCCCGGTCAAAGAGGAACTCGGCGACGATTTTTCCTTCGGGGAAATCAGGCTGGTGCGGATGCAGATGCGAAGGCAATTCGAAAACTCCGAAAACGACGAATTTCAGTCTTAGCCTTTGTTTCCGCCCCACCTCAGTCCCAGCCCTGATCGATCGGCAGGTAGATGTTCCAGTACTCGGCAATACGGTGGTCCTCGAAGCGGTAGATCGTGACACTGCTCTGCAGGCTTCCACGGTTTGGCAACGGCTCCGGAAAGCGGTAGCTGAGGCGCCGAGCTGCGAGATCGCCGACAACGAACACATCGTCGAACTGGCCCTCGTAGCCGGGAGAGAGTTTGCGGAACCCGATCAGAAAAGGCGCCACCTCCTCGGGCCACTCGGAACTCGTCCCCCCTCCTCCGTGGGTGACGTAGGGATCGGTCGTTAACTCCGCGACCGCTTCAAAGTCGTCGCTCCGATTCTGATAAAGATCGGCCCATCGGGTCAAAGTCTTCAGGTTCGCCTCCTCGTCCACCGAAAGTGTTGCAACGGAAGCGATCGACCACTGCTCGCGCGGCCGCGGGCTGCTCGGCCACGGCTCAGCATCGGGTTTGCGGTTAGCCACCCAGTACTCTGTGAGCCTGCCGTCCTCGAAACGCCATATTCCGATCGTGGTTAAACGATGCTCTCGCTTCCCCGTCTGCGGATTCGTCGCGCTGGTCGATTATCGAAGGGCGACCCTGTCCCCCTGGCGATCAAATCATGGGCCTCGTACCGTTCCCCCGGCGCGTTCGATCGCATCTTCTCGATAACCGCCAGGTACGACTCTGGCGTGTGGGTAACTGTCCCCGCAGGACCATGGCCCACGTAAGAAGGAGCAATGAGTTCTACGGCAAGGTCGAGGTTCCCCTCTTCGAATACCTCGTGCATCCATCTTTCGAGAGCCGTCACGTTCCGTTCTTCAATCGACGACATTGTGTGCCTCCCTGGCAGCACAGAGCCTGTCCGGAATAACGGTCAACTGGATCCTTTGGACGAACACTACAGGCCGATCCACAGGCCGCTCTGGACAAATACCGGTATGACGTAACCAGCATGAGCATGGCGTTTACGATGTGCAGGCGGTACCACCGGCTGCACCGGGTGCTGAACGGGTAACAGACGATCGTGATCACCAATCGTTGTCATCCGAGGGGTAGAGTGCCGATCTGGCACAAGACATCGGCCTACGCGTAAGCCCTCGGACTCCCCGGGTACGTACCTCCGGCGTTCATGGCCAGGTTTCCGCCGTCCATCGGCAGAATTGCGCCCGTCACGAAGCTCGAAGCATCGGATGCCAGGAAGATCGCCGGACCCTTGATCTCCTCTGGATTTCCGAGCCGTCCCATCGGGATGCCGCCCTTGAACGTGTCCTCCAACTCGGGTGTGCTGGCGATCCGCTTCCGGAGTCCGTCGTTCCACACCTGCGCCGGCAGAATGGCGTTCACGCGTACGCCCCGCGAGGCCCACTCGGTCGATAGCTCACGAGTCATCTGAATCCCCGCGCCCATCGCCATGCCGTACGGGGTGTGACCCCTGCCAAGCGAGTTCCAGCCGCCGATCGAGCCAAAATTGATGATCGAGCCCTTGCCCTGCGCCAGCATTCGCCGACCCGCCTCCTGGCACGAAGTGAACCGCCCAACGACGAGGTTCTGCATCACCTCCTGCAGCGTCTCGACAGGCAGCTCTTCGGGCCGTCCCATCAGGCCCTCACCGGCCACATTCCCAACAATATCTATTCGACCGAATTCAGAGTCGATCGTCTGATAGAGAGAGCGGACCTGCTCGATTTCCGAAACGTTGCACCGTACTGCCAGCGCGCGCCGACCAATCGAATCGATATCGTCTGCGGTCTGCTCTGCGCCTGGCAGGTTAATATCGGCGAGTACGACATCTGCCCCCACCTCGGCAAACCCGAGCGCCATCTGCCTGCCCATTCCACTCGCAGCACCCGAGACCATCGCGACTCGCCCTGATAAATCGAACAGCGGGTGGGACATTCCTGGTTCTCCTTGCCGCATCATCGGGCGGCGTCCGGTATTTAACGGGGCACGCCACGTTTTACCCGATAATGCCGGTCTCTGGCTGAACCGGCAATACTGATTGAACGTACACCAGCCTGAATCGCCCGTGGTGGGCACTCGTTCCGATAAACTTGCCGCATCACCCACCGGGAGCGAATTTCGCCCGTTGCGCGCCTGAATTCTGTGATGCGAGGGCCAACCATAAAGATGAAACCGCCACGCACCCGGTTATTTCCGATTGAAGAGTACGAACAGAGACTTCGCAATGTCAGGGTCCTCATGGAACGGACCGGGCTGGACGCCCTCCTCGTACACACACCGGAGAACATCTTTTACCTGACCGGCTACCAGACGCCCGGCTACTACTGGCACCAGGCGCTGGTCCTGCCGCTGGATTCCGAACCCGTCTTCATTGCGCCGCCCCACGAGGCGTCGCTGGTCCCTGAATTCTGCTGGGTGAACGATGTGCGGCTCTACCCCGACACCTCCGACTGGGCAGAGGTCACGGCCGGATTGCTCGAAGAAATGGGACTCGCCTCGGCACGCGTGGGTCTGGAAACCCGGTCGTGGTTCCTCACCGTCGAGTTGCGGGACGGTCTCGCCGCTAGACTGCCCGGTGCGACCTTGCCCGGGGGTGCGGGCTTAATCGAGTCGTGCCGCCTGATCAAGTCACCACTGGAACAGGACTATCTGCGAAAGGCAGCCGGATTTTCTGAACTGGGAATGCAGGCCGGGATGGCCGCGATCAGTGCCAGTGCTACCGAACTCGAGATAGCGGCCGCGGTTCACACGGCCCTCGACCTGGCAGGCTCCGAGTACACGGGGCTCCCTGCCTTCATCACTTCCGGTCCCCGCACCGAGCTTGTGCACGCGACATGGTCGCCCAGAGAAATCGCCCACGGCGAACTGGTCTTTCTCGAAATTCCCGGCTCCTCGAACCGGTACCACACCGCCCACTCGAGAAGTGTTTTCGTCGGGGATCCACCCGATCTCGTCCAGCGCGCCGGCGAGATTGCGAAGACGGCGCTCGAAACGGCCAAAAGCATGATGCGGCCGGGTGTTGCAGCAAACGAAGTGTTCGAAGCGGGGCGAGCGGTAATCGATGACGCGGACATAGGCTACCGGCAGGGCCGACGCATCGCCTACGGCATCGGAATAGCCTTCCCGCCTGGGTGGGACGAAGGTGAAATTTTCTCGATCAACAAAGACGAGCAGCGCCCTCTTCAGGCCGGAATGTCGTTCCACCTGATCACGACGATGCGACTCAGGGGTGTCGGGGCGATCGGGTGCAGCGACACGGTGCTGGTCAATGAAAACGGCGTCGAAACCCTGACCGGGGCAGTCCCGTCCGGTATTCAGCCTGTCAGTGCCGGGTCTGCCAGTTGATCCCCGTAGACCCGCCGGACGGACCGGCCGGTAATTATGTAGCCTAGAATGGCCGGTTCAGTATCCAGAGAGAAAAATTTTGGCAAAACGACTCGACAGCAAAGTTGCGATCATCACCGGCGGGAACAGCGGTATCGGAGAGGGCACGGCGCACCTGTTGGCGAAAGAAGGGGCCAGAGTGATCCTGTTGGCCCGCCGCGAAGAACAGGGGCAGGCCGTAGCGTCAGCTATCAGGGATGAAGGCGGTGAAGTTACCTTCATCTCGTGCGACGTTGGAGATGAAGACTCGGTCGAGTCGGCCATCGCAGAAGCTGCCGGAACGTACGGTGCGATCCACATTCTGTTCAACAACGCCGGTGGCGGTGGCAGGGGCCATTTTCCGGATGAACCGACCGAAGAGTTCAGCCGCGTAATCAACGTGAACCTGAACGGCACGTTTTACGTCAGCCGGGCCGCATGGCCGCACATCGTTGCCGCCGGTGGTGGGGCGGTGGTAAACATGTCGTCGCTCGCGGCCCAGCGGGGTGCCAGCCCGAAAATGCACGAAATGTTCGGCTCAACTTCAGCTTCGTACTGGGCAGCCAAGGCCGGGGTCGATGCCCTCACCCGCTACATGGCCGGGGTCGGTGGGGCGCACAACATCAGGGTCAACGGCATTCGTCCCGGCCAGATCATGACGCCCGGAGCGACACGCGGGACCATCACGGATCCCGACGGCGGACACCACGCGTTCGAGAAACTGTTCGACCTGATGCAGATCGTTGAAGGACCGGGTTACCCGGTCGACGTGGCGAACCTGGTGCTGTTCCTCGTCTCGGACGAGTCACGGTTCATCACAAGCGAGATCATCAACATCGATGGGGGCGTGGCGGCCAAGATCTGATCCGGCATCTGACTGCTGCGCGGAAATTCGATTGGAGCAACGACAGGTATGAGTGACAACTTTGAAGTCGAGATGCGGCTGGACGTAAAAGTTCCGATGCGTGACGGCATTGAACTTTCGGCAGATATCTATCTTCCTGAGGCGGCCGGGCCGTTCCCGGTAGTCCTGATGCGTACGCCCTACAGCAACAACATGGACCCGGTCATCATGAAGGCGAGGGGCCTGGCAAACCGCGGTTACGTGTGCGTTATGCAGGATGTCAGGGGCAGGTGGGACTCACAGGGCGAGTACTACGCCTTTCACCAAGAGATCGATGATGGGTTCGACACCCAGGAGTGGGTCGGCCAGCAGGACTGGTGCGATGGAAACATCGGCACGGCGGGCGGTTCTTACGGTGGCTGTGTCCAGTGGCTCAGCGCTCCCCTGAAGAGCCAGTACCTCAAGACGATGGTGCCCCGGGTGATGTGCACCGACTACTACCAGGGCCTGATGCACCCCGGCGGGGCCTTTCAACTCAACGTGATGATGACCTGGGGGATGCGGACCAACGGCCGCACCGGCCAGAGTATCGATTTTCACAACTGGACCGAGGCGTTTCGGTCGCTGCCACTCACCAACCTCGCCGGAAACGCGGGAAGAGACCTGCCGTTCTGGCAGGACTGGCTCGTTCACCCGGACGACGACGACTACTGGAACGAGGTCAACACCGACCGTCGGTTCGACGAGATCGAGGTTCCATCGCTGATCATGGGCGGCTGGTACGACCTCTACGCCATCGATACTTTCGACAACTTCACCGGGCTCAGGGAACGGGGAGGCAGCGAGGCGGCACGCGGCTCGAAACTGATCGTGGGGCCATGGCCACACGCGCTGAGCGTATCGACCAAGACGGGTGATATCGACTTCGGCGCAGGGTCCAGACTTGACCTCGATTCCATCGAACTGGCGTGGTTCGACAGATGGCTGAAGAACAACGATTCCGGTACCGAAGATGCACCGATCAGGCTGTTCGTTATGGGCGTCAACAGGTGGCGTGACGAACAGGAATGGCCGCTGGCGCGGACCGACTGGCAATCATGGAACCTGCAATCGGTCGACGGAGCGAACTCGGCGAGGGGAGACGGCAGGCTATCGACAGAATCGTTCAGCGAAGGGTCGGGCGCAGACGATCAAGTCGATCGCTTCACCTACGATCCCGAGTTCCCAGTACAAACCCTCGGGGGCAACAACTGCTGTTCTCCCGACATCGTCCCGTGGGGGCCGTACGACCAGCGTCCGGCCGAGGCGCGCCGCGACGTGCTCTGCTACACGACCGATGTGCTGACCGACGATCTGGAGGTGACAGGGCCGATACGCCTGCAACTCTTCGCCGCCACCGACGGCCTCGACACCGACTGGACCGCCAAGTTGGTCGACGTTTCGCCAACGGGATATGCGAAGAACCTGTGCGACGGGATCATCAGGGCGCGCTATCGCCAGGGCTTCGACAAGGCCGTGCTGCTGGAAGCCGGTGCGGTCTACGAGTACGAAATCAAGGTTGGCGTAACGAGCAACGTGTTTAAAAAGGGACACCGGATTCGTCTCGAAGTTTCATCGTCAAACTTCCCGAGGTACGACCGCAACCTCAACACAGGTGGCGATCTGTACAGCGAAACCGATATGAGGGTGGCCCGCCAGGCCGTTTTTCACTCTGCTGAGTATCCGTCGCAGCTCATCCTGCCGGTTATACCGGGTGGGTGAGGGGCCCGGTGGGAATTCTCGGACCGTTGACCGGGGTCCCCTCACATGGTGATGACGATCTTGCCCTTGACGTGTCCGTCCCCGAAGTACCGAAATGCCTCGGCAACTTCGCTTAGCGGGTAAGTTCTGTCGATAACCGGTACTACCTTGCCGACTTCAAAGAGTTCCAGTATGAAATCCAGGCCCTCGTTCGGTTTTGCCCCACCCGTGCCCATTTTCTTGCCGCTGAATATCGAAATCCAGATGCCCAGGAACATCGTCTGGAAAAACCTGACCTGGGAGCCACCGATCACACAGTAGGCTCCGCCGGGACTTAGCGCCCGCTTGTAATCGAAGACAGAACGGTGCGTCGCGACGTCGATTATCAGGTCGTACTGCTCGCCGTTTCGGGTGAAGTCTTCCCGGGTGTAATCGATCACGTGATCTGCACCAACCGAAACATCGTCCATCCTGCGCCGTCCCGCCATACGTTCGATTCACCGGATCTGGCCGGGGCAATCTCCGGCGCGAGATTGAAGCCGTTTTGCCGCATGTGCACAAGAATCGCCGATTCGCAGGCAAGATTACCGGGAGCGTTGGGCCGGTTGGTCCTCCTGAGATCGAACGCTTCCCCTGCCCGCTCTACCCTGAAATGAATGTTGTACGAACCGGTGTCGAGAGGTGATATTGCTGCGCCGCCAAGTCCGTAAGCATCGACCACGACAGCGGGGACGACCAGCACATCTTCCCGCAGCCGGGCATCGCGTAATTCGGGCAGGTCGAGGTCAGGAAAGTGGCTTAGAGACATTGGTTGCGAATGGGTTTATCACGCAGGCAGGCATGGAGGATATCGCCCCCGGCAACGTTCGAGCAGAATCAATCGTCGATTTCCTTCTCCCTCCCAAACGCGGCTAAAGCAATTCCAGCACAAACCCGCCTGCTGCGGCAACAACGACAACTGACCAGGGCGGCAGTTTCCAGATTGCCAGCAACCCGAACAACACGATTACGAGTCCGAAATCTTCTGCATTGCGCACGCTGCCGGTCCATATCGGACTGTAGAGAGCCGATAACAGCAAACCTACGACGACCGCATTCACCCCCGCGATGGCGCCCCGCACCCGGTTGCTTTGGCCGAGATGTTTCCAGAACGGCAAAACACCCCATACGAGCAAGAACGAAGGCACATAAATCGCTGCCAGGGCGACAAGACCGCCTATCCACGGCTGTGAAAATAAGCCGTCGCCATCGTCTGGGTTGCTGATCGAAGTGCCGAGGAAGGCAGCGAATGCGAACAGCGGCCCCGGAACGGCCTGCGCTGCGCCGTACCCAGCGACAAACTGATCGTTGTCTATGTATCCGGCTTCGACCGTTTCCGAGTGCAACAGTGGCAGTACAACGTGGCCTCCGCCAAATACAAGCGAGCCTGAACGGTAGAAATTTTCGGTGACATCAATTTCGTCCCGACCTGTCGTTTCGGCAAGTGCAGGGAGTCCGACGAGGAGCACGAAAAACCCGACGAGAACCGCGAGCGCCAGTTTTCTGGGTCCTGAACTGACCGATGGCGAACTGTCAGCGCCGTCCTGTTCTGGGTTGGAATCTCGCCCGGCTCCCCGGAAGAGTAGTAGTCCGAGAATCCCGCCAAAAACTATCACCGCGACCTGCCATAGAGCTCCTGGCACAAGCAGCATGAATACAGTCGCAGCGATTCCAATCGTGATACGGCGCCGGTCCGACCAGAGCGTTCCCGCCATGCTCCAGACCGCGAGCGCAACGACTGCAACCACTGCCAGTTTCAGCCCGGATAACCAGGGGGATTCGGCAACATTTTCGACTTCGGATACGCCATAAGCGAAAGCTATCAGGACGATTGCCGACGGCATGGTGAAACCGAGCCATGCTGCAAATCCACCGGCATGCCCGGCGCGCAGTGTGCCTATCGCAATACCGAGCTGGCTGCTGGCGGGTCCGGGCAATAGCTGACAGAGTGCCACAAGGTCACTGAACGACCTGTCGTCGAGCCAGCCGCGGCGGGCCACGTACTCTTCCCGGAAATAACCGATGTGCGCTATCGGTCCACCGAAAGAAGTCAGCCCCAACCGCAGGGCGATCAGAAAAACGTCAACCAACTTGATCAAGATTTCGACCCTGAATACAGATGTTGTTCGACCAACCACGGGCCGTAACGTTCGCAAGCCGATAGTATGACCCTCGCTCAATATCCCCACATTTTGAGTACGACCGGCAACTTCAGCCCGTCGAGCCCCTTCAGGTGGCGGTTGCCTGAACCGGGAATCGAAATAAGTTGACAACGCGCTCTGAAAGCAGACCGGTAGTGAAGCTGGTTCGAGGTATCGTTATGCAGTCGCTTTTTTCAAGTGGTCCGTATGACGGATTGCCCGGTTGCAAAATGGCCGAATCGCAGACTGGTTGACCGGGTGGCCGCTAACGAGCAGTGAGAATCGAGTGGTAAATGCCTGAGTGGTTACTTGAAGTGATGCTCCCTTCCGTGGTGTTCGGCGGGCTGCTCATCATGTGGATCACGATTCCGGCCCCAGAGGGTGAGTCGGACTTCGCCAGTCGGCTGCGCGACAGGTTCCGTAAATAATGTTTGCAACCGCCGATCGCAAACGACTTCTCGTCGGCCTTGTGCTGCTGATCATCATCATGGGGATGTTTCTTGCGTTCAATCGCCTGCCGAAGATCGGCATCGTGGGCGAAGACCTCGATGCGGTCAGCTCGCCCGGACGCCAGTGTTTCCAGGGTTTCTGTATCGACCGTGACCCCGGAACGAGTTTTATCACCCGGTGGGTCAAGTTTTCAATTTCGTATTTGAGGCTTGTCACCGTCGGCATGACGTTCGCTTTCATCACTGCCGGGCTTGCTGAGGCGTTTCTGTTTTCGAAATCTGTCGGCAGGGGCCTGCCTACAGCCGGAATGTTCCGGCGGACGGTCCAGGGTGCAGCAGCCGGCGGGATGATGAATCTGTGTTCGGCCTGCATCGTCCCCGTTTCGTCGGCTTTCCACCGGCGGGCGAGCATCGAAGGCGCGGTCGCGATGGTCCAGGGCTCGACCACGCTGAATATTCCGGCGCTGGCGATGGTGTTTTTCGTGTTCAGCCCCGTTCTCGGGTTCAGCCGTTTGATCTTCGCGATTGTCGGTGCGCTGATAATCGGGCCGATCGTCGTGATGAGCGTACGACGGGACAGGGTGCAGCCCGTTGAGATTCCCGATACGTTCAAGGACCCAGCCGATCTTCTGGGCTGGAGACAGGTCTTGCTGCCGGCCTTCAGGCAATGGGCGAAATCGAGTATCGGATATGCCATCCGCCTCTCGCCAATCATGATTCTTGCCGGATTCGCCAGTGGCCTGGTGATCCAGTGGCTGAGTCCGGAAGTCGTTGCGACATATCTTGGCAACGACGTACAGGGGGTTTTGATCGCGGCAACGTTCGGCGTGTTGATCAACGTACCGTTGCTGTTTGAAATACCGCTGGTTGCACTTTTGCTTTTGCTGGGCATGGGCACAGCACCAGCAGCGACGCTGTTGTTTGCGGCGGCGGCCGGGGGGCCGGTGACCTTCTGGGGGCTGGCCCGGCTAATGCCGCGCAAGGCCATCGCCACATTCGCCACTGCGACCTGGGCGGTTGGAGCGGCCGGCGGGTTACTGGTGTTGCTTGGCGGGGCGTATTTCTGGGAAGACGCGGGCCTCAGCGACAGGGTGGCGAAGGCGGCTGGGACGCCAACGGTCGAAGAGCTTTTCGTCGCGTCGACCGGAGACCCGGTCGACTTCGCCGATTACCCAGGGGTTTTCGACGGCATTCCCACCAGCGACGAATTCGCCCCGTTCCGCAACGTCGCGCCCTTGATCGGGACGGATGCGCTGATCGAAAACCGGTACCCGGGAGTGGCGATCTTCGACTTCGACAGAGATGGCGACCTCGACTTCTATGTAACTTCGGCTGAGACAAACGCAGTGTTCCAGATAACTCGCGGTGGGCCGAACAGGTTGTTCAGAAACGAAGGCGATGGGCGTTTTATTGATGTCGCAGCAATCGCCGGTGTTACTGCAGACACGCAAAACTCGACTGCTGTCGCAGCCTGCGATTTCGACAATGACGGCTACCAGGACTTGTATGTCGGGGCGCAGGGGCGCATTGGCGACAACCTCGACTATCGGTCTGCCGCACAGGACCCCGAGCTGGCCGTTGTGGTGCAGGACCGGCTCTTCCATAACAACGGCGATGGAACATTTACCGATATCACCGCTACCGCCTTCGCAGAACACGTCAACATTCGTTCGACGGCCAGCGTTGCATGCGGGGACGTTGACAACGACGGCTGGACTGATATCTACGTTGGAAACAGGGCCGATCAGGACTTCGTACGTTTCGACACCTCCCGTCATCATGGCAACTACAACACGCTGTTCAGCAACAACGGTGTAGACGACAACGGAGATCTGACCTTCTCGGATATGACGGAAGAGGCGGGCCTCGTCTCGCCACCGATCCGGATGCGGGACACCGACGGCAATCCGATTACCTTCTCCGGTCCGGGTGGAGAACCGATCGAAGGATTCGACATTAGCTTTGTCGATGCAAACGGCAATGTTGTGGGCGATCCTGCGGGGCAGACATGGGCGACGATGTTTTTCGACCATGACTCTGACGGCGACCTCGACTTGTGGATTGCCGACGATGGCGACAGGTTGAAGGTTTACCGCAACGACTCGACGGCCGCAGGTCTGGCGTTTACGAGCATCGAAGAGCAGCTGGATATCGACCAGATGGGCCAGTGGATGGGGTTTGCACTGGGCGACTATGACGGCGATGGCGATCTTGATGTGTTCGTCACCAACATGGGGTTCCAACCCCTTGCCCGACCCTGGAACGGCGTCCCTTCGGCCGATTGTGTCTACTACCATGCCTCGGAATCGGGTACTTGCTTCCATGCGCTGATCGAGAACCGGGTAAATGAAGGAGCCGACCCCGATCGCCGCGGTGCGTGGCAAATCGTGACAGGAAGCACCGAGGTCGAGCCGAGTGCGGTCCTGCCTCCCACTTCGCTGACGGGTGAATTCAAGGCAGCCGACGATGGCCCCATTTCAGGACTTGAAGCTTACGAGTTCGGCTTCGGCACGGTCTTCTTCGACATGGACAACGACGCCGACCAGGACCTCTACTGGCTGGGCTCCCTGGCATCACGCGGGGAAGGCCCGAACGGCAATTTAGCCCCGGGAATCGGGCGCATGCTGCAGAACACCGGCAGTGGTGGCTTCAGAGATGTCACCGTTGAGGCACAGCTGGTCGATTCGCTTGGCGTGGACTATTCGATTCTCGATACAGACGACCCCGATTTCAGCGCGGCAAAACAGCGGCTGGGCATCGAATTCCACGAAAACGGTAAAGGTGTGGCGGTCGGAGACCTTAACGGCGACGGAGCGGTGGACGTTATCGCGACGAACAGCAACGGCGAGACCTTTGATGCGGGTGGCGACCCGATAGTCGTTGGCGGTCCGTTATTCGTGTGGATGAACTCGAGTAACGACAACAACTGGATTTCGTTCCGCCTGACCGGGCGCATGGCGATTGACGGGAGCGGGTCGAATGCCGATGCGATAGGTACCAGAATCATGGTTACCCACATCGGGCCGAACGGCACACCGATTACCCAGGTCAGGGAAGTCCTGGCTTCGTCGAGCTTCCTCTCAATGAGTTCGACCGAACTTAATTTCGGGCTCGGGGATGCCAGCAGAGTGGACGTGGCCATCGAATGGCCGAGCGGCGTTGAAACGAACCTGAATGATGTGGACCTGAACCGGCTGCACGATCTGGTCGAACCGGCAGGGTAGCGACTAATCTGGCTCTGTTTGCTCGGCGCGAACAGGCTTCGTCAGTATCGACAGCAGCAACCCGAGCAACGAAAAGGCCGTAACGAATACGTAGGCCAATCGCCAGCCGTTCATGAACGACCGGCCAGCCGCCTGGTCGCCCCCGATTTCGCTTAGCGGAATGTCAAATCCCTCCGAGACCATAACTCCCACGATGGTAGCCGACCCGATCGCCTGCCCGGTTACGTTCCCGACGTTTCGGGTCAGGTTGGTCAATGCGCCGACCACCCCGAGCGAACCCCGCGGCACCGCGCCCATGATGATGCTGTTGTTCGGCACATTCCACAGTCCCATGGCAAGGCCGTTGACCAGCATTACGACCATCACTTTCCACATTTCGGTATCGGATGTGAAGGTCATGAACGCAACCGCGGTGACAACCAGCATCACGAAACCGAATATCGCGAACGGGCGCTCGCCGAATTTATCGCCGAGGCGTCCTGAACTCTGGGCGGCAATCCCCATTCCAAGCGATGTAAGGAACAACACTCCGCCTGCGGCCGCCTCTTCGAGACTTCGCAGGCTGATCAGGTAGATCGGCATCAGGAACCGGACTGCCGTCGTGCCAAGAAATCCCAAGAACCGGGTCGCCACCGCCATGGTGAAAATGAGGTTCCGGAACAAACGCAGTTCCAGCATCGGCGAATCTGTCTTGATCTCCCACCAGACGAACACGGTGAACAGCATCACGGCCGTCACCGTGCCACCGAGGATCAGCGGGGAAAGGACGGGGACACCGAACGGGTTGTTGATGAGAATTACGGCGATGATGACGGTTGCACCCGACAGGATTGCACCCAGCCAGTCGAACGAGGGCCGCTGCTGCGGTCGGTTCGGGCTAACCCGATTCTCATCGAGAATGAAGTAGCCGGCCACGAACGCGATTCCAATGGGAATCGTCAGGGCCCAGAACATCGCCTGCCAGGGTAGCCATTGCAACATCAACCCGGCGATGATTGGACCCGATGCACCACCGAGCGCCACGGCAGTGGTCTGGCTTCCAATGGCCTTACCCCGCTCACGGGCAGGGAATACGGAAATCACCATGGCGGTTCCGACTGATTGACCCATCGAGTTCCCGATGGCCGTTACAACTCGAGCCGTGATCAGTAGACCGAAGGTCGGCGCCAGTGCTGTAAAGACCGCACCGCCGCCGAAGAGGACCAACCCGATCAGGTGAACTTTGCGGCGTCCGATGATGTCTGCCAGCCTGCCCATCGGCATCATCAGGGCGCTGATGGTCAGACCCTGAGCGATGACTACCCAGGAAACTGAGCGGAGAGTGACATCGAAGTGGTCGGCAATTTCCGATAGCCCGACGAAGACCATCGACATGCTGGCGACCATGGTGACGAACGAGATTGCGATCGCCGCGAAGGCTTCCCATTTGTAGGAATCGTCTGGGCTTGTCGGCCTGGTCGACCGTGGGGCCGGGGGCTCCGTGCCGGAAACTCTGGACGAGTCGGTCAAGCGGGGTCGTCGGTGTGACACAGAGCGGCAGAAAGGCGTGCTACAGAAGCGTTCAGGTTGGACATCGGCGCCATACTACTCCCGCCCCGAGGTGAATGAGTATTGACTTCGGGAGAAGTCGCGGCAACTTGCTTACGCCAGTCTTCTGGCAAGTCGTGAGACGATGCCCGGAGCTCAAAGAGATCGCTTCGGTCTAAATAGCTTTGCGCTCTACCCAGTCAAGGTCGAACTCGAATCCGAAGCCGGGCGCATCAGAGGGTTTCAGGTAGCCGTCCTTGATGACCGGCGTCCCCGGAAGCACGACCATTTCTTCCAGCGGGACTCCGGGTGGCGATACCCCCTCAGACCGTTCGGCCCACATTACGGCCGGCATCGCGTAGGCGAGGTGCTGGCCGTACGGGTAGTTCGTGCTGGCATGCGGGATCACGGTGAGTCCGTATGCCTCCGCCAGATGGCAGATCTTGATACCTGCGGTCATTCCACCCACCCACTGGAGATCTGGCTGGAAGATATCTACGAGGCCGTGGCTCGCTGCGAGCGCGAACGGGTGAATTCCGTACCAGTGCTCTCCGGTGGCGAGCGTCTGATAGGGAATACGCTGGCGTAGATTAAAGTAGCTGTCCATGTCATCGGGCAGCATGTAGTCCTCAAGCCACTTGATCCGGTACGGGCGGAGTGCCTCGGAAAGACGCACCGTATAGTCGGTGTTCAGCGACATCCAGCCATCGACTGCAATCTCGATGTCATCACCCACCTGCTCCCGGGTTCCGGCGACCAACTCTTCGCTGCGGTTGATTCCAGCGAGCCCGGCGTCGGGTCCTTCTCGCAGAAAAAGTTTGACCGCTTTGAAGCCAAGCTCGAGGAACCACTCAATGGAGTTTTCCGTGCGGTACGAGATATCTGTATTGCTGGCGTAGCAGAAGATTTTCTCTTTCTGCGGACCACCGATCAGTTCGTAAACTGGTACGCCGAGTAGTTTCCCTTTCAGATCCCACAGGGCGTTGTCGACCGCGCTTATGGCGAAGCTGGTCACCCCGCCGGCCCCGTATGGCGAAACGGCCTTCTGCATCAGGTCCCAAAGCCGCTCAGTGGCCATGCAGTTCGCACCCTCGATCAGCGGTCCGAGATGATCGTTGATGAGCGGCACGGTCACCCCGCTGTGGAGTGTCAGGCCGAAGCCCCAAGTGCCATCGTCCGCGGTGACCACACATGCCGTCCGTTTCCACGGATTGCCCCAGTCGGAACGTTTGAGTTCGGGGTAACGCTGCATCGGGCTGACGAAGCCATCGGTTTCGATTTTCGGAACCCGCGGCCGGGTGTTAATCTGGGGCGATACGTCGACTTCTATGGCTTTAACTGACCTGATGTTCATGTGATTTGCTCCGGGCGTCATCGGACGACTAGGTCGCGCAGGAAGCTCCGCGGGGCACGCCAGAGCCTGTAGGCGAGCAGGATAACCCAGGCGTTCGTTCCGGGCGTCGTCGTTTTGCTCCGGGCGCACATTCCTGCTTGGTCGCGGCTGCAATCCACCCTCCCCTAACCCCTCCCGAAGGAGGGGGAGACGCGCAAGGCTCCGGGCGTACGGGGCGCACTCCGGCTAGTCTCCTCGGTAATTCTCGTCGGCGTTGGCCCTGAGGAAGTCCATGTTGATCTCGATCCCCAGTCCGGGGGCGTCGGGGACGTGCAGGCTGCCCTCTCGCACATCGATGGGGGTTTCGATAAAGACGTCGTAGGCATCGAGCCGGTGGCGCGCGGTCTCGAGCTTGTAGAAGTTGGGGACACTCATCATGACATGTGCGCCGGCGAGCACGTTGATCGGCCCGCTGGCATCGTGTGGCGAGATCGGCACGTAGTATGCCTCGGCCATCGTCGAGATTTTCTTCAGTTCAGAGATACCGCCTGTCCAGGTGACATCGGGCATCAGGAAATCGGTGAGGTCCTGTTCGAGGACGGCGACGAATTCCCAGCGGGTGTGCAGGCGTTCGCCCACGCTGATCGGAAGCTCTATCTGGGCCCTGACATTTTTAAGGGCATGGGTGCTTTCGACCGGCACCGGCTCTTCCCACCAGTGGATGTTCGAGCTGGCGACGCTCCGTGATAGGCGGACCGCGGTCGGTACGTCAAACCTGCCATGCGCGTCGATCAGCAGTTCCATGTCGGGTCCTGCGCCCTCGCGAAAAGCGGCGGTGATTTCGTTTCCTTCAGCTTCGCCGCGGGCGTCCATCTTCCCGCTGAGATAGCCGTTTTGCTCCTCAGCCATTGATGGGTAGGGATCGAATTTCAACGCCTTGTGGCCCGAATCAGCTATCTCTTTGCCCTGTTTGCGGGCTTCATCGGGCCCGATGTTAGGGTCGGGGTGTGTGTACAGTTCGATGCTGTCCCTGACCGCGCCGCCGAGCAGGTTGTAGATCGGTTGGTTAAGAGCTTTGCCACGGATGTCCCACAGCGCAATGTCGATACCACTGATGGCGTTGGTCGATGCACCCCGCGATCCCATGTAGGTGAATCTTCGGAAGATCTTGTTCCAGATTTTCTCGATCTGGACCGGGTCGTCGCCTTCGATCGTGGGTCCCAGTTCCCGGATAATGGCGCAGACTGCCCGGTTGGCCACCGGGTGCGTAGTGGTCACTTCTCCCCAACCGGTAATGCCCTCGTCGGTCTTCACTTCAACAAATATGTACTCGCCCGGGCGACCGAAGTAGTAGGCGGCCCTTGCGTGCAACAACCAGGGAGTGACTTTTGTGATCTTCATGAGGGGGAGTTGAACCTGACCTGCAGCTGAATGGAAAGATGCCGAATGCGGGTGTATTTTCAGCGCATTTCAGAAGGGCCACAAGGGCGATTCGGGAATGAACGCGGGAGAAATTGATGTTGCAATTTCGTCCCGGAGCGGTAGCCCCATGGGGCGTCTCACCGGTAGGCTCAACGAAATCGGGCGTCTGGCGGGCGTACGAAAATCAGAAAAAGGGAAGCTCAATCCAGTGTCGAGGACCGGAGCTCGTGAGTCGCTTAACGTTGTGGTCATTGGTGCCGGATCCGCCGGGCTGGCTACAAGTTATTTTCTCGGCAAGCTTGGCATCGAGCACGTCATTCTGGAGCGGGGCGAGATCGCCAATACCTGGATCACCGAACGGTGGGACGAATTCCACCTCGTGAACCCGAACTGGGCGGTCCGGTTGCCGGGGTTCCACTACACCGGAACCGACCCCGGCGGATACCTGTCGAAAAACGAGACGATCGAATATCTGCGCAACTACGCCCGGAGTTTCAGCGCCCCCGTGCGGACCGGCGCTGAAATTACGTCGCTCGCCTGTGACGGAGACCAATATGTGCTTTCTACGACGAACGGTGAAGAGGTGGCGGCTCGATGCGTTGTGGTTGCGACCGGTGCGTTCGGCATACCGAAGATTCCTTCGTTCAGTCCGGGGATTCCGGGTTCCATTGACCAGATGCATTCGGCGGAGCACAGCAACGAAGCGGCACTTGCCGAAGGCGCGGTGCTTGTCGTTGGCTCCGGACAATCCGGGGCACAGATAGCAGAAGAACTTCTCGATTCCGGTCGCCGGGTGTTTTTATCTGTGGGCAGTGCCGGCCGACGTCCTCGACGGTATCGGGGTCGGGACTCGTCGTGGTGGAACTACACGATGGGTAACTTCGATAGAACAATTGAGAACGTTGAGTCGGTCGAGGCCGCCCGCTTCGGCTCCTCAGCCCACACCAGCGGCGCTGCCGGAGGCCACGACATTTACCTGCGCAAGATGGCAATGGACGGCGCGATTTTACTGGGGCCTGTGATCGGCGGGGGCGGTGAAGTACTGGCGTTTCGGACTGACCTGCTCGAGATTCTGCGAAAGGTGGATGAGTATCCGGTCAGGTGGAGACAAATAGTCGACGCGTACGTCGAACAGAATGGGATACAGGTACCTCCTGATGATGGGTTCGAGCCCCCGGGGATCAGCAAATGGCCGAAAGAAGAAAGCCCCGCTTCGCTGAACCTGGTGGAGGCAGGTATTTCGACGATTATCTGGGCGACGGGGTTTCAGTATGACTTCGACTGGATCAGGCTACCTGTGACAGGCGAGCGTAATTTTCCTGTCCAACATCGTGGCGTGACGGATTTTGCGGGTCTGTATTTCATGGGTTTGCAATGGATGTTCGGGGCGAAATCGGCGCAGTTCATCGGTGTTGGCGAAGACGCCGAATACGTGGCGGGACACATCGCCGAACGGTTCGGGTAGCTGCGATGGTCGGCCCTCGCGGTCGGCCAAAGCAAACCGCCCGCTCCGACTGAACGGATGCGGGCGGTCACATGGATTCGAGTTGTTCGACCTAGTCGTCGGCCCCGGTCGGCACAGGTCCTGTTGCCGGGCTTGCAGTCTCAAGCGGTGACGCCGTCGGCTTCCGACCCTCGATTGAGATGTTCGGCAGCCATTCGAGCCAGCTCGGGAAGTACCAGGCCTTTGTGCCAAGAATCCGCAGAACGCTTGGCACCAGCACAGACCGAACGATCGTTGCATCGATCAGCACTGCTGCCCCAAGACCGAATCCCATCGATTGGAAGAAGGCGATGTCGCCGAGTGCGAACCCGCCGAACACCGCGACCATGATGAGCGCAGCGCCGGTGATGATACTGGCAGTTTTTCGGAGGCCGAAGGCTACGGATTCGGCTGCGAGACCGGTTTCGTCATAGCGTTCCTTTATCCTGCTGAGCATGAACACGTGATAGTCCATGGACAGTCCGAAGAGGATGCTGAACATGAACAGGGGTAACCAGAATTCGATCTGGTCGACCTGCTTGAAACCAAACAGATCGATCAGGAACCCTTTCTGGAATACCAGCACCAGCAGTCCATAGGATGCGCCCACCGACAACAGGTTCATCATGATCGAAGCGATCGAGATCGTGATCGAGCGGAAGGCAAACAGTAGCAGCACGAAACTGAGGCTGAGCACGGCCGCAAATATGATCGGGAGGTACTCATCGGTGATTTTTACCGAATCGACGACTTCAGCCGTATCGCCTCCCACCAGCGCTTCGTAGGAACCCGCTGGCACATCTGCGAATGCTTCCGGGATGAGCTCTCCCCTCAGGCGTCTGATGGTGTTCAGCGCGGCCTGTTTCTGGGGATCGCCGGGGATCTTCGCCTGCAATCTCGCCAGGTTCACACTTGGTTCAATGCGCACTTCAGGTGGTTGCAACCCCGAGTCTGCGTCGATCAACCCTTCAAGTTTCGTGATTGCCGCTGCGATATTTGAAGAACCAACGTCGCCTTCGATCACGATAATTGCCGGGGCGTCTGAACCGAATCCGAACTTGGCATCAAGCAGTTCGAATCCGATCTTTACCGGTTCTTCGTCGGGCAGTACTGAAATGCCGCTAGTGCCCTTTTTCAGATCGAGGTAGAAGTAAGAAAGCACCAGCAGGATGCCCGCAGCCAGGATCATGCTGATGACCGGGCGTTTCATTACCGAAACGGTGATTGCGTTCCAGAAACCCGTCGGGGAATCGGGGTCTGAAATCGTTGGGTTCCCGAGGCCAAACGAACGGTTCGATTTGCTGAATCGGCGTGCAAGTGTCAACACCGTGAGTATCAACATCACCCCTGCTGAGACCATGATGATTTCGGTTCCAAAACCTATGGTGAGGGTCAGGACGGCCCCTCCCAGGATGAAGAGGCCCAGCGTGAGCGGAAGCGGCGCCCGCACGGCCGACACTTTATCGCCAAGGATTCCGATAATCGCCGGGAGCAGCGTGCTAGCGGTTATGACTGCTGCAAACACAACGAGAATTGCGCCTATTCCAAAAGCCTGGAATGTACGTTCCGGGATGATCAACATGCCGAGCAGGGCCAGCACCACGGTCAATCCACTGAATACCACGGCCGTACCCGCCGAGCCCCCTGCAGCCTCGATTGCCTGCTGTTTTTCAAGCATGTTTTCCCGCTCTTCTTTGTAGCGTGAGAGGATGAACAGCGAGTAGTCGATTCCGACCGCCAGACCCATCATGGAGATGATGTTTGGAACGAACTCGTTGAGTTCCATAAACTGCCCCACGATCGAGGTCAGTCCTATGGCAAGGAAAATAGCGACAATGGCGAGGATGATCGGAATGAAGGCCGAAACGACTGCTCCGAACACCAATGCCAGAATGATTATCGCGATGCCGACACCGATAGTTTCGCCGGTCACCAGATCGCTTTCTGCAAGTTCGCTGAACACCTGGTTTACGCTGGCGTTGCCCAGCATGTAGACCTCGAAACCGTCCCTGCTAAATTCCTCGCGAATCTGGAGGAACGCGTCTATCCGACCCGCTGAGTCTTCATAGACGTCAATAGAGGTAAGCAGAGTTGTGCCGTCTTCCGAAACCTGCCCCTCATAATCGCGGAAATGGCCTCGCATGATCGGAAGGTCGCCTTCTTCGAGCACCTCTGCAGCCTGGACTGCGGCGAGTGCATCGCCGTACTCCGTTACATGCTGATCGAAGACCGGATCGCCCGGGCCGATTCCGAGGTCTTCGGCGACAATCAGAATGAGTTCAGATGATGTTTCGGGCCCTTCGCTTGCGCCCTGTTGATCGTTGCCATCCAGCGGCCCGAAGCGATAATTTATCAGGTTCTCGGCACGTTTAAATTCAAGTTCCTGCGTCGGTCCCTGCTCCCCATCCAGCGCACTTTCCAGCAACGTACTCGACAACGCGCCTGCTACGACCAGCACCAGTACCCATCCGAGCAGCGTCCACCAGGGACGACGTCCGCTGAAGCTGGCAATTCCCTCTACAGAAAGTTTCATCTCTATCTACACGGTTCCGACGGCGATTTTCTGAAATCGCCCGAGATGTTTTTTTGCTATCACAGTGCAGGTAGTACGCCCATGCGTGACGAAAATCACGCTTTCTGGCATGTAATCAGCAAAATGAGCCAAACCATACTATGCGATTGGTCGACTCAACAGGCAATCTAGTCGGTTGCGTCTGCATTTGAATCCCCACCAAGGGGTATTTTTGGTGCGAATTTGCTCACAGCCAGGCCACAGTTGACGAAAATGTCCGTGTTTGCAGGGTTGTGTCGGCACGCAACATACAGGAAAGTCCAGATCAGTCGTTATCCGGTAGCTTCGTGACCAGAATCAAGTTTTCTTAGGTACTTTCGGGAAACTTCGTGGAATGACCCTTGCCGTTGAGATCTTCAAGCAGAGCCAGGTCGTCTGCACCGCGAATCATTACCATCGCGGCGTCCGTTGGGGCGATGCTGCCGCGATGATGGTGATTCCTGATGTAGAGTGCTCCGCAAATCACGTATTCCAATTTTCTGAAGATTGGCTGAACCTATGCCGAAGATGTCCGGCGCTCGATTTCTTGCTGAAACCCTCCACGGATATGGCGTTTCACACTTTTTCTTTATGCCGGTGATCGTCGCTGATGCCATGCCGGAAATGGAACGACTGGGCATTACACGGGTGATGGCTCACAGCGAAAAACCCGCGGTCTACATGGCCGACGGCTATGCCCGGGCGAGTCGTTCAGTTGCGTTCTGCGGGGCGCAGTCGGTTGGTGCAAACAACCTGGCCGCTGGCTTGCAGGACGCCTATCTCGCCAGTTCGCCGGTGATCGCCCTTACAGGACGATTGCCGCAGGAACTGCAGGACCGGTGGGCGTACCAGGAAGTCGACCACTCGAATCCATTCAACGCAGTTACCAAGTTCAGCAGTCAGGTGAATACCACCGAACAATTTCCAATGTATTTGAGGCAGGCGATTCGGGAGGCGACAACCGGGACTCCCGGACCCGCGCATCTCGATCTTGCAGGAATCGCAGGCGGCAATATTTCAACAGGGGAAGCCGACCTTGAGGTCGTGATTGAAAGCCAGTTCGCCAGCCTGCCACCGTTCCGACCCGAACCCGACTCAAGTTCGGTAAACGCCGCGCTGGGCGAAATTTCTCGAGCGGAACGACCGGTGATAGTTGCCGGTGGTGGTGTTACCGCCTCAGACGCAAGCAAGGAACTGATCGCCCTCGCTGAACGACTCAACGTCCCTGTCGCCACCGCGCTGAACGCGAAACACATGTTCCCGCCCGACCACCCGCTCGCGGTTGGCGTACCGGGTGCCTACTCACGGGCTTGCGCCAACCAGGTGCTGGCCGAATCCGATCTTGTGTTCTTCATTGGAAGCCATACGGGCGGCCAGGTGACCAACGACTGGAAGCTCCCACGACCCGGAACGCGAGTCGTTCAAATGGATATCAACGCCGCCGAACTAGGTCGTTCCTTCCCGATTTCTGTTGGCCTACAGTCCGACGTCCGCGCCGGGCTCCAGAAAATGCTCGATGCGAGCAGCGAGGTTGGCTCACCGGGCGATGAGAAGCAGCGTGCGACGTGGGTCGCCCGTACCCAGCAGCTTGTTGGCGATTGGAAGGCAAGCGTCGATCACCTGTGGAATTCTAACGACATGCCGATGAGAACCGAACGACTCAGCAAAGAACTCAGCGATCACATGCCGAGCGACGCGATTCTTCTTTCTGACACGGGCCACTCGGGCATCTGGACCGGCACGATGATCGACTTCACAAGTCCCGACCAATCTTTCATCAGGTGCGCTGGCTCGCTGGGCTGGGCGTTCCCGGCGGCGTTTGGTGCGAAGGCAGCAGCGCCTGACCGACCGGTTATTACCTTCGCTGGTGACGGAGCGCTCTGGTACCACTTCATGGAACTGGACACTGGTGTACGCTACGGGTTGAACACCGTAACCGTGGTGAACAACAACGCTTCACTCAACCAGGAGCGGGGCCTCAACGAACGCAACTACGGCGGTCCCCTGCCCGGATCAGACGAGCTGTGGAAATTGACTGAAACGGATTTTGCAGCAATGGCCGAGCAGATGGGCGGGTTCGGAATCACGGTTAAAAAACCTCGCGATTTCGAAGGCGCTCTCGACCAGGCACTGAACGCCGGTAAGCCCGCGGTGATCGACGTAAAAACCAACATCGACAGCATCGCTCCAGCGGCATGGGACGGTT